>Ga0164243_10014489_pt1 | contig 10973 bp, 12 predicted proteins | sample OricompcompostOP_FD_108781 | JGI IMG/M metagenome (GOLD analysis project Ga0164243, IMG submission 108781) | Organic Plus compost microbial communities from Emeryville, California, USA - Original compost - Organic plus compost (OP) | ecosystem: Engineered > Solid waste > Mixed feedstock >...
ACAAGGGCGCCCAGATCCAGCGTGTAGATCTGCTTGTCCTTGATGGTCTCGGGCACGTCGCCACGGACGATGTCCTGGGCCAGGCTCTCGACGACGGCGGTCTTGCCGACGCCGGGCTCGCCCACCAGGACGGGGTTGTTCTTGGTGCGGCGCGACAGCGTCTGCATGACACGCTCGGCCTCGTCGTCGCGGCCGATGACCGGATCGAGTTTGCCTTCGCGCGCGGCCTGCGTCAGGTTGCGGCCGAACTGGTCGAGCACCGCGGACGAACCGCCCCCGCCGCTGGACTCGCTGGGTGCGCCGGACGTGGCGGCCTCGGCCTCCTTGCCCTGGAAGCCGCTGACCAGCGAGATGACCTGCTGGCGGACGCGGTTCAGATCGGCGCCCAGCGACACGAGCACCTGGGCGGCGACGCCCTCACCCTCGCGGATCAGGCCGAGCAGGATGTGTTCGGTGCCGATGTAGTTGTGGCCGAGCTGCAGCGCCTCGCGCAGGCTCAGCTCAAGGACCTTCTTGGCGCGGGGCGTGAACGGGATGTGCCCGGACGGTGCCTGCTGGCCCTGGCCGATGATGTCCTCGACCTTGCCGCGGACCGCCTCGAGCGAGATGTCGAGCTGCTCGAGCGCCTTGGCGGCGACGCCCTCACCCTCGTGGATCAGGCCGAGGAGGATGTGCTCGGTGCCGATGTAGTTGTGGCTGAGCATGCGCGCCTCTTCCTGGGCGAGCACGACCACGCGACGAGCACGGTCGGTGAATCTTTCGAACATTCGTCCCCCTCTGCTGGACTAGATGTCCAGTCTAGACGTGGACGGACAACACACCTGACGGTTGTCCGATACGTAATCCAACCGTCACCGGACCCTGAACGTTCCGCCGTTCGCCCTCGGCGTAACGCCGGGCCGATTCCGGCGCCGAAGAGGTTGCATCAGAGCTCGAACCGGATCCACTTCAAAGTCAACGGCAGCCACTTGTCCGTGGCGTCGACCCAGGCGCCACCGTAAGAGTTCTGCTGCGCTCCCGAACTGATCTTGACGCTCGCCAGGGCCACCCGGTGTCCCGGGATCTTGGCGTCGGGGATCGAGACCGAGACGACGTCGTTCTTGACCGAATACTTCAGTGTTACCGACCTGGACGGACCCGAACCCACCGAGTACGTGGCGTCCTTGGGACCACCCTTGAAGATGCGTGCGTCGACCCACACGTCCTTCCCCGGATCGGTCTTCAACACCGCGGTGAGCAGGACGTATCCCTGGGGCATGTTCTGGTGACCCTTGGGCATGGTGAGATCCGTGACTTTGAACCGGAGGACCAGGTCGGGGCCGACGGTGTTGATCGCGACTTTGCGCAGGTCGGCGTTCTTGCGCATCGCCTTGGTGGGCTTGTTGTACGTGCTCGTGATTCCCTTGGGGATCTTCTTGCTCCACGAACCGGTGGTCAGCGTGGCGCTACTCGGCGCGGCCGTGATGGCGAACAGGCCGCCAGTAGCAAGGATGAAAGCGAGCAGGGGCGCCGTGACCCGTAGACGTCTGGACATCTGATCCTCCGATGGCAACAAGGCAATATTTGCTTCTGCAAAGGTATACCAAGATGGCCGAGTTCGCAATATTCTCCTGGTATGACAGAGACTACGGTGGCACACTCATCAATGCCGGGGATGCGCATGTTCACTATCGAGAATCACTCGTGCGCCGTGTCCGTCGCAACACTTCGTCGACTGACGGCGTATCCGTAGGCCACGGACAGGCAGGCCAGAGGCAGCAGCCACCACGGCGACCCGCCGGCGTCCGGCAGCCCACCGTCGACCCGATCCGACGAGGTCGCAGCGTCGATCGGTGATCCTGCTGTCACGCTCTCGCCCTCGTGGACCGTGTCGTGATCGCCCGCCGCCACCGGAGGCTGGTCCGGCCCGAGTACGTCGATCGTGACCGTGACCGGCTCGGTGTAGCGCGAGAACCCCTTGTACACCGCCCGATACGTGAACGTGTCCGTGCCGACGAAGCCCGGCGCGGGCGTGTAGTCGAAGCCGCCGTCACCGATCCAGGTCATTCCGACCGTCGCATCGAAGTGCGCGGGCCAGTCGAGGATGGCAGCTTTGAACAGGATCTCGCCGGGATCGGGGAACGTGTCGTTCGCGCTGACACCGGGCCCCGGCACGTGCAGCGTCTGGCCGGACTGGACCTGGTAGTGGTCGTCACGCAGCACGGGCGGTTCACTGACGTTGATCACGACGGGTGCGATATCGGTGTCCACACCGTCCGAGACCCGGTAGAGGAAGCCGTCCGTTCCGGTGAATCCTGGATCCGAGACATATCGGACCGAGCCGTCGGAGTAGACGGCGATGCTGCCGTGCGCAATCGCGTTGGTGAGCGTGTCCACGATCGCGAGGGGATCCGCGTCGTCGTCGGTGTCGTTGGCCAGCAACTGGTCGGCAGAGATGTCGATCGGTGCGCCCGGCGCGACATAGAACGTGTCGAGCGCGGCTCGAGGCGCGTGATTGACCACATCGATGGTCACGGTGGTCGAGGCGCTCTCGACGTTGCCGTCCGACGCGCGGTACGTGAATGAATCGGTGCCGACGAACCCTGGGGTCGGGGCGTAGGTGAAGCTGCCGTCCGGTCCGTTCGCCGTCAACTCGCCGTGTTGGAGGCCCGAGATGTTGACGAGGCCCACTCGGAGCGCGTCGCCATCGGCGTCGGTGTCATTGGCGAGCAGGCCTGGTGCGCCGACCGTCAGGTCCTGGTCATGGGTCACGGTGAAATGGTCGGCCGCCGCCATGGGTGGGTCGTTGACGATGTGAACTCTGATCTGGGCGGGTCCACCGAGCCAATGTCGGTCGATCACTCGGTACGAGGTGTAGTCGTCGACCGGCCCGGAGAACACGAAGTCCGGCTTGAGCCGGTAGGTCAGGCTGCCGTCCGCACCGAGGCTGAACGCCCCCGGCCGCACAGCGACGTCGCGGGTGCCCGGGTCGTACACCTGGAAGGGCAGTCCGGTGTTGTTCGGATTGCCCACTGAGGGAAGATCGTTCGCCAGGACGCCGGGGGCGGGGATCACGAATTCGCGGTCTCCGGCGTGGAGCCAGTACTCGTCATCGTTGGCCACCGGATTCTCCTGCGCAGCAGCAGGGGCACGAGAAGGGTCCCGGTCTCGCGCGGGAACGCCGGCCGCACGGCTGGCATCCGTGGACTCGCGGGGCGCGGCTGAAACTTCGGGCTGCTCCGGTGCGGGCTGTTCCATCGGTTCGGCTGCTGTCGCGGCCGTCTCGGGCGCCGGCACGTCAGCGGCAGCGACGAACTCCCCGGTGACCGCTTCGTCCTCGTCGGCGGCGGCACTGACCGGTGCGGCAATGAGGGTGAACGCGATCAGCGACGCGGCGGCACCTCGAACGGTCCACATCTCACTGTGCCGTCTCGTAATGGGCGCGGACCTTGCCGACCAGGTCGGTCATGGCGTCGTGTTCATAGGCCTCGTCCTTGAACACGACGACCTGGACCTGGCTCATGCGGCCGTCGAGATCGAACCAGCCGGTGCTGAGCTCGTCGAACGCGATCCCGTCGGGACCGGGATCGCTCGGCGCGAACTCGGTCAACTGCGATGCGGTGCCGGGGCGTCCGACATCGAGACCGACCGAGGCCGTGCCGTCCTCGTTCTCCCACGCGCAGGCGCTCTCGCCGATACCGTCGTCGGGCTTGCCGCCGTCGTTCGCTCCGATATACGGCTCGACGTCGCCAGCGTCGAGCAGTGTGCACGCGTCGACTCTCGGCTGCTCCGCCGACGCGTCTGCCGCCGGTGCTTCACCTACGCCGCGCTCGGTCGGCTCGTCGTCCGATCCGCAGGCCGTCAGCAGGAGCACATTCACGATCGAGAACGCGACACCCCAGCGGAAACGGGTCATGTCCACGTCGCTCCGGTCAGTGCCCCGGACCGAAGCGGACGTCGATCACGTCGATCGGCTCGGTGTGCGGCTCGGGCGGGCGAGTACCGCCGAAGGCTCGGTCGACCGCCGGATGGATGCGCGACTCGAAGGCCGCGCCACACGCCTCTTTGGACTCCCACACGTCGATGTACTGCAATCCGCCGCCGGGCTTCTGGATGCACAGGTGGACGATCTGGCCCTCGAACGGTTCGGGCCCGAATCCCTGCGTGATCTTCTCGTAGCGCTCCGCGTCGATGTCGACGTCGGTCGTGTAGGCGTACACCATCTCTGTCACCTTCCTCATTTCATACGAAACTCTTTCGTATGAATATTGGTAGACTGACACCGATGTCCGAACCCGTCAAGACCCCGCGTCGCTATCACTCGCCGTTGCGCGCCGAGCGATCGGCCCAGACGCGGGCGTCGATCGTCGAGGCGGCACACGAGTTGCTCGTGGTCGAAGGATTCCGGCGCACCACGGTTCACCGCATCGCGGAGCGGGCCGACGTCAACGTCGACACCATCTACCGCACGATCGGCCGCAAGGCTGATGTCGTGCGGGCCGTCATCGAGTCAGCGCTGTCCGGAGGCCCCGAAGCGGTGCCGGCCCAGCAACGCGACTACGTGCGGCAGATCCAGGCGGCCCGGACGGCTGGCGAGAAGATCGACATCTACGCGACCGCCATCACCGACATCCAACAGCGCCTCGCTCCGGTGTTCATCGCCCTGCGCGACGCCGCCCGAGAGGACAAGGGCAGCCGTGCCCTGTGGCGGGAGATCTCGGACCGCCGGGCACGCAACATGCTCGAGTTCGCCGCGGACCTGCGTACCACCGGTGAGTTGCGACCAGACTTCGACGACGCTGCGATCGCCGACGCCATCTGGTCGATGAACTCCCCCGAGTACTGGCTTCTACTCGTCGACGAGCGCGGCTGGACACCGGACCGCTTCCGCGCCTGGGTCAGCGACTCCTGGCGCCGCCTGCTGCTCGCCTGACCTGCACAGACGCCGCCTGTGGACAACCGGTTTGCCAGCCGGATCGATCGGACCCAGACTCACCGCATGGCAGCAGTGGTAGAAGATCCGTGGCCTGGTAGTACCGACGGTACTACCATCGAAGGCATGCCCGTGGTCAAACGATCAGTGTCGCTCAGCCCTTCGGTGGTCGAGCGTGCCGAAAAGGCAGCCGCCGCAGAAGGTCTGTCGCTCTCGGCATGGATCGACCGGACATTGGACCATCACCTCGGGATTCGCGAAGGCCTGGAAGCCGTCGCGGAGTACGAGGCGGAGCATGGAGCCTTCACCCCCGAGGAGTTGGCCGAGGGCCGCCGGATCCTGAATGAGTCATTGGCCCGGTCGGCCGCACTACACCGGAAGCGGAACGAACGATGACAGGACTCACCTACGACACGGGGGCACTCATCGCCGCAGAACGAAACGACCGGGCGTTGTGGAGAACCCACCGGTTGGCCCTCGCCAAGGGCATCCAGCCAACGGTTCCGGCCGGCGTTCTGGCTGAGGCATGGCGAGGCGGACCCCAACATCTGATGTCACGGTTGCTCAAGGGATGCCGGATCGAGCCGCTCGATGAAGAACAGGCCCGTACCGTGGGTGCGCTGGCCGCCACCACCAGCCTTGACGACACAGTCGATCTGACCGTGACAGAAGGCGCCTTACGTCGAGGCGACAGTGTGGTCACGTCCAATCCGACCCACATCGCTCAGGCAAGCGAAGGATCACTCGACCTCATCGAAGTGTGAGGATCATTCCGCACGCGACAGCGGAAAGAGGATCGCTTCGCGGATTCCGATGCCCTGCAGCAGCATGACCAGACGATCGACGCCCAGGCCCATGCCGCCGGCCGGGGGCATGCCGAACTCGAGGGCGCGCAGGAAGTCCTCGTCGACGTCCATCGCCTCGGGATCACCCGCGGCGGCCAGCCGCGACTGCTCCTCGAGGCGTTCGCGCTGGATGACTGGATCGTTCAACTCCGAGTACGCCGGTGCCAGTTCGACGCCGTTGATGATCAGGTCCCATGCCTCGACCAGACCCGGGACGCTGCGGTGTTTCTTGGCCAGCGGCCGCACCGCTTCGGGGTAGTCGCACACGAACGTCGGCTGGATCAGGGTGTGCTCGACCAGCTTCTCGAACAGTTCGAGCAGGATCTCGCCGGCGCCCCAGTGGTCCTGCAGCGCGACCTCGTGCTTCGCGGCCAGGGTCTTGAGCCGGTCCTCGGTGGTCTCGATCGTGACCTGCTCCCCCACCGCCTCGGACACCAGTTCGTGGATCGTGGCGCGGCGCCAGTCCGCCTCCAGGTCGATCTGCGAGCCGTCGCGGCCAGGGACCACGGTCTTGCCGACGGCGCGGGCGGCGTCGAGTACGAGCGCCTTCACCAGATCAGCCATCGTGTCGTACGACCCGTACGCCTCGTAGACCTCGAGCATCATGAACTCGGGATTGTGCGAGTTGTCGACGCCCTCATTGCGGAACGTCTTGCCGATCTCGTAGATGCGGTCGACGCCGCCGACCAGGCCCTTCTTGAGGTCCAGTTCGAGAGCGATGCGCAGCAGCATGTCCTCGTCGGTGGCGTTCGTATGCGTCGTGAACGGTCGGGCGGCGGCGCCCCCGTTGGTGTGTTGCAGGACCGGCGTCTCGACCTCGATGAAGTCGCGTTCGTCCAGCGTGCGACGCAGCGACTGCAGCACCTTGGCCTTGACGCGCACGTTGTCCCGCGCCTCCGGCCGCACGATCAGATCGACATAGCGCATGCGCGCCCGCGCCTCGTCGGACAGCGGGTTGTGCTCATTGGGCAGCGGGCGCACCGTCTTGGCGGCGATCTGCCACGACGTCGCCTGGATGCTCAGTTCGCCGCGACGCGACGTGATGATCTCGCCGGTGACCTGCAGGTGGTCGCCGATGTCGACCAGGTGCTTGAACGCGGCCAACCGCTCTTCGCCGATCTCGGCCAGCGACAACATCGCCTGCAGTTCGGTGCCGTCACCCTCACGCAGCCGGACGAAGCACAACTTGCCGGTGTTGCGCAGGAAGATCACGCGCCCGGTCACAGAAGCAGTGACACCGGACTGGAAGTCGGCACCGAGCGCTTCGGCGTCGTACTCGTCGACGATCTGCCGCAGTGTGTGCGTGCGCTCGACGACCACGGGGTAGGGATCCTGGCCGCCGTCGATCAGTTCCTGACGCTTGCCGCGGCGCACCTGCATCTGCTCGGGCAGGTCATCAGCGGTCTGGGGTGCAGCGTCGGCGTCGGTCACGGAATGGGAGTCTAGTTGGCCCTACTCGGCGTTCTTCTCGTGCACCAGACGCAGGCCCGTGAGGGTCAGCCAGGGGTCGCGGGCCGTGATGGTGTCGCACTGCTCGACCACCGCATCGGAGTACGAGCCCGTCGCGATCACAGTGACGTGATCGGGGTCCGCGCCCAACGACTCGATGATGCGCTCGACCATGCCGTCGACCAGGCCCGCGAAACCGAACACCGCGCCGGACTGGATGGCCTCGACCGTGTTCTTGCCGATCACATCGCGGGGTGTCGCGATCTCGACACTCCGCAGCTGAGCGCCACGGCGGGCCAGGGCGTCCAGCGACACCTCGACGCCAGGTGCGATGGCGCCTCCGATGTACCGGTTGCGGTCATCGATCACGTCGAAGATCGTGGCGGTGCCGTTCATGTCGACCACGATCGCCGGGCCACCGTAGATCTCGACGGCGGCCAACGCGTTGACGATGCGGTCGGCGCCCACCTCGCGGGGGTTGTCGGTGTGGATCGGTACCCCGGTACGCACGCCCGGACCGACGATCGCGACCGGGACGTCGGCGTAGTACCGCTCCTGCAACTGGCGTAGTTCGACCAGGATCGACGGCACCGTGCAACACAGACTGACGGCCCCGACATCACGCAGGCCGGTCGTGCGGACCAGTCCGGTCAGCAGCAGCTGCCACTCGTCAGCGGTCCGGCGGTCGTCCGACGACAACTGCCAGTGCGCGATCAGTTCGCTTCCGTCGAACGCCCCGATCGTCGTGATGCTGTTGCTGACGTCCAGGCACAGCAGCGTCACGGCCGATCGTCCGATCCCAAGCACCGGTCGCCAGCGACGAAGGAGCGGGGAGGCGCCGAGGAGAGGCAGTGCTCGCTCAAGCCCGCGATCTCGGTAGCGCCTCCCCGCCACTCGGCCGCGGGCGGCCTCCTGGCTGGCGACCGGGTGAGAGTCACGACGTCACCTCCGGGCGACGAGCGGGTTGTGGGTGATGTCGCCGCGGGTCAGACCGGTTCCCGGGAGAGCCTCGGCCGGATCGCTGCCCGTGCCGATGATGCGGTTCTCCGAATCGACGAAGACCACATTCGGCTCGAACTCGCGCGCTTCGGCATCCTCCATCTGGGCGTAGCCGATCAGGATCACCAGATCACCGGGGTGCACCAGCCGCGCGGCGGCACCGTTGATCCCGATGACACCCGAACCGCGCTCGCCGGCGATCGTGTAGGTCTCCAGGCGTGCGCCGTTGTCGATATCGACGATGTGGACCAATTCGCCGGACAGCAGATTCGCCGCGTCCAGCAGGTCCTCGTCGATGGTCACCGATCCGACGTAGTGCAGGTCGGCCTGCGTGACAGTGGCACGGTGGATCTTGGACTTCATCATGGTGCGCAACATGGTCAGGCTCCCTCTCCAAGGGCGACGGTTGTGTTGTCGATCAGGCGGGGCTTGCCGACGCGGGCAGCGATCAGCAGGCGGGCTTCTTCGCCGGGCACGGGTGCGCCCAGGCGGGGGTTCGTGAGGGCGATGTAGTCCGGTTCGACCGATTCGGCGGCCAGGACCCGGCGCGCCGCCTCGACCACGGCTTCGGCGCCTTCGGGTCCTGCCGAGACGCCGGCCTGGAGTGCCCGGTGCAGGACCGTCGCTTTCTCCCGCTGTTCCGGCGTGAGATAGACGTTGCGCGAACTGCGCGCCAGCCCGTCCGGCTCACGGACGGTGGGGCAGCCGACGATCTCGATGTCCATCGCCAGTTCATCGACCATCTGGCCGATCAGCACGAGTTGCTGGTAGTCCTTCTGCCCGAACACGGCGACGTCGGGGCGCACGAGTCCGAACAACTTGGCCACGACGGTCAGCACGCCACGAAAGTGGGTCGGTCGGGCCTGACCCTCCAGGATCGAGCCCAGCGGACCGGGGTCGACCGTGACGGTCTGGTCCAGACCGTTCGGGTACATCGTGGCGATCTCGGGGGCGAACACGACGTCGACCCCGGCCGCCTCACAGCGTTCCAGGTCCGCGTCGAACGTGCGCGGGTAGGCGTCCAGATCCTCCCCCGGCGCGAACTGCGTGGGATTGACGAAGATCGACGCGACCAGTTTGTCACCCAGGGGCCGGGCGAACTCCAGAAGTTGCTGATGACCGTCGTGCAGTGCGCCCATCGTGGGCACGAACGCCACCCGGTCGGCATCCTTGAGCGCTGTCGCCAGTTCATCGCGCGTCCGCGTGATGGTCACCATGGTCAGATCCCTGCGGCGATCTCGGCCAACGTGTCCCAATCGGCCTCGGCGAGCACCTGGCGGATCGTGCCGGCCTCGGCCGCCGAGATCCGGCCGTCCGCCTCGGCTCGACCTGCGGTGGCACGGGCCAGAGCCAGGTAGGTGTCGACCGTAGCGTCCGGGACGTCGGCCGATGCGAATGCGTCGACGTGGGCCCGCACGGTCGTGACGTCACCGCGAGCGACAGGTCCGGTCAAAGCGGCGTCGCCATAGGCCAGAACGTTCTCCAGCGCAGCGGTCAGCAGGGGCCGCAGCACGGCCGCGGGATCCTGCGCACCGGTGTCGCGCATCAGGTCCATGGCCTGCGCGACCAGGGTCACCAGGTGATTGGCGCCGTGCGCCAGCGCAGCGTGGTACAGCGTGCGATCGTCCTCCGCGATCCACATCGGGGTGCCGCCCAGATCAGCGACCAGCGACTCGGCGAGCTCTCGTTCGCCCTCGTCGGCGGTCAGGCCGAAGACCGGGTGGCGGTCCAGATCCACCGCGGTCCCGCTGAACGTCATGGCCGGGTGCAGGGCGATCGGCCGGGCACCGGCGCGGGTCATCGCCGCCAGCGCCTCCAGGCCGTGCCGGCCGCTGGTGTGGGCGACGACCTGCCCTGGACGCACATGGGCCGCGAGCTGTTCGGCGACCGCGATCAGCGCGTCGTCGGGAACTGCGAGGATCACGATGTCGGCGCGGCGGACGACCTCGGCGGGCTCGACGACATCGGCTCCGGGAACGAGGGTGTCGATGCGCAGCCGTGAAGCCGGCGACGAGCCGCTGACGGCCACCAACTCGTGACCGGCGGCCCGCAACTTGGCCGCCATGACGGCACCGACCCGGCCGGTGCCGACGACACCGACGCGCGCAGGCGTGGCAGTGGAGTAGGTCATGTTTTCGCCTTTCGGTTCCAGTCCCGCGAACGGGTACCAGACGTCGTGACATCACGATTCTAGTCCTCGAGCCAATGCCCGCCAGAGAATGTGGGGTTCGTCTCACGACGTACGGTCGACACATGGAATCCGTGCGTTCACAGACCCCGGTCGATCGTCTCGCCGAAGCCTGGCTGGACCAACAGATCGACCTGATACCCGAGATGCGGGTGCACCTGGGGCGACCGGGCGATCAGTCAGCGTACTCCGATCTGTCGCCCGATGGCGCGCAACAGCGAGTTGAGGCGGCTCGTTCGATGCTCCGGCAGGTCCGGGCGGCCGAACCGGCCGACGCCACCGATCGCGTCACCCTGTCGGAGTTGGAGCGCACGATCGAACTGCAGGTGCAGATGCACGATGCCGGGTTCTGGCAGTCCGATCTGAACGTCATCGCCTCACCCTGCCAGGACCTGCGGGACGTGTTCGACCTGATGAGCACCGAATCCGACGACGACTGGGCCGCCATCGCGCGACGGCTCTCGAACCTACCGGCCGCGATGGACGGCTACCTCGCGTCACTGCGCGCCGGAATCGCGGCGGGGAACGTTCCGGCCGTGCGCCAAGTGCGCGAAGTCGGTCTGCAGGCGGACAAACTGAC
>Ga0164243_10014490_pt1 | contig 10972 bp, 10 predicted proteins | sample OricompcompostOP_FD_108781 | JGI IMG/M metagenome (GOLD analysis project Ga0164243, IMG submission 108781) | Organic Plus compost microbial communities from Emeryville, California, USA - Original compost - Organic plus compost (OP) | ecosystem: Engineered > Solid waste > Mixed feedstock >...
CTCGTGGCCCGCTACGGCAAGGCGCGCGTCTCGCTCCCCGGCGGCTGTGCCATCGGCGCGCGTCCCATCGACCAGCACCTCAAGGGGCTCGAGAAGCTGGGCGCCACCATTTCGCTCGAGCACGGCTACGTGCAGGCCCGCGCCCCGCGGCTGCGCGGCGCGCACGTCGCGTTCGACGTCGTCACGGTGACCGGCACCGAGAACCTGCTCATGGCGGCCAGCCTCGCGGAGGGCACCACGGTGCTCGAGAACGCGGCGCGCGAGCCCGAGGTCGTGCAGCTGGCCGACGTGCTGGTCGCGATGGGCGCGAAGATCCGCGGCGCCGGCACCGATCGCATCGAGATCGAGGGCGTCGGCGAGCTCCGCGCCGCCGAACACCGGATCATCCCCGACCGCATCGAGGCGGGCACGTTCCTGGTGGCGGCGGCCATCACCGGCGGCGACGTCGTGCTCGAGGGCTGCGCCCCCGCGCACCTCCTCGCGGTGATCGAGAAGATGCGCGAGGCCGGCGTCGCCATCGACGAGGTGCCCGGCGGCCTGCGCGTGCGCGGGCCGAAGCGGCTCAAGGCGGTCGATTTCGCGACCGAGCCGTTCCCCGGCTTCCCCACCGACATGCAGGCGCAGCTCATGGTGGCGATGGCGCTCGCCGAGGGCTCGTCGCACATCACCGAGAGCGTGTTCGAGAACCGCTTCATGCACGTGCTCGAGCTCTCCCGCATGGGCGCGAAGATCCAGATCGAAGGCAACACCGCCGTCGTGCAGGGCGTGGAGCAGCTGTCGGGTGCGCCCGTGATGGCCACCGATCTGCGCGCCTCGGCCTCGCTCATCCTCGCCGGGCTGCGGGCCGACGGCGCGACCACCGTGCAGCGCGTGTATCACCTCGATCGCGGCTACCAGCGCATCGAGGAGAAGCTCCGCGCGCTCGGCGCGGACATCGAGCGCGTGCGGGACGAGGCGTGATGCTCCCGCTCCTCGCGCAGGCGGAGCCCGAAGCGGGCGTCGAATTCGGCGGCGTGCTGCTCGGCGTGCTGATTCTGGGGCTTCTCGCGTTCGCGGGCGCCCGCATCATCGCCTCGCGGCGAGGCGGCGGCCCGAAGCGCGGTGCTTGAACCGTTGCGGGGAACGATCCGCCTGGGCTAGTGTGTTCCCCGCTGATTCCAGCACAATTTCCAACCACTTCTTACCCAAAAGTAAGGGAGACCGACTTCCATGGACTGCCCCCGCTGCACCGTCGAGATGGACCTGCTCGAAGGAGAGGACATCTCGCTGCAGCGCTGTGCCGACTGCGGCGGCGCCTGGGTTGATGCTTCGTACCTCAACCCCATCCTGCTGCGCGCCAACCTTCCCGTTCTCGATCGCATCGGAGGCAAGGCCAACCTCGAAGAGATTGCCGCCACCTGCCCCGACTGCCAGGTCGAAATGACCGTGATCGAGGGGAACGACAAGTCGGGCCTGCGCTACGAGACCTGTGAGAGCTGCGGTGGCATCTGGCTCGAGGTCGAAGGCGCCGAAGAAGCGGAGACGCTCGAGAACATCGAGCACCGCATCGTCGACCACTTCCGCGAATTCAAGGGCTGATCGTGCGTCGAGCGCGGCCCGTTTCGGCGGGCCGCGTCGGCGGGTGGGCAGCTGCTCCCCTCGCGGGCACACGCCCCGCAATCGCCACCCCTCCGTTGCCTCCCTGCGCGCGCTGTAGGTAGCATGCCGGCCGCGCCGGTCTCCCGCCGGCTCGAAGGAGGCAGCACCCTCTATGCGCGTCTTCCGCGCGACCGCGCTTACCGCGGGCGTTCTCGCAGTGCCGGCGGCCTCTGCCGCGGCAACCGTCCCCGACCTCTCCACCTTCCCCGTCACGCAGCCCCGCCGCATCTCGCCCGAGGAAATGCAGCGAGAGCTCGCGCGAATTCCGAAGCTGCCCGCGCGCGACACGCTCGAGGTGCGGCGCCTCGAGGTCCCGCCGACGGTGCGCGTGGTGGACGACGTCGCGCTGTACGAAGTCGACGCCTGCGAAAGCGATCCCGGCTTCGGCGGGAGCACCGAGCCCACGTGCGGCGTGTATTTCGCCGGCAATTTCGGCGGCAGCTTCCCCGTGTACGGTTACACGTGGCAGACCACGATCCTCGGCAAGCAGCTGCTGCAGACGCTGGGCGACGAAGCCTCCACCATCATCCTCTTCAACCAGTACCCCACCGAGGATTTCGGCGGCGCGTTCTACATGCCGATCTTCAGCGAGGTGAAGGGCATCGGCGCCTCGCAGTTCGACTTCCGCGACAGCTTCGGCAAGGCCGACGCCAAGCTCCGCGGCCTCGTGTCGATGAACAACTGGTGGAACTGCGATTGGCTCGGCTGGTCGCAGGACGACTGCACCGACGAGGAGCCGTGGCCCACCACGTTCCGCTCGCTGCACGGCGTGCTCGGCCAGGAAGTCGGCCACGAGTGGGGCGCCAACCTGCGCTACCTCAACGAGAACGAGGTCCGCACGCGCGCGTGGCTCGGCCGCGACAACTCGCACTGGAGCTATTGGATGAACACGGGCGGCTCGCCGCTCGAGGGCAACCACTGGGTCGACCGGGGCGGGGGCAACTTCGAGCTCGAGCACGTGCCGTACACCAAGTACTCGGACCTCGACCTGTACGCCATGGGCGTGATGGCGCCCAGCGAGGTGCAGCCCAGCTGGTACATCAAGCCGGCCAACTGCACGTCCGACGACTGCGACGAGGCGACGCCGCCCGAGACCGGCCGGCTGAGCATCACGGGCGAGCGCGTCGACGTGACCATGGACCAGGTGATCGCCGCCATGGGCGAGCGGTCGCCGAGCTTCGCCGAGGCGCCGCGCTTCCACCGCGAGCTCTTCGTGTTCACGCGCATCAAGGGGCAGGACGACGAAGCCACCCAGTTCGCGATGGAGAAGATCGGCCGCATCCGCCGCTTCTGGAACGAGTACTTCTACGAGGCCACGCGCACGCGCATGCGCGTGATCTCCACCGTCTCCGGCCGCGACGACTACCCGCGCTTCGAGTTCACGATCTCCGACGAGGGTTGGACCGCGTTCGGCAACGCCGAGGCCGCGCAGGTGGTCGACGGAGAGCTGGTGATCACCGCCGACGCATCCGGCAGCGCGGGCGCGAGCAACCAGAACCTCCAGATCGACACCTCGGCCTACCAGACGGCGCTGCTGCGCGTGGCGATCCCCGCCTCCGCCGCCGGCAAGAAGGTCCGCCTCACGTTCGGCGCGCTCGACGGCACCTGGGACGAGACGAACGCGGTGGAGGTCGAGCCGCTCGCCGACGGCACGACCCGCACCTACGGCATCGACCTGCGCAACAACCAGGGCTGGACCGGCACGCTCGGCATGCTGCGCGTGGAGCTGATGGGCGCCGCCGAGGGCGAGACCATCGCGCTCGATCGCGTGCGCTTCGTTCCCGAGGCCTACACCGATACCGACGGCGACAACGTGGTCGACCTCGACGACAACTGCCCCGACGCCGCCAACGAGGACCAGGCCGACGCGGACGGCGACGGCGTGGGCGACATCTGCGAGGACGGCGACGGCGACGGCGTGCCCGACCTCGTCGACAACTGCCCCGACGTCACCAACTCGAGCCAGACCGACGTGAACGCCAACGGCGTCGGCGACGTGTGCGAGGACAGCGACGGCGACGGCGTGATCGATTCGCGCGACAACTGCCGCGACGTGGCGAACGCCGACCAGGCCGACGCCGACGGGAACGGCAAGGGCGATGCCTGCGACGTGACCGGCGGCAACTCCGGTCCGGGCACCACGAAGCCGAAGAAGAAGAGCGGCGGCTGCACCAGCGCCGAGGCGCTGCCCTCCGCCGCGGGCTTCCTGCTCGCCGGCCTCGCTCTCGTGCCGCGCCGGCGGCGGTAGGCCGATCGCGCGGTGACGCAAGGGGCCGGGGCGACCCGGCCCTTCGCGTTCCTAGGGTGCGCCCACCGCGCGCTCCCACGCGATCTGCGCCAGGGCCAGCTCCTCCAGCGCCTGCAGCCACGCGAGCCGGCCCTCCAGCGCCTCGCGACGCAGCGGGATGAACTCGGTGGCGCCGATCTCGCCGGCGCGGAACGCCTCGGTGGCGAGCGCCACGTTCTCCTCCAGCGCTTGCAGTGCCCCCTCCTGGAACGCGTCCACCGCGGCGCGGGCTGCGTCGAGGCGCGTGCGGGCCGCGGCGATGTCGGCGACGACCGCGCGCTCCGTCGCGACGAGCTGCGCCTGCGATCGGGCGAGCTCGGTGCGGGCGGTCGCGCGCTCCGCCGCGTTCCTGTCGAACAGCGGCAGCGGGATCGAGACGATCGCCGAGAGGCGATCGGAGCCGGACTCGCGCTCGAAGGAGGCGCTTACGTCGAGAGTGGGTGTGGCCGCGGCATCCGCGAGGTTGGCGCGCGCAGCAGACTCGTCGCGCTGGAGCTGCGCCTCCTGCAGCTCCAGCCGCTGCACCCGCTCGGGCATCGGCGCTGCGGTACGCCGTGCCATCTCGGCGAGCGTCCCCTCGACCTCCATCGGCGCGTCCACGGGTAGGCTTATCGTGCTGCGCAGCTGCGCACGCGCCTGCGCGCTCTCGACCGACGCCGCCGCACGCGAGCGGAGCGCGCGCGCCTGCTCCACGAGCGCCGCGTTGCGCGCGAGCCGGGAGAGCTTTCCCTCCGCCAGACGCGCATCGGCCACCTCCGCCGCCCGCGTCGCAAAGTCCGCGTCTGCACCTGCGAGGCGCTCGCGCTCCGCCGCCCCCACCGCCTGCGCGTATTGCTCGCGCACCGCACTGGCGAGCGTGCGGCGTCGCAACGCGATCTGCACGGTGGTGCGCTCGACCGCCGCGTCGGTCGCCGCCCGGCGTGCGCCGCCCTGCCCGCCCAGCTCGAGCGGCTGCTCGAGCGCCACGATGTACGCGGCGAACGCCTGATTCTCGCCGAACTGCGGCCCTGCCTCCACCGACAGCACGGGGTTCTGCGCGAGGAAGGCGCGGCTCGCGTCGCGGGCGAATTCCGCCGCCTGGCGTTCCTTCTCGAGCGCCGCCAGCTGCGGATCGCGTGCGAGGGCCATCTCGATCGCCTGGTGCAGCGTGAGCGCCGCCGCGCCGGCCGGCAGCGCGAGCGCCAGGGATGCGAAAAGCCACCTCATGCGGCAACCTCCGGAGCGAGCGGCGCCGGCTCGGCGAGCGAGCAGGCTGCCGCAGGCTCCTCGCCGATGGAAGCCTCGTCGTGCGATGGTGGCGTCAATCGCCCGAAATCCGCTTCCGCACGTCGCTCGCACCTGGCGGGCCCCACCCAGCACCGCACCCCGTGATGCCCAGCACGCTCCCGCTCTCCGCCATCGACGTTCCCGTGGAAATCGACCTCGCCCTCGTGCGCGACCTGATCGAGCGCGAGCTGCCGCCCGTGCACGCGCTCGAACGCACGTGGGAGGGCGTGGCGCTGCGGTGTCGCATCGAGCGCGGCCCGGTCGACGTGTCGTTCGCCGGCGGCACGCTGCAGGTGCGCGCGGAGCTGCGCTACCAGGCGCACGCGTCCGGCGCATTGGCCAACGTGCTCGGCTTCGGCGGCGACGAGATGCGGCGCCTGCGGCTCGAGCTGCGATCGCCCCTGGGCATCGGCGCCGATTGGCAGCTGCAGCTCGCCATCCGGGCGGAACACACGTTCGTCGATCCGGTCGAGATCCCGTTGCTGGGCATCGACGTACGCCGCCCGGTCGAGGCGCTGCTCGCGGAGATGCTCGGCTCGCTCCTGCCGCGGCTCGAGCGCCGGCTCGTCGAGGCCGCCGCCGTGCCCGCGCGTGCCGCCCGCGCGTGGCAGCGGCTGCAGCAGCCCATCCGCCTGCGCGACGGCGTGTGGCTCGTCCTGTCTCCCGAAGCCGCACATGTCTCCGCGCCCAGCGAAAATGGAGACAAGGTGCGGTTCGTCTTCGGCATCGAGGGCCGGCCGGTCGTCTGCGCCGGCGCGCGCCCCGTGCCCGAAATGCGCGCGCTGCCGCCGCTCGAGAGGGGCGACAGGCCCGCCGGCGCCGCGCTCTACGTGCAGGCCGCCCTGCCCTGGGACGAGGCCACGCGCCAGCTGCACGGCTTCGTCGTCGGCCGGTCGTTCTCCGCGGGCGGCAAGCGCCTGGTGATCCGCGACGTCACGCTCGGCGGCAGTGCCATCGGCGCGGCGGTACGGCTCGAGGTCGAGAGCGACCGCGGCCTGTTCGGCCGGCTGCGCGGCACCGTGTACGCCGTCGGCAGGCCCGTGTTCGATCCCTCCACGGGCGTGCTGTCGTTCGAGCAGCTCGACTATTCGCTCGAGAGCCGCGACCTGCCGCTGCGCATGGCCGAGTCGCTTCTGCGGCCCGAGTTGCTCTCGCTGCTGCAGAAGAAGGCGCGCTGGCAGCTCGGCCGCCCGCTCGAGAAGGCCCGCGCCGCCGCCACCCGCGCGCTCCAGCGCGAGCTCGCGGCCGGCGTCGCGCTCGCCGGCGTGGTCGACCGCATCGAGCCGCTCGAGGTGGTCGCCGGGCGCGAGGGGCTCGTCGTGAGCGCCGCCGCGTTCGGCAGGGCGTCGCTCGCGATCGGTCCCGCGGATGCGCCGCGCCCCGCCGTCGCCGCGCGGCAGTAATCCTCACCGCCCCATCGCGCCGCTCCAGAGTTGGGGCGCCCGCGCCGTCTCGTCCGCGGGTGTCACCAGCGCGGTCACCTGGCGATCGGCGTCGTCGAGCGCCCACGCGTCCACGTAGCGGCCGGTGACCAGCACCGTTTCCTCGCCCGTCGACCAGTCGATCGAGACCAGTTCTTCGCTGCGCGTTCCGCCTTCGCGCCGCACGCGTTCGAGCACCGCGAAGTTTTCGCCGCCGAGGCCGCTTTCGATCGATTCGCCGCGGTCCAGCTCCCGCACGATCGCGCCGTCGCGATCCAGCAGGACGAGCCGCCACGCGGTCTCCTGTGGCTCGGCCACCGCCTTCGGCGCCTCGTCCAGGACGCGGCCTTCCACCACCACGCGACCGTCCGGACCGATCGCGCGCACGTGCAGCGGCTGCGTGCCCACTGCGACCCGCCGCGCGCCGTGCCTCGGTTCCCAGAGGGTGAGCCCCCACAGCTGCGTGTGGCAGACGTCCTGTTTGTCGGGCCAGCGGATGCAGTCGTTCGTGAAATGCGAGAACGCGACCGGCCCGCCCCAGCGGAAGGGCACCACCTCGTCCACCGACGGCGCGCCGAAGAGCAGATGGAGTTCGGCGTCGCCCAGCTCCAGCAGCTCGGCACCGTACGCCGTCTCGGCGAACAGGTGATTCCCGCGCAGCGCCCGCGGGCGCAGCTCGTCGAACGCTCTGGATGGGCCGACGCCGAGCAGATTGGCCGAGCCGTCGGGCGCCGGCAGCAGCACACCGGGTGCGGTCGCCATTCAGGGGCCGTACCACGACCATCCCGTCGCCACGCCGCCGTAGCCCCAGCCGTCGCCCAGCGTGCCCGGCACGCGGAAAGCCGGCCCTTCACGCACTACCGTGAGCTCGCCCTCGCCGACGGGACCCACCGCGTCTCCGCTGGTTTCGAGCCACCGTTTGTCGTGCAGCACGAACGCTGCGTCGGGTGCGACGCGCACGACGTCCATGCGCGCCTGCCCATCGGCATCGGTCGTGCCCTGCGGGAAGAACGGATGGTCGAGCACCCGCTTTTCGCCCGTCCCCGGATCGACCACACCGATGCGGTGATCGTGCGTCGGGTAGGCAATCGCGCCGGAGGCGGCGACGTCGATCGCGAGGCAACCTTCGCCGTACTCGGTGTGGAGGAAGTCGGCGCTGAGCGCGGTGACACCCTCGTCGTCCAGCCGCTCGAGGCCCCGCTCGAGCGAGCACGTCCAGAACGAGTCGCCGAAAGGCACCTTTCCCGACCGCACCACGCCGGACACCTGCCAGCCGTTCTTCGCCTCGCCATCTGCTTCGAGGACGACGCCCTCCGCACCTGCGTACAACAGCTGCTCGCCGGCGAGCCACAGCGGCCGGCCGCCGTCGGCGACCTTGCGCGGCTCCGTCGCCCCATCGGCGAAATAGAGCGCCCCGGTCTCCGCGTCGCGCCACGCCAGCTCGCCGCAGCTGCCGAGGAGCACATCGTTTTGCGCGGCGGCGGACAGCATGCGGAACCGGGGCGCATCGTCGCCGTCCCCGCACGGCGCGCGAACGATGCCAGCGTCGTCCAGAAAGCTCGGCGGGCCGATCGGATCGTGCGACATCGGCGGCGGCTCCTGCGGCGGCACGAATTCCCACTCGGTCTCGGGCCGGGCGGCGGGCTTCGACTCCTGCGCGCAGGCCCCGAGCGCGAGGGCGGCGACTGCCGCGAGCGATGCCGGACGATGCATGGGCTCCCCCTTCTCGTTCGCCTGGAGCCTATGCCGCCGCGCGCCGCCGTTCACCGGCACGGCCCACAATCGCGTATTCGGGACGGGATACGCTCTCCGCCTGTCGACCAACGCCGCGGGCTGCAGGAGCGCAGCACGTCCTTGACACCGGCCGCACGCCGGCCTAATTCTTCGCGTCGCTGTGCGGGAATAGCTCAGTTGGTAGAGCATCAGCTTCCCAAGCTGAGGGTCGCGGGTTCGAATCCCGTTTCCCGCTCCATGTAAAGGCCCGGATTCGCTTCGTTTTTCGAGCGGGTTCGGGCCTTTCTCTTTCCGCTCCGAGCGCGCTGTAACAAGGGTGTAACAAGCGGCTCGCGCTCGTCCGTGGTGCAAGCGGTGTCGGTGGGCTGAGCCTCGGTGGGCGATGCGTCGCCCCCACCCTCCACCGCGGCGGTGGAGAGCGGGGACGACGGCATCTTGTTCACGGCCTCGCGGAGGTCCTCGACTTCGAGGTGGCCGTAGATGGACGTGGTCGTCTTCACGTCCTTGTGGCGCATGATGCGCTGCACCCGATGGGCATCGACCCCAGCGCGCAGGAGGATGGTCGCCGTCGAGTGCCGCAGGTCATGGAAGCGCATTTGCCTCGGCTTGGCCGAGGCCCAGAGCTTCATCCCGCACTTCGGGCAAACGCGCAGTTCGTTGTCCTCGTGGTGCTCCTCGTAGGGCTCTCCGCGCTTCTTGCAGCGACGACAGGAGTGCCGGTAGCCCTCCACCAGCCCGGCGCGTCCGAGCGCGCTCTTGAGGACCTTCTGCGGGTCCGCCTCCTGCGTCCTCATCTCCCCGTCGGGGCCGGGAAAGACCAGCTCCGACTTCGAGTTCTCGATGGCGTGCTTCAGGTACGGCACGAGCGGCTCGGCGATGGGAACGATGTCCGTGTGCCCGCCCTTCGTGGTGTCACTGTCGTACGAGCGGGCGACAACCATCGTGCCGTTCTTCAGGTCCACGTCGCTCTTGCGCAGGCCGAACAACTCGCCCTTCCGCAGCCCCGCGTAGATGGCGGTGGCGAAGAGGTCGCGCCACTGGTCGGGAACCTGCGCGAGGAGGCCATCGACCTCCTCGGCACGCAGCGTCTCGTAGAGCCTCTTCGGCTCGCGGCGGCGCTCCACTTCCTCGACCGGGTTCGCGCCCGTCCAGACGCCCGCCCGCTTCGCCTTCACGAAGATCGTGTTGAGCACGCGCCGGAAGCCGTTGACGGTGACGGCCTTCATTCCGTCCACCTCCATCTCCCGGATGCGGTCCTCGATTCGCCCGGCGGTGAGCTGGCGCACGAGCACGTTGCCGATGGGCTGGGACACGACGTGCTTGCGCAAGCGGCTCTGTTCGCGGGACAGGCTGCCCTTCGGGCAGCGATTCTTCAGCCACCACTCGCACAACTCGCCGAAGGTGAGGTCGCAGTCGGTAGGCAGTACCTCCAAGCCGAGGCGCTGCCGCTCGGCCTTGCGCTCCAGCTCACCGGCCATGCGCTTCGCTTCGGTTTTCGTCTGCGCTCTGGTCGCCATCGCCCGCCAGCGACCGCTGGCGTCCCTGAACCTCGCGTACCAGACCGTGCCGCGCTGATAAACGCTCGCCATTCCCCCTCCTACCGGCAGGTCGGCAGGCGCACGACGTTCGCGTGCTGCTGCTCGCCATTGAGCCACGCCCGAATCACCTCGGGCACGAACCGCAAAGCCGCACCGAGGCGGATGCAGGGGATCGTGCCGGATGCGGACGACTGGTAGACCCACGACCGAGACACGTTGAGGAACGCGGCGACCTGCTCGACGTTCCAGAGGGGCTCCATCGGCCCCGACATCACTGCTGCTCCCATTTCTTGTTCTCCATGCGCTCGCGCCGCACCTCCTTCTCTGGGGTTCTCGGTGCGCGAGCGGTCTCTGTTGTTGATCGTTGGCGCGCCTGTGGCGGGCACGCCGGGCACGCAATCCTGAAGGCTCTCTACTGCTGCTCCGAGTAGAAGCCACAGTAGAGAGACCTGCCCGCTCTGCCCGCTCTAGGCAACTCGGCGGAGCGCGACTGCAGCGTGGTTGCGAAGCCGGATGCCTTTCCACCCTCTGGTCCGCGTGGAACCGACACGAGCCTCTACAGTGCCCCGCGCCTTCATGCGCATGTTGAAGTCGGCGGTTTTCATCGGCTCCTTGGCATTTTGACCGCACCACGTGACGAACCGCTGGTAGAGCTGGGTGCTGGTGACACGCTCTTCCTCGGCAAGCTCCGTCTCGCTGTCGAGGAAGGCGGACACGATGTCCATCTCCGCCCGGTACTCGGCGACGGCATCGAGCAGCACCTGCGGCTTCTTCAGCCCTTCCGCCTGCCACGCGAGGCAGCCCTCAACTGCCCACGCGAGGATGCCGGGAAGCTCTGCCTTGAGCTTCGTCCCGAGATCCGGGTCGCACTCCGCCTCAGTGATCTTCACCTCGAACGGCAGGAGATGGACGCGCCGCCAGATGCCCTCGTCGAATCCCCGAATCTCAGGAAGGTAGTTGGTCGCCTGCGCATTCCGGCCATCGTGATCACCCAGATCGCTCCATCGTGATCACGGCGTTCGAGCCATCGTGATCGGAGCGCAGCGACGCTGGAGCTTTACTGATCGATGGTGGACTCCGGCTTCCGA
>Ga0164243_10014491_pt1 | contig 10972 bp, 9 predicted proteins | sample OricompcompostOP_FD_108781 | JGI IMG/M metagenome (GOLD analysis project Ga0164243, IMG submission 108781) | Organic Plus compost microbial communities from Emeryville, California, USA - Original compost - Organic plus compost (OP) | ecosystem: Engineered > Solid waste > Mixed feedstock >...
CCCCGACGGTGCCACCGGATGGCACGAGGTCGAGTTCGACGTCACCTGATGGGCGAGGATTCCCCCATGCAGCCTGACTTCCCCAGCACCGGAGCAGCCCTCGTCGTCGGCGGCAGCGGCGGACTGGGCGCCGACATCGCCCGCCTCCTCGCCGAGCGCGGCAGCGCCGTCGCGCTCACCTACCGCAGCGGCGGCGACGCCGCGGCACGGACGCTCGCCGACGTGACGACGTACGCCAAGGGGAGCAGCCACCAGCTCGACGTGACCTCGGCCGAGGACGCCGCCCGCGTGATCGCCGAGGTGGTGGAGCAGCACGGCGGTCTGCACACCCTGGTGCACGCTGCGGGGCCACATGTGCCGATGGTGCACCTGTCGCGGGTGTCGCCCGCGCAGCTCGAGCAGCAGCTGCGCGACGACACGCTCGGCTTCTTCACCGTCGCGCACGCGGCGTTGCCGGCGCTGCGAGCCTCGCGCGGCTCGATCGTTGCCGTGACCACGGCCGCCACGGCCCGCTATCCGAAGCGGGACGGGCTCTCGTCCGGGCCGAAGGCCGCGGTCGAGGCGATGGTGCGCGGCCTGGCCGCCGAGGAGGGCCGCTTCGGCATCCGGGTGAACGCGGTGGGCCCCGGCATGCTGACCGACGGCATGGCCGAGCGCCTGATCGGCAACGGCGACCTGTCGGACGAGGCCCTGGAGATCACCCGGCGCAACATCCCGCTCGGCCGTTTCGGCGGCGCCCGGGACATCTCGGAGGCGGTCTGCTTCCTGGCCTCCTCGCGTGCCGGCTTCATCTCCGGGCAGAAGCTGGACGTCGACGGAGGCTACGGCGTCTGACCTGCCCGACCGGACCCCGAGCGGCGGGTTCGGGTCTCCCGGTCGCTTCCACCTAGGATTGCCGGGTGACGCTCCGCATCCATGACTCCGCGACCCGCACCGTGCGCGACTTCGTGCCCCTGCGCGACGGCGAGGTCAGCATCTACCTGTGCGGGCTCACCGTCCAGTCCGAGCCACACGTCGGGCACATCCGCTCCGGCGTCAACTTCGACGTGCTGCAGCGATGGCTGCGCGCCTCGGGCTACCGGGTGACCTTCATCCGCAACACCACCGACATCGACGACAAGATCCTCGCCAAGGCCGCCGAGCAGGGGCGGCCCTGGTACAACCTGGCCTACGAGATGGCCGGCGAGCTGGCCCGCGCCTACGCGCTGCTCAACGTCGACCGGCCGACCTACGAGCCCAACGCCACCGGGCACATCCCGGAGATGATCGAGCTGATCGAGCGGCTCATCGAGCGTGGCCACGCCTATGCGGCCGAGGACGGCTCCGGTGACGTCTACTTCGACGTGCGCTCCTGGCCGGCGTACGGCGAGCTCTCCGGTCAGCGCGTCGACGACATGGAGGCCGCGGCGGACGCCGACCCGCGCGGCAAGCGCGACCCGCGCGACTTCGCGCTGTGGAAGGGCTGGAAGGAGGGCGTCGAGCCACGCACCGCCTCCTGGCCGAGCCCGTGGGGTCGGGGCCGCCCGGGCTGGCACATCGAATGCTCGGCCATGGCGGGCAAGTACCTCGGCGAGGCATTCGACATCCACGGCGGCGGGCTCGACCTGCGCTTCCCCCACCATGAGAACGAGCAGGCGCAGTCGCGCGCGGCCGGCCACGGCTTCGCCAACTACTGGATGCACAACGCGTGGATCACCACCGCCGGTGAGAAGATGAGCAAGTCGCTGGGCAACTCGCTGCTGGTGCCCGAGGTGCTCAAGCGGGTGCGCGCGATCGAGCTGCGCTTCTACATGGTCTCCGCCCACTACCGCTCTCACGTGGAGTTCTCCTTCGAGGCGCTCGACGAGGCGGCCGCCGGCTTCCGGCGGATCGAGAACTTCCTGGAGCGGGCCGCCGCGGTGCTGCCGGAGGAGCCCCCCGCCGGCACCGGCGACGCCGGTGGCTTCTATGACGACTTCCGCGCCGCGATGGACGACGACCTCTCCACCCCGGCCGCCGTGGCGGTCATCCACGACGCGGTCCGCGAGGGCAACAAGCAGCTCGCCGATGGCCAGCTCGAGGAGCTGAAGGTCACCTACGCCGGTGTGCGGGAGATGCTCGGCGTGCTGGGTCTGGACCCCGCCGACCCCGCCTTCGCCACCGGAGGTGACGACCAGGGCCTGACGCAGGCGGTCGACGTACTCGTCGCCGGGTTGCTGGAGCAGCGTGCGGAGGCGCGCGCGGCCAAGGACTTCGCGACCGCCGACGCCATCCGCGACCGGATCAACGCTGCCGGGATCGCGATCGAAGACACCCCGGCCGGGGCCAAGTGGAGCATCGACGGAGGGGGCCGCTGATGGCCGGCAACTCGCAACGCAAGGGCGCGATCCGCAAGACCAGCAAGGGCCCGACCGCGGGCTCCGGCGGGCGGGTACGCCGCGGACTCGAGGGCAAGGGCCCGACACCGAAGGCGAAGGACCGGCCCTACCACAAGGCATACAAGGCGGCGAAGAGGACGGAGAAGGAGGCCTCGCGGCGGCCGCGGCGGTCCGCTCGCGGCGGGGACGCCGAGTGGATCGCCGGACGCAACTCCGTCGTCGAGGCGTTGCGCTCCCGCATGCCGCTGACCGCGCTGTACGTCGCCGAGGGGGCCGAGCGCGATGGTCGCCTCCGGGAGGCGTTCGAGCTGGCCGCCGAGCAGGGCATCAGCTTGATGGAGGCGCCCCGCGGCGAGCTGGACCGGCTCACCGGGGGCGCGGTCCACCAGGGGATGGCGGCCCGGATGCCGGCCTACGAGTACGCCCACCCCGACGACCTGCTGGACCTGGCGGCCGAGCGCGGCGAGGCACCGCTCATCGTGGCGCTCGACCAGGTGACCGACCCGCGCAACCTCGGCGCCGTGATCCGCTCCGCCGCCGGCTTCGGCGCTCACGGGGTGCTGATCCCCGAACGCCGCGCGGCCGGGATGACCGCCTCGGCCTGGAAGACCTCCGCCGGCGCGGCGGCGCGGATCCCGGTCGCGCAGACGGTGAACCTCACCCGGCAGCTGCGCGCCTACCAGGAGGCCGGCTGCATGGTGGTGGGCCTGGCCGCCGACGGCGACGTGTCGCTGCCCGACCTCGACCTGGCCACCGGTCCGCTCGTCGTCGTGGTCGGCTCCGAGGGCAAGGGTCTGGGCCGGCTGGTCAGCGAGACCTGCGACCAGCTGGTGTCGATCCCGATGGCGGCGGAGCTCGAATCGCTCAACGCCGGCGTGGCCGCCTCGATCACGCTCTACGCGGTGGCCCAGGCGCGGACCTGACGCTGTGGCTTCGTGGTGGCGGACTCGTCGTTTCCGCCAGGTCCTCGGCTACGGCGCGGCCTGGCTGGTCGTGGCGTTGCCGTTGTCGGTGATCTTCTTCCTCAACTCCTCCACGGTCATCCCGGTCGCCTCGCACGACACCCAGGTGTCGCCGACGATGGACGGCTGGGTCACGGTGCACACGGGCCCCTATCTGCCGGACCTGCGGATGCCCTCGGACTCCTTCGTCGGCGTCGATCTCACGCTCGGCAAGACCGAGGCCGCCACACCGGAGGCGATGGTGGAGCGCTACGCCTTCATCGCCAGCCAGCCCGACGCCCAGGTGGAGCACGTCAAGGCGGCGATCATCGACCTCGCGCTCACCTCTGCCGGTCAGGCGGCACTGGTGGCGCTCCTGCCTCCGCTGCTGTGGCTGGTGGTCGGTCGGCAACGGCGTCACGAGCTGCTCGGCGCCACCTTCTCGAGGCGAGTCCTGACCGGTGCCTCGGCGGTGTTGGTCGCCCTCGCGCTGGTGGTGCTGCTCGCGGTCCGGCCATGGGCGGACGACACCGCCCTCCAGGACAGGGACGTGTCGTGGCAGGCGCTGCCCGACTTCCTACCCGAGCTCGCGGTGCCGGCCGACGTGGCCGACGTCGAGGTGGCGGTCACCGCCACGACCACCGGCAGTCGACGCCTCCTGATGAGCGCGGTCGACACCTATGACCGGAGCAAGAACTTCTATCGGGCCGCCCGGGAGGCAGCCGACGACATCGTCGTGCGGGAGCCGCAGGACGGCGAGACGGTGGCCGTCATCGTCTCCGACCGGCACGACAACATCGGCATGGACAGGGTGATCCGCGCGGTCGCCGACAAGGCCGGTGCGACCGCGGTGCTCAACGCGGGCGACGACACCTCCACCGGTGAGCAGTGGGAGGCATTCTCGCTCGACTCGCTGGTCCGGGAGTTCGAGGACTACGACGGCTACGCGGTGCAGGGCAACCACGACCACGGCACCTTCGTCGGCACCTACCTGGCCGACCACGGCTGGCAGGGAGCCGAACACGATCCGTTCGAGGGGCCGGGCGGCATGCGCATGATGGCGCGCAACGACCCCCGGTCAAGCGGCCTGGGCACCTGGCGCACTCCCGTGGAGCAGACCATCGAGGAGGTCTCCGCCGACATCGCCGAGGTCGCCTGCGCCGAGGAGGAGCGGGTCAACCTGCTGCTCGTCCACGACGACGACATGGGCGCCGACGCGCTGGCCCAGGGCTGTGTCGACCTGGTCGTCGCCGGCCACGTGCACGTGCAGACCGGGCCCGACCCGGTGACCGGGGCGAACGGCCAAGTGGGCTACACCTACACCAACGGCACGTCCGGCGGTGCGGCGTACGCCGTCGCGGTGGGGAGCAAGCTGCGCCGTCCGGCCCAGTTCACCCTGCTGACGATCGCCGACGGCCGGCCGACGGGCCTGCAGCCGGTCACGCTGCAGACCAACGGCCAGTTCGTCGTCGACGAGTGGATCCCGCTCGCGACCACCACGACCGATCGGGTGTGAGCAGACGGCCCCGAGCTTCGCGTCGAGCGACCCCGGGGCGCGCGCCCTGACCGCGGTGCCGGTTAGGATTTCCCCGTCACGTACGTGGCGCGCCGGTGTAGCTCAGTTGGTAGAGCGCCTCTCTTGTAAAGAGGATGTCGCGGGTTCAAATCCTGTCTCCGGCTCCGATCAGGCGCTCAGCGCACCTGGCTGACCTCGAACTGCAGGCGCGGGTGGGCGTAGGCCTCCTGCGATTCGACGAGGAGCAGCTCGCGGGAGCCAGCGTCGAGGGTGTTCTGCAGCAGGTCGAAGATGCTGGAGACGGTGCGGGCAAGCGCGTCGGCCGCGTCGCCGGTCGAGCGGTAGTGGGCGGTGAAGAGCGCGGCGGTGACGTCGCCGGAGCCGTTCGCCTTCATCGGCAGCAGGGGAGTGCGCACGATCCAGGCGCCGTCGGGGGTGACGGCCAGCATCTCGATGGTGTCCTCGGGCCGCCCGGCCTGCTCCACGCTCGTGACCAGCACGGTGCTGGGGCCCATGGCCCGGGCGGCGTCGGCGGCCTCGAGGATCTCGGCCAGGGTGCTCGGCTCACGGCCGGTGAGGAAGCCGAGCTCGAACTGGTTGGGCGTGATCAGGTCGGCGGCCGGCACGACCCGCTCGCGCAAGAGCACCGGGATCGCCGGGTTGACGAAGCAGCCGCTCTTCGCGTTGCCCATGACCGGGTCGCAGGCGTAGATGGCATCGGGGTTGGCGGCCTTAACGCGGGCCACCGCGTCGAGGATGACGTCGCCGATCTCCTCCCCGCCCTGGTAGCCGGAGAGTACGACGTCGACCTGCGCGAGCGCCCCACGCTCCTCGATGCCGGTGATCACCTCGCGCACGTCCTCCGCGGGGATCAGCGGTCCGCGCCATGCGCCGTACCCGGTGTGGTTGGAGAAGTTCACGGTGTGGACCGGCCAGACCTCGTGGCCCAGCCGCTGGAGCGGGAAGACGGCTGCGGAGTTGCCGACATGGCCGTAGGCGACGGAGGACTGGATGGAGAGGATCTTCACGCGCACAGTGTCGCACCGCCCGGCGCGCGGCGCGCGGGTGAGGCGGGCGGTGGTCGGGAGCGCCGACATACCGTCGGTCGGTATGCCTTGTCGAGGCAAAGTAGAACGCGTTACAGTTGCGGCACTGGTGTGGGCCCCGCCACACCCGGACGCAGATGAGGTTCCAGCATGGGCAAGAGGTCCTACTCCAGCGAAGCCGACTACGTGGTCGTCGGCGCCGGCTCCGCCGGGTGTGCGGTGGCGGCTCGTCTCGCCGAAGCGGGCGAGCAGGTGATCCTGATCGAGGCCGGCGGCAGCGACAAGTCGATCATGTTCAAGCGCCCCGGCATGATCACCATGATCCACAGCGACCCGTCGTTGAAGAAGCGCTTCGACTGGGGCTACTACCTCAGCCCCCAGAAGCACGTGCTGAACCGGAAGCTGCCGGCCACGCGCGGACGGGTGATGGGCGGCTCCGGCTCGGTCAACGGGATGATCTTCGTGCGTGGAAACGCGGAGAACTTCGACTCCTGGGAGGCCGAGGGCAACAAGGGGTGGGGCTACGCCGACGTGCTCAAGTCCTACAAGCGCATGGAGGACTGGCAGGGGCCGGCCAGCGAGTACCGCGGCAAGGGCGGTCCGATCAAGGTGCTGGAGAACCCCCACATCTGCGACGCCGCGAAGACCTTCATCGCCGCCGGCGCCGACGAGCTCGACGTGCCGGTCAACCCCGACTACAACGGTGCCTCGCAGGACGGCATGCACGTCATCCAGGAGAACACCGGTCGAGGCATCCGCTACTCGACCTCGCGCGGCTACATCACCGAGGGCACGCTGAGCACGCTCGAGGTCCAGATGCGCGGGGTCGTCTCCCGTGTCGTGATCGAGCAGGGTCGGGCCACCGGTGTCGAGGTGATCGAGAAGCGCGGCGAGCGGCGCGTCGTACGGGCTCGCAAGGAGGTCATCCTCTCCGCCGGCGCCTTCGGCTCGCCCCAGATCCTGATGCTCTCCGGCATCGGCCCGGCGCAGCACCTGGAGGAGAAGGGCATCCGGGTCATCGGCGACCTGCCGGTGGGCGACAACCTGCACGACCACCTGTTCGTGCCCATGACCTACGCGGTCGACAACTCCCCGCACCGCAGCACCGCGTTCCACTTCGGCTCCGGCATCGCCAAGGACCGGTTCAAGCCCGGCGAGACCTTCATGGCCCACTCGGTCTTCGAGGCGGGCGCCTTCGTGCACACCTCGCTGTCGACCGGCGTCCCGGACATGCAGTTCTTCGCCATCCCGTGGTCCTACCCGCCCTTCCAGGACGAGCCGGTGCGGTTGCGGCCCGACAAGCGGCCATCGCTCTCGGTCTTCTCCACGCTCATCCGGCCCAAGTCGCGCGGCACCGTGCGGCTGGCGAGCGCCGACCCGATGGCCGCGCCGCTCATCGACCCCAACCTGCTCTCCGAGCCCGACGACCTCAAGGTGCTCGTCGAGGGCATCGAGATGCTTCGTGCGGTGATGTCGAACTCGGCGATCGCCAAGCACGTCAAGGAGGAGTACGAGCCGGGCCCGGCCTACTCGGGTGACAAGCTCAAGGACGAGGTGCTGCGTCGGGTCAGCACCGTCTACCACCCGGTGGGCTCCTGCCGGATGGGTGTCGACGAGCGTGCCGTGGTGGATCCCGAGCTGCGGGTGCGCGGCATCGAGGGCCTGCGAGTCGCCGACGCCTCGATCATGCCGTCCATCATCGGCGGCAACACCAACGCGCCGTCGATGATGATCGGTGACATGGCCGGCGCGATCGTGCTGGGAGAGACGCTGTGACGACCACCGCCACCACCCTCCGGCGTCCCGCTTCGGTCACGCCGGACCTCCTGCAGCAGCTGGTCGCCCGGGTGCCGGGAAGCTCGGGCAACACCTGGAAGCTCACCGAGGTCTACACCGGCGACGTGCTCGTCGAGCTGCCGCAGTCCACCCCCGAGGACATCGAGGCCGCCTTCGCTGCCGCGCGGCGGGCGCAGAAGATCTGGGCCGCGACCCCGCTCAAGCAGCGCCTCAAGGTGTTCAAGCGCTTCCACGCCCTGGTGCTGGAGCGCAACGAGACCATCGTCGACCTGATCCAGGTCGAGTCCGGCAAGGCCCGTCGGATGGCCTTCGAGGAGACCCTCGACGTGCCGATGGTCACCGGCTACTACCTCAAGCGGGCCGCGAAGGTGCTCGCCACCAAGAAGCACGCCGGCCCGGTGCCGATCGTCTCCTCCTCCCAGGAGGTCCGCGTGCCCAAAGGCGTCGTCGGCATCATCGCGCCGTGGAACTTCCCCTTCGCGACGGGGATCTCCGACGCCGTCCCGGCGCTGATCGCCGGGAACGGAGTGGTGGTCAAGCCCGACAACAAGACGGCGCTCTCGCCGCTCTTCGGCGTACGGCTGCTCGAAGAGGCCGGGCTGCCCAAGGGGCTCTTCCAGGTCGTCTGCGGCGAGGGCCCCGACGTCGGCCCGACGCTGATCGACAACGCCGACTACGTGATGTTCACCGGCTCCACCAACACGGGTCGGGTCATCGGCGAGCGGGCCGGCCGCAACCTCATCGGCGCCTGCCTCGAGCTCGGCGGCAAGAACCCGATGATCGTGCTGCCGGATGCCAACCTCGACGACACCGTCAAGGGTGCGCTCTTCGGCGCCTTCGGGAACACCGGCCAGATCTGCATGCACATCGAGCGGATGTATGTCCACGACTCGATCTACGACGAGTTCAAGGCGCGCTTCAAGGCCGCCACGGAGAGGCTCGTCGTGGGTGCGGCCTACGACTTCGGTCCCAATGTCGGCTCGCTGATCAGCGTCGACCACAAGGACCGGGTCGCCTCGCACGTCGCCGACGCGGTGGCGAAGGGAGCGACCGTGGTGACGGGCGGGAGGGAGCGTCCCGACCTCGGCCCGGCGTTCTTCGAGCCGACCATCCTCGAGGGCGTCACCGGCGAGATGCTCGCCGGAGTCACCGAGACCTTCGGCCCGGTCGTCGCGCTGCACCGCTACCACACCGAGGACGAGGCGATCGCGCTCGCCAACGACACCGACTACGGCCTCAACGCGAGTGTGTGGGGGAGCGACCTCGACAACGCCATCCGGGTGGGCAAGCGCATCGAGTCAGGCAACGTCAACATCAACGACATCCTGGCCACCGCCTATGCCTCGAAGGGTACGCCGTCAGGCGGGGTGAAGCAGTCGGGCGTCGGTGCGCGTCACGGCGACCAGGGGCTGCTGAAGTACACCGACTGCCAGAACGTCGGCATCCTGAAGAAGCAGGTCATGCAGGTGCCCGACGACAAGCCCTTCGAGAAGAACGTCGAGGAGCAGATCAAGGGCCTGTCGATCATGCGGAAGCTGGGCATCCGCTGACGCGGAGGATGATCAGGCCACTTGCAACGAGCGCTTGGAGAGGCCCATCCAGAACCCGTCGACCATCTGGTCGGCGGGTTCGTCGCTCTTCGAGGCGACGCCCAGGGTGATGAAGAGCGGGCTGTAGTGCTCGACCGTCGGGTGGGCGTAGGGCATGCCCGGAGCGCGCTCGCGGAAGCGGGCGAGCTCGTCGACGTCGCCCCGGCCGATAGCCTCCGCCGCCCAGGCGTCGAACTCCCGGGACCAGGTCGGCGCCGCCGCGTCGATCGACCAGCTGGTGAGGAACGGCAGGCCGTGGGTGAGGAAGCCCGAGCCGATCACCAAGATTCCCTCGTCGCGCAGCTCACGCAGGCGCATGCCCAGACCGAGGAGCCGGTAGGGGTCGTGGGTGGGCAGCGACATCTGCACGACGGGGATGTCGGCGTCGGGATACATGATCTTGAGCGGCACCCAGGCGCCGTGGTCGAGGCCGCGGCTGGTGTGCTGGTGCACCGGCTCGGTGTCGGGCAGCACGGAGGCGACCTTGCGGGCGAGTGCGGTGGAGTCGGGCGTCGCGTAGGTCATCCGGTAGTACTTCTCGGCGAAGCCGCCGAAGTCGTAGACCAGGGGCGCCCCGGAGGCGGTGAGGCTCAGCGGCGCGGCCTCCCAGTGGGCGCTGACGATGAGGATCCCGCGGGGGCGCGGCAGGTCGGCCGACCACGCGGCCAGCTGCCCCGACCACACCGGGTCGTCGAGGAGCGGAGGGGCGCCGTGCCCGATGTAGAGGGCAGGCATCCGAGCGGTGGTCGGGTCGGTCATGCCTCCATGATGGCCGATTTTTATTGAAGATTCAACTAGATATGCGGCAGCCTACGCTGACCCCATGAAGACGCTCGCCGACCTCGTCGACAAGGGCCTCGTCGCCGCCGACTGGGCCGAGGCACTGGCTCCCGTGGAGGGGCGGATCGCCCAGATGGGTGTGTTCCTCCGCGAGGAGCTCGCGGCCGGCCAGGCCTACCTCCCGCGCGGGGAGCACATCCTGCGGGCGTTCCAGCGTCCGCTGGCCGAGGTGAAGGTGCTCGTCGTCGGGCAGGACCCCTACCCGACCCCCGGTCATCCGATCGGGCTGAGCTTCGCGGTGGGCGCCGACGTACGACCGCTGCCGCGGAGCCTGGTGAACATCTATCAGGAGCTGCGCACCGACCTCGGGATCGAGACGCCCGCCCACGGCGACCTCTCCGCCTGGGCCGACCAGGGCGTGATGCTGCTCAACCGGTCGCTCACGGTGCGGCCGGGAGCGCCGGCGTCGCACCGCGGCAAGGGCTGGGAGGTGGTGACCGAGCAGGCGATCCTCGCGCTCGCCAAGCGCGGCGGCCCTGCTGCTGCGATCCTGTGGGGACGCGATGCCCAGTCGCTCAAGCCGATGCTCGGTCCGATTCCGTGGGTGGAGTCGGCACACCCCTCGCCGCTCTCCGCCTCGCGCGGCTTCTTCGGGTCGCGACCGTTCAGCCGGGTCAACCGGCTGCTGGAGGAGCAGGGCGGTATGCCGGTCGACTGGCGGCTGCCCCCGCAGGCGTGAGCAGCATCGAGAGCTGCAGGGTCGCCGCCAAGAAATTGGCATCTCGACGCCAAGAAACTGGCATCGCGACCGACAGATTCTGGCGTTTCGGCGGTCAGGGGCGCTGGAGGCGGTCGAGGAAGGCGATCAGCAGGGCCTCGCGCATGGCGGGGGAGGCGACGTCGAGAAGGGCGTTGATCTCTGCCATGCGGTCGGGGAGCTGGAGGA
>Ga0164243_10014492_pt1 | contig 10972 bp, 9 predicted proteins | sample OricompcompostOP_FD_108781 | JGI IMG/M metagenome (GOLD analysis project Ga0164243, IMG submission 108781) | Organic Plus compost microbial communities from Emeryville, California, USA - Original compost - Organic plus compost (OP) | ecosystem: Engineered > Solid waste > Mixed feedstock >...
CAGCGAGAGCTGGTTCTTTTCGTTGAGCAGGTAATTGTACTGCAGCGCCAGCATTGAAGTCATTTCCGGTGTAAACACCTGCCGGTTGCCGGCAAGATTTTCTTCCGAACCATTGCGGGCAAGCTTCAGCGTTTCATACCGGGCCCTGGTGTAGCCAAAGGACCAGTTGACTTCCAGTCCCTTCAGTGGCAAGGCCGCCAGCTCTGCTTCTATCCCGCGACTTTCCAGTTCACCTGCATTGCGGGTAATAGTAATGGCGTCCGGCAGCACCAGCGTAGGCACCTGCGCATTGGTGACGGTGGTATAAAACGCCGTTACATTTAACCGGTACCGTTGTTGCCCCCATTCTGTTTTAAATCCCAACTCCCAGTTGTTGCTGTACTCCGGATTAAACTCATGCAGCGGCGGTTGCGAGGGGTCTGATGATAATTGCGTGAGCCCGCCTGCGCGATAGCCCCTGCTGTACGTGGCGTACACATGCTGATCACCGGAAATATGGTACGTAAGGCTCAGTTTGGGCGAGAACGCGCTGAAAGCCGCAGTAGCACTGGTATCATGCACGAGGGCAAACAGCGGATCGGGATCTGGGTCTTTCTGGTATTCGCTCAGCACCTGTTGTTTTTTGCGTTCGTAGTCGTACCGGAAGCCGGCTGTCAGGTCTATCCTGGGAACAACAGGTACCGTGATCTGACCATAGGCGGCGGCGCCATAGGCTTTGCCACGTGCAGTGTTAATAATAGAAAAGTTCTGATCAGGTGCGCCGATCAAGGCAGCATCTTCACCAAAATAAGTGGCCTGTTTTACCGGGCTGTTCTGGTAAAACAGGTATGCGCCGGCCGTCCAGTTGTTCCGCGAATAGCCGGTGGCAGGTGAAGTAAAACGAAATTCCTGCGTCCATACCTTCACGTTATTCCATTTGGAACCGTAATTATTGATGATGGTAACAGCGTCAAGTGGTGAGAAGTCGCCGTCAATCGGCTTTTCATAGTAGCGATAGTTCGATTGCCAGGCCGTATGCGATGAGAAATTCAACCGCGGCCCGGTATGACGGATGGCCAGTGACGTATTGAAACTACGGTCATGCATGCGCGTGGTGGCATTCTGGTTCAGGTGAAAGGGATGGGCGAAAGCAGATTCCGCATCGCCTGCCAGCGGAAAGGTGCCGTCATTACGATTGAGCTGGTGCTTTACATTCAACTGCACCTGCCATTGTTTATTCACGATGTACCGCAGATAATAATTACCGTTCTGGCTGCCCTGCCGGTCAAAATCATCGCCGTTAAAATCGTTGGTGTAAAATCCTTTTCTGCTTTCGTGCATCAGGGCAACGCCTGCAAACAGGCGGTCTTTGATAAGGGCTGTACGGAAAGCGGCGAGGTAGCGTTGCTGTCCTTTATTGCCGATACTGATCTCCGCCATCCCCTGGTCTTTGTTGCCGGGCGCACGGGTGATGATGTTGATCACGCCGCCCATGGCATTTCTGCCGTAGAGACTTCCCTGCGGTCCCCGCAGAATTTCAATGCGCTCGATGTCGAACAGCTGCGAAATATAGGTATCCAGTCCAAACTGGTTCACGCCATCTATATAAGTGGCTACTGCCGGATCGTAGGAAGTGGAAGTGATGCCGCGCACGGCTGTCACGCTGCGCATATCGCCGGGATCGGCGGAATACAGGTTGGGCGCAATGGCTGTGAGCTGGCGGCTGTTCCATATGCGGTAATTGATCACCTGCCGGTCAGCCAGTGCGGTGATGCTCAGCGGAACGCGCTGCATCCATTCTTCTTTTTTCTGGGCGGTGACCAGTACGGCGTCCAGTTTAGTGGCAACCGGGGTGAGTTGAAATGATACCTGTGCTTTGTCCGGCACCACCACTTCCCTGCTTTGCGTGGCATAGCCCACGGCAGATACCCGGACCATGTAGGTTCCCGAAGGCACGCCTGTTATCACAAAATCACCTTGCCCGCCGGTAATGGTATTCCACCCGGTATTGAGCAGGTGCACCGTAGCCCCGGCAATGGGTTGATTGGATTGGTTGAGCACAAAGCCCGATAAGGTATGAGACGACTGCCCGTAAACAGTAGCAGCTACAGCAATCAGGCAACAGCAGAGAAGCGTTTTCATGTGTGTTGGTTGTGAAGACTACAAACATAATCCCTTCTGCCGGACTTAGTTGCGTGCATCACGAATTTTAACCTGAAATGACAAAGATTGGGGGTAGCTTCGGCAACGTATGTTAACCGGTAGTAATGCAACTGGTAAGTTGCATGCAGTGGACTATACACAAAGCAGCAAGGATAATGTAGCAACACGCGGGGCATGCTGCCGGCCCGGTAATGGAGCAGCCCTCGCGGAATGCAGCCATTGCGTGCTTAACCTGCATGAGACCACCCTTGTACATATACAAGCACCTATATATGAACCAACTAAACCATCCCCGCCCCATGGGGGAAATTTTCCCCCTTTATATCTTCATTTTTAGTGTATTATCCCCTACCTTTGCAAACTCTTTAAACGGGTAGCTCATGAACAGCCGAAGGAATTTTGATATTGCGTTTGTTGGACTGAAGCCGGGTATTCATGAGTTTGAATACGAGATCAACGACAAGTTCTTTTTGGAATACCAGGAACAGGACTTTCGCAACTGTACCGCCCTGGTAAAACTGACGCTGGACAAACAAAATGGTTTTCTCCTGCTGAAGTTTGAAGTAGGTGGTAAACTGGAAGTTACCTGCGACCGCTGTGGCAACAACCTGCCCCTGGAATTGTGGGATGAATTCAACATCGTGGTGAAAATGGTGGAAGATCCTGCCCGGATGAATGAACAGGAAGAAGACCCCGATGTGTATTATATTTCCAGGACCGAAAGCCATTTGCATGTGGCCGACTGGATCTATGAATTCGTGAACCTGAGTATCCCGATGCAGCGCATGTGTACGCCGGAAGAGATCGGCGGTCCCAACTGCAACCAGGAAGTACTTGCCATGTTGCAAAAAATGAATGCCCGCGACCAGCAGGCCGGGAACCCGCTCTGGAAAGGGCTGGAAAAGTTCAGGGGACTGGGCGAATAAGAAGCAATTAATTACGAAAGCTAAAATCTAAACATATGCCTAATCCGAAACGGAGGCACTCCCAGCAACGGGGCGCCAAGAGAAGGACGCACTACAAAGCAGAGAAAGTTACGCTGAGCAAAGACAGCACTACCGGCGAAATTCATGTTCGTCATCGTGCCCATGTGAGCGAAGGCAAATTGTATTACAAAGGCAAACTGGTAGCTGAAAAAGCTCCCATCAAGTAATTCGTCCTTTATTACAATAAAGCCTGCACACCCTGCAATGACAATCTGTTTAGACATGATGGGCGGAGACTTTGCACCCCTAGAAGCGGTGAAAGGAGTTCGTCTTTACCTGGAAGAAACAGATAATCCTGCCCATCTGCTGTTATGTGGCGATGAAGCTGCCGTAGCTCCCCTGCTGCAGCAACATGAGCTTACGTCAAGTAACGTACATCTGGTGCATGCACCTCAGGTAATCGGCATGCACGAACATCCTACCAGGGCACTGAAGGAAAAGCAACATTCCTCTATTGCCATTGGTTTTCATATGCTGGCCTCGGACAAGGCAGGCGCATTCATCAGCGCCGGCAACACCGGGGCTATGCTGGTAGGCGCCATGTACAGCATCAAAGCCATGGAAGGTGTGCAGCGCCCTACGATCTCCACCATCATTCCCAAAGACAACGGCAAGACCGGCCTGCTGCTCGATGTAGGACTGAATGCCGACTGCAAACCGGAACACCTGAACCAGTTTGCCATTCTGGGATCGTTGTACGCACAACATATCCTTGATATCGCTAACCCCCGCGTGGCCCTGCTGAATATCGGAGAAGAAGAAGGCAAAGGAAATATTCTCGCGCAGGCCGCCTATCCCCTCCTGAAAGAAAATCCCCTGATCAATTTCACCGGTAATGTGGAAGGAAGAGACATTCTGCTGGACAAAGCAGATGTAATGGTATGCGAAGGATTTACCGGCAACGTGATCCTCAAACTTGCAGAATCATTGTACGAGATCACCCACCGCAAAGGGATCAGGCACGACTATCTCGATCGTTTCAACTTTGAATTGTACGGCGGTACGCCTGTATTGGGTGTTACCAGGCCCGTTATTATCGGTCATGGCATATCGCACGCCAAAGCATTTGCCAACATGATTCATCTTGCACAGAAAATGATTGAAACGAAACTGATGGAAAAAATGAAGGCAAGTTTTACCGGCAAATAGCCCCATACAGGTGATGCATGACAACCATAGTTGATCAGCTTAAATGTTACCGGAAGGCCCTCAACGGTCATGCATTTGTATGGACATCCCTCCTTATCGCCGTTTTGATTTTGCTGAATTATTCTGCAGGCATTCAATCGCGCATTATGCTGTTGCCCGGCTGGCAGCAATTCCTGGCTTTTTTCCTGTTGTTTGCCTTTGTATTTGGCGCGAGCTGGCTCATCACGCTGGCTGCTTCCGGCGATCGCATTCAGACCACACCTTTCTTTTACGTGTTGCTGGCCGGCAGTACACTGATCTTTGCCGGTAAAATTACTTTTGATTGGGTGGCCTATGCGCTTACGCGTCATCTTCCTGTACCCTGGAACGAATACTGGGGCAGCGTGCTGAACTGGCCCTGCAAAGCATTGCTGGTAGCCATCCCGGTGACGGCGCTATGGCATGCAGGAAAATATGAACGGCCCGTTGCCGGTCTGTCTGCCAAACGCTTTCGCGCCCAACCTTATTTACTGCTGCTGCTATTGATGGTGCCGCTCATTGCCGTAGCCGCTACGCGGGCCGACTTTCAGCAGACATATCCCAAATGGCAATGGCTGCGTTTTATAGAACCGTATACTGCCAACAGCCTGCCGCATAAATTGTTGTTTGAACTTTCTTACGGTCTGGACTTTCTTACCATTGAGTTATTCTTTCGCGGATTCCTGGTGCTGGCCTTTGCACGCTATGCGGGTAAGGACGCTATACTGCCTGTGGCTGCTTTTTATTGCGCCATTCACTTTGGCAAACCTGTCTTTGAATGCATTACCTCTTACTTTGGCGGCATGATACTGGGAGTGATCGTGTACCACACCCGCAGCATCTGGGGTGGACTGGTGGTGCACCTGGGCATTGCCTGGCTGATGGAGGTAGCCGGGTACATTGCACAATGCACCTGACAGCAGGACAAGCTAACGATAATCAACAACCGCTATTATAACAATCCCCTATTGCCTGCAAATTTCATCCAGGCACAAAACGGATATTCACGTGCGATGGCATTCAGGCGGAGTACGGTGGCTTCATCAGGAGGAACGATACCGGAAACAGGGTTGCCGGCAAACTGTTGTGTGGTTGTTACTGCTGCCTTGTTGACGGATGTGTTGCCTCCTGCCAGGCGTTGGTTGGATGAATGGATCTTTTTCATGTGCGCCGTTGAGTTTGAATGAACGATGTTGAAAACAGGCAGGCTTTCGTTAATGAGACCAATAGCTGATCAGCTACTATGCTTTTGAAAAAGGGCCGGGATATGGCAGCAAAAGAGGGAGGATGATAGCATAAAGGTAAGAAGATAATGCGAGAAATAACCAATCAGCAAATGTGAATTTTTTGCAATCATCAGTTTTGTCCTGATCAGACCTTCGATGGCCCCTTTTCACATTGGCTGATTGGTGTTTGATGACAGCTTAATTACTTGCAGTGAGCACATCAATCGCCAGTCCCTTATCACCTGACTCACCGGGAAGACCATTCAGCAAAATGGTATAGGCCTGTGCCGCCTGCAGGTTAACTGTGGTCTGCGTGATCAGCGAATCAGTACCTGCTTTCTTCACGGAAATATTGTAGTAATTGGGCTCCTGGTGTGTAAACTGGTTGTTGTAGATGCTGTACACATTGTCCGCATACTGTCTGCCGGTGGCAATTTTGGTAGTGCCTAAATACAGATCAACCGGCATCAGACCGGGACTCAAATGGAAAAACCGGATATGTGCTTTGTCAACATTGAACTGCGAAAAATCATCCTGAATGCGTATCGCGTCCACCCCATTGCCGCCCGGATCGTTGTACAACAACAGCGTGCTGTAAGCGAGGGAATCGTATACATCAGCAGGTATGGAAGCTACAATGCTGTCTGAACCGTCTTTTTTAAAGTCAATGCTGTAAATGCCGGGATCAACCTGCGAATAACGGATGAAATAGGTGCCTGCAGGCATTGCCGATGAACTGGACTTTGTACCGTTGAGGTATATGTCAACAGCCGGCCCTTCGGGCGCCATATGCAAAATGGAAATATAGGTCTGAGGTCTTGGCGGCGTGGTCTCTGCAGTTTTCAAACATCCGGCAAACAAAGCCGCAGCAAGCACCAGTAAGGTCGTTTGTAACAATAAGGTTCTGTTTCTGAATCGCACGTTTTCTGTTTTTAAGGTGAGCAATAAATTGGCTAATGGCCTGCTGTTTTCCCGCTCAGGGAAAACAAGCTTTGCAAAATAACTAATTGTTCAAAGTTTGCTTTGAACGCGGTAAATACTCAGGACAACCATACAGGAAGTTTCGTTGCGTCAGGAGCAGGCGGGGGATGATAATCCTCACAGAGCAGGACTGCTGCAGGCTGGTATACAGCGCGTTATATGTTGCTTATCTGCAAATGCCTGAAAAAATAGTCAAGATGATTGAAGCACCGGGAGAACACCCTCTGAATATTATGAAGACGCCTGGCAAACACCCCATCATGCAAAAGCGCAGGACGGAGCCGGTTATACTGGTCCACCCCACGCCTGCTTCGGTAATCAGACAGTGGCTCTCTTATGCTATAATCTTGTTAACTGATGGATCACTACTTCGTTGCGGTAAACCATTTTCAGAACATATTGTCCCGCAGGAATGGATGGAGGCAATTGTATCGTCAGGCTGTTATTGCTACCGGCAACCACCGCCCTTTGAACCACCACGGCGCCCGCCCAGTTGGTAATGATCACTGCCTGCGGTTCGCTCCCTTTGTTCCAGCGGACATTGATAAGGCCGCTCGTAGGGTTGGGCGAAACGCTGATCTTCGCCGGTGCAATAGTACGCGACGCTTTTACAATGGCGCTGACAAGTTCCTGCCTGGTACCGGTGTGTACCGCGCGAATGCGATAATACACGACCCCTGCAGGTGGTTCATGATCTGCCGCTGCATACGTGTATGACGCCTCACTCCTGCCCGGCACCGTAGAAAAGGATTCGAACGGTTGGCCATCTGCGGAACGTTCAATATAAAAAACATACTCGCCGCACGCCATATTGGTTTTCCAGGACAGCCGGCTATTGTTATTTACAGTACTTACGTTGAACTCACTTATGCGCAATGGCAATACAGTAATACTGGAACATTCATCGCAGCCCGGAAACACCTGGGCGGCGCCCCACCCTATTGCCGGGCATCCGCCGCAACTGAGCAGTGTATGCGAACCTCCCAGGCATATGTTTACACGCTGCGAGTTGGTAAGCGTATCGCGGTTTTGTGATCCCTGGAATACGTATATACAGGCAAATCCGGAGGGAGCGGTATAGGCATATTTGGTATTGTTAAGAAGAAATGCCATCCGCATAGTACTTTTATCGCCGAGGCAAACACTGTTTTTACCGGCACTATAATCGGTAATCAATCCCCAGAACTCTGCGCTACCATTATTAATAAAATAGGAGTTGGCGTTATTAATAACAAAATACTGATTACTCAATTTGATTACGCCGCCGGCATCATTATATACAATGTTGGGTTTTTCAGGTGTGGCCCAGTTGGGATCGAGATTGAGATTACTGCTGCATTCAAAAGTGCCAAAGTTGTAAAGGGCTGCATTGCCCTTGAGCATAAGACCTGCTCCGCCTCCCACACGAAGTCTGGCGCCGGGAAGGATCACCACCGTGCCGGAATCCATGGTAAAATTGTTGAAGGTAAGATCGCTGCAAACCACCAGAGTGCCGCCACGCAGGACGATGCTGTTGTACACCGCCGGCGCGCCATAATAATATTTCTTTACACCCACTACCAGTGTTTCGTTGTCGCTGAGCGACGGCTCAGTTCCTGTACAGGGTTCGGGGGGAGGAGCCGTAATACATTGCGCGTGTAAGCTTGCAGGCAGCAGGAATGCTGTTGCCAGGAGTGACACCAGGGCGAAGGTTCGAAGCATAGGATGGACCATTTTCTGGGTTTAGAATAGGGTATTCATTGTATAACCCGTTAAACCCGTATGGAGACCCTGTGCGCCGGACCTCAGACTGCGTTTGGAATCACTTCATGCAAAGGACTTGTTTTTCACAGGTTCTGATCCGGAATGCTTGCAGGGCCTTCCAAATACGGGATCATTTTTCAACGGGGTATTGGATTGCCTTTACCAAAGTAGCAATGATTTTACCTCATTGAAAGTGAACTTGCATGAAGCGAAAAAGGAAAAGCTTAAGTTGAATGAATAAATGGTTCAACTGCAAAAGTTGATTGGAAGCAAGCGTTACCCCCTTGTTATTGTCCCAGCCAGTTCTTAAACCCGTGCACCTTCTCCCTGCTTACAATAATTTCTTTTTCCATGGGAGGATCGAGGTAGAGTTTAAGCCGGTTGCCGAAGTAGGGATGGATCTGGTTCACGCTGCGAAAGGATATGACCAGCGAACGATTGATGCGGAAAAAATCCTGCGGGTTCAACATCTCCTCCAGTTCTTCCAGTGTATATTCCACCAGGTATTTCTGATTGTCGAACGTTTTGAAAAAGATGAAGCGGCCTTCAGAAAAGAAATACGCAATGGCATTGGTTTCTATGGAAGCAAACCGCTGCCCCTGTTTTACGAGGAAGCGACTCCGGTACGCCGGCTGCGGCGTATTATACAAACATTTCTTCTCTGCTACGCCATTACCGTTGATATACCCCTTTACCACCGCCTGCGGAAACAAATGCTCCAGGCTGGCAATGCGAAAAGCAAGAAAGGTGTATTCATCGGTATGCACTTTGAAGGTAACAGTGGCCTTGACGCCGTTGGATTGAGAGGGGGTAAACTGCCTTTGACGGATTACCTGTTTATTCACCAGGATGATGTCCGGCACTCCGTGCTGCTGCAGCCATTCTGCTGAATTGAGCAATGCAGGCACTGCTCCAATAATACGGATTGAATTGTCAATGTTCTTAAGAGCCTTTTCCAGTTTCAAGACAATTCCATGCTCCTCGTCTACTACTAGAACCTTCATGTTATACCACGCTTTTCGGGGGTTATAAGTTTCAGTTTTCTTAGGTGTGCAGCAAAAGTAGGTAAGCCCTGCACTGCAAAAAGCGCAAAAGTCATAGACAGCAAATAGACAGGTATCAGGTGAAGCTTTTACCGGATGAACCGTTCCCTAAATTGGAGACAACATACGCGCAACAAATACACGACCATTGCGCATGATATACCCGCATCAGGCAACAATTATTCTAATCTATTCATATATAATTCAAAAGCTATTTTTCATCCAGGCGCGCAACGTGTTGTTGCTCCACGAGCCTGGCACGATAATACGACGGATGGTATAGAGCGGATCAGTGGAATCGCGTTTTTCAGACAACTGAAAAGCCGCCTGTATTTTGAAGTTCTTTAAATGAGGAATAGCTTCTTTGTTCCAGAGTCCGAAGGGATAAGCAAAATATTTTACCGGTTTGCCCGTAATACTTTCCAATTGCTTTGAAGGTTTTTCCACCTGTGTAATCCAGTCCTGCGCCTGGTATTTTTTCACATTGTGATGGTCCCAGGTATGCGAACCGATCTCGTGTCCTTCATCAGCCAGTTCTTTGATCTGTGCACGCGTCATATAATTAGGTCTGTCCAGCGAAACCGTCATAATAAAGAATACGCCTTTGAAACCATACTTTTTCATTTCCCTTGCGGCAATGGTATAATGCTCCAGCCGGTTATCATCAAAGGTGAGCATAACAGGTTTAGCGGGTAAAGGAGCGCCGGTGGTAAGATAAGCGTACAACTGATCAGGCAGAATGGTCTGATAGCCGCTGTCGGCCAGCATTTTCAGCTGACTGCGGAAAACGGAATCAGGTATAATATAAGGACGGGCTGTTTTTGAATCGGTTTCGCGGTAGTTGCGTATCTGGTGATAACATAAGATGGGCACCTCCTTGCGGGCCAGGATGGTGGCAGCATCGGCCTGGGTGACAGCAGGCGCCGTTGGCTCCTCAACAGGTGCGGCCTGCGGCACAGGGACCGGCGCTGTAACGGCCACTTTCACATCGGTCACTTTATGGCGGCATGCGGAAATAAAAAATGATAAGGTACTGAGCAGCAGGCATGCTGCGTACACAGACGGAGGCGCTAAGCGGGTTAAGCATTTCATAGAATACAATCGCGATGCAAGTTATACCCTGCAGGCATATACAAGAACGAAAAAAGTGTAAAATTTCTTGTATGGGGAAACCGGCGCGTGGTATGGAAGTCTGGTAATCTGCAAGTTCCGTTTTTTGCCGATGGTCTTAAAGTATTATAGTCTTTCGGTCGTTCCGCCATCCCGCCTTATTTTTGACAAGCATGCAGCTCAAAGATTATTATAAGATACTGGAAGTACCGCCGGTGGCTACTGAGCAGGAGATCAAAAAAAGCTTTCGCCGGCTGGCGCAGCTGTATCACCCGGATAAGAATGCGGGCAATCATATGGCGGAAGCGCAGTTCAAAGAGATCCGGGAGGCCTATGAAGTGTTGTCTGATCCACGGCAACGCAAAGAATATAATTACAAGCGATGGTACGCACGCAGCACCGGTAATCAATATGCGCAAACGCCTTTATCGCCCGCAGCCATCCTGGAAGAATGCCTGCAGCTAAAAAAGTATGTTGACTCCATGAGCATTTTCCGTATCAATTATGATGCAGTGAGTCAGCATATCCGTCACCTGATCAATCCTGACAGCATAGGCATATTGCACGAATACAA
>Ga0164243_10014494_pt1 | contig 10971 bp, 14 predicted proteins | sample OricompcompostOP_FD_108781 | JGI IMG/M metagenome (GOLD analysis project Ga0164243, IMG submission 108781) | Organic Plus compost microbial communities from Emeryville, California, USA - Original compost - Organic plus compost (OP) | ecosystem: Engineered > Solid waste > Mixed feedstock >...
CCAGAGGTCGCAGGTTCAAATCCTGCCCCCGCTACAAGATAAGTGGCCTGTGACCTGCGGAAACGCAGGTCACAGGCCACTTGGGGTCTTGAGCCATTTCTGCTTATGCCGCGCTTTGTGTCCCAAAAACCTCTGCGCGCAAGGCGGGGAGCCTCGCTGGCACAGTCCACCCGAGCCCGCATTGGTGCTCATCTGGACTTCTTGCTACTAGCGAGTCCGAAGAACCAAGGGCACATCAGCCGCGCAGTACGCGGAATCGGCGAGCTCGCCATCCATCGACTCGTGCGGCGACCCAAGGGCGTGCTCGCGCGTCGGTCAGTGGACCACGAGGTCCACCCGGGCGGGCCACGGGTTCGGCTCGCAGCCCTCCAGGCCCTTGGTCTGTTGCAGCATGACCGGCGCCAACTCTCCGGACCCGGGGCAGCCGACGTGGGCATAGCCGAGCGCGTGGCCGGTCTCGTGGTTGACGACGTAGCGCCGATACCCTGCCAGGTCGCCTGGGTAGCTCTCCGCGCCGAACTGCCACCTCCAGGCGTTGATCACCACGTTGTCGCCGTTGCGGCAAGACAGCCGGCCGCCGGTGTCGAGTGGAGCGCACAGCTCGTCCACCGTCTCGGGGGTTGCCAGGACGATGCGTAGGTCGGCGTGGTCGTCGACGCGGACGAGTCGATGGCGGGCGGCCCAGCCGCGCCGGTCGGTCAACGTCTCTTCGATGAACTGGGCGACCTGCGAAGCCGGGAAGGGTAGCGCGTCCTCGACCTCGACCCGGTAGGTGGTGGCCTCCTCGGTGGAGGTGGCTGTCGCAGCCGCGACCCGGAAGATGCCGGGTCCCTGTTCTGGAACTCGTGGGGTGGGGGGAGTGCGCCTGGCGGGTGCTGGGCTTCGGTGTCGGCCGACCGCTACCTCGCCGTTCGGCTGCCCGCTCGCCCGTGGCGGGGAAGGAGCCGCGGCGGTGGATGGCGGTGAGACGGCGGCATTTCGATCAGCGTCGTCGAGGTTCGGGAGGTCCTGCGCGAGGAGCAGGGCGGGCACCGCGACCGCGGAGGCGGTCAGGAGGACCGCCAGCCCGGCGAGCCAGGCCGGGGCCCGTCGCCTGGGTGCGCGATGGGCGCCGCTGTAGCGCGGCGGTTCTCTGTGTTTGCTCATCGTTGTAGCCCCGGGTCAGAGCACTCGCGCCCAGGTCGCGCCGGCATCGGTGGACCGGAACACGGTGGTCTCGGTGGCGGCGTACCAACCCTGCTCGCTGATCGTGAAGGCGGCCGGCTGCCCATCGATCGAGCCGGCCTCCCTCCAACTTTGTCCGTCATCGGTGCTGATGCGGACGGTCCCGTCCGGGGCGATTCCGGCCAAGGTGCCGTCGGGTGCGGTGTCGAGGTAGGTGGTGGTCGGCCCGCCGAGCTTGCGCGTCTCGCCGGTCTCAGGGTTGATGGTGATGAGCTGTGCTTGGTCGGTGGTCGCGATCAGCTGGTCCTGGGTCTCGGTGGCTGCGACGCTGAGCAGTGGGGCGGTCAGCACCGCCTCGAAGGTTCCTCGATCCTCGGTGCGCAGCAGGCGACCGGAGGTGGCGTCGTAGGCGTAGAGCACGTCGCCGGCCGGCTCGAGGATGTGGAAGTCCGCCTCGCCCTGGAGGGCGACCGGCTTCCAGGTCTGGCCGGCATCGGTGGACTCGATGAGGCCGAGGTGGCTGGGCAGGTCCTCGCGGAGGTCCGGGTGGCCGCTGCCCAGGAAGTTGCCCGGTCCGACCACGGTGAAGGCCATGGTGTCCTGAAATCGGTCCGCGACCCGGCTGGGCTCTTGGTCGTCCTTGACGTGGAACAGCCCGAAGTGGGTGGCGACGTAGAGGGTGTCGTCGGCAGGATCGATGCCGAGCCCGTGGATGTGGCCGACCTCGGTGTCGTCGGCGGAGGGGCTTGCGGACGGGGTTCCCTTGCTGCACCCGACTCCGAGAAGGGTCGTAGTGAGCGCAAGGGTCGCGGTGACGAGGCTGGTTCGGTTCATGGCGAGAACTCCGATGTGAGGGGTGTCGGGCAGGCGGGCGTGCCTGCCCGACACCGAGACGACGTCAGGGCTTCAGCAGCTCCTGCATCGTCTGGATCTCCTCGGTCTGGGCGCTCTCGATCTCCCCGGCCAGCGCGAGGGCGTCGGGGAACTCACCCTCGGTCTGCTCGGTCTGCGCCATCTCGATCGCGCCCTCGTGGTGCTCGATCATCATGGTGAGGAACATCTGGTCGAATCCGGATCGCGAGGAGCCCTCGAGGTCAGCCATCTCCTCCTCGGACATCATCCCGGCCATGTCATCCGACGACATGTCGTGTCCGCCGTGTCCGCCATCTCCGGGCACCTCTTCGCCCCAGGAGTCCAGCCACCCGGTCATGGTCTCGATCTCGGGGTCCTGCGCCGCCTCGATGTCGGCGGCCAGGTCCTTGACCTCGGGGCTCTCGGCACGGGTCTCGGCGAGCTGGGCCATCTCGACGGCCTGCTGGTGGTGGGGGATCATCTGCTGCGCGAACGCGACGTCGGCGTCGTTGTGCCCGGCTGCGGAGTCGCTGCCGTCTTCGTTGCCGCACGCCGCGAGGGTGAGCAAACTGGCCGCGACGATGGCGGCGGTGAGGGTCTTGCGCATGGGTGTTCTCCATCTGTGTGATCGGTGTCTGGGCATGCGAACGTCCGAGTCACCCGGTGGGGTGTCCCGTGGCGAGTGCCTGTCAGCAGCGGATCACGCAGAGTCTGCGCAGGTCGGGCGGGTCACGGTCCCGCCCGATGAACACCGGAAGTGACCATCCCTGCAGCGTGCCCCGAGCAAGGCGGATGCGGCGTCGGCCCAGCAGCAGTGCGACGCCGAGAAGGATCCCGGCGAGAATCGCCAGGCAGAGCTCGAGCAGCCCGCCGCCTCCGTCGCCGTCCGGGGCTGGGGTCGGGTGGCCGGAGGTCAGCTGGCTCGACGCCCCCGTGGCGAGAGTGTCGTTGCCGGTGACGGGGGTGTGGCCGTGGGATCGATCGTGAGTGGCGGCCGTCATGTCGCTCGGACCCGGGGTCGCCACGAAGTGTGCGCCGGTGTGGGAGCCCCAGCCGTGCATCGACATCAGGCCGAACAGGGCCACGGCCACGGCGACGAGCGCAAGGCGCGCGCCCGATGCCGGGATCGCAGTTCGGACATCCCGCATTGTTCAATCCTACGCAGCGCCGGTTCGCAGTAGGCCAGCCGCGCACGAGCCGTCGACGCGACGATCTGGATGAGGACCTCCTGGCCCGGCAGGCGGCTTAGCCCAAGTCACCAGTTTGTGCAGCAGACCCTGCCACTGGGGCAGAACCCACCGACGATGGCCGCTCGTGCGAGAGTCGAAGATCCCACCGAAGGTGAAGTGCCTCGATCTCGCTCAGGCGACGAACAACTGGGCATGGTCATGAACTCGGGCACGGCTCGTTCGGGGTCCCATTCCTCCATGACCGGTCACGGGGGTCCGTGGGAACAATCGGCGCGCCGCGCTGTGACCCAGGTGAACTGCTGCCCGGCGCCGCCTGGAGTGAGGTGAGTCCGCGTTTCCGCATGAGTGAGGTCGAAAGCGGGCGCGAACAGAGCGGCGATGTCGTCGGAGGAGAAGCGGGCCGTCGGCAGGCCCGAGCAGGACGTGGGCCCGTCGGGGCCGAAGGTGGCCAGGACAAGGAGGCCACCAGCGGACAGGGCTAGGGCGGCCCGATCGACGTACGCCGCCTGGTCGGCCGGAGCTGTGAGGAAGTGGAACACGGCGCGGTCGTGCCACACGTCGTAGGTGCGGGAGGGTTCCCAGCAGAGGACGTCGCTGACGATGTAGGCGACCCGGTCTTCCCCGGGCCCGAGACGCTCGCGAGTCACTGCGAGCGCCTCCTGAGAGATGTCGAGCAGGGTGATGTCGTCGCGGCCGTCGGCGAGGAGCGCGCCGGGAAGCCGGGACGCGCCAGCCCCGATATCGATCACCGAGCCGGGCTGCGCGCGCAGCAGCTCCGCAGAGTGGGTGGGCATCTCCTCGAACCATGACACCGAGTCGAGGTCGCGCGAGGCGAAAACGGCATCCCAGTGATCAGCGCGCTCGTCGCTCATCGGAAGGCGCACCCGTTGCTGACGCCGAGGCGGCGGAAGATGACGGCCGCGGGACAGAAGCCAGTGATGCTCGACTGGAGCAGATTGAGCCCGACGAAGGCGGTCAGCAGCCACCGCCACGGTGATACGAGGGCCACCAGCAAGGCGCTGAGAACGGTCAGGGTGCCGGCGAGGAGGAGAACGGCGCGGTCGAGGTTCATGCCTTCCCTCCGAAGAAGCGGCTGAAGAACCCGGTTCCGGCCTCGCGGGGGTGGCCGGCGCACCGGTCGGCGCGCGGGACGCGGGCGAGGACCTGGTCGACGTGCTGGCCGCAGCCGGCCCAGGTGGTCTTGCCACACTTCTTACAAGTGACTGCTCGGCACATGGTGGAGCTCCTTTGGTTCGAGGTGATGGTGCGGGAGAGGTGAGGCTGGGAGGGGAGGTGTGGTCCGGACACCCGTGGGGGTCGCGCGCCCGGACCACGTGCCGCGGCGCAGGGGGCACGCCGTGGCGGTCGAGGGGCGCTCAGCCGTGCGAGAACGTGATGGTCGGCAACACGCGGCGCAGCCAGGCCGGCGACCACCAGGCCGCCTTGCCGGTGAGACGCAGCATGACCGGCAACAGCACGAGCCGCACGAGGAACGCGTCGAGCAGCACAGCGACGCCCAGCACGATGCCCATCTCCTTGGGGGGCAGCGGACCGGACAGCGCGAAGGTGAAGAACACCGCGACCATGACCGCGCCGGCGGCGAAAATGACCCGTCCGGAGTGGGCCAGCGAGCCGACCATCGCGTCCTTCGGGTCGCCCGAGTGCTCGTAGTGCTCCTTGGCCGACGCGAGCAGGAAGACCGTGTAGTCCATGGCGATCGCGAAGATCATGGCGAAGAAGAACACCGGAGCCCACGCGTCGAGGAAGCCCTGACTCTCGAAGCCGAAGAAGTCAGCGCCGATGCCTTCCTGGAAGATCAGGCGGGCCACGCCAAACGCCGCAGCCGTCGACAGCAGGCTGGCCAGCGTGCCGAGCAACGAGATCAGCGGCGCCTGGAGCGCCACCAGCAACAGCAGGAACCCGAGCACGAGCACGACCCCGATCACGAGCGGCGTGGATTCGTCGAGCTGGGCCTTGAGGTCGAGGTTCTCCACCGCCGCGCCTCCGACTAGGGCGCTCGGCGGCAGGTCGGCGCGCAGCCGGTCGACGGTGTCGCCGAGGGCGGGGTCGGATGGGTCGACGGTCGGCACGGCCTGGATGAGGACCAGCCCGCTGTCGTCGGCTGCCGGCATGGCCGGCATCGCTCCGGCGATGCCGGAGTCGGAGGAAAGCACGGTGCTCGCGGCCTCGGCGTCGGAGGCCTTCATCACGATCTGCAGCGTGCCGGGTGCACCTTCACCGAACGACTCCTGCACTAGGTCGTAGCCGATCCGGGCGCTGGCGTCCTCGGGCAGGACCTTGATGGAGGGCATGGCGGTCTTGAGGCCGATGACCGGTGCGGCGAGCGCGAGCAGCACGATGAGCGCGCCCAGGCCCCAGACGACGGGGCGCTTCCAGAGTCGCTCGCCCCACGCGGCGAACTTCGGGGAGCGGTGCTCCCCGGTCTTGACCCAGGGCAGGGACAGCTTGTTGATCTTGTGGTCGAGCTTGAACAGCACCAGCGGCAGCAGGGTGAGTGTGGCGGCCAGGACGAAGACGACCGAGAGCATGATCCCGCCGGCCATCGAGCGGAACGAGGGCGAGGGCACGAGCATCACGGCCGACAGCGAGATCAGGACGGTGGCGCCGGAGAGCAGGACGGCCTTGCCGGCGGTGTCCATGGTCTCGGCGATGGCCTGCTTGGCGGAGTTGCCCGAGCCCATGCGGGATGCGCGGTAGCGGACGACGAGGAAGAGCGCGTAGTCGATGCCGAGCGCGAGGGCGAACATCATCGCGAAGTTCATGGCCCAGATGGAGACCGGGACGAGCTCATTGATGAGGACCAGGGAGCCGGCGGAGGCGACGAGGCCGGCGAGGGTCAGGATCAGGGGGAGGCCTGCGGCGACCAGGGCGCCGAAGGCGAGCACCAGGATCGCCATGGTGACGGGCCAGGAGAGCATCTCGGACTTCAGCATGGCTTCGAGGTTGGCCTCGTTGAAGTCTGACCAGAGCAGCGAGGAGCCGGTCGGGTTGACCTGGATGCCCTCGACGGAAAGGTCCTGGAGGTCGCCCTTGAGGTCGGTGGCGACCCGGACCATCTCGTTGGTGTCGGCACCCGCGCCCGCGAGGATGATCGCGGTGCTGCCGTCCTGGCTGATGGTCGCGCCGGGCATCGGCGCGATCACCTCAGCGATGCGTGGTTCGGCTTCGAGCATCCGGGTGACCTGGGCGAGGACCTCGGCGCCGGGGCCCTCGGTGACGGGTCCGTCGGTGGAGTGCACGACGACCTGGATGGCCGAGGAGGCGTTGCCGCCGAAGCTCTTCTGGGCGAGCTCGCGTGCGGCGACGGACTCGGATCCGTCGGCCTGCCAGCCGGCGCCGGACAGGTTGTGCTCGACCTGGGGGGCGAAGGCGCCCAGGCCGACGATGAGCAGCAGCCAGACGCCGGTGACGAGCTTGGCGTGGTTGGTCACCCAGAGGCCGAGGCGGCCGAGGGGGCCGGGGCGGAAGCCGGGGGTGAAGTCGGGGGAGGCGCCCTTCGACGGGGCGGTGGTGGTGCTCATGGATGTTCCGTTCGATGAGGGTTGAGCGGTGGGTGTGATCAGAGAAGGGCGGGGACCGCGCGGGCTGCCGTGTAGACGGCGACGCCGAGGACCAGGACGGCGAAGGCGGCCTGGAGGCGGTTGGTGCCGACACGGTCGGCGAGGCGTGCCCCTGCGACGGCTGCTGCCGCTGACGTTGCGGTGAGCGCGGCGACGGACGTCCAGTCCGGTTCGGCGCCGGAGCCAGCTCGGACAGCGAGCGCTGCGGCGCTGGTGATGGTGATGACAACCAGTGAGGTACCGGCGGCGTACTCCATCGGCAGCGCGAGTGCGAGCAGGAGGGCGGGAACGACGAGGAAGCCGCCGCCCACGCCCAGGAAGCCGGTCAGTGCCCCGACGACGGTCGCGGTCAGCAGCACCTTGAGGGCCCGGGGGCACTGGCAGGCGAAGGTCGGGCTGAACGTGATGATCGGGTCGTCCAGGGTGGGCCGCGCGACGTGCCGAGGGTCGTCTACGCGACGGTGGCGTAGCTGGCGCCAGGCCAGCATCCCGCCGACCAGCAGCATCAAGGCGGCGAAGGCGGCCAACAGGATGTCCTCGGGGACCCGGATGGACGCCTCCGCTCCCGCCACCGCCCCGCCGATCGCGACCAGGCCGAAGACCAGGCCGTGGCCGAGCAGCACGTTGCCGGCGCGGTGTGCGGCGATCGCCCCGATCAGGGAGGTGACGCCGACGACCACCAGCGACCCGGTCGTCGCCTGGGAGGCGGACTGATCGAGCAGGTACACCAGCACCGGCACGGCCAGGATCGAGCCGCCGCCGCCGAGTGCTCCAAGGGACAGGCCGATGAGCGCGCCGGCGGCGACGGCGAGGAGCAGTGTCATATCAGGCGTCGGGCCCGTCGGCGCCGTGGGTGGTGTCAGAGGAGTCGCCTTCGGGGCTCACCAGGTGTAGGCCGACCTTCTCGGCGTTCTCGAAGGAGTCGTCGACCGCGACCGGGGTGCGGCCGGCGGCGGCGACGAACGAGGCGGCGACCGAGGCGCGGTAGCCGCTGGCGCAGTGCACCCACACCTCACCGGTCGGCACCTCGCCGACGCGGCGGGGCAGCTCGTGGATCGGGATGTTGACCGCCCCGGCGATCGCTGCGCCCTCGTACTCGTCAGCGCGGCGCACGTCGAGCACGACGACGTCGCGGTGATGGCGCACCTGCGCCAGGTCGGCGAAGGTGGCGGTGGGAAAGCTTCCGAGCTCACCGTCGGTCCAGTCCTGCGGACCGCCGGTGGCCTGGGATGCGGGCCGGTCGATGCCGATCCGGACCAGCTCACGCTGGGCGGTGGCCACGTCCTCGGCGGTCTCGCCGAGCAGAGTCACGGGGGTGCCCCACTCGATCAGCCAGCCCAGGTAGGTCGAGAAGGCACCGTCGAGTCCGAAGTTGAAGGTTCCGGGGGCGTGCCCGGCGGCGAAGGCCTTGCGGTTGCGCAGGTCCACCACCCACTCACCCGCGTCGATCCGGCGCCGCAGCTCGGTCGCGTCGGCCTCCTGCACCGGGGAGAGGTCGGGCGCGGAGGGACCGGCGGCGTTGGCGGGTCCCATGTGCACGTAGTACGCCGGCCAGGCACCGAGGCCGTCCAGCAACTCGCGGACGTAGGTCTCCTCGTCCTGGGTCAGGACCGGGTTCGAGCGTTTCTCGTCGCCGATCGTGGAGGCGGTGACGTCGGACTGGGTGGCCGAGCAGAACGACCCGAACCCGTGGGTCGGGTAGACCTCGGCCTCGTCGGGCAGCTGCTCGGCGAGCTTGTGCGCCGATGCGTGCTGGTGACGCACCAGGGCATCGGTGTGCTCCTCGCCGAGCAGGTCGGGTCGACCGGTGGCGCCGTAGAGCAGCGAGCCGCCGGTGAACACGGCGTACGGCTCCTCGCCGTCAGGCCCGTCGACAGAGAGCGCGTAGGACAGGTGGGTGAAGGTGTGACCGGGGGTGGCGATCGCACGGACGCGCATACGGTCGCCCACCTCGACGACCTCGCCGTCGGCGATCGGGGTGCGGTCGAAGGACACCTCGTCCTCGCCGTTGACCAGGTATGCCGCTCCGGTTGCCTGCGCGAGCGCCAGGCCACCGGTGACGTAGTCGTTGTGGATGTGGGTCTCGAAGACGTGGGTCAGTCGGACGCCGTCGGCCTCGAGCACCTCCAGCACCCGGTCGATGTCGCGCTGAGGGTCAATCACCAGGGCGGCCTCGCCGTCGTGGACCACGTAGGTGCGGTCCCCGAGCGATGAGGTCTCGAGGGTGCGGACGGTCAGTCCTTCGGCCGGCCGCTGCTGGGCCTCCTCGGTCGCCGAGGCCGGTGCGGGTGTCTCGGTGGTGGTCTCGTCAGTCATATTCGCCTCACTTCTCGATCGGTCGCCCGGAGCGGATCCAAGCGCTGGTGCCACCGGCGACGTTGATCGCGTCGAAGTCGTTCGCGGTCAGGACGTCGACCATCGCGCTGCTGCGATTGCCCGAGGCGCACACCACGTGCACCGGACGGTCCCGGTCAATCTCTCCCAGTCGGGCGGTCAGCTGACCCATCGGGATGTTGGTCGCACCCGGCACGTGGCCCTCGCGGAACTCCGCGGGCTCACGGACGTCAACCACGGCTGCGCCCTGATCGAGCGCCGCAGCGAGCTGATCGACAGTGGTCTCGCGCATGGAAGGACTCCTTTGCTGGCTCGTCGAACCTCACAACACAACCCCCCGGGGGGTTATGTCCCCGAACACTAACACATCCCCCAGGGGGGTTGTATGGTTGTGAGTGCAGGCCAGCCACGGGCCTCGTGATCGGTACCCGGGAGGAAATGACCCATGACGAAGTACACGCTCGAAGCCACGGTGCGCCGCCCCTATGACGAAACCGTCGAGGCGGTGCGTGCCGAGCTCTCGGCCGCCGGATTCGGCATCCTCACTGAGATCGACCTCAAGGCGACGCTGAAGGCGAAGCTCGACGTCGACGTCACTCCGCAGGTCATCTTGGGCGCTTGCCGGCCGCAGCTGGCCCACCAGGCGCTCGAGGCCGACCCGTCGATCGCCGCGCTGCTGCCTTGCAACGTCGTCGTCCGAGCCGTGGACGACACCACCACCGTCGTCGAGGCCTTCGATCCCGACGCCATGATGTCCCTCGCCGGCCAGGGCCAGGCCGGCGACACACTGCGCACAGTCGCGACCGACGCACGACAGCGGCTGACCGCGGCCCTGGCCGCATTGGAGAGCAACTGATGGACCTCGAACCCACCGAGATCAAAGCGATCATCACCCGCATGAAGCGCGCCAACGGCCACCTCGCCAGCGTCATCCGGATGATGGAGGAGGGCTCGGACTGCGAGTCCGTACTCACCCAGCTCGCCGCCGTCAACAAGGCCCTCGCCCGCGCCGGTTACGCCATCGTGGCCACCGGACTGCAGCAGTGCTTGGTCGAAAGCGACGAAGGGCTCGACGGTGTTGACGTCAAGAAGATGGAGAAGCTGTTCCTCGCTCTTGCCTGACCGCCGCGCCGGTCACTGAAGGACCAGACGTCTCGCCGACGCTCCGCTCCAGGAGGCAGTGACTCGCTCATGATGAACCTGGGCGAGGTCGCGAACCGGGCCCCGCCCGGCATCTGGCGCCGGACGGCGCCGCGTGGGCCGCTCGCCTTCGCTAACCGCAACTTCGTCTTCCATCAGTAGGGCGATCACCAGCGAACCCATCTCTCGCAAGCGTACCGGCGTAGAAGGCCTCGCCGCAGCTGGGTTTCGACGAGGCCGCCGTCGAGTTCGAAGAAGAGGCCGAGGGCGGCACGCAAAGGAACTGAGATTCGAACCGTGCCGCGTTTAGGCCCCGGAAACCACAGCAAGAAAGGCCCTTCGAGGTCACATCCGAACAAGAAGTACCAGCCCGACACGACTGTCCTCATCAGCGTTCGCGCAGGTCAGCGCACGAATGCTCATAGGCCAGCAAACGCTGGCCAACTGGCGTCCGCTCGCGCTGGATGTCCAGAGGTCGCAGGTTCAAATCCTGCCCCCGCTACGAAGAAGTGGCCCGTGACCTGCGGAAACGCGGATCACGGGCCACTTTGATATTTGAGCCATTTCGGCTTATGTCGCGCTTTGTGGGCTCATCCCAATCCAGGGTGTAGTTGCGGTCTGAAGCCGCCGGTCTCTAGCAGCGACCTGGCGATGTAGTTCGTGAGGTTGCGGAACCCGAGCGCGGAGCCACGCAGGTGTTCGAGGCGGCC
>Ga0164243_10014495_pt1 | contig 10971 bp, 8 predicted proteins | sample OricompcompostOP_FD_108781 | JGI IMG/M metagenome (GOLD analysis project Ga0164243, IMG submission 108781) | Organic Plus compost microbial communities from Emeryville, California, USA - Original compost - Organic plus compost (OP) | ecosystem: Engineered > Solid waste > Mixed feedstock >...
CGAGGTCGTCGAGATGGGCCGCTACGCGCAGGCCGGCTGGCTGCGCCGCGTGCCGCGCCGCGACGCCGCGCTCGTCGACGACTGCCTCGAACGGGTCGGCATGACCGCCTTCCGCGCCCGCCAGATCGGCCAGCTCTCGGGCGGCCAGCGCCAGCGCGTCTTCATCGCGCGGGCGCTGGCGCAGCAGGCGCCGCTGCTGCTGATGGACGAGCCGTTCGCCGGCGTCGACGCCCGCACCGAGGCGAGCATCCTGCGGCTGCTCGCCGAGCTGCGCGACGAGGGCCGCTCGATCGTCGTCGTCCACCACGACCTCGGCACCGTCCGCGGCGCCTTCGACCACGCGCTGCTGCTGAACGTGCGCGCGGTCGCGCAGGGCCCGGTCGCCGAGGCGATCACGCGGGCGACGCTGGCGCGCGCCTACGGCGCGGTCGCCGAGGCGGCCGGCGGCGCGGCGGGGGAGGCGCTGTCGTGGGCCGGCTGATCGACCTGCTGCCGCTGAACTACAGCGACGCGGTCGTCGCGATCGGCGCGGCGCTGCTGGGGATCGCCGCCGGCGCGCTCGGCGTCTTCGCCGTGCTGCGCCAGCGCAGCCTCGTCGGCGACGCGCTCGCGCACGCGGCGCTGCCGGGCGTCTGCGTCGCCTTCCTGGCGACCGGCGCCAAGGACGCCGCGACGCTGCTGGTCGGCGCCGCCTGCGCCGGCCTCGTCGGCGCGCTGCTGATGGTCGCGATCGAGCGCACCGGCCGCGTCCGCCCCGACGCCGCGATCGGCGTCGTGCTGTCGAGCTTCTTCTCGCTCGGGATCGTGCTGCTGACCCACATCGCCTCGACCAACGACGCCGACCAGGCCGGCCTCGACACCTACCTGTTCGGGCAGGCGGCCGGCCTGCTGGAGCGCGACCTGACCGTGATGGCGGTGCTCGCGCTGGTCGCGCTGGCGGTCGTCGCGCTCGCCTTCCGGCCGCTGAAGACGACGCTGTTCGACCCGTCGTTCGCCGGCGCCGCCGGGCTGCCGGTGCGGGCGCTGGAGGTCTTCATGACGATGCTGCTCATCGTCGCGGTCGTGATCGGGCTGCGGACGGTCGGGGCGATCCTGATGGTCGCGATGCTGGTCGTGCCGGCGGTCGCCGCCCGCCAGCTCTGCGACCGGCTGGCGCTGCTGATCCCGCTGGCGGCGGCGATCGGCGCCGCGGTCGGCGTCGCCGGCGCGCTGATCGCCGCCCGCGCCGAGGTCCCGACCGGGCCGGTGATCGTGCTGGTCGGCGTCGCGGTCGTCGCCGTCGCGGTGCTGCTGGCGCCCGGCCGCGGCGTGCTGTGGCGCGGGCGCAAGCTGCTGCGCGACCGCCGCCGCGCGCTGGTCGAGGGGGTGCTGGTCGAGCTGGAGACGACGAACGACGCCGGCCCGCCGCCGACCGCGCGCGAGCTGGCGCTGGCGAGCGGCCGCCGGCGGCGCGAGGTCGGGCGGGCGCTGGCGTCGCTCGACCGCGCCGGCATGCTCGCGCGCGACGGCGAGCGGCTCCGCCTGAGCGCGGCCGGCGCCGCCGCCGCGCGCGCGGCGCTGGAGCGGCGCGACCTGTGGAGCGCGTGGCTGGAGCACGGCTGGCGGCTCGACCTGCCCGACGCGCGCGAGCCCGACCCGACCGACCTGCGCGCCAGCCTCGGCGACGAGCGGGCCGACGCGCTGCGGCGGCTGGCGGCCGCCGGCGGAGGCGCGGCGCGATGAGCGACGACCTCGCGATCGTCCTCACCGCCGGCCTCGTCGCGACCGCCGCCGGGCTGCTCGGGCCGTTCCTCGTGCTGCGCCGCGTCGCGCTGATGAGCGACGCCGTCAGCCACGCCGTGCTGCCCGGGATCGTCGCCGTCTACCTGCTGTTCGGGACGCGCGCGCCGCTGCCGGTGATCGCCGGCGCCGCCTGCTTCGCCGTCCTCTGCGTGCTGGGGATCGACGCGCTCAGGTCGACGCGGCTGGTCGCCAGCGACGCGGCGATCGCGCTCGTCTTCCCGGCGCTGTTCGCGCTCGGCGTGCTGGGCGTGACCGAGTTCGCCTCCGGCGCCCACCTCGACCTCGACGCGACGATCTACGGCGAGATCGCCTTCGCGCCGTTCGACACGCTGACGTTCGGCGCGGTCGAGGTCGCGCGCTCGATCGTCCTGCTGGGCGCGGTCGTGCTCGCCAACGCGCTGCTCGTCGCGCTGCTGTGGAAGGAGCTGAAGGCGACGACCTTCGACCCCGAGTTCGCGCGCACCGTCGGGATCTCGCCGGCGCTGCTGTCGCGGCTGCTGCTGGTCGCGGTCGCGGTGACGGCGGTGGCGGCGTTCGAGTCGGTCGGCGCGATCCTCGTCGTGACGCTGCTGATCGTGCCGGCGGCGACCGCCCACCTGCTGTGCGACCGGCTGCCGGCGATGGTCGTCGCGACGCTCGCGATCGGCTGGCTGAGCGCGATCGCCGGCCACGCCGCCGCGCTGGAGGCCGACGCCTCGATCGCCGGCGCGATGGGGCTGGTCGCGGCCTGCTGCTTCGCGCTCGCGCTGCTGCTGTCGCCGCGCCGCGGGCTGCTGGCGCGGGCGCTCCAGCGCCGCCGCCGGCGCCGCGCGGTGCGGGCCGCGCTGTCAGCCGACTGACATCCGATCGGCGCGCCGGCGCCACTCTCGCCGTCGCGGCGTGTCGTGGAAAACGTGCTCGTCTCCTGAGCGGGGGCTCGGCGGCGGGCGCGTCGGTCGCTGCAACGACAGGAGGAGTCCGTGATGCGTCGCCCGCTGGTCGCCCTGCTCACCATCGTCGGCTTCGGCTGCCTCGCCGGGGCGGTCCAGGCGCTCGGGGTCGCGCGGCTGCCGTTCGCCCAGACGTCCGCGAAGGAGGGCGGCGCCGGCAGGGGCGCCGCGGTCCGCGACGGCCGCGTCGTCGTCGGCTCGGCCGCCGACAGCCGCGACGCGCGGCCCGGCGACGGCCGCTGCGGCGACCGGCGCGGCCGCTGCACGCTGCGCGCCGCGGTGATGGAGGCGAACGCGAGCGGCGAGCTCGACCGGATCGTGCTGCGGCGGCGGACCTACCGGCTGCGGCTGCGCGGCGGCGGCGAGGACCGCGCCCGCAGCGGCGACCTCGACGTGCGCAGATCGCTGACGATCGAGGGGCGCGGCGCGACGATCCGCGGCGGCGGCGACCGCGTCTTCGACGTCGTCGCCGCCGGCGCGCGGCTGTCGCTCGGCAGGCTGCGGCTGACCGGCGGCGCGCCGCCGGCCGGCGAGGGCGGCGGCGCGATCCGCAGCCGCGGCCGGCTGGTGCTGACCGGCGTCACGGTCGCGCGCAACGCGGTCGGCGGCGACGGCGCCGCCGGCGGCGGGATCCTCAACGACGGCGGCTCGGCGCTGCTGCGCGACGCGCAGGTCAACCGCAACGAGGCGCCGGGCGGCGGCGCGATCGCCGCCGACGGCGGCACGACGCTGCTGCGCGCGACGCGGCTGCTGGTCAACAGAGCCGGCGCCGGGGCGGGGCTGCAGCTCGCCGGCGGCGCGACCGCCGACCTGCGCGAGACGGCGGTCGAGCGCAACGCCGCGGCCGGCGCCGGCGGCGGCGTCGCGGTCGCCGACGGGCGCCTGACGGTCGCGGGCGGGACGATCTCCGACAACCGCTCCGGCGGCGACGGCGGCGGCCTGGCGACGGCCGGGACGGCGATCGCGACCGGCACGGCGATCGCCGGCAACGTCGCCGGCGGCTCCGGCGGCGCGGTCGCGGCGGGCGGCGGCGCGACGACGCTGAAGCAGGTCCGGCTCGACGGCAACAGAGCCGGCGGCGGCGGCGCGGTCCACGTCGCCGGCGGCGCGCGGGCGGCGATCGAGGCCTCGACGCTGCAGGGCAACGCGGCCGGCGGCGCGGGCGGCGGCGCGCTGTCGGTCGCCGCCGGCGGCGTCGCCGCGATCGGCGGCGGCAGCTACCTCGTCGCGAACACGGCCGCGGGCACCGGCGGCGGCGCGATCGTCGACGCCGGCGGCCGCGTCACCGTCGACGGCGGCGTCGTCAGCGGCAACCGCGCGCTGGCCGTCGGCTCCGACGGCGGCGGGCTGCTGGTGCGCGGCGGCTCGGTCGCGCTGCGCGGCGTCGAGCTGTCGCGCAACCTCGCCGGCCGCGCCGGCGGCGGGCTGGCGCTGACCGGCGGCAGCGCCGCGCTCGCCGACTGCCTGCTCGACGGCAACGCCGCGGCGCAGGGCGGCGGCATCGACGTCGCGCGCGGCAGCGTCGAGATGGCCGGCCGGCGCGTCAGCGGCAACCGCGCCGCGCGCCAGGGCGGCGGCCTGCGGGCGGCCGCCGGCGCCGCGATCCGCCTCATCCGCACGGAGCTGACCGCCAACGCCGCCCCGTCGGCGCCGCAGGCGTTCGCCGCCGAGGGCGCGACCGTGACCCGCGACGGCGAGCCGATCGGGCGCTGAGCAGGCGGCGGGGCCGGACGGGCGGGCGGCCCCCCGCGCCCGCCCGCCGGCCCGCGTGCGAACCGCCGCGGAGGAATCCCGTGCGGGCCGTCGGCCGGCTGGGTATACCGCGCTCTGTCGGGCACGTCGGCGAAGGGGCGATCATGGGATCGAGCAGCGTGGTGACGATGGCCGGGGCGGTGATCGCCTCCGGCCGCGGCGCGGGACGGCGGACGAGGGCGCTGCGGCGAATGCGCAGCGGCCCGGTGACCGACGAGGCGGTGCTGGAAGAGACGCGCCGCCTCACCGACGCCTACCGCTCGCCGAGCACCGCGCTGGTCGTCGCCGCGCTCGTCGGCGACGACGGCGTCGCGACCGCCTCGCTCCAGTCGGCCGTCCGCGACGCGCTCGAGCGCCTCCGCGTCCGCGGCGAGCTGGTCTGCGTCAGCCACCGCGGCCAGCACCGCTGGCACCTCCCCGGCCGCCCGCCGCCGGCGTAGCGGCGGCCGCGCCTCAGCGCACTGCGACGGCGTCCGGGGCGTCGCTGCCGTGGAGCGGGCCGAGCGACTGCCGGCGATCGCGCGCGACGGTGTGCCGGCGGCGCCAGCGGGTAGGTGAGCGGACATGGAGACCTGGGATCTGACGACGCTCGACGTGCGGCCGCACCAGCCGGTCGTGCTGCAGTCGGACGAGGGCGCGGCGCGGGTCGTCGCGCTGGCGCTGCCGGCCGGCGAGGAGCTGCAGGATCACGAGGTGCACGAGCACGCCTGGCTGCACGTCCACCGCGGCGCGGTCGAGGTGGTCGCGCGGGCGGACGAGCAGCGGCGCGTCGGCGCCGGCGGGCTCGTCCACTGGCGGCCGGGCGAGCGCCACGCCGTGCGCGCCGTCGAGGACGCGCTGCTGGTGCTGCTGCTGGCGCCGTGGCCCGGCCCGGGCCATCCGAGCCTGCGCGGCGCCGACCCCGGGATCCCGGTCGGGCAGGCCGAGCCGGAGGCGGTCCGCCGCCCGCCCGGCGCGCCGGCGACGACGCCGCTCGACCCGCCGTCGGCCGGGTAGCGCGGCCGTGACCGCCCGCGAATCGCTGTGGCTGGCCTCCGCCGAGCCGACCGCCCACCCGTCGCTGAGCGCCGACCTGACGGTCGACGTCGCGGTGATCGGCGGCGGCATCTCGGGCGTCACGACCGCGCTGCTGTGCAAGCGCGACGGCGCCCGCGTCGCGCTGCTGGAGCGCGGCGCCGTCGGCGGCGGCGCGACCGGCTTCACGACCGCGAAGGCGAGCGCGCTGCAGCAGACGAAGCTGTCGGAGATCCGCCGCATGCACGGCGAGGAGGCGACCGCCGCCTACGCGCGCGCCTCGCTGGAGGCGATCGACTGGATCGAGCGCGAGGTGCGCGAGCGCGCGATCGACTGCGGCTGGGAGCGGCTGCCCGACGTCACCTGGGCCGCCGACGAGCGGCAGGTCGCGGCGGTCGAGCAGGAGGCCGACGCCGCCCGCGCCGCCGGCCTCGACGTGCGCGCGACCAGCGACGCGCCGCTGCCGTTCGCGGTCGCCGCCGCCGTCGCGCTGGAGCGCCAGGCGCAGTTCCACCCGGTCCGCTACCTGCGCGCGCTCGCGCAGCTGATCCCCGGCGACGACTGCCACGTCTTCGAGCGCACGGCCGTCGTCGCGGTCGACGAGGGGCCGCCGTGCACGGTCGCGACCGACGGCGGCCCGACCGTCACCGCCGACGCCGTCGTCGTCTGCACCAACTACCCGCTGCTCGACCGCGGCCTCTTCTTCGCGCGGATGGAGGCGGCCCGCTCCTACCTCGTCGCCGCCCGCCTCGACGGCGACCGCACGCTGCCGGCGGCGATGGCGATCAGCGCCGGCGAGCCGACCCGCTCGCTGCGGCCGTGGCGCGACGACGCGGGACGGCCGTGGGCGCTCGTCGGCGGCGAGGGCCACCTGACCGGCGCCGACGACGCCGGCCCCGCCCGCTACGCCGCGCTGGAGCGGTTCGCGCGCGAGCGGCTCGACGTCGCCGAGATCGCCTACCGCTGGTCGACCCAGGACGGGATGCCGCTCGACAGACTGCCGTACGCCGGCCGCTACCACCCGCGCGCGAGACGGCTGTTCGTCAACGCCGGCCACCAGAAGTGGGGGATGACGAACGGGACGGCCGGCGCCCGCGTCGTCGCCGACCTGATCGCCGGCCGCGACAACCCGTACGCCGCGCTGCTCGACCCCGGCCGCGTCACCGTCCGCTCGGCGCCGCAGGTCGCCAGAGCGCAGCTGTGGGTCGGCGCCCACCTGCTCGGCGACCGGCTCACGCCGGCCGAGGCCGCCTCGTCGCAGGAGGTCCCGCGCGGCGAGGCGCGGGTCGTGCGCGCCGGGCTCGGCAAGGTCGGCGTCCACCGCGACGACGACGGCGCGCTCCACGCCGTCTCGCTGCGCTGCACCCACCTCGGCTGCCTGCTGCACTGGAACGGCGCGGAGCGCAGCTGGGACTGCCCCTGCCACGGCTCCCGCTTCTCCGTCGACGGCGAGGTGATCGCCGGCCCCGCGACGAGCGCGCTGGAGCGGCGCGAGCCGCCGGCCTGAGCGGCGCCCGCGGCAACGCGGCGATTGCGCCCGCCGCCGGCCGGGAAGCTGGCGCGCATGTCGACCGCCGCCGCCTACAACCCGCCCGGCGAGCGAAAGCCGCTGGCCGCCTACGCGACGCTGACCGCCCTCTTCGGCACGGCCGTCGGCGCCGCGACGCTCGCCAACCGCCGCGCCGGCCGCCGCCTCCCCGAGCGGATCGGCGCCGGCGACCTGCTGCTGCTCGGGATCGCGACCCACAAGCTGTCGCGCCTGATCGCCAAGGACAAGGTGACGAGCGTCGTGCGGGCGCCGTTCACGCGCTACCAGGAGCCGGCGGGCCACGGCGAGGTCGAGGAGCAGCCGCGCGGCAGCGGGCTGCGGCTGGCGGTCGGCGAGCTGCTCGTCTGCCCGTACTGCCTGGCGCAGTGGATCGCCGCCGGCCTCGTCGCCGGCTACGTCGCGGCGCCGCGCCAGACGCGCGCGGTCGCCGCCGTCTACTTCGCCGAGACCGTCTCCGACTTCCTCCAGGCCGGCTACCGCGCCGCCGTCGACCGCGCCTGACCGCGCTCAGGCCGCGGTCGTGCGGCGGCGCGCCTCGGCCCGCTCGCGCGCCGGCCGCCCGCCGCCCGGCCGCCCGCCGCCGCGGCCGCCGCGCAGCCCCGGGAAGAAGGCGGCGCGGCCGGCGAGCGCGGTCAGCGCCGGCACCAGCAGCGTCGAGACGACGAAGGCGGCGATCAGGATCCCGATCGCCATCGCGAAGCCCATCTGCTTCGTCGCCGGCGCCGGGTCGACGGCGAGCGTCCCGAAGGAGGCGGCGAGGATCAGCCCGGCGGCGCCGATCGCCGGCGCGGCGTGGCGGACGCCGTGGGCGACCGCCGCCCGCGGCGAGCGGCCGGCGCGCAGCTCCTCGCGCAGCCGCGCCGCCATCAGGATGTTGTAGTCGGTGCCGAGCGCGACGACGAACAGGAACAGCACCAGCGGCATCGTGAAGACGACCCCCGGCTTGCCGGCGCCGTGCTGGAAGACGAGCACGACCAGCCCGAGCGTCGCGGCGAACTCGAGCGCCACGGCCGCCAGCAGGTAGGCCGGCGCGACGACGCTGCGCAGCACGACGACGAGGATCAGCGCGATCAGCGCGGCGGCGACCGGGAAGATGATTCGCAGGTCGTGGTCGATCGAGTCGCCGACGTCGGCGAAGACGGCCGCGTTGCCGCCGACCAGCGCCTCGCTGCCGGGCGGCGCCGCCGCGCGCGCGGCGCTCCGCAGCGGCCCGCGCACCGTCTCCATCGCCGCCGAGGAGGCCGACTCGGCGCGCAGCACGACGCCGATCTGCGCGGCGCGGCCGTCGTCGGAGCGCTGCGGCGCCGTCACCTGCGCGACGCCGGGGACGTCGCGCAGCCGCTGCGCCAGCCGCTCGAGCGCCTGCGCCTGCAGCGGCCGCTCGGAGCGGACCAGCACCGCCTGCGGGTCGGTCGCGCCGTCCGACAGCGCCCGCGAGACCCGCCGCTCGACCTGGGCCGCCGTCGTGTCGTCGGGGCCGCCGCCGAGGTCGTAGCTCGACCTCGCGCCGAGCGCGATCGCGGCGCAGGCGCCGAGCGCGGCGAGGCAGGCGAGCGCGACCGCGCCCGGGCGGCCGGCGATCCGCTCGCCCAGCCGCGTCGCGAAGCCGCCCTCGCGCGGCGCCAGCCACGCCTTCGAGGGCCAGAACAGCGTGCGGCCGCAGATCGCCAGCAGCGCCGGCATCAGCGTCAGGCCGGCCAGCAGCATCACCGCGACCGAGATCGCGATCGCCGGCCCGAGCACCTTGAACTGGCCGAACTGGGCCAGCCCGAGCGTCGCGAAGGCGGCGATCACGGCCAGCGCCGCGGAGGCGATCACCTCGCCGACCCGCCGCGCCGCGGCCGCCGCCGCCGGCTTGCGCTCGGCGCCGCCGCGCAGCTGCTCGCGGAAGCGGAAGATCAGGAACAGGAAGTAGTCGACGCCGATCCCGATCAGCACCGCCGGGATCAGCGACGGCGTGCCGGAGTCGATCCGCACGCCGAACAGCCAGGCGCCGAGGCCGATCAGCCCGACGGCGGCGGTGCCGACGAGCGAGACCGCGATCAGCGGGACGAGCGCGGCCAGCACGCCGCGGAAGAAGAGCAGGTTCAGCAGGACGATCGCGCCCATCAGCAGCCCGCCCTCGATCGCGGAGGCGACCTCGGTCGCGTCGGCGGTGTCGAGCTCGGTCGCGACCCCGCCGGTGAAGCCGACCTGGAGGCCGTCGCGGCGCAGCGCTCTGGCGGCTCTGTCGCGCAGCTGCCCGAACGCCTGCTGGACGACCGGGTCGGTCGCGTTGCCGTAGAAGCCGACCTCGAGCAGCTGGATGCGGTCCCGCTCGGCGAGCTGGCCGGCCTGCGCGGAGACGACGCGCGTCCGCCGCTGGTCGCCGGTCAGCCCGAACAGCTGCTCGACGTCGGCCTCGATCGGCTTCCAGTCCGGTCTCCAGCTCGGCAGGCTGCCGGCCAGCCGCGCGACGCGGTCGCGATCGGCGGCGCGCAGCGGCCCGCCGTCGGCTCGCTCGACCATCCCGGTCACCGCCGTCACGCCCTCGACGTGGCCGAAGGCGCTGCGGCCGAGCTCGGTCGCCCGCGCCGACTCCGAGGAGGCGGGCAGGAAGCGGGCCTGGTCGTCGGTGATCGCGCCGGTCAGCCGCTCGCCGCCGACGACGCCGACCGGGAGCGCGATGACGGCCCACAGCAGGACGACCCGCCAGGGATGGTGGGCGACCCAGTCGCCGAGACGGTGCAGCACGATGGTCCTTCCTTCGCGAACGGTGTCGCTCCATGCTGCGGGCCGCCGGGCCGGGCGCCATCGGCGGCGCGGGGGAACCGCGTTCGTCCTTTCGGAGGAGCCGGCTCGCGCCGCGGCCCCCTACGCTGCCCCTGTGCCGAGCACCGCGCCGACCGCACCGACCGCCCGCCTGCGCGCCGCGGCCGCCGCCCGCCCGCGGCGGACCGACCTGCTGATCGCGCTGCTGATCCTCGCCGCGGCGCTGCCGACGGCGCTGCTGGCCGGGGTCGACCGCGACGCGAGCGTCCTGCCGGGCGTCGAGTGGCTGAGGGTGCCGGCGGTGGCGCTGATGGCGCTTCCGCTGGCGCTGCGGCGGGAGCGGCCGCTCGCGGTCCTGCTCCTCTCCGCGGCGGCGACGGTCGGCGCCGGCCTGCTCGGCTACGCGACCGGCGCCGCCGGCTTCGCGCCGGTGCTCGCGCTCGCCTCGGCCGCCTACTACCGCGGGCGGACGACCGCGGTCGTCACCGCGGTCGTCGGCGTCGCGGCGATCGTGCTGCTGTTCGTGCTGGCGCCGGCCCCGGCCGAGCCGGCCTCCTCGGCGAACGTCGCCTTCAACGTCTCGCTGGTCGTGCTCGCCGTCCTCTCCGGCGACGTGCTGCGCGGCCATCGCGACGCGCTCGCCGAGCTGGCCGAGCGCAACCGCCGGCTGGAGCGGCTGCGCGACGTCGAGAAGCGCGAGGCGGTCGCGCAGGACCGCATGCGGATCGCGCGCGAGCTGCACGACATCGTCGGCCACGCGCTCGCCGCGATCACGCTGCAGGCGCGCGCCGGCCAGCGCCAGATCGGCCGCGACGCGACGCTGGCGGAGGCGACCTTCGCGCAGATCGAGGAGGTCGCCAGCCGCGCGCTGGGTGAGACGCGCGAGGCGGTCGGCGCGATGCGCTCCGGCTCCGAGCGGGCCGAGCTGCAGCCGCAGCCGACGCTCGACGACCTGCCGGAGCTGGTGCGCGCGGTCAGCACCCCCGACGTGCGCGTGACGCTGCGGCGCGAGGCGGGGGTCGCGGCGCTCGACCCGCCGCCGGCGGTGCAGGCCTCGGCCTACCGGATCGTGCAGGAGTCGCTGGCGAACGTCGTCAAGCACGCCGGCCCGGCGGCGGCGACCGTCACCGTCGCGCGCGGCGCCGGCGGCGGCCTGCGGGTCGCGGTCCGCGACGACGGCCGCGGCGGCGCGGC
>Ga0164243_10014496_pt1 | contig 10970 bp, 9 predicted proteins | sample OricompcompostOP_FD_108781 | JGI IMG/M metagenome (GOLD analysis project Ga0164243, IMG submission 108781) | Organic Plus compost microbial communities from Emeryville, California, USA - Original compost - Organic plus compost (OP) | ecosystem: Engineered > Solid waste > Mixed feedstock >...
CTCCATCCATGTCCAGGGAGTGCACATGTCGCTCACGCCGTCACCGGCGGCGGTACGGCCACGCCGCAGGTCACTGCTGACCGGCGCGCTCGGCGCCACCGGAGCGGCCCTCGGGCTGCCACTGGCCGCCGGCTGCTCCGGCGGGGAGAGCGGCGGCACCGCCGACGCGGAACGCTCGGACGCGGCCCGGCGGCTGCGCGGGCGCACCGCGCGCGACAGCGAGAAGCTGCTGGCCCGCTACGACGGGACAGCCCAGGTGCACCCCTCGCTCGCTGCGCGGCTGCGTCCGCTGCGCGAGGAGGTCGCCCGCCATGCGCGGGTGCTGCGCGGCGCCGAGACCGGCACCGGCTCACCCTCCCCCTCGGCCTCCGGCACGCCGGGCGGCCGGTCGCCCTCCCCCGCTCCCGGCGGCCCTCGCTCCCGGCAGCCGGGGCCGGCGGCTTCCACGCCCGCCGGGAAGCCGCCGCGCCCCGACACGGCGTCGGTGCCCCGGGACGCGAAGGAGGCGCTGAGCGCACTGGCCCGGGCCGAGCGGCGGCTGGCCGGCGACCGGAACAAGGCGCTGGGCGACGCCCCGCCCGCCCTCGCCCGGCTGCTGGCCTCCATAGCCGCCAGCGGAGCCGCACACGGCTATCTGCTGGACGAACTGGGCAAGGACCCCGACGGTGGGCAGAGCAGGGGCGAGCGTGGCGAGGAGGCGGGAGGACGATGAGCGAACTGGCCGCCGTACAGGCCGCCTTGCGGGCCGAGCACGCCGCCGTCTACGGCTACGGAGTCGTCGGCGGACGGATCGAGGAGAGCCGCAGGAAAGAGGTCCGCGAGTGCTACGACGCGCACCGCGCCCGCCGCGACGCGCTGCGCCGCACCGTCCGCGCCCTGGGCGGCGAGCCGGAGCCGGCCGCCCCGGCGTACGCACTGCCGTTCGCCGTGCCCGACAGTGACGCGGCCGTACGGCTCGCGGCCCAGTTGGAGGACCGCATCGCCGGGGTGTACGCCGACCTGGTGCGGGCAAGTGAGGGAACGCGGCGGCGCGAGGCCGCCGGCGCGCTGCGCGAGGCCGCGGTCCGCTCCGTGCGCTGGAAGGGCAGCGGCGTGGCCTTCCCCGGTCTCACCGAACTGGGAGCCGGCGAAGCACCGGCCGCGCCCTCCGGAGCACCCGGCGGCTCGAACGCCCCCGACGCGCTGTGACCCCTCGCCGCCGTACGCACGCCCGCCGCGTGCGGAAAGAGCTGCTGACGAGCCGCTGACAGAGACTCGCCGGGCCACCGGGCCCGGCCGAGCTGACGCGCAGAGCTGAAGAAAGGCCCGCCCCGGATGGCTTCCGTGCTGCCCCTCGACCCCCCACAACGGCTGGTGCGTGCCGTGACGGCGCAGCAGGGCGCCGCAAGCGCCGACGCCGCGCGCACGTGGCTGGAGGGGCTGCCCGCCCTCCTGGAGCGGTGGCTGGAGCGCTGGGAGCTGACGGCGGAGCGTCTCGTGACACCCGGCGGACGCGGCAGCCTGGTGGTGCTCGTCCGGCAGGCGGACGGGACGCCCGCCGCCTTGAAGCTCCTGGCGCCCGACGGCGGGCCCGCGCCGGTGCGGGCCCGCCGCGAGCACGAGACGCTGACCGCCTGGCACGGGCTGGGCGCGGTGCGCGTCCTGCGGGCCGCGCCGGAGGAGGGCGTACTGCTGCTGGAGAGGCTGCGCAGCGAGGTGTCGCTGCGGTCGCTGCCGGAGGCGAAGGCGACGCTGGAGGCCGTCTCCGTCGTCCGCCGCCTGTGGGTGCCGCCGCCCGCCCAGCACACGCTGGAGACCGTCGCCGAGCACACCGCGTCCGAGGCCGCACTGATGCGCACGACGGTGCCGCCGGACGCCGAACCCCTGGTGGCAGCCGCTCTCGCAGCGCGTGAGGAGATGCTGGCGTCCGCACCGGAGGCGGGCCCGGTGCTGCTGCACGGTGACTTCAGACAGGGCGCCGTGCTGGCCGCCGCCGCGCCGGAGGGGCGCGCCCGCTGGCTGACCGTCGGGCCCGATCCGCTGGTGGGCGAGCCCGCCTACGACCTGGCGCGGCTGGTGCGGGACCGGCTGCACGATCTGATGGCCTCCACCGGCGCCGCTGCCGCCACCCGCCGCCGCGTCAACAAACTCGCCGACTCCCTGGACGTGCCCGGCGAGCGGGTACGCCAGTGGGCGCTCTACCGCGCGGTGGAGTCCGCCTGCCGCCAGCACGCCACGGGGAACCGCCCGGACGCGGAGATGCTGCTGGAGTTCGCCGCCTGGCTGTGACGGCACCCGTCCGGTGGCCGCGACAGCAGCGCCCGCCCGCCGTACCGGGGACCGGACGGCGGACGGGCGACGGGCGGGCCGAACCATCCCGGGGGCGTGCGCCGGCCCCGGGCGGTCCGGACCTCAGGCCTGGGTGAGGCGGGCGACGGCCTCCTCGATCGGCAGCTCCTCCCGCTCGCCGCTGCGGCGGTCCTTCAGCTCCACACGGCCGTCCTTGATGCCGCGCCCGGCGATCAGGATGGTCGGCACGCCGATCAGCTCGGCGTCGGTGAACTTCACACCCGGGGAGACGCCGGCACGGTCGTCGACCAGGACCCGGACGCCCGCCTCGCCGAGCTGCTCCGCGATCTCGAGCGCCGCCTCCGTCTGCTGGGCCTTGCCGGCGGCGACCACGTGGACGTCGGCCGGGGCGATCTCCCGGGGCCAGCACAGACCGTGCTCGTCGGCGGTCTGCTCGGCAAGGGCCGCCACCGCGCGCGAGACGCCGATGCCGTAGGAGCCCATGGTGACGCGGGCCGGCTTGCCGTCCTGGCCGAGCACGTCCAGCTCGAAGGCGTCGGCGTACTTGCGGCCCAGCTGGAAGATGTGGCCGATCTCGATGGCGCGGTCCAGCTCGATGCCGGCGCCGCAGTTCGGGCAGGGGTCACCGGGCTCGACCACGACGACGTCCAGGTACTGGTCCACCTCGAAGTCACGGCCGCACACCACGTTGCGGGCGTGCTTGCCCTCCTTGTTGGCGCCGGTGATCCAGGAGGTGCCGGGGGCCACCCGCGGGTCGGCCAGGTAGCGGAAGGCCTTGCCCGCCATGCCGTCCTGCGGGCCGATGTAGCCGCGCACCAGGTCCTCGCGGCCGGTGAAGTCCTCGGCGGTGACCACCTCGACCGTGGCCGGCGCCAGGTGCTCGGCGAGCTTGCCCAGGTCCACCTCGCGGTCCCCGGGGACGCCGACGGCGGTGATCTCGCCGTCGACCTTCACCAGGAGGTTCTTCAGGGTGGCCGAGGCGGGGACGCCCAGGTGCTCGGCGAGCGTCTCGATGGTCGGGGTGTCGGGGGTGTCCAGCTCCTCGACCGGGTCGTGCCCCTCCACGGACGAGGGCGCGACGGTGACGGAGACGGCCTCCGTGTTGGCCGCGTACCCGCACTCGGGGCACTGCACGTAGGTGTCCTCGCCGGCCGCCGCCGGGGCCAGGAACTCCTCCGACGCGGATCCGCCCATGGCGCCCGAGATGGCCGACACGATCCGGTAGTCCAGCCCGAGGCGCTCGAAGATGCGCTGGTAGGCGGCCCGGTGTGCGGCGTAGGAGGCGGCCAGGCTCTCGTCGGACACGTCGAAGGAGTAGGAGTCCTTCATGGTGAACTCACGGCCGCGCAGGATGCCGGAGCGCGGACGGGCCTCGTCCCGGTACTTGGTCTGGATCTGGTAGAGGATGACCGGCAGGTCCTTGTAGGAGCTGCACTGGTCCTTGACGACCTGGGTGAAGATCTCCTCGTGCGTGGGGCCGAGCACGTAGTCGCCGCCCTTGCGGTCCTTGAGGCGGAACAGCAGGTCGCCGTACTCCTCGTACCGGCCGGTGACCTCGTAGGGCTCCTTCGGCAGCAGGGCGGGGAGCAGCACCTCCTGGGCGCCGATGGCGTCCATCTCCTCGCGGACGACGCGGGTGACGTTCTCCAGCACCTGCTTGCCGAGCGGGAGCCACGTCCAGATACCGGCTGCGGCACGGCGGACGTACCCGGCGCGCACCAGCAGCTTGTGGCTCAGCGTCTCGGCGTCGGCCGGGTCGTCACGCAGCGTCTTCAGCATCGACCGGGACAAACGCTGGACACGGGCTGCCATGGGGACTCCTGCTCGGGGCTGTACTCGCGACATTCGACGGAACTCCGTCGCCTCGGAGCCTATCCGCCCCGACCGACAGCACGGAAACGCGAGCCCGTCATCGCCGCAGCGGCAGCCACGCGCCCATCACCGCGTAGGGCTGCGGCGCCGAGGGGAACTGCACGCGACGGGCCAGGTCGCGGTAGCCGAGTGAGCGGTAGAGGGCGCGGGCCGGGCTGTCGGTGTCCAGCGCGGACAGCAGGGAGCGGGGCTCGGCGGCGGCGTCCGTGAGGCGGGTGATCAGGCCGCGGCCGATGCCCCGGTGCTGGAAGGCGGGGTGGACGTGGAGTTCCGTGATCACGAACGAGTCGTCCAGCCAGCCCTCGGTGCCCTCCTGCCGCAGATACGGCTCGACCACGGTGGACCACCACTGGGAGCGGTCGTTGGGCATGCCGTAGACGAAGCCGACGAGCCGGTCCCCCTCCGTGGTGGCGCCCAGCGCTCTGGCGCCGGGCGTCGACATGTGGCGCAGCACGATGTGCCGGCGTACGCCGATCTCCTCGTCGGTGAGGCCGAAGGCGACGGCCTGGACGGCGAGGGCTTCGTCGACGCGGGCCGACAGGTCGAGCGGCCCGGTGACCACTTCCCGGGGATCCGGGAGCTGTCCCCCGGCTGTGTGCGGCATGGCCGGGAGGCTACTTGCTCGACCGTGCCCGCGCGAAGAGGCCCCGCGACGCAGGGTGCCCGCCCGGTGCCGCACGGGGACGGCGGGCACCGGGGAGCGCGCTCAGAACAGGATGCTGGCGAAGGCGCCGACCTCGCGGAAGCCGACACGGCGGTAGGCCGCCCGCGCCGGGGCGTTGTAGTCGTTGACGTACAGGCTCACCAGCGGGGAGAAATCCCGCAGCGCGTACTCCAGGACGGCGGCCATGCCCGTCTCGGAGAGGCCCTCGCCCCGCCGGTCGGGGGCGACCCAGACGCCCTGGATCTGGCACGCCTCGGGGGTGACGGCGCCGATCTCGGCCTTGAAGACCACCCGGCCGTCCTCGATACGGGCGAACGAGCGCCCGGTGCCGACGAGTTCGGCGACCCGTGCCTGGTAGATGAGCCCTCCGTCACCGGCCAGCGGGGAGACGCCGACCTCCTCGGTGAACATCGCCACGCAGGCGGGCAGCACCACTTCCATCTCGCTCTTGGCAACCCTGCGCACCAGCGGGTCGGGGGTCACATCGGCGGGCATCCGGTCGGCGACCATCAGCGGCTGGTGGGCCCGCACGTCGCGGGCGGGGCCCCAGTACGGTTCCAGCAGCTCCCACAGGGCCATGGTGGGGCCGGCGGGGCCGACGACGGACGAACAGCGGCGGCCCTGGCGGCGGGCCCGGTCCGCGAACGCGCGGACGGCCTCCGGGCCGGCGCACAGCGGGACGAGGTTGGCGCCGCTGTAGCACAGCGACTCCAGCCGACCGTCCCGGTACCAGCCCCACATCTCGCCGCCGAGCCGCCAGGGGTCGAGGCCCGCGCTGCGCACCCGCGCCGTGACGAAGGCGTTGTTCACCGGTTCCCGGCGCAGAAGGGCGAGCGCTTCCGGCAGCTCGGCCGGTTCGACGACCTTCGTGGAGGTGGTGCTCAACAACAGTCTCGGCGCCTCACCGTGCGGCCCGCAGGCGTACAGAACGATCTGTTGGCACTGTACCTGGGGCCAGAACATAACGCGCCCCGCACGGCTCAAGGGGCGGCAGGGCGTGCCCTCCCGGCGCTCTCCCCCGGCCTCCTGGCGCCGGGGCTCCGGGCGGGGAGGCCGTCGTCCGTGCGGAGTCCACCGCGCGGAGCGGTCCGCGCGGTGGACGGAAGAGCCCGGCAGAGGCGTCGCGGGGCCGTCGCCGGGGCGGACGGCCCCACCGGGAGAGACGGGCGCGCCGTCGCGGCGGACGGCCCCCACGCGGAGGGCCCCACGAGAGAGACCCTGTCGTCGCAGCGGGCCGTCCCCACGAGGAGACGGGCTCAGCCGGCCGTCGTCACCACGGGCTCGCCCGAGGGGACGCCGTCCTTCTCCATCTGCTCGGCGATCTTCATGGCCTCTTCGATGAGGGTCTCGACGATCTTGGACTCGGGGACGGTCTTGATGACCTCGCCCTTGACGAAGATCTGGCCCTTGCCGTTGCCGGAGGCGACACCCAGGTCGGCCTCGCGGGCCTCGCCGGGCCCGTTGACGACGCAGCCCATGACGGCCACGCGCAGCGGCACCTCCATGCCCTCCAGACCGGCGGTGACCTCGTCGGCCAGCTTGTAGACGTCCACCTGCGCCCGGCCGCAGGAGGGGCAGGAGACGATCTCCAGACCGCGCTGGCGCAGGCCCAGGGACTCCAGGATCTGGATGCCGACCTTGACCTCCTCGGCAGGCGGCGCCGAGAGGGAGACGCGGATCGTGTCGCCGATGCCCTCGCTGAGCAGGGCGCCGAAGGCGACGGCCGACTTGATGGTGCCCTGGAAGGCGGGGCCGGCCTCGGTGACGCCCAGGTGGAGCGGGTAGTCGCAGCGCTGGGCCAGCAGCCGGTAGGCGTTGACCATGACGACCGGGTCGTTGTGCTTGACCGAGATCTTGATGTCCTGGAAGCCGTGCTCCTCGAACAGGGAGCACTCCCACAGCGCTGACTCGACCAGCGCCTCGGGGGTGGCCTTGCCGTACTTGGCCAGCAGCCGCTTGTCGAGGGAGCCCGCGTTGACACCGATGCGGATGGGGGTCCCGGCCGCGGAGGCCGCGTTGGCGATCTCCTTGACCTTGTCGTCGAACTGCTTGATGTTGCCCGGGTTGACGCGGACCGCCGCGCACCCGGCGTCGATCGCCTGGAAGACGTACTTCGGCTGGAAGTGGATGTCGGCGATCACGGGGATCTGCGACTTGCGGGCGATCGTGGCCAGCGCGTCGGCGTCGTCCTGGGTCGGGCACGCCACCCGGACGATCTGGCACCCGGAGGCCGTCAGCTCGGCGATCTGCTGAAGCGTCGCACCGATGTCCGAGGTGCGGGTCGTGGTCATGGACTGGACGGAGACGGGCGCGTCCCCGCCCACCGCGACCGTGCCTACCTGGATCTTCCGGCTGACCCTCCGGTCGGCGAGCTTGGCCGGAACCTCCGGCATTCCGAGCGAAATCGCTGTCATCAGCGTGCAACCCCAACGGTGTCGTTCAAGTCCCGGGTTCGCGGGCTCCAGAGCTTCGAGATTACGGCACCGGCCTCGCGCCCAGCACATCGATGCCCGGAAAACGCCACGAGGGGCGACGCCCGCGCGGAGTACGCGCGGGCGTCGGTGCGTGCCGTCCGGGGCGCGGGGCGGCTAACCGGTGAGTCTGACCGGGTTGACCACGTCCGCGACCAGCACCAGCAGGGTGAAGCAGAGGAACACACCGGCGACCACGTAGGCGACCGGCATGAGCTTCGCCACGTCGAAGGGGCCGGGGTCGGGGCGCCGGAAGACCTTGGCCAGATTCCTGCGCAGCGACTCCCACAGCGCCCCGGCGATGTGCCCGCCGTCCAGCGGCAGCAGCGGCAGCATGTTGAACAGGAACAGGCTCAGGTTGAAGCCGGCGACCAGGAAGAGCATGGTGGCCACCCGCTGGCTCGGCGGGATGTCGAGGGAGAAGACCTCGCCGCCCACCCGGGCCGCACCGACCACCCCCATGGGCGAGTCCTGCTTGCGCTCGGCGCCGTCGAAGGCCGCGTTCCACAGGTCGGGGATCTTGCCCGGCAGGTCGACGAGGGCCTGGACGCCGTTGCGCATCATGTCGCCCATGCGGTCGACGGCCTGCGGAAACGACTGCTGCACGACGCCGCTGGCCGGGGTGAAGCCCAGGAAACCGGCGGTCACGTACTCGTCCGGCACGTAGCCGCCGTGCCCGTCGGTCTTGGCGACCTTGTTCTCGATCAGGTCGGCGTGCAGCGTGCGGCGGGTGCCGTCGCGCTCCACGGTGAGGGTGGCGGGCCCGGTGGTGTCCCGGATGTGCTGCTGGAGGGTGTCCCAGTCCTCGACGGCCTTCCCGTCGAAGGAGACGATCTTGTCGCCCGGCCGCAGGCCGGCCGCCTCGGCCGGGGAGTCCTTGGCGCCCTTGGGGCACTTGTCGGTCTGCGCCGAGGCCGGGATCACACACTCGGAGACGGTGGAGACGGTCGTGGTCTGGGTGTTGATGCCGAAGGTCATCAGCACCGTAAGGAAGATCACCACGGCCAGGATCAGGTTCTGGAACGGCCCGGCGAACATCACGATGACGCGCTTCCACGGTTTGCGCGTGTACAGCATCCGGTGCTCGTCGCCGCGCTGGAGCTCCTCGTACGCCGCGGCGCGCGCGTCCTCGATCATGCCGCGGAACGGCGAGGTGGAACGCTTGCGCACGGCGCCGTCGTCGCCGGGCGGGAACATGCCGATCATCCGGATGTAGCCGCCGAGCGGTACCGCCTTGATGCCGTACTCGGTCTCGCCCTTGCGCCTGGACCAGATGGTGGGTCCGAAACCCACCATGAACTGCGGCACACGGACGCCGAACATCTTCGCCGTGGTGAAGTGCCCCAGCTCGTGCCAGGCGATGGAGAAGAGCAGGCCGACGACGAAGACGACTATGCCGAGGATGGTCATGAGCGTCGTCATGCGCGGGCCTCCGCTGGTGCTGTGGCGGATCGTGCTGCCGCCAGTTCACGGGCGCGGGCGCGCGCCCAGGTCTCTGCGGCGAGGACATCGGAGAGGGTCAGCCCGGTTCCGTCCGGGCTGCCGTGCTCCTCGACCACAGCCGCAACCGTATCCACGATGCCTGTGAACGGCAGCCTCCCGGCCAGAAACGCCTCGACGCACTCCTCGTTCGCCGCGTTGAAGACGGCCGGCGCCGTACCGCCCAGCGCACCCACATGGCAGGCCAGCGGCACGGAGGGGAACGCCTCCTCGTCCAGCGGGTAGAAGTCCCAGGACATGGCCTCGGTCCACGAGAAGACGGGACCGGAGTCGGGCACCCGTTCGGGCCAGCCGAGGCCCAGCGCGATCGGCAGCCGCATGTCCGGCGGGCCGCACTGGGCGAGGGTGGAACCGTCGGTGAACTCCACCATCGAGTGAACGGCCGACTGCGGGTGCACCACGACCTGGATGCGGTCGAAGGGGATGTCGTACAGCAGGTGCGCCTCGATCACTTCGAGGCCCTTGTTCACCAGGGTGGCCGAGTTGATCGTGATGACCGGGCCCATGTCCCAGGTGGGGTGCGCCATCGCCTGCTCGGGGGTGACCCCGGCCAGCTCGGCCCTGCTCCGCCCCCGGAACGGCCCGCCGGAGGCGGTGACCAGCAGCTTGCGCACCTCGGCGCGGGTGCCGCCCATCAGCGCCTGGAAGAGCGCCGAGTGCTCGGAGTCGACCGGCACGATCTGGCCCGGCTCGGCCACGGCACGCACCAGCGGACCGCCCACGATGAGCGACTCCTTGTTGGCGAGCGCCAGCACCCGGCCGGCCTTGAGCGCCGCCAGGGTGGGGGCCAGGCCGATGGAGCCGGTGATGCCGTTGAGCACGGTGTGGCAGGGGGAGGCGGCCAGCTCGGTGGCGGCGTCGGGGCCCGCCAGGACCTCGGGCAGCGGCCCCCCCGCTCCGTAGGCCCCGCGCAGTGCCTCGCGCAGTGCGGGCACCGCCTCCTCGCGGGCCACGGCCACCGTTCGGACACGGAGCCGGTGCGCCTGCTCGGCCAGCAGTCCGATCCGGCTGCCGGAGGCGGCCAGCGCGGTGACCCGGAACCGGTCGGGGTTCTTGAGCACCACGTCGACGGCCTGGGTGCCGATCGAACCCGTCGAGCCGAGGATCACGATGTCGCGCGGGGCTCCCGCTTCCGACGCGGCGCCGGCTCCGCTGCCGTTGCCGGGGGTGACGGTGCCGGAATAGCGCAGATGCGGATCAGCGAGGGAGTCGGTCATGCCCCCATTGTGTCCGCTCCGTGGACGCGCCCGGACAGCGCACCGGTTGCGGGGCCCGGTGCGCACCGGCCGAGGGGGCGCACCGCGAGGGTGCACGGGGGCGCGCGAGGGGGGCGGGAAGGGGGCGGCCGGCGGCCGGGGCGCCGCTCCGGCGGTGCCGGCGGCCCGCCGGCAGGCGGGTCTTCAGGGGATGCGCCGGTGGACGTTGCGGCGGGCCGTGGGGCCGGGGGCGGCCTCCGCGATCCAGGGCCCTTCCGTGGAGGGGTCGACGACGCCTTCCTCCAGCCAGGTGTAGGCACCGTCCAGGACGCCGCGGACGACCTTGCGGTCGAGGTCGTCGGTGTTGCTCCACAGACGGCCGAAGAGTTCCTCGACGCGGATGCGCGACTGGCGGCAGAACGCGTCCGCCAGCTGGTGGGCGGCCTGCCCGTCGCCGCCGTCACGGCGCAGCTTCTCGGCGCGCACGCAGGCGGCACTCATCGCGAACAGTTCGGCGCCGATGTCCACGATCCGGCCGAGGAAGCCCTGTTTGGTCTCCATGCGGCCCTGCCAGCGCGACATGGCGTAGAAGGTGGAGCGGGCCAGTTTGCGGGCCGTCCGCTCGACGTAGCGCAGGTGCGGGGCGAGGGCGCCGAACTCGGCGAAGGCCCCCGGCAGCCGGCCGGGGCCGACGACCAGCTTGGGCAGCCAGGTGGCGTAGAAGCCGCCCGCGGCGAGCGCGGCCCTGCGCTTGTCGGCGAGTGACGTGTCCGGGGCGATGAGGTCGCCGGCGACGGACAGGTGGGCGTCCACGGCCTCCCGTGCGATCAGCAGGTGCATGATCTCCGTCGAGCCCTCGAAGATGCGGTTGATCCGCAGGTCGCGCAGCAGCTGTTCGGCGGGGACTCCGCGCTCGCCCCTGGCCGCCAGGGACGCGGCCGTCTCGAAGCCCCGGCCGCCGCGGATCTGCACCAGTTC
>Ga0164243_10014497_pt1 | contig 10970 bp, 3 predicted proteins | sample OricompcompostOP_FD_108781 | JGI IMG/M metagenome (GOLD analysis project Ga0164243, IMG submission 108781) | Organic Plus compost microbial communities from Emeryville, California, USA - Original compost - Organic plus compost (OP) | ecosystem: Engineered > Solid waste > Mixed feedstock >...
CGCAGGTTTGATGAAGGTGAGATGAAGACCGGTTTGTGGACATTCGCCACGCCGTGTGGAAGATTCGCCGCCATGCGCCGCTCGCTCTCGCTCCTGGCCGTCGCGCTGCTGTCGGCGCTGCTCGCCGCCACCGCCGGCCCCGCCGCCGCCAAGCTGCCGACCTACCGCACGCCGGGGTACAGAGGGACGACGCGCGTGCCGAGAACGACCGCGCCGGCGGTCCCGGTCGCCAGACCGGTCTCGCTCTCGCCGGCGGGCCGCTTCCCGGACGTCGTCGTCGACGCGGCCGGCACCGCGCACGTCGTCTGGACCGAGGACGACGGCGCCAATGCCGACGTCGTCCGCTACTGCCGGCTCAGACGCGGCGCGACCTCGTGCGACAACCCGGCCGAGACGCAGCGGCTCGTGCCGCAGAAGCAGTACGGGCTCGGCGACGACCCGGCCTTCAACGTCGACGGCGGGCCGAGAGCGGTCGCGATCGGCAACCAGCTCGTGCTGCTCAGCTACCGCTACCCGACCGGCTACGACAAGCCGGACGGCTCGGATCCGGCGAGAACGCTGCTGGCGTGGGTCAGCGACGACGGCGGCAACAGCTTCACCGGCCCGGCGATCGTCGGCAACGCCGAGATCAACGGCGGCGTCGTCGCCTTCGGCCCCTCCGACGACCCGACGATCCTCGCGCTCAGCCACACCGAGACGCTCTGCCACAGCTGCATCCAGGCGATCCGGCCCGGCACCTTCACGAGCGCCAAGAGCAGCCTCGAGGCCGGCGGCTCCGACCAGGCCTACTACGGCTCGATCTCGCTCGAGAACGGCCGTCCCGTCGCCGCCTTCGCCGACCTCAGACGGACCTCGTACGTCCGCGTCTGGAGCGGCAGCGGCTCGCCGGCCGACCCGGCGACCTGGAGCGCGCCGGTCGCCGTCCCCGGCGACGAGCCGGTGATCGCCGGCGGCCCGAGCGGCACCTTCCTGCTCAACAAGCCCGAGTACGGCGGCCCGTTCGCGATCCGCAGAGTCGCCGGAACGGCGGTCGGCAGAGCGACGACCGTCAGCGACGGCGACGACGACGTCCTGCCCGACCTCTTCCAGGACCCCTCAGGCCGGCTCTTCACGGCGTGGGAGCAGCGCAGCGGCAGAGCGCCCGGCGTGCGCCTGCGCAGCTCCGGCGACGGCCGCAGCTGGACGCCGGCGGCGCTGATGGCGGCCGGCACCGGCAACGGCCAGCTCCAGCTCGGCGCGACCGACGACGGCGGCGGCCTGCTCGCCTACAACACCAGCGGCGGCGTCAACGGCTTCGGCCCGATCGCGGCCGTCCCGTTCGGCTCGCGGCGGCCGACCAACAGAGTCGGCCTCGGCACGCTGCCCGGCGGCGGCGACCCGAACGCCAGAAGCGGCTGCCAGGAGATCACGTTCGGCGTCGTGCGGATCGCGCCCGGCTCGCCGTTCGCCTGCTTCTTCAAGGGCACGGGCAGAAACGCGAACGTCAGCGTCACCAACGGCGAGATCGACTTCAACGGGATGAAGATCGTCCCCGACGACGGCGCGCGGATCCTGATCGACGCCGCCAGACACACGCTCGACACGACCGGGCCGGTGCGCGCGCTCGTGCGCGGGCCGGGGATAGGGGAGGTCGTGCTGTGGCACGGGCCGCTTCACGTCGAGCTGCCGACGGCGGCCGCCGGCGTGCCGTTCTCGTTCCCGATGAACCAGTTCGACGCGGAGCTGAAGGGCTTCGGGATCGTCGGCCGGGTCGACGTCTTCCTGACGAGACAGGGGGTGCGGATCCCGCTGTCGCTGAAGCTGCCGCCGTACCTCGGCGGCGTCACGGGCGCGGCGGAGCTGGTCGCCGACAGCAAGACCGGCCTGCATCTCGAGTCGCTCGTGATCGACGTCAAGGAGGCGCCGATCGGGCCGCTGCTGATCCGCGACCTGCACATCGGCTACGACGGCGCCAGCGAGCGCTGGGACGGCGCCGCCTCGCTGCTGTTCCCGCCGCCCGGCAGAGGGATGAGACTCGACGCGAGCGTCGTCTTCGTCAGAGGCGACTTCGAGTCCGGCGAGCTGGTGCTGACGCCGCCGTTCCCGCCCGGCATCCTGCTCGGCCCGGGGATCTACCTGACGCAGATCGGCGGCGGCGTGAGACTGAACCCGCTGGAGATCTCGGTCCGCGGCCAGTTCGGCGCGATCCCGCTGACGCCGAGAGGGCCGTTCACGGCGACCGTCGACGGCAGAGGCACGATCTCGTTCGGCGACCCGATCACGATCACCTTCGACGGCACCGGCAGCCTCTTCGACATCAAGATGGCCGACGAGCACTTCGTCGTCAACGCCGACGGCTACGCCTCGATCAGAGCGGGCGTCAGATTCGACGCCGACGTCGTCAAGGTCGAGGGCAGCGGCGAGGTGACGCTCGACGGGCCCAGACGGCAGTTCCTGGCCGAGATCAAGGGCGGGGTCGAGATCGCCGGCCAGAGCTTCGGCAACGTCGACGCGCTCGCCTCCACGAGCGGCTTCGCCGGCTGCTACGAGCTGCTCGTCGCCGCGCTCGGCTTCGGCTACCACTGGGGCGACACGCTGCCGGAGATCATGTTCCCCAGCTGCGACCTGTCGGCCTACAAGCCGATGCCGGGCGGCGGCGGTGGCGGCGGCCAGCCGGGGCCGCTGGCGGCCGGCTCCAGCTTCGACGTCAAGGCCGGCACGCCGTCGGTCTCGATCCAGGTCGACGGCGCCGGCGGCCTGCCGCAGGTCGTGCTCGTCGACCCCTCCGGCGAGCGGATCGAGCCGCTGCTGCTGACGCCGCCGCTGCCGAGCGACCCGGGGATCCTGAAGGTGCTGAGAGTGATGGCGCTGCCGGTCTCGCCGACGCGCGTCACGATCGGCATCGTCGGGCCGAAGGCGGGGACGTGGAGGATCGAGCCGGCGGCGGGCGCCGCGCGCGCGAGCGCGTCCGGCCGCCCGCGAGCCCGCGCCGCCGCGATCTCGGGCCTGCAGATCGCGACCGGCCTGCCGGCGCCGACCGTCTCCGCGCGCCTCTCCGGCCGCGGCCGCACGCGCACGCTCGCCTGGAGAGCGACCAGACGCGACGGTCTCACGGTGACATTGGTCGAGCAGGGCCGCGGCTTCACCCGGACGCTCGCCGCGACCCGCGCCTCGGGCAGCGGCAGCGTCCGCTTCGCGACCGGCGACCTGCCGGGCGGCAGACGGACGGTGATCGCCGTGCTCGCGCAGGACGGCGCCCCGCGGCTGCGCAAGGTCGTCGCCTCCTACAGCGCGCCGGCGCCGCCGCGGCCGGCCCGCGTGCGCGGCGTGACGGTCCGCCGCGCCGGCAACGCCGCCGTCGTCCGCTGGCAGCGCGCCGCCGGCGCCGCCGGCTACCTCGTCCGCGTCACCGTCGCCGACGGCCGCAGGATCGCCCGCGTGCTGCCGGCCGGCGCCGGCTCCCTCCGCATCCCGGCCGTCGCGCCGAGATACGGCGTCGCCGCGACCGTCGCCGGCCGCAGCGCCCGCGCCAAGCTCGGCCCGGCCGGCCGCGCCAGCGCCGCCGCCGTCAGACCGCGGCAGCCGAGAAGAGGCGCGGCCGGCAGAAGACGGCGGCGCTGAGCGGCCGGCGGCGCGAGCGGCTCAGCCCTCGCCGCCGCCGTTGCCCGCCCCGCCGGCCCGGTCGACGAGCGTCGCCAGGTAGAGGTTGGCGATCGTGACCGGGTCGTCGAGCTGGCGGCCGAGCTCCTTCTCGATCCGCGAGAGGCGGTAGCGGACCGAGTTGGGGTGGAGGTGGAGCGCGGCGGCGGTGCGGGGGACGTCGAGCCGGTGCTCGAGGTAGGCGTGCAGCGTCTCGCGCAGGGCGCCGTCGAGCTGGGCGTCGCCGAGGCGGTCGCGGCGGGCGGCGAGCGCGCCGGGGTCGGCGTCGCAGACGACCGTGGTCGCGAGGTCGAACTGCTCGTGCGTGAGCGTCTGCGGGGCGTCGGGGCGATCGGGGGCGGCGGCCAGCTGGACGACGGCGAAGCGGGCGTCCAGCCACGAGCGGGGAAGCCCGTCGAGGCTGGGCGCCGCGCGGCCGACGCCCATGTCGAGCAGCACACCGGCAGCCGCCAGGTCGTCGACCGCCGCGCGCAGGACGGCGCCGGCCGGCCACGGCGCGACGACGACCAGGTCGCCCTCGTGGATCGCCGCCAGGAACGGCAGCGCGGCGGTCGTCATCCTGCCCTCGACCTCGCCGCGCACGCGCGCCAGCAGCTGCGAGCGGGCCTCCCTCGCCAGCGACGGGCCGCCCTCCCGCAGCCGCAGCACCGAGACGTGCAGCGGCTCCTCGACCCCGAGCCCGAGCGCGGCCGCGCGATGCGCGAGCTGGCGCCGGTCGCCGGCGGCGCGCCAGCCGAGCAGCGCCGCCGCCAGCTCGGCCCGCACCGCGCGCGCCTCCGCCGGCCGCGGCGGCCGCGCGCGGTCGATCAGCCGCGCGAGCCGCTCGGCGGACTGCAGCGCGGAGCGCGCCAGCCGGTCCGGCAGCGCGTCGGCCGCGCCGGCGACGACCAGCCAGCGGCGCGCGCCCATCCGGTCGGCGACCGGCGCGGTCACGTAGCGGACGCCGCGCAGGTGATGCAGCCGCACGCCCTTGCCGCCGCGCAGCGGCCCCCACAGCTCGGCCGGCAGGGCGGCGTTCGGCGCGCCCTCGACCGCGCCCGTCTCGTCGGCCAGCAGCGCCGTCCCGCTCAGCAGCGAGCCGAGCCGGCGCAGCAGCTCGGCCTCCGGCTCGGCCGCCGACAGCGCCTCCATCAGGTAGGTCTGCATCGCCAGCGTCCGCTGCGCGCCCTGGTCGTCGAGCCGGCCGGTGCGCTGCTGGACGGCGCCGACGACCATCCGGAACGGCGTCGCGGCCGGGATCGCGATCAGCGGCAGCTGCAGCGCCGCGCAGCTCTCGCGCACCGGGTCGGGCACCTCCGGGTGGACCAGCCCGACCGAGAAGCCGATCGCCGCCGCGCGCGCCTCGACCGTCCGCTCGACCAGCAGCCGCTGCACGTGCGCGCCGTGGCCGAGCGCGACGCCGGTCGTGAGCAGCATCGCGCCCGTGTCGAGCCACGGGCGCGGGTCCGGCAGCTCGCAGACCTCGGCGCCGCGCAGCTCCACGGCGGCCGGATCGTCGACGCCCGCGACCACGCGCAATCCCAGCTCCCGCTGCGCGAGCAGCTCGGAGAGCCTGATCACATCCACCTCATCGGCCTAGTGTGCCGCACCCGTCGAGCAGTTCACCGTGACGGCCGTTCGGAGGGTGAACAGAAGATTTGGGTGAAACACCAAAGCGCCTGCGGGCACGCTCTGCTCACCGACCGAGAGGAACGTGTGCAGCAATGGAGAGAGTGACGGGAACCGTGGTCGCCGTCGACGTCGGCGGCACCTTCACCGACGTCTGCGTGCTCGACCAGGTCAGCGGCGTGCTCGACGTGGCGAAGGTGCCCTCGACGCCAGACCCGATCGACGGCGTGCTGAGAGGCGTCGCGCAGGCGGGGATCAGACTGGGCGAGGTGGGGCTGTTCTGCCACGGCACCACGGTCGCGACCAACGCGCTGATCACGCGGCGGCTGCCGCCGGCGGCGATGGTCACGACCCAGGGCTTCCGCGACGTGATCGAGATCCGGCGCGGCACCCGCGACGACCTCTGGGACGCCTACGCCGACAACGCCGAGCCGTACATCCGCCGCCGCGACCGGCTCGAGGTCGCCGAGCGGATCGACCAGACCGGCAGGGTGATCGAGCCGCTCGACGAGCAGAGAGCGCGCGAGGTCGCGCGGATCCTCGCCCGCCGCGGCGTCGAGGCGGTCGCGGTCTGCTTCGTCAACGCCTACGCCAACCCCGACCACGAGCGGCGGATGGCGGCGATCCTGCGCGAGTTCGTGCCCGACGCCGCGATATCGACCTCCAGCGGCGTGCTGCCGGAGCTGTTCGAGCACGAGCGCTTCTCGACCACCGTCGCCAACGCGGTCCTCTCGCCGCTCGTCTCCGGCTACGTCAACGAGCTGGAGGACCGCCTGCAGGAGGACGGCTACGACGGCGACCTGCTGATCCTCCACTCCGGCGGCGGCGTGATGACGCCCGAGGCCGTCGACAAGCTCGCGGTGCGGCTCGCCGCCTCCGGCATCGCGGCCGGCGCCGTCGCCTGCAAGTACACGGCCGAGCTGTGCGGCTACCCGAACGCGATCGGCCTCGACATGGGCGGCACGAGCACCGACATCTCGCTCGTCCACGACAACGAGCTGCGCACGACCAACGAGTGGTACGTCGAGTACGGCTACCCGATCTGCTTCCCCTCGATCGAGGTGCTGACGATCGGCGCCGGCGGCGGCTCGCTGGCGACGATCGACAGCGCCGGCTCGCTCCGCAACGGCCCCCAGTCGGCCGGCTCGGTGCCCGGCCCCGCCTGCTACGGCGCCGGCGGCGAGCAGCCGACCAACACCGACGCCAACCTCGTCCTCGGCCGCCTCGGCGCGCAGCTCGTCGGCGGCGGCATGACGCTCGACGCGCAGCGCGCCCACGACGCGATCGCCACGCGGATCGCCGAGCCGCTCGGCCTCTCCGTCCCGGAGGCGGCGCGCGCGATCATCGAGGTCGCCAACGCCAACATGGCCGACGCCGTCCGCCTGATCTCGCTCCAGCGCGGCTACGACCCGCGCGAGTTCGCGCTCGTCGTCTTCGGCGGCGCCGGCGCGCTGCACGGCGCCGCGCTGGCGAGAGAGCTGTCGATCCCGACCGTCGTCGTGCCGCCGCGCCCGGGCGCCTGGTCTGCCCTCGGCTGCCTGATGGTCGACATCCGCCACGACCTCTCCGAGATGTTCCTGACGCGCGCCGACGCGGCCGACACCGGCGAGCTGGAGGCGGCCTTCGGGCGGCTGGAGGCGGAGGGGCGCAAGCTGCTGACCGACGAGGGCGTGCCGGCCGACCGCATCCGCCTCGAGCGCTCGATCGCGATGCGCTACCTCGGCCAGTGGCGCTCGATGGACGTCCCGGTCGAGCCCGGCGGCGACCTCGCCCAAGCCGTCGAGCGCTTCCACGCCGAGCACGAGCGCGAGTTCTCCTACCGCCGCGACGAGGCGCCGGTCGAGCTCTACCGCCTGCAGCTGACGGCGATCGGCCGCACCGACGAGGTGCGCCTGCCGCGCCACGACGCCGAGCCGGGCGCGGCGCTGCCGGCGCCGGCGAGCACCCGCCCGGTCTGGTTCGACGGAGAGGAGGAGCCGCAGCAGACGCCGGTCTACGACCGCGACGCGCTGCCGGCCGGCGTCCAGTTCGTCGGCCCGGCGGTGATCGACCAGCTCGACACGACGACCTTCGTGCCGCCGGGCGTGCTGGTCGAGATCGACGAGTGGCTGAACATCCGCATGCACATCACGGAGGGGAGCTGACCGCCATGGCCCCGCAGACCCAGCAGAGCCACACGACGCTCGACCCGGTCACCTTCGAGGTGCTGAAGAACTCGTTCGTGACGCTCGTCGACGAGATGGCCGAGCAGATCCTGCGCACCTGCCACTCGTTCGTCATCTACGCGCGCGACTTCTCGTGCGCGCTGTGCGACGCCGAGGGCAACACGATCATGCAGGGCTCGCAGGACATCGCCGTCCACGTCGGCACCCTGCACCTGAAGGCGAAGGCGGTGCTGGAGGACTTCGCCGGCGACATCCACGAGGGCGACGTCTTCGCCGTCAACGACCCGTACCGCGGCGGCACCCACTTCAGCGACGTCTCGATCGTCCGCCCGATCTTCGCCGACGGCGAGCTGATCGCGCTCGCGCAGGCGAACGGCCACTGGGCCGACATGGGCGGCGCGACGCCCGGCTCCTTCGACGTGACCGCCACCGACCACTTCGGCGAGGGGGTGCGGATCCCGCCGCTGCGGATCGTCGACAGGGGCGTGATCCGCCACGACGTGATCGGCCTCGTCGCGCACAACACGCGCGCGCCCGGCGACATCGTCGGCGACTGCCACGCGCAGGTCGAGGCGACGCGGATCGCCGAGCAGGAGGTCTTCCGCCTGATCGACAAGTACGGCCAGAGCACCGTCACGACCGCCTTCGCGGAGGTGCAGGACTACGTCGAGCGGCTGACGCGCGCCCGCATCGCCGAGCTGCCCGACGGCGTCTGGGAGACCGAGGACCACGTCGACGCCGACCCGGCGCGGGGGGAGGGCCTGGTCGCGATCCGCGTGAAGATGACGATCGACGGCGACGAGATCCGCTACGACCTCTCCGGCTCCGATCCCGCGATCGCCTCGTTCCTCAACTCGGGCGCCGGCGTCGCGTTCTCCGGCGCGATCGCCTCCGCCAAGACGTTCATGCCGGAGATCCCGCTCAACTCGGGCTTCTACCGCGCGATCAAGGTCGACGTCGGTCCGGAGGGGACGGTCGTCAACGCCGGCTGGCCGATCGCGGTCACCGGCTGCGTCTCGGGCGCCTACGAGAAGATCATGAACGCCGGCTTCGAGCTGTGGTCGCAGCTGATGCCGGAGCGGGCGATGGCCTGCTGCTTCAACCTCGAGTACCTGCTGATCGGCGGCCGCGACGGACGGGTCGACGAGCGGCCGTACTTCATGTGGTACGACTGGATGGCCGGCGGCTGGGGCGGCCGCAACGGCAAGGACGGGCAGAACGCGACCTCGCCGGTCTTCGGCGTCGGGCTCGCGGTCCAGCCGCTGGAGGGGCAGGAGCGGCTGACGCCGGTGCTGACGACCGTCCACGAGATCATCCCCGACTCGGGCGGTCCCGGCCTCCACCGCGGCGGCTGCGGCGTGCGCAAGGGCGGCGAGCTGACCGACGTCGAGAGCAGCGTGATGTCGTACTGCTGCGATCGCTCGCGCTCGGTCGCGTGGGGGATCGCCGGCGGCCTGCCGTCGCTGCCGCACGGCGTCTGGCTCAACAGGGGGACGAGCAGAGAGCGCTTCCTGGGCGCGAACTTCTCGAACGTCGCGGTCACGCCCGGCGACCGCTTCGAGCGGCCGTCGGCGGGCGGCGGCGGCTTCGGCGATCCGCTGGAGCGGGATCCGGCGGAGGTGCTGGAGGACGTGATCGACGGCTACGTCACGGTCGAGCGCGCCGCGCGCGACTACGGCGTCGTCGTGCAGGAGGTCGACGCGGAGCTGTGCGACTACCGCGTCGTCGCGGACGAGACCGACGTGCTGCGGGCCCGCCAGCGGGCCGAGCGGCGCGGCTGGCTGGACGAGGATCCCGAGCTGGTCGCGGCCAGGTACCGCAACGGCGAGCTCGACGTGCTCGATCTCGTGCGCCACTACGGCGTGATCCTCGACTGGGGCAGCGGCGAGCTGCTGCCCAACACGACCGAGCAGTACCGCGCGCTGCTGCGCCGTCGCAGCGCCGCCCACTGGGCGCCGGCCTGACCCTGCGCCCCGCCTGACGCATCGGGGAATCGGCGCCAGCCGATTCCCCGACGCCAGCCGGCGTCAGCCGGTTGGCGCCCTCACCGATCAAGGAGAGACAGATGTCGTCGACGCTCGAGCTGCCTCGGCTCGAGACCTCGCGCAGGGATGACCCGCGCGTTGTCGCCGAGGCCGCGACGGAGGACTACTCGCTGCACGTCGTACCGCGCTCCTGGCGGATGGATCGCGGCAAGCTGACGCTCGCCTGGTACGGCGTCATGACCGCCTTCTTCTATCCGTACCTGGCGGCGTTCATCGCGCTCGCCTACGGGACCGTCAACGCGCTGATCGGGATCGGCCTCTCGATCGTCGCCTACACCGTCATCAACCAGGTGATCCTGCGGGCCGCGTCGCGCAGCGGCCTCACCGTCGCGCTCTTCTCGCGCGCGCTGTTCGGCTACGTCGGCGCGGCGCTGGCGACAGCGATCTTCGCCGCGACGGCGATCTACTACGTCGTCTTCGAGGGCTCGGTCGTCGCGGTCGCGGCGCAGACCTACTTCGGCGGGCCGATCAAGCTGTGGTACGCGATCGTCGTCTTCGCGACCGTGCCGCTGGTGTGGAGAGGGGTGCGGACGCTGCTGGACCGCGTCAACGGCGCGCTGCTGCCGCTGTTCGTCGTCGCGCTGGCGGCGGTGCTGATCTGGACCTTCAGCAGCGAGGGCTACCACGGCTTCCTGCCCGACGCCAGAGCGGCGCCCGGCACGACGCTGCCGTGGCTGCAGGCCTTCACCGCCTACATGGGCGTCTGGGTGCTGATGCTGTTCACGATGGACTTCGCCCGCCTCGCGCGGCCGGAGGACGAGCGCTACCACCGCACCGTCACGTTCGGCTGGCTCTACTACGCGCTCACGTTCGGCGTCAACGGCCTGATCGGGATCGTGCTCGTCTCGTCGTTCGGCATCACCTTCGAGCAGCTGGCCGGGCAGGAGAGCGCGCTGCCGGTCCACATCGTCCAGCTGACGGGCCTGCTCGGCCTGCTGCTGATCGCGGTGACGCAGATGCGCATCAACACGGTCAACCTCTACCTCGCCTCGACCAACCTGCAGTCGTTCGCCGCGCGCGTGCTGCGGCTGTCGCTGCCGCGCACGCTGTGGGTGCTGGCGGCGTGCGTGATCGCCTACGCGCTGATGCTGACGAACGTCTTCTCCTACGTGCTCGACGCGCTCAACTACCAGGGGATCGCGATCGTCGCCTGGGTCGGCGTCGCGCTCGCGCACGTCTGGTACCTGCACCGCGAGCGCAAGCCGCTGGAGGGGATCGAGTTCCGCCCCGGCCGCGTCCCGGCCTTCAACCCGGGCGGCATCTCGGCGTGGGTGCTGGCGACCGGCGTCGGCCTCGTGCTGAAGCTGACCGACTCGACGACGAGCCAGTTCTGGGAGGTGTGGGGCCTGCCGCTGACGTTCGTGCTCGCCTTCGGCTCCTACTCGCTGTTCCTGCTCGGCGCCCGCGCCGGCTGGTTCTCGGTCCAGCGCCCCTTCGACCCGGTCGACGAGGTCGACGACGCCTGGGAGGAGCGGATCCGCTGCCACGCCTGCGACCGCTCCTACCTCGCGCG
>Ga0164243_10014498_pt1 | contig 10970 bp, 6 predicted proteins | sample OricompcompostOP_FD_108781 | JGI IMG/M metagenome (GOLD analysis project Ga0164243, IMG submission 108781) | Organic Plus compost microbial communities from Emeryville, California, USA - Original compost - Organic plus compost (OP) | ecosystem: Engineered > Solid waste > Mixed feedstock >...
CAGCGATGACGTCGACCGCCACGTGTTCATCGACACCGGAGACGCCACCGAGCACAACCTCGACCCTGCCGATCACATCGGCGAGCACAGGGCGGCCAGGCGGGTTGCGGAGCGAGGGGGCGTTGACAGCGGTCTGCTGCGCCGCTATGTGCTGGACTATCTCGGCGAACATGCGGACGCCCACGACGTCGACGGCCTGGTCGAGGAGCTTGCCCGCCTGGCCGGTCCGTCGTTCAACCCGGCGGACTACCCTGGACCCGACCGTGGTGCCCAATTCCTCGACCAAGCCATTCCGAGCGATCTCTTCCAGGATCTCGTTCAGGACTACCGCCGCAACCCCGAGTATGAGGGCTTCGACGAGCTGCCCTTCGACGGCGAAGGGGTGGGTCCGAATTCCACCCCCTGGCAGCGTTCCGGCGACCCTCTGACCCACTGGAGCTCCCGCCGCCAGGCCAATGAGCTGGACATGGCTCCCGAGACCATCGGTGGCTACGACCCGGCCGTCGATCGCGGCAAGCCCCTGCCCACCACCAACGTGGCGCTGAACATCCCGACTCAGTCGGTGCCCTCGATCCCGGGCCGCCAAGGTGCGGTGAAGCGCTTCGCTGCCTGGTGCAAGCAGGCCAAGGTGCGCCCGACCATCGACACGCTGGAACGCTACGCCGCCAAGCACACCGTCTCTGACACCGACTACGTGCGCATCGCCTCGGCGATCCAGCGGGTGGCCGCCGCCCCGATGTCGGCTGAGCACCTGAAGGCCGTGGCCGACCAGAAGACCGGCTGGCCGTTCGGCAAGAAGCGCAACAAGACCGAGCTCAACAAGACCGAGCAGCCCAAGGCCAGCAAGGACGCCAAGCGCCGCCGCACCGCCGCGCCGGATTACCTGCAGAAGGCCGACGAGGCCCTGACCAACCTGCTCAATCAGCGCGCCGAGGAGTTCCAGGAGACCATCGCCCCGCTGCAGCAGGCGTTGCAGGTGGTGCAGCAGGCCGAGGCCGAGCAGCAGGCCGCCAACCCGTTCAACGTCATGCCGGGTGGTCAGATCAACGTCATGCCGGGTGCTCCGGCCGGTCCGCCCGCCGATCCGCCCGCCGATCCGATGGCTGCCGGGATGGACCCGGCCATGATGGCCGGTGACCCGATGGGTGGCGGTGGTGGTATCCCGCCGGAGTTGGCCCAGCAGATGATGATGGGCAGCCGTCGCCAGGCCGCTGGCGGCAAAGGGACCGACGACTTCTACACCTACAACGACCACATCATCGACCCGGAGGACCGGGAGAAGTGGAACCGGGGCTACAGCGAAGTCGGCAACGGCATGGTCCAGGACTGGGAGACCGGTGAGATCTACCCGGACCCGCGCCGCAAGAAGAAGTCGTCGCGGCAGGAGACGGTGGCCAAGAGGAGGGCGGCCCGCCCAAAAGCTGAGGCCCGGAGCCGGGCCACTCACGCTGTGACCGCCGCCAACGTAGTGCAGAAGTGGGAGGAGTGGAACCGCAGGAAGTCCGAGAAGGGCGGACTGCCAACAGGTTCCGAGGTCGACTTCGATCAGTTCGTTCAGGAGACCGGCGCTGGCCCGAGGGCCATCCAGAAGCTCAAGAGGCACGTCGGCCAACCGTCGTCGGGGTCGCAGTCACAGGCCGCCCGCAAGAAGGCGTCGTTCCTGGGCACTCGCCACCACGAGGCCCGTCAGGTCGACGGCTGGGAGTTCGACGACTACCTCGACGGCTACGTGGCCCGCAAGCCGCTCCGGTTCGCCTGCGTGTGTGGCGAGAAATTCGAGACCCCTTCGGGTTTCACGCGCTGCGCCTGCGGCAAGCAGTGGAACTCGTATGTGATCGGCACCGGCGGGGAGCGTCACGAGGCCAGCGCCGAGAAGTACCTCGTGCGCGAGGTTCCGGTCCGCGAAAACGTCATCGTGGCCAGCACCAAGACAGCGTGCGAGGACGACTACGAAGATCACGACGAGGACGACGAGCGCGACGACGACAAGCGCGAGAAGGAGGCTGCCTTCGCCCGGTTTGTCGCCGAGGCCTACACCGCCCGTGAGGCGGCGCTGGCCGATGTCACCGAACCCGGTGAGGTGGTGGATGTCGAGGATACCGGCACCCCCACGATGAAGAAGATGCCCGAGGACTGGGCGGCCCGTAATCCCGACGGGAGATTCAACAACACCAAGAAGCGGAAGTCTCTATGACGACCAAACTGTGCTACGGCTGCAAGCACATCCGTGAGATCGCCCACGTCGATCCGCTCGACCGGGGCTACTGCATCGACTGTGTGAAGGACATGCCGGTGGGTTCGGCGGTGCGGGCGATGCAGTTCCTCACGCTGACCATTCCATTCCTCGTTGGCGACCGGGTGCACGCCTACACCGCCGGGGAGATCTACGACGGCGTGGGCACCGTCACCGAGGTGTCGATCGACGTCGAACACGGTGGCACCCCGGTGTATCCGACCTTCCGGGTGACCATCGACCAGAAGTCCGACGACGATGCGCCGGACGAGGGCTGGTACACCGAGTGCTGCCTGCGCAAGGTGACTGAACTGGTGGAGCAGGCCGGGTGACCGAACCCAGCTTCCCGATCATCGACCGGCGGGGACGCACCCCGTCGGGGTTGCAGGTCGGCAACCTCACGGCAGAGATGAACCGGCTGCGGAAAGCCGGTGTGTCACTGCCGAACTCTCCGACCCAGGCTCGGATTCAGGCCAAGCGGTTCGCCGACACGGTCCGCAATGAGTCGCTGGCCGATGACACCCGCCGGATCGAGGCCAACATGCGCCGGGCTCGGATGGGGGCGCTGCGCCAGATCACCGCCTCCGACATCCAGATGGCGATGCCCAAGCTGCGTGAGCCGCTGGGCAGTCTGATGGACCGGGGCGTGCCCTGCGACGTGAGCAACCCCGAGGAGCTCAAGAAAGCCCGGATGTGGTCGCGCATGTACTACGCGACGCACACCCTGGTGCCGCTGCTCATCGACATCTACGCAAGGTTCCCGTTGACGGGAATGGAGCTCGCAAGCCACGACCCGATGATCGAGAACTTCTTCTCGGAGATGTTCTTCGACAGGCTCGACTACGAGGACTTTCTGCCCAATTGCATTGGGCGGGAGTTCTTCATATCCGGGGAGGTCACCACACTCGGGCATTTCGACGAGCGGCTGGGCATCTGGTCGAGTGAAGAGGTGCTCAACCCCGACATGCTGCGGGTGTCCAAGAGCGTGTTCGTCGAACAGGAGCGGGTGCAGCTGCTGGTCAAAGACCTGGTCGACTCGCTGCGCAACCCGCCGCACCTGGTCGGCACCAGCGAGTCCAAGAGCGAGCAGATGGAGCGCACCTGGGAACTGCGCCAGTTGGAGAAGTTTCATCCCGAGATCATGGCCGCCGCCGCCCAGGACGAGGGGCTGGACATCTCCGAGGGGCTGTGGAGCCGGATCGTCAACCGCAGCGCGCCGTGGGATCTGCGCGGCACCCCGCCGCTGATGCGGTCGTTCCGCACCCTGCTTTCCGAGGAGGCGCTCAACGCCGCCCAGGACGCCATCGCCGACCGGTTGTACTCGCCGATGGTGTTGGCCACCTTGGGGATCGAGAACTTCTCCGACGGCGAGCCGTGGATTCCGTCGCCGGATGAGATCGAGCAGGTCCGCGACGACATGCAGGCCGCGATGATGGCCGACTTCAAGTTGATGGTCCACCATATGGGCCTCAAGATCGAGAACGTTTTCGGCCGCGAGGCGATGCCGCGATTCGACGCCGACTACGACCGCATCACCCAGCAGTTGCTGCAGGCATGGGGCGTGGGCGCGGCTCTGGTGCAGGGTGGTACCGCCTCCGGCGGCACCTATGCCTCCAGTGCGCTCAACCGTGAGGTGTGCGAGCTGAATATGCGCGACTTCCAGCGCAAAGTTGTCAAGCACGTCAAGAAACGCATGGAGGTCATCGCCGAGGCCCAGCAGTTCTACGCCTACGAGAAGAAGGGCGGGCTGCGGGTTCCCGTCTATCGCGAGGTGGTGCGCACCGATCCCGAGACCGGCGAAGAGGAAGTCGTGCGCGCGCCGAAACTGCTTATCCCCGAGGTGAAGTTCCGCTCGTTGAACCTGCGCGACGAGAATACCGAGCGCCAGTTCTACATGGACCTGAAGTCGGCCGGGGTGCCGATCAGCGACAAGGCGCTGGCGATCAACCTCGATATCGACCACGACGTCGAGATCACCCGCGCGGCAGAGGAGAACGTCAACAAGCTGGTCGCCCAGGCGCAGAGTTTCGCCAAGGCCAAGGCCATCATCGACGAGAAGAACCGCCACCTGCCGCTGGAGCAGCAGTTGCCGTACCCGCCGGACCTGATCAACTACCTGTCCCAGACGCTGATGCTGCGCCAGAACATGGCCGCCACCGAGATGGCCGAGGGGCAGGCCGAGATGATGGATCAGCAGGCGCAGATGATGAGCCCGGCCGGGCAGATGGGCATTCTTCCGCCGATGCCGGTGGCCCCCGCGCCCGGCGAGGTGGAGGCTGCGGCCGGACCGTCGCAGTCCGCCGACGCCCCGATGAACCGGACACGCCCGGCCGAGTCCGACGAGATGCGCGCCAACGCACCCCGTGCGGCGGCCAAGAAGCGCCGTCTGAAGGCCGTCGGCGAGGACGGTCAGCGTCCGGTGACCTGGCTGGAGCGCGGGCCGTCGAGCCTGGGCCATCACACCCGGGTCAGCACCGAGGACGTCGAGCAGGCGGTGCTGCGCCGCGAGAGGGCCGCCGCCCGGTCGGCCCCGCTGGTCAGCGACCTGGTGGAGGACCCCGAGTTCTACCGCCTGGTCAACTCCTCCGACGAGGCCGCCATCCGGGCCGACTGGCCGGAGATCCGCGCCGGAGGAGCACCGGAGTCCGCCAAGATTCTCCGGGGTCTGGTGGAGCAGTACGAGTACCTCACGGGTGTCAAACCCGTATGGGATTGAGACAGTTTCATTATAGGAGACACACAGAATGAGCGACCACGTCGTGGTTCGCTGGGGTATCGTGTTACCCAACGGCGACGTGTCCTGGAACGATTTCCAGGGCTTCGACCTCAATTCCGTCGACGGTCGACGCAGGCTGGTCGCAGCACTGTCCAAGGCCGCATCCAACCTCGGGTTCTTTCCCCAGGCCCTCCTGGGCCTGTATAAATGGGCTCAGAGAACCGAGCTGGTGGCCCAGACTGTGCATCCCCTGGGCCACCCTCCGGCGCTCGGTACCGAGACAGGAGATGCGAGTGGCGACCAGAGCACAGGCAGTAGTGACGGTGGAGCAGTTCACGCGGGACCTATGGGAGGCGACTCGTGATCTGCTGCGCGCAGAGCTCGCCGACTCCATGTCCGACGCGGAGTTCGACCGCAAGATCCCGCCGTGGGAGAAGTTGTCCAAGCGCGCCCGCGACGAGAAGATCAAAATCGCCCGCGACGAGACCCTGCGCATCATCGACCGCGCCGGATACGAGATCCGCAAGAAACGCAGCTGACCGGGCCGGGCCTTGGGGGATGCGTTTCCCGACCATCCCAACCACCCCTTGAAACGAGGCCCGACCATGAACACTGACGTCTGCTACCTGACCTTTCCGCTGCCCTCGGTCGACCAGGCGGCGAGCTTCGCGCGCTACCTGCACCGGCACGGCTACAGCGCCGTGGCCGAGGCCAACGAGGTCACCTGCCCGCTGGACGAGGACCCGTCCGCCACCACCGCCGACCTGGTCATGCTGCGGCAGAACTGGAGAAGGTGGTGGAACCACCAGGACGCCGAGTTGTTCTCGCTGCCGGTGTTCGTCAAGCCCACCTGTGGTGAATGCGTGTAGTCACCTTGTAGAGCCCCGCCCCCGCTACCCGAATGGGTAGAGACTTCGAGGAGGCGGCATGCAGCAGGTCCACACCGCGTATGGCCCGGGCGAGATTGTCGATCGTGAGAGCGTGCGTGGTCGCACCCAGTTGCTGGTGGCCGGGCGTGGCTTCCGGGTCTGGGTCGACGAGCGCGACGTGGTCATCCGCACCGCCGAGGCCGAGTCCCCGCTTCCCGACGACACCGTTGACGACGTCAACGAGGGCAACTCCGTCACCCTGCCGTACAACCCGGACCCGCAGGTCGACGGCGAGTTCTTCGGCGTGCAGCAGACCATTCTGCCCGGCGAGCACGAGATCGACGCCGACGAGCGCACCTCTCCGGCCGACTCACTGAGCTTCGAGGACCGTGACGGGCCAGCCGGACCGCAGCCCGACGGTGACCTGTTCACCCGCCAGGCCAATCCGGCCGCGCTGGCACTGCCGCTGCTGCGTACGGTCGGCCCGGCGGTGGCCGGGGGAGCGGTCGACGGCCTGCTCGGTGACGACGAGGAGGACCAGGACGGCCAGGGCGGCATAGGCGGCGAGCTGATCGACAAGGGCATCGACGAATCCCCGCTGGGCATGTTCCTGGGCTCGGCCCACTACGCCTCCTGGGCGATCGACAACGCCCACCTCACCGATCCGGTGGCGCGGTTCCGGCGCGACCCGTCCGGCGAGATCACCCGGCTCGGCTCGATCCACGCCGCCGAGCACGATCCCGAGATGGAGTCCTACGGGCTGCTCATCGAGGCCGACCGCGAGATGCGTGAGGCCGCCTGGGCCGATGTGCGCAACAAGGCCAAGCGGTTGCGCAACGAGGGGTCGGTCAAGGTTATCGATGTCGCGCCGGACCGCATCTACGCCTCGGTGAAGGGCGACAACTCCACCTACGACGTGATGATCAAGAAGGGCGGCGAGTTCGGGGGCTTTGGCAACGGCCAGTCGATCACCGACTGGCGCTGCTCATGCCAGTGGGGCCGCTGGGCGTTCAAGCGGCAGTACAAGTTCGTCGGCCGGTTGTGCAGCCACGCGCTGGCCGCCTACCACGAGATGCAGTCGCGGTACCTCAAGGAGAACCGCGACCACCACTTCCGCAAGCGCACCGCCGCCGATCGGGACGACATCTACATCAAACGCCCCAGTATTGACGATCCAGGCGGCAAGCAGTACCGACGGGTTTCGCCAGACATTGCCGAGGCATTACGCCGATGGTTTGGCGGTGGTTCGCCCGGCGTTTATGACCCAGACCAACCCGGTGTGATTCTGCACGACATCGAGAACTTCTGGGATGGCCCGAGCGAGGTCAGAGAACTCGGGAACGGAGACCTCGAATACGTCAACCCCTGGACCGAGGAAACCTACCGCTTCCGGACTGACGGTTATTACGACGAGCGCGGCCAACTTGTTCCATGGAGCAAGGAGGGGCGACGCCACCGGCACGCCTCTGTCGTCGACGATTTTAAGTCCTGGACCGAGGAGAACGGCGCGGGCAACGATGTGGGTGCGGTGGACGAGTTCATTCACCTGCACCCCGAGCTGGACTCCGAGGACGTTGGCGAGTTGTTCGAGTACGTCCACGACAATCCCACCCGCCGCGAGGTCCGCGACTTCGAGGACCCCTACGGCGGCCTGCCTGACATGCTCTACACCGGGCCGGGACGGCTGAGCCCGGACCTGATCTTCCCGGCCGAGGACACCGACGGCGACCGCAGCGAGTTCGTCGACGTGACCGCCGACGACCGCGACACCACCGCGCCGGACAAGATCGTGCACTTCGCACGGTTCCTCTACGCCGACACCGACGACGACAACGAGTGGTCCTCGTTCGACGACGGTGGCCGGAAGGTCTGGCGTGGCCCGGACAACCAGGGCTACATGCAGGAAGGCAACACCTTCGCCCCCGTGACCTTCACCGGCAGGGGCAGCCAGGGCCCGGAGGGCAACCGCTACGAACCCCTCGGCGGCGGCAGCTACACCCACAGCAACGAGGGCGGTCGCGACTTGTTCCGCTACGACGGCGGTAGCGGCAACAGCGGCCTGGTCCTGGAGAACGGTGACGTTCGGGGTGTGAAGTTCACCGGCGAGGGTGAGATGGGGTCTGACCAGCGCTTTGACTACAACGGTGATTCCGATTCCGCATTCGCGGACTTCAGCGACTTCATCGCGCAGAATCCGGGTGCGATCGGCGGGGGTGGCGGCAACAAGGCTCCTGGTGGCGCTCCGGCAAACCAGCCCCCGGGTGGCGGCAAGGCCCCCGGCGGGGGTGGTGGCGGCAGCAAGGCTCCGGTCGGCGGCTCCCCGGGCGGGGGCGGATCACCCAGTAGTGGTGGTTCCGGCGGCAGTTCCGGCAGCCCTGGTGGCAGTACCGGTGGTGGAGGCGGTTGGCAGCCCAACGGCAACACCGAGAAGATCGGCCCGGGTGACTACACCATCCAGTCCGGCGACACCCTGAGCCAGATCGCCGAGCGGGCGGGCCTAGGCGCGGACAACTATCAGCAACTGGCGGACGCCAACAACATCGCCAACCCCGACCTGATCTACGCCGGGGACACCATCAAGATCCCGGGCGGCGACACCTCGGACTCGGACGGATTCGACCCGGACTGGTCGTTCATGGGCGGCGGCGACAACGGCACCGCAGGCAGCAATGGCGGTGGTGGCGCGGACACCGGAAGCCCAGCTGACGTCGGCTTCCAGCAGCCCGCGCAGACCCCGCCGACCGGCGACAATCCGCCTGCCGGGGGCGGCACTCAGACCCCCGCCCCGCAGGCCCCGGGAGCGCAGACTCCCGGTTCGACGGGCGGGGACGGTCCGGCTGCGATCGGCATCCTCGACAACAAGCTGCCGAACAACTCCATAGCCGAGCGCACCGTCGGGCCGATCGCCGACTTCAATTCGCCGGAGAACACCAACCCGGGGCTGATGGGCCTGCCCGGCACCACCGGGAAGACCTCGGCGCGGTTCCTGTACTCCGACGACCGCTCGGATGCAGCAGACGACACCGGCGGCCTGGGCAGCGGTGCGGCCGACGCGCTGATGAACCCCGGCACCGATCCCGACGCGACCCCGCCGTCCTCCGGTGACCTCGGTGGTGGTGCTGCCCCGCTCGGTGGCGGCGGCGGTGGTGGCTTCGACCCGTCGGCGGTGATGGGCTTCGTCCAACCGGTGCTCGACACTCTGACCGGGCTCGCCGGACCGATCGGCGAGGGCATCGGCGGCATCGTCAACGGCATCAGCTCGGGCATCGGGCGGCTGTCGCACGTGCGCACCGCCGACCTGCTGGAGCGGCTGCGCGAGCTGTCCGACGAGGACGCCCCCTACGGCCACATGGACGCCCACAACGACGAGATCCGTGAGGTGGTCGAGGAGTTGCGTGATCGCGGGTTCGACGCCTCCCCGCACGTGGCCTCCGTCGAGGACGACGAGGACGTCCACGAGCCCTGGCACGGGTCCGGCCCGGCCAGAAAGCAGTGGTGGGAGACCTCGCGGCACTACGTCGAGCAGCACGAGCGTCCGCGCCATGTCGATGTGACCGAGGGTGACGGCATCATCAAGTACACCGCCGAGACCCCGCAGCAGCGGGCGGCCCGGTTGGTGCGCACCGCCGGACGCAAGTTCAGCCTCGACGAGCAGCGCGCCTTGGAGAGCGAGGAGCATCCGCTCGGGGCCAGGAACCTGCCCACCGAGGAAGACCTGCGCGGCACGCACTACCTCTCGTGACCCGCCTTCCGCACAGGAATAGGCGAGGGAAAGGGAGGGCCGTCGTGACCCAAGGCATGAGCCGCGTCATCTCGGCGTCTGCGCCTCGTCAGGTCTCCGACTCCGGGATCAAGCAGCTGATCCTGGCCTACAAGGCCAAAGGGGCCGACGGTGCGGTCGTCGACGGCTGGAAGCCAAAGCCCGGGTTCATCTACTCGGTGGTCCGCGCCATCTCCGCACGCACCAACCAGAACTACGACACCTGGCCGTCGGCGGAGCTTAAGAAGAGCTACCGCACCTTCCTGGGCAAGCCGATCTTCGTCAACCACAACAACCACGATCCGAGCAAGGCCCGGGGCAAGATCATCGCCGCCCGCTACATCGAGAACGGCGACGACAAGTACATCGAGACGATCATGGAGACCGACGCGCAGCGGTTCCCCAAGTTGGCCAAGGAGCTGCGCGAGGGCGGCATCGACGCGGTGTCGATGGGCGTCGAGGCCGGGTTCACCATCTGCAGCCACTGCGGCAACAAGGCCGTCGACGAGTCCGACTTCTGCTCCCATGTGCGTGACCACAAGGGCTCGCGGCTCTACAACCCCAAGACCGGCAAGATCGAGCCGGTTCACGAGTTCTGTTACAAGCTAAGCTTTTTCGAGCTGTCCTATGTGTTCGAGCCCGCCGATGAGACCGCGCTGGTCTCGCGGGTGATGGTGGCCAACCACCGCACCGCCGACGACGACCGCAAGAAGCGCCACCTCGACGAGGGTGAGTTGCTGGATGTCCTCGAACCCGATAAGCCCATGGGCGGCAAGGACAACACCGACTACCGCCAGTATGTGCGCCAGGCTCCGGTCACCCCGATCCCGGCCGCCCCCAGCGGGGGCGGGGGAGCGGCTGGCCCCAGCAGTTCGTCGGCCCCGGCCAAGACCTCGCCCGGCGGTGGCGGCTCCAACGGTTCGCCGAAGCTGCCCAGCGACTACAACCCCAGTGCGGGTGCCGAGCAGTGGCGCGACGAGGCGATGGACAGCCTCAGGCGGCTCGGCCCGCAGTTCGGCATTCCCGAGGAGTCCTACGGCAACTGGGCCGACCTGATGGTCAAACAGATCGACCAGGAGACCGGCGGACGTCCGCGCACCCAGGAGGTCTGGGACATCAACATGGCCAACGGAACCCCGGCCCAGGGCTTGCTGCAGTACGTGCCGTCGACGTTCGAGCGGTACTACCCCGGCGGCGACATCAACAATCCGCAGGACCAGCTCGACGCCTTCATCCCGGCGGTGATCAACTCCGAGATCGACCCGAACGGCAACGTCATTCCGGGACGCGAGTCGGTCGCGCCGGGCCAGGGACACGGCTGGAGCCCGACCGGCAAGGGCAAGATCGGATCCTTTGACCCCGAGTTCGAGGACGCGCCAACCGGGTTGGTGC
>Ga0164243_10014499_pt1 | contig 10970 bp, 7 predicted proteins | sample OricompcompostOP_FD_108781 | JGI IMG/M metagenome (GOLD analysis project Ga0164243, IMG submission 108781) | Organic Plus compost microbial communities from Emeryville, California, USA - Original compost - Organic plus compost (OP) | ecosystem: Engineered > Solid waste > Mixed feedstock >...
CCACGGGTCGGTGTGGGTAAACGCGCCGAGTTCCGGGGCCCGGGCCTTGGGGATCGAGGGGACTTCGCGGTTGAGCAGGCCCTCGTCGGCCGTCCGGCGCCTCTTCTTGTGTTCGACCTCGGGGTGCGGCCTTAGCAGACGTTCCCGCGCCGCGGCGTCCGAGGCGGAGGGCCCGTTGCTACTGCTGCCGTTCGGGGTCAGTTCGTGTCGACGCTGTTCGTTGTCGTCGCGGTCCATCGTCGGTTCGTCTCGCCTTCTTCGTCGGTGGTTCCTTGGTCGGCCGCCGGACGGTTCGTTGCCTCCGAAAGCGGTCGTTTCCGTCTGCGGGCGTCCGAGTCGGTCGGCCGGCGCGGCGCGTCCTGCCTATTGTACGGTTGAGGGCGTGTCGGGCCTACTCCCCCTTCGCCTGGATGCAACCTTGCCGACCCGCCCGGGCGGCACAGGCTCCCCGGGGACGGCGGTCCCGGGTAAAATGACGGCCGCTCGCCGAATACCCGCTTTTCCCTCCGAATTGAGCCCGAGTTTTCTCCCCATGCCCAGCCCCGAATCGACCCCGCCCGACCCGCTCCGCGAAAGCCGTTTCCTGAAGGCCTGCCGGGGCGAACGGACGGACGTAACGCCCGTCTGGTTCATGCGGCAGGCGGGGCGCTACATGCCGGAGTACCGCGAGGTCCGGTCGAAGGTCTCCTTCCTCGACCTCTGCCACGACCCCGGGCTGGCGACCGAAGTGACGGTCACGGCGGCCGAACGGCTCGGGGTGGACGCCGCGATCCTCTTCGCCGACATCCTGCTAATCCTGCAACCGCTCGGCTTCGACCTGGAGTTCGCCAAGGGCGAAGGCCCGGTCATCCACAACCCGATCCGCACGGCCGCCGACGTCGACCGCGTCCGGCCGATGCCGGACCCCGAGCCGCTCGGCTACGTGTTCGAGGCGGTCCGGTCGATCCGGTCGGCGCTGAACCGGGCGACCCCGCTGATCGGGTTCGCCGGGGCGCCGTTTACCCTGGCCTGCTACGCGATCGAGGGGGGCGGGTCGCGGCACTACGAGAAGGCCAAGGCGTTCATGTACGCCGACCCCGGGGCGTGGGACGCGCTGCTCGACCGGCTGGTCGAGGCGACGGCCGCGTACCTCAACGCCCAGGCGGTCGCCGGCGCCCAGGTCCTTCAGATTTTCGACAGCTGGGTCGGCAACCTCGGCCCGGACGACTACCGCCGGTTCGTCCAGCCCCACATGCGGCGGCTCTTTAAAGCCCTTGATCCGTCCGTGCCGGTGATCCATTTCGGGACCGACACGGGCTCGCTGTTGGAACTTCAACGGGACGCCGGGGGTAACGTGATCGGGCTCGACTGGCGCGTGCACCTGGATGCGGCCTGGGAGCGGCTCGGCCCCGGGGTCGGCGTCCAGGGGAACCTCGATCCGGTCGTGCTGTTCGCCCCGTTGCCCGAGATCGAACGACAGGTGACGCGCATCCTCGACCAGGCCGACGGCCGCCCCGGCCATATTTTTAACCTGGGGCACGGGATCTTGCCCCACACGCCGGTCGACCACGTGCTGGCCGTCGTCGATATGGTTCGGGCGCATCGCCGCCGGGATTGAGACGGAGGGTCGGCGGGCCTGTAACCGTTCTCCTTGGCGGTCGTCCGTTGACACTGGTAAGATGGAGAGACCCCGACGCCGGGGGTGAGTGCACCCCGCGATCGTCGTCGGCCGCGTGTGGGAGGGGTGAACGGTCCCGTGTCGTACCGCCCGGAGTTTGTCGGAACGTCGTTGAGGTCTACGTTTTACCCCTTTGCCCCGACGAACCCAGGAGCCGCCGCGTTGCCGGAGCGCATGACGAGTCAAGACCGGGTGGTGGTGATCGGGGCCGGGCTCTCGGGGCTGACGGCGGCCTACCGGATCGTCGAGCGGGCGAAGGCCGCCCGCCGGAACGTCGAGGTCGTTGTCCTTGAGGCCAAGGACCGGTTCGGCGGCGCGATCTCGACCCGGCGGACCGGCGGGTTCACGGTCGAAGGGGGCCCCGACTCGTTCATCACCAACAAGCCGTGGGCGGTCGACCTCTGCAAGTCGCTCGGCCTGGCCGACCAGCTCGTCGGGACCGACGCGCAGCACCGGCGCTCGTTCGTCGTCCGGCAAGGGCGCCTGCACCCCGTGCCGGAAGGTTTCGTGCTGATGGCCCCGAACCGCCTCGGGCCGATCCTCACGACCCCGATCCTGTCGGTCCGGGGCAAGTTGAGGATGCTCCTCGACCTCGTCCTGCCCCGCAAGACGGACGACGCCGATGAGAGCCTGGCGTCGTTCGTCAAACGTCGACTGGGCCGCGAGGCGCTCGACCGGCTCGTTCAGCCGCTCGTCGGCGGCATTTACACGGCCGACCCGAACGAACTGAGCGTGCGGTCGACGCTCCCCCAGTTCCCGGAGATGGAGCGCAAGCACGGCAGCCTGATCCTCGGGGCCTTGCGCCAGGGCCGGCAGGCACGCTGGGCCGAACGGAACGCCTCGGGGGCGCGCTACGGGATGTTCGTGACCCTGGCCGACGGGATGGACACGCTCCCCAAGGCGCTCGTCGCGGCCCTCCCCCCGGGCTCGGTGCGGACGAGCACGGCGGTCCGCCGGGTGAGCCGGAACGACCCGACGTCGCCTTGGCTGGTCGAACTGCTCGACGGGCCCTCGATCGAGGCGGCGGCCGTGGTCATGGCGACGGAGGCGCACGCCTCGGCCCGGCTGCTCGACGGGGTCGACCCCGGACTCGCCCTGCAACTGAGGTCGATCCCGTACGCCTCGTCGGTGATCGTTAACATCGCCTACCCGCGTGACCAGGTCACGCACCCGCTCGACGGGTTCGGCGTCGTCGTGCCGGCGGTCGAGCGGCGGTCGATCCTCGCGGTCTCGTTCCTGAGCGTGAAGTTTCCGAGCCGGGCGCCGGCGGGGACCGTCCTCATGCGGGTCTTCCTCGGCGGGGCGACACAGCCCGAGCTGTTCGACCGCGACGACGAGGCGGTCGAATCGATCGTCCGCGCCGAACTGCTCGACCTGCTCGGGGCCCGGGGCGAGCCGCTGCTGATCGACGTCGGGCGGCACCCGAGGGCGATGCCCCAGTACACGCTCGGCCACGCCGAGCGGGTTGAGGCGATCCGCCGCCAGGCCGCGCGGCACCCGAACCTGGTCTTCGCGGGGAACGCCTTCAGCGGCGTCGGCATCCCCGACACCGTCCGCGCCGCCGAGGCCGCCGCCGACGCGGTGCTTGCCGCCCTCAGCGACCCGGCGTCGGCCGCGGCCTGAGGGCGTCTTACGAATCCGCGTCCGAAGCGAGTCGGCGGCGGAGCAGGGCGAGCACGGCCGCCTCTTCGGGGCGGAGGTCGTCCAGGGTCTCGGTCATCTCTTGCTCGGCGACCTGGCGGAGCGTGTCGAGCATCGAGCCGTCCAGGTACGAGTTAATGACCTCGGGGTGGACGTAGCACTTCCGGCAGACGGTCGGCGTGTTGCCGAGGCGTTCGGCGACGCGCTCGATGGCGCGCACCACGTTCTTCTTCGCCTGGGTCTGCGAGTCGAACGTTTCGAACTCGCGGAGCGCCAGGGCGGCGAGGACGGTCCCCGCCCAGGTGCGGAAGTCTTTCGCGGTGAAGTCGTCGCCGGCGACCTGGCGGAGGTATTCGTTCACGTCGGCCGAATCGACCCCCCGGGGTTGGCCGTCGTCGTCGACGTACTGGAAGAGTTCTTGCCCGGGGAGGTCGCGACACCGTTTGACGAGGCGGGCGATCCGTGGGTCGCGCAGGTCGATCGTGTGCTTGATGCCGCTCTTCCCGAGGAACCGGAACCGCACCGAGGTGGCGCCGACGGCGACGTGGCGGTCGAGCATCGTGGTCAGGCCGAAGGAGTGGTTCGTCCGGGCGTACTCGTCGTTGCCGACCCGGATCAGCGTCGTCTCCAACAGGCGGACGACGGCGGCGAGCACCTTCTCGCGGGGGAGGCCCTGTCGCGCGAGGTCGGCCTCGATCCGCTTGCGGAGGGCCGGTAGTGCGGCCGCGAAGGCCATGACGCGGTCGTACTTCGTCTCGTCGCGGACCGCCCGCCAGCGCGGGTGGTAGCGGTACTGCTTCCGCCGTTTCGTGTCCCGGCCGGTGGCCTGGAGGTGGCCGTTCGGGTGGGGCGAGATCCAGACGTCCTCCCAGGCCGGCGGGATGACCAGAGAGGCGATCCTTCGGAGGGTCTCGCGGTCGCGGACCGTGCGGCCGTCGGGGCCGATGTACACGAACCCCTTGCCGCGCCGGCGGCGGCGAATCCCCGGGGTTCGGTCGGTCGTGTACCGGAGCCCCGCTTCACGGGCGGAGTGCGCCGGGTCGTGGCGTTCGGCCTCGGGGGTCGGCCGTCCGCCCGTTCGCCGTCCCGCCCGGGATTTCGCCCTAAGGAGTGTGGCCATGGAGGGGTTTAAAGCGATTTCCGTGCCGAAGGGTCGGCGGCAGGGCGGCCGGAACGGGTCGGGGGGCGTAACGGGGGGGCGACAGACGCGCCGCGCGCCGTGTTGACTCCCCCGCGCGTCCGTCTTAAGATCCATGTCTTGCCCGACCATCGGCGGTTCTAGACCGATGCCCCTCCGCGCGTCGCCCGTGTGGCCTCCGACTCGATAGGGTGCGGGGACTACAAAGACTTCGCGGACGCGAACGTACAGCCCGCCCGACGACCGACCCGACACGAGCGCGGAGCCCGCGACATGACGGCTGAACCCGGCCAAGGATCGATCACCAGCGTCCTTAATGAGACCCGCGTCTTCCCCCCGCCGGCCGAATTCGCGCGCCAGGCCCACGTCTCCAGCCTCGAACAGTACGAGGCGCTCTGGAACCGGGCCAAGGACGATCCCGAAGGCTTCTGGGCCGAGGTCGCGCAGTCCGTCCACTGGTTCTCGCCCTGGACCAAGGTGCTCGACTGGAGCAACCCGCCGTTCGCCAAGTGGTTCGTCGGCGCGACGACGAACGCCTCGTACAACTGCGTCGACCGCCACTGCGAAGGCCCGCGTAAGAACAAAGCCGCGATCGTCTGGGAAGGGGAGCCGGGCGAGCGCCGGGTGCTCCGCTACCAGGACCTCCAGCGCGAGGTCTCCAAGTTCGCCAACGTGCTGAAGGGGCTCGGCGTCAAGAAAGGCGACGTCGTCGCCGTCTACATGCCGATGGTCCCCGAACTGGCGATCGCCCTGCTCGCCTGCGCCCGGATCGGGGCGCCGCACACCGTCGTCTTCGGCGGGTTCAGCGCCGAGGCCCTCGCGGGCCGCATCCAGGACTGCAAGGCCAAGGTCCTCGTCACGGCCGACGGCGGCTACCGGCGCGGCAAGGTCGTCCCGCTGAAGGGGCACGCCGACGGCGCGGCCGCCGAGTGCCCGACGATCGAGAAGGTCGTCGTCCTCAAGCGGACCGGGCACGCGGTCGACTTCCACGAGGGGCGCGACGTCTGGTGGCACGACGTCATGGAGACCGCCTCGGCCGACTGCCCGGCCGAACCGCTCGACAGCGAGCACCCGCTCTACATCCTCTACACGTCCGGTTCGACCGGGAAGCCCAAGGGGATCTTGCACACGACCGGCGGCTACCTCGTCGGCACGACCGCGACGACGCGGTGGGTGTTCGACCTCAAGGAAGACGACACCTACTTCTGCACCGCCGACGTCGGCTGGGTGACCGGCCACTCGTACCTCGTCTACGGCCCCCTCTCCAACGGCGCGACGTGCGTGATGTACGAGGGGGCGCCGAACTGGCCCGACGAGGGGCGGTTCTGGAAGATCATTGAGGACTACCGCGTCACCGTCCTCTACACCGCGCCGACGGCCATCCGCGCGTTCATGAAGTGGGGCGACCAGTTCCCGAAGAAGTACGACCTGTCGAGCCTCCGCGTGCTGGGGACGGTGGGCGAGCCGATCAACCCCGAGGCGTGGGTCTGGTACCACCGGGTGATCGGCGGCGAGCGCTGCCCGGTCGTCGACACCTGGTGGCAGACCGAGACCGGGTCCATCATGATCGCCCCGCTGCCGGGCGCCGTGCCGACCGTCCCGGGTTCGGCCACCCGCCCCTTGCCCGGCATCGTCCCCGAGATCGTGACCAGGGACGGCAAGGCGGTCGGCACGAACCAGGGGGGCTTCCTGGTCATCAAGCAGCCCTGGCCGTCGATGCTTCGGACCTTGTACGGCGACGACGAGCGGTACAAGCAGACGTACTGGAGCGAAGTGGCCGGCTGCTACTTCACCGGCGACGGCGCCCGCCGCGACGAGCAGGGGAACTACTGGATCATGGGCCGGGTGGACGACGTCCTGAACGTCGCCGGCCACCGCCTCTCGACCATGGAGATCGAGAGCGCCCTGGTCAGCCACCCGAAGGTGGCCGAGGCCGCCGTCGTCGGCAAGCCCGACGAACTCCGGGGCCAGGGCATCTCGGCCTTCGTCACTCTTGAGTCGGGCCAGACGCCCAGCGAGGAGTTGCGCCAGGAGCTCCGCGCCCACGTCGTGAAGGAGATCGGCGCCCTGGCCCGGCCGGACGACATCCGGTTCACCGACGCCCTGCCCAAGACGCGCAGCGGGAAGATCATGCGTCGCCTCCTGCGTGACGTCGCCGCCGGCCGCGAGAGCACGGGCGACACGACCACGCTTGAAGACCTCAGCGTCCTCGCCAAGCTGCGGAGCGATGACGACGCCTGAGGCGGGTCCGAGACGGGGCGAGATCGAATTGAACGAGGGCCGGAGGGTGTGTCCCCCCGGCCCTCGGCGTTTTCCAACCCCTCGCGGTGTGGGCGCGTCAGAGGCTCGGGTTCGAGAACTCCCTCAGCGGCAGGATGACCGGCTGCTGGTGGCGCGAGCTGCGGGCGACCGCCTCGGTGAATTGCATGTAGCGGACGCCGGTGGCGAAGGGGGTGTGGGTCACCGGGCGCTCGCCGCGGATGGCGGCGACGAAGTCGGCCTCGACCTGCCAGCCGCCGCGGAGTTTGGGCGGGACCGTGAGCGGCGCCAGGGCGGGCTCGCCGCGGCGGGCGCCGAGGATTTCGTCGCGGGTGAGGTCGTAAACGAGGGTCCCCTCGCTGCCGTACAGGGCCACGCCGAGCCCCGGGCCGTGGTAGACGACCCCGCTGAGGCGGTAAACGCCGACGGAACCGTCTTCCTGGGTGGTCAGCACCTGCACGCTGTCGGGCGTGCCGACGCGGGCCGGCCGGTTCGTTTCGGGGTCGGGCCGGACCGGGATGATCTTGGAGGCGTAGGCCATCACCCGGGTCGCCTGGGGGACCCAGCGCAGGACCGTCTCGTAAAGAATCCCCAGGGTGAGCATGTTGAAGCCGGACGCCTTGGTCATCTGCCGCCAACCGAGGGGCGTGGACGGGTCGGCGAGTTCGCCGGTGAGGCCGTGGGCGTGGACCTCGCGGAGCGTGCCGAGGTAGCCCGAGGCGATCAGCGAGCGCATGAAGGCGTCGCCGGTCAGGCCGTAGGGGCTCGGGACGATCATCGCCGCCAATTCGGGCGACTCGGCGGCGCGGTCGTACATCCGCTGCGCCTCGCGGGCGTTCATCGCCATCCGCGCCTGGGTCAGGACGTGTTTCCGGGCGTCGAACGCGGCGAGGGTGACCGGGCAGTGGAGGTTCGGCCAGGCCCCGATCAGGACGGCGTTAACCTCGTCGTCTTCGATCACGTTCTCCCAGGTCCCGTAGATCTTCGGGATGGAGAACTCGCGGGCGACCCGCGCCGACGACTCCCGCCGGAGGTTGCAGACGCCGACGATCCGGACGCCGGGGATGGCGCGGAAGCCCGGGATGTGTCGGTTCCGCGTGACCTGCCCCGCGCCGATGATGCCGATCCGAATCTCGCCCGAGCGGGATGCCATCGGTCAAACCGTCCTCTCGGTTCCCGGGTGGGCGACGGTCGTCGGACCGGGGCGGAGCGAGCGGTCGGGCCCGTCGGTGCGGTTACGGCGGGCGGTGCCGTCCGGCACGCCCGGTTGCGCACAACGCGATTGTAGACCGATCGGCCGCTCCACGTCCAAGGCGGGTGCGAAAAACGGGCCGGTCACTCAGCGGCCGTCCGTCTGATGGCCGAAATGGTGGCCGAACGGGTGCCCGTGGCCGTGGCCGGCGGTGTAAGAGGTCGGGTTGTAGGGGCGGAGCGGCGCGTAGGTCGCGCCGGCGTAGCCGGACAAATATAAAGGCTTGGTCCGCCCCGGCGGCGGGAAGGCCGGCCGGAGGGCGACGCGGCCGTCCGGGGTGCTCCGCGGACCGAACAGGCCCCACTTGTGCCCGGCCGACGCGCTACACGCCGGAACGACCGCCAGCAGGGCGGAGAGGGCGGGGATGAGTGCGTGGCGGTATGGGCGGGTAATGACGGGCATGACGGGCGGCCTCCGTCGGTTCGGGGGCGAATCGGGCACTCGGTTGATCAAGGTTATCACACGATCCGGCGGGTGGATCGCCGGGGCGCATGGGGGTACCATCGGGAGCGCCGTCAACGCCGCCCGTTCCACCCGCACCCTTTTCCCGCCCCGCGAGGCCCCTATGAGCCCGTTGAACCCCCGCCTCGTTCTGGCCGCGCTGGCCGTCGCCTCCGCCGTAACGGCGGGCCGTCCCGCGCGGGCGGAACACGCCAAGATCACCCTCGACGTTTCCGGGCCCGGCTCGCGGCAGCAGACCGCGTTCGTCGACCAGACCCCGCCGGCCTCGGGCAAGAACCCGCGACCCGTCCTCAAGGTGAAGGCCGGCGAGCCGATCAAGGTTCAGTGGATGCTGACGAACGTCTACCCCCACAAGACGCTCGAAAACGTGGTCGTCCACTTCTTCATCGCGCGCGAGTCGAAGGTCGGGGCCAAGGACCTGCCCGACCTGAACGGCGAGGTCGTCCTCGAATCGGCGTTCGAGATGGACTTTAAGCCCGGCGGGAAGGCCGGCCAGAAGAACACCGTGCGGATCAGCAGCCCGGGCGTTTACCTCGTCCGCGTCGAGACCCGGCAGACCAACAGCGACCACGAGCACTTTTCGGCCATCGACCTCGTGGTCGAGGGGGACTGACCGCCCGCCCGGGGCCGTCCCGCCCGGACGGCCCCGACAAGACGACGGCCGGTCATTTCGCCCGGGCCTGCTCCGACTTGGGGCCGGCGTCCTGGCGGTAGACGAGGAGGCGGTCGTGGACGACGAGGACGAGGTCTTGAAGGCCGTCCCCGTCGACGTCGCCGACGGCCAGGTCGCGGGGCTCCATCGGGTCGCCCCCCCCGCGGAACGACTTGCGTTCGAAGACTTTGAACGCCAGGGCGCGGTTGAGTTCGGCCTTGCCGGAATACGACACGATCTCGACGAAGTGTTCCGCGGTGTCGGTAAGGACGACGTCGGGCTTGCCGTCGGCGTTGAGGTCGCCGGCGATCAGGTCGGTAAGGCGGGCTTCGGTCCGGTTCGATTCGTAGCCGGTCAGGGTGCGGAGCCGCTGGCCTTTCCGCCCGGTGACGACCACGCCGAACCGGTCGGTGCCGGCGACGAGCAGGTCGTCGCGGCCGTCGCCGTCGAGGTCGGCGACGTGCATCCCCTGGAAGTCGATCGGGCCGAGCGAGAGGGAGCCGCCGGGGCGGTAGACGCCGTCCTTCAGGTCGAGGAACTGGATCGACTTGGCGGCCTTGTCGAGCAGGACGATTTCCTTGCGGCCGTCGCCGTCGGTGTCGAGGGCCGCGACGCCGACGACCTGGGACGAGCCCCGGCCGGTGTTGTACTGGTCCTTCACTTCCCACCGCCCGGTCCGGTCGAGGAACAGGTTGCGGGCGAAGCTGTTCTGGGCGGCGAGGAGGGCCGGGCCGTTGAGGTCGGCGACCGTCAAGCCGGCGGGGGCGACCCCGGCGAGCGGCCCGAGGCTCCCGGCGGCGGCGGTCGGCGGTTCGCCCCCCGCGCGTCCGAGGAGCAGGGTGGGCGTGCCGAAGGCGTTGAACAGGAGGATGTCGGGGGCGCCGTCGCGGTTGACGTCGACCACCCGGAGTTCGGGCGGGGCGCTGGTGAGACCTTTGAGGGGGACCCCGTCTTCCTGCCCCCAGCGGAACGGGATGAACGTGCCGGACTTCTCCCGCTTGAGCGCCCGGAGCGTGAACTCGTCGGCGTTGTTGACCTTCGTCCGGGCGACGTAGAGGATCTCGGGGGTCTTATCGCCGTCGAGGTCGGCCACGTCGAGCGCCACGGGCTCGCCGCTGAGGGGCAGGGGGGTGGGGAACGTCAGGCGGCCGTCGGCCAGGACGCTCCGGCCCACCTGCTTCTCCTGTTCGGAGAGGACGTAAACCTCCGCCTTGCCGTCGCCGTCGAGGTCGGCCAGCTTGACCGTCTTGCCGCCGACGAGGCCCGGAAAGGTCTGGCTCGCCGAGAGGCCCGACCGGCCCGACTGGCGGTAGACGAGGAACTGGGCGTTGGCCGGGTCGGTCACGACCACGTCGGCCTTGCCGTCGCCGTCGAGGTCGCCGAGGGCGAGCGACCGACCCCGTTCGTTGCCCGGGGGAAGGGGGTAAAAGATCAAGCGGCCCCGTTGGCCCGCGTCCCCCGACTCCGACTCGTCCAGCGTGAGCACCTTGACCCGGCCCGACTGGTTCTCGATCGTGAGCAACTCGACCCCGGGGCGGGCGTCGATCGGCGCGAAGGCGATCGCCCGGGGGGACTCGATGAAGAACCGCTGCTCGGGGCCGAGCTTGCCCCCCTCGGCCGAGAACCGGACCCGCAGGGGGTCGTCGGTGCCGCCGTCGAGGATGGCGAGGTCGACGCCGCCGTCGCCGTCGAGGTCGGCGGCGCGGAGCATCCGGGGGTTGGCCGCGGTGTGCGGGAGCCGCTCGGGCTCGCCGAGCTTCCCCTTCTCGCCCTGGTAGACGACGATCAGCTCGTTCGGGCCGAGGACGGCGAGGTCGTCGCGGCCGTCGCGGTTCAGGTCGCCGACCGTGAGCGCCGTGGCGCTCTCGACCCCCTCGCCGGTGTTCACTTTTTTGGCGTTCGCGCTGTC
>Ga0164243_10014500_pt1 | contig 10969 bp, 12 predicted proteins | sample OricompcompostOP_FD_108781 | JGI IMG/M metagenome (GOLD analysis project Ga0164243, IMG submission 108781) | Organic Plus compost microbial communities from Emeryville, California, USA - Original compost - Organic plus compost (OP) | ecosystem: Engineered > Solid waste > Mixed feedstock >...
CACCGCGGAAACCATCTTGGCCAGCGGTCACGTGCGACCGCACCGAAAGGCCGGACATATGGAAGCAAGCGACCTGATCAAATTTTCCGTTCAGCCCTTGCAAGAGGGAGCCGTCCACATATGGAACTGGAAAGCCGCTCAGCCAGCACCAATCGAGCTCGCCGCCTGATGCAGCGGAACAAGGTCTATGCCGTGACCACGCTTGCCCAGGTTGCTCTCGAACTCGGCGAAGAGGAAGACTTCCTCTTCGATCTCACCGATCAGATGGACACCGAAGACGGTCTGATCTGGGTCTATGGCACCGAAGAAGATCCCGTGATCGCCCTGTCCGCCGAGGGAATCGACTGCCTGCGCGACCTCATCGCCGAGCATCGGCGCACGCAATCCTAGACTTGCGCGCGGCTCCTAACGGAGGCGTACCTCAGACAGCGCAAGCGCTCAGGAGATCGTCGCCGATGTGCGCAAGCGCTGGCCATGGCTCAAGCACCTGTTCGCGGACGGTGCCTATGATCGCACCCGCCTGATGGATGCGGTAGCTTACCGAGACTTTGTCCTCGAAATCGTGCGTCGATCCGACGCCGAACCGGGCTTCAAAGTGCTCCCAAGACGCTGGGTAGTCGAGCGCACCTTCGGCTGGATGACCCGATGGAGACGCCTCATGCGCGACTATGAGCAGCGGCTCGACGTCTCCGAGGCAATGATTCACGTCGCCATGGGAAGTCTGCTCCTCCGCAGAAGCGCTCACCCCTGACCATTCTCAAACGGACTCTAAGAGTCTTCTCTAATTGGGGCTGATGAGGTCAAGCTGCATCCTCAGTGCTGATACGCTCGTTCCCATGGATCACTCGCTTCTCTCCGCGGTCGGCGCTGTGACCGCCGCATAATGGGGTCACGGAGAACAAGGCGTCTCAATCTGTTTCGCGACCTTCAGGCGAAGCTGAGGTTCTGGACTCTAAGAGAGATCGTCTTGCCCTTCATCCCCATGGGAACGACACAGCCCGCTTTGTCAGGCGGGTATCGCTTTGCGCCTCATGCTGCCAGCTCTGTTGGTGCGTTGCCCCAGCGGAACTCGCTGTCATCATGCACCACATGCGGTGCATGATGACAGCAAGCTTGCGGGCGGCGGCGACACGGGCTTTCGCCATGCCACGCCGCTTCGCGACGTTCATGCCCCATGCTTTGAGCGCCGACCATTTCTTGCAGCGGGTCAGCAGCGTATGGGCGGCCTCGTACAGCAGGGCTCGGGCAAGCTCGTCGCCGCACCGGCTGATGCGTCCCTGCACGTCGGTTTCGCCCGACAGGCGTACCGCGCGTCGTTGCCATTGGCGTTTGAGCTCGCACCAACGAGGAGGCACAAGCTCGGCTCAGGACTGGAACCAACCGATCCATCGCATCCGCAGCAGGATAAAAAAGATCTTCGGCACTTTCAACGCAGCTACTGCTTGTGCCGAATGCGATGGCGAAGTCTCGCCGAAGCAACCACCCAAGTCCATCTCACCGCCTCGCTTACAACCTGAAACCCCTCGAAATCCTCGCGAAGCAAGCCTCACGAAATTATATCCCGTGATCAGCTTCAAGCAGCTGACTTCTATCAAAAGCTCACAAAATCACATCCGTGCTCTATGCTACCCTGCGCGCAGGTCGCCCAGGCTGACAGAACGTCGAATACGTTTAGAGTGTTATTTGAACGTAAAGTTTCCAAGATACAAATCTGCGTGGCTAGAGTTGCAGGGCATGTCCATCGGCGTTGGAAAGGTTGATTGCGAGGCGGTGAATTGGCCCATATCCTTACGCAGCAAAGTCAATTCGATAACATTGGGTAGACATATGCCACCGATTACGCCAACGCCACCGAAGTTATTGCCATGAACATGAACTACGTGATGGGAATTTGTGAGATTGACGACAGCTTGGCGCGCGTTGTCGTCTCCCGGATTTCCAAGACGGCGGATGTCATGGAGCTCAAGTACGATTTGCGAAAACTTCGAGAGGACAGCGTTTGGAATATGGCGCAAGACATCCCACTCCGCGCACTCGATGTCGCACTTCAGAACAAGATTGCTCGAGTCCTGATGACCGTTTGTCTTGATCAAGTCGCTGATGCTGCGCATAACCTCAGATGACGACGCCGCTATGCCGAGCTTTTCCCAATGAAAGCGAGGATTCTCAGCAGGAAGGCTCTCGATCGTATGATCATACTGAAAGATGTCTATGTCGCGCAGCGACATGTCCAAATCCCATGAGACGTCGTCATTGATGCCCAACGAATAGGCGGCCTCAACGCCATCGAATGAATCGATCATAATGTACCCGCCATCGAAAGGGCGCCCCACCCTGATCTTCGGCGCATTTAGCACGTCATAGGGCCGCAAGAGGGATAAGGCAGATTTTATTACATGCGTAGCGTCAATCGAGTACTCGAGATTCATGCCTAATTCCCTATTGTTGATCGCAATAACCGGTTGAGACGCGTTCTGACTCTTGCTTCTATGATAAATCTTCGGGGACACAGGCTCCAGTTCAGCTACGATATCGACGATCGTCCTGTGCGGTGTGACCAACTCGATATGCCCCACTTTCGCCGCCCGACCAGCAGCAGCGTCCGACGGCTTGTCGCCGATCAATATCGAACTGGTGAGATCGACTCCATGCTCACTCGCCGCTTGCAGGATCATTCCCGGCTGGGGCTTGCGGCACGTGCAGCCAGCATCGGGATGATGCGGGCAATGATAAATGGCAGCAAGCGGAATGCCTTCGGCGGCGAACAGTTCCCGGATATGCGCTTCCAGCAGGTCATAGTCCGCCTGCGAGAAATAGCCACGACCGATGCCCGACTGATTAGTAACGATGATCAACACATAGCCCCGGTCTGCAGCCGTGCGTAAGGCATCCAGAACGCCGTCGATCAACTCGAAATCGCGGACTTGGAAGACATAGCCATGATCCACGTTCAGCACGCCATCGCGATCAAGGAACAGGGCAGCACGGCTCATGGCTGGATCGCGCGAATTCTTGCAAGCAACGCCGTGGTCGAATAGCCCTTACGGAAGGGGATGGCGCGAGCCTCACCGCCATAAGAGCGCAGAAAACGCGTTTCATCCAGCGTTTCCATATCATAATCCCCACCCTTGACATAAAGGTCTGGCCGGACCTCGTTCAGCAGTGCCAATGGCGTCTGCTCGTCGAAAAAGGTTACCAGACTGACCGATTCCAGCGCGGCCAGCATCGTCGCGCGGTCGGCTTGTGGGTTGATCGGACGATCAGCACCTTTGTCCAGCATGCGCGCCGAAATGTCGCTGTTCACGGCAACGATCAGTGATCCGCCCAGCTCTCGAGCAGCTTCGAGATATTCGACATGCCCGGGGTGCAGGATATCGAATACTCCATTGGTGAACACCAGGTCGCGTACCAGCGATGGCAACCGCGATCGCAACTCCTCTCGTGGAACGATCTTACCGGCGATTGTCACGATGCGGGTGTCTGTTGTAAAAAACGCTCCACCTCATCGAACTCAACGACAGAGGTGCCAAGCTTTCCTACCGCGACGCCGCCAGCCGCATTGGCAAAGTTCACCGCGCTTTCCCAAGCGACTCCGCTTCCGTGCATGACGGCCAACGCCGCGATTACAGTATCGCCCGCACCCGACACGTCGAATACCTCTTGTGCCCGCGTCTGTTGGTGGAACACGCCTTCAGGGGTGTATAGTTTCATGCCCTGCTCGCTCATCGTCAAGACAAGTACCTCGAGGCCTAGCTCCATCCTCAGACGCTCCGCCTTCATATCGAGTTGTTCCGGCGTAGACCAAGGGCCAACGGTATCGGTCAACTCGCTCCGATTTGGCGTAACCGCCGTCGCCCCGGCATAACGGCTATAGTCACGACCTTTTGGATCGACCAGCACCGGCTTGCCAAGCTTACGAGCCAAGGCAATCAGATCAGCGACGTGCGCCAGTGCACCTTTCCCGTAGTCGGAAAGGACGACAACATCGGTGCCCGTGAGGAGTTCAGCATATTCCGCTTGCTTCGCCAACAATACGTCGGATGAAGGAGGTTCCTCGAAATCCACCCGCAACATTTGCTGATGTTGACCGATTACCCGCAGCTTCAGCGTGGTGCGTATAATGGGGTCGACACTAAGGCGGTGCTGTACTCCAGCCTCATCCAGAGCGTGACGAAGACGATCTGCGGTTGCGTCGGCACCAACCACAGCCAGCAGCGTTGCCCCAGCGCCGAGCGAAACGACATTGCGCGCGACATTCGCTGCACCACCCGGCCGTTCCTCGCAGTGTGAAACGTGCACTACTGGCACCGGCGCTTCCGGGGAAATCCGCCGAACGTCGCCAAACCAGTACTCATCCAACATTACATCGCCGACGATCAGAACATTGAGGTTCGCGATCCTGTCGCGCAGGCTTGCCTTAGGCATGAGCTTCGACGGGGCGGAATGCCTCGTCCAAATAGGCACATAATGCATGATAGATCAGCAAGTGGGCAGTCTGAATCCGGTCCGTGTCAGCGAGGGGGACGATAATGGACAAGTCGCTCAATGCGGCCAGCTTGCCTCCGTCGCGCCCAAGCAGACCGAAGGTGGTCGCGCCGATCGCGCGCGCGGCTTCGAAAGCACGCACCACATTGCCCGAATTGCCGGACGTCGAAATTCCCCAGACGATATCCCCCGGCCGGGAGAGCGCTTCGACCTGCCGGCTGAACACCGTCTCGTACGAGTAATCGTTGCTCCAGGCGGTAAGGATCGAACTGTCAGTGGAAAGCGCGATGGCAGCGAGTCCCGGACGCTCGATCTTGTAGCGCCCGACCAGTTCTGCCGCGATATGCTGAGCATCCGCAGCTGAGCCGCCATTTCCCATTATCAGGAACTTGCCGCCGTTCCGCAGCACCTGCGCTAGTTGCCGCGCCACTGGATCTATGCTCGAGATGAAGTCCGACGTCAGCGCATCTCGCAATGCCGTCAAGGTATCGCTGATCTCGGCGCTGATCGAAAAGGTCATGTATTTCCCCATATCCTGGCAAAACAGCCAGCTACTATTACCGTGTCGCGGTGATGCTTGTCGCGATCGGAAGCAGAATCGAATAGCCTACATTCACGATCTTCCCATCCAGTGCCGTCCGTGCGCAATGAACTTCCTTTGACGGCAGCATCGCGAGTGACGGCAGCACGGCGAGATCCTCAAGCCGGAACAAGAAAATGCGATGCAATCGATGCCGGCTGCTTGGGATGAAATCGCATTTTCCATTGTCTTTCAAAAACTTGCATCGAACGAGGCTCTGTAAGCACCTTCTTATGCAGGGTAGACGCCGCGCTATGGCGCAATTGCAAGCTCAGATCAATAACGGGCACCTAACGAGAGTGGTTTTTATCTTCGCGCGTATCCACATCACCTAGCAAATGTGATACCTGTGCGATGGCACGATCTACGTCGATCTCGGACATGCAACGCTGGTTGTGCTGACAGTCTTCCTCTATGTTGATGTGACAGTAGGAACACGGCGTTTTGGAATGCACGATTGTCACGTCGCCCCCTAAGGGCTGCCAAACGCGGGGGTCGCTCACGCCACCATAAACGCAAAGCGTCGGCACTCCCAGCAATGCCGCCAGATGCGTACTCCCTGTGTCGTTACCGATAAAGAGAGAAGCTCCTGATACAAGATTGGGCAGGTCAGGCAAGGGAACTCCAGCGAGATTCACGCAGGCTTCAGAAGGGAACGCCTCGCAGAAAAGTGCCACTTGCTCGCGCTCGACCGCCGAGCCGATCGCGACAATCGCGAAATTGTGGCTCGCTACGATCCGTTTGGCGAGCGCGATGAAATTCTCCAGCGGCCAGGTACGATTCGCCGATCGAGCGCAGGGCGCAATCACCATATAGCGGCGACCTTCAAACGGCCCACCAACCCGTGTATCGTCGACCAGTCGAACGATTTGCCTCGTAGGCCTCGGCACGAACGTATCGATCGCCAGCGCGACCAGCATGTTCATGCGCGTCTCGGCGTGAAGTTGCTCCGGGCAATTGGGCGGAATCTCGGCCAAAGCGAGATCAAGCACGAGTCCGCCTGGAGGGCGATGCTCTGCCTTGGCATAACCTACCCGGAACCTGGCGTTCACATACGTCAAGCAGGCTCGCGTATCGAAATCATGCCTCAGATCGATCGCGATATCATAAGAACCCAGGCCGAGTTCCGCGATTCCTGCACAACGCAGATCGCGCTCGCCTTTGCGCATGCTCTTGTTCTTCTTCTCGAAGCGTTCATCGAAGAACCGATACTTCAAGATCTCGTCGAATATCCCGAGGGCTTGGGCGAGATCGTAATTCACCGGATCGCATATCAGCGTGATATGCGCCTGCGGCCACGCTTCCCGCAATCGACACAGCGCCTCCACAGAAACGAAAAAATCACCAATATGGTCCAGCTTGATCACAAGGATCCTACCGATGATCACATTTTCAGTCAGGACCCGAGCCGGAAGCGCAACATTCCCAGTGACTGGAACCGAAGCAGTGCGGGCGATCTCGGCCAATCTCCTCCGCCTCATCCGCTTGTGTCGAAGGAACTTGGGGACGAAAAGAATGTAGAAAAATCTGTTCAACTTGCGCAGCATTTGCCGTTCTCGTAATTCAACCTTCGTGGAGCACCTCGCCGCCTGGAACAGCGCGGTGTGCGTCTGCTATAGCGACTGAGGGTTGGATCCGCTCCGATCGATTTCATGGCGAGCCCACATGCATGAACAGCAGCGAATGACAAGCACACCGCCGAACCGGCGCCTTCCCCTTATAGCGCCCATTTCATCAAAGCCGCCGAGCGTCAAAGCATTCCTGCTAGCGAGCCCTCTTCCATCCTTGCGCTCACATCAACCACCATGGGCTTGTCAGCATCTATGCTCGGCCCCTATGCAACCGTGAATGGAGGAATACTACGCTGAAAAATGGCGCGGAACCGCTCCGGTAGTCGCACGCCATGGTGGCATATTGAAAATTCCCGGCGCGGGGAGGTAAGGGAAACCGCGTATTCGCTTCGTGACATCCAGCACAAACAGGAACCGGTGGTGAGAGTTAAAAGTTTCTTCAAAGGCCTCTTCAATTTGGGAAAGTTTCGAGAAGAAACCTTGGCAGATCGAAGGCTTTTACACGACTTTATTCGCAAGTACGAAGTAAAATCATCGGGGAATGCCGGCTATGAAATGCGCGAACCCGAAGATGAAGTAAATGAGCGCTCTTTCGCGAATGATTTCGTCTATGTCGAACCAGCCCTTGTCCCGCGCGACGCCAAGAGGCTAACGGTCAGGCACGAACCCTCGGCCAACATCACGAAGGTCGGTCGACCCGGGAGAACGAAATACGGGGATGGGAGAACCGTTTCCGGCATCGATGTTGTCCGAGGCTTTTTCATCTCGATGACCCCGATCCTGGAGGTCGAGATCTTTCTGGATTCGCGGCTTGTCTATGTGGGGGCGCCGCAGGTGTCTGCTTTGTGGAATGAGCGGACCAGTCGCGACATCAAGAAATACGCATTCAACGCCTGGCTGGATTTCACGGATGAGATGCGCGGCAAGCGCGAGTTGGTCGTTCGAGCCAAGCCGTTGGATGACAATGTCATCGAAGGGCTGACTTGGATACGCACGACCATCATCGTCGCCGATCCTGTTCCGGAAGAGCAGTGCAGAAACAGCGATGCGGCGATCCCTTCGCTGCCTAGCGCACCAGGCTTGACGCTGGAGCAACGCATCAATGCGCTGCCCACCTCGGTTCATAAAGCGTCCTCCAAGTCCATCCCGACCACGGCCGAGCGGATTCTCGTGTTACGGATCGATCAGCTTGGCGATCTTGCCGTGTCTGTGCCAGCCCTGCGCCGCCTGCGAGAGATCGTCCCAAATGCGCACATTACCGCGCTGCTTGGTCCTGCCAATGCAGACCTGGGCCGGACTTTGGACCTGTTCGACGACATCATCGTCTTCGACATACCAGACGACCCGCAGAACCGGCGACGAGTGGCGGGTCCAGAAATACAGATTGAACTCGGACGCCTGCTTCATGGCCGGCAGTTCGACGTCGCGATCAATCTGGCGATACACGGCGAGGTGAATAATCTGCTCCACCTTTCCGGTGCCCCCGTAACGGTGGGCTTCGCCAGCGGAAACACTGACTGGATGACCCTGAGCCTTGCCGTCGCGACGCACGAGCCCAAGGGTGGCGCGGATCTGATGCGCCATTCAGCGCGCACTCGCACGCTCGTCGAAGCTTTCGGTGCTTTGCTGGATAGTGGCGCGGCTCCGTTGCGCCGGACGGATCTGGATCAGAATGTATTGAACACCTACGGCATCGGGAACGACGACGACTTCGTGGTGCTACATACCGGCGCTCGGATTCAGTTTACCCGATGGCATGGCTATCTCGGGCTCGCCGAAAAGCTGTTGACCGAGACCAATTTGAAGATCGTCATCATGGCCGACAAGCCCGATGAAGCGATCTCTACCTTTGCCGAAAAGCATGCGGGCCGTGTAATCGCAATCGTCGGAAAGATCCCGTTCGACGTCTTCGATGCACTCGTTTCCTATTGCAAAGTGCTCGTCGGCAATGATTCCGGCCCTAAGCATTTCGCAGCGCTGCGTGGCACGCAGGTGATATCGATTCATTCCGCCCGCATCGGGTGGGAGGAATGGGGGCAGGAGATCAGTGGTGTCGTGATGAGCAGGAAAGTGCCGTGTGCCGGCTGCTACCTTCACTATGAACCTGCCGACTGCGCCAAGGACGTCGCCTGCATCAAATATATCCAGGTTGACGAGGTGCTGCGCGAAGTGAAGAACTGCCTAGCCGCAACCTAGGATCGGCGTCTCCCATCCGCGGGATGATCCTCGGCGATGGTGCCGCTGTGGTGGCTGGGCTTCAACGGTCCCCTGCGACGGGCGTCATGAGGTGTTCGCTTGCGCTGGCGCCCAGGTAAGCCGGTTGGTGAACCGGTTCGTCTTAATTGGGATTGGCACTATCTTTCCAGCGGAAGATGTCTGTGGCATACTTATGAGCAATCGTTCGTTACGATTGGCGAAACCGCAATGGATTGCGCTGGCCCCGTCCGACTACGGCTAACCTATCTCGTTAGATTCATGCGGGACTGCGTTGTGCTATAGCGTAAACCATAGGCTGCGCCACTGCGCTACTGCTGGGGATTGCGAGCAGATGATAAGTTACGCACAGGCTCGCGAGGACGTACTTCTTCAAAGGGCTCTTCATCATGTACCGCCGCATGAAGGCTTCTACGTCGATCTCGGAGCCTACGACCCACACACGGATAGTGTGACGAAGCACTTTTATGATCACGGTTGGCATGGGATCAACGTGGAGCCAGGGGAAGACCTGTTTCCACTGTTCGAACAATGCCGCCAGCGTGACATCAACCTGAAGGTTGCCGTCACCGATGAGCCGGGAGAAGTAACTTTCCACGAAGTCGAGGGCCAACTCGGAACGCTCGTCGACAAGTTCGCCGATCGTCACGAAGCCGCCGGCCTGTCGCGGCGCTCCTATACCGTCCCGGCAATGACGTTGACGCAGATCTGCGAAGCCCATGCCCCCCGCGATATCCATTTCCTCAAAATCGACGTCGAAGGCGCCGAGGCTGCGGCGATCCGCGGCATGGATTTCGCTCGGTTCCGCCCCTGGATCATGGTCATCGAGAGCTGCGAACCGAATGACCTGTCAACCTCGACGCATCACGAGTGGGAAGACATGGTCGTCTCTGCAGGCTATCGCTTTGTCTACACCGACGTGCTGAACCGCTACTACGTGGCTGACGAGCATATCGACCTGCAACGCTTCTTTCTTCTGCCCGCCGACGACTACCATTACGGCTTCATTATGCGGGAATTGGATGCGTTACGCGCCGAGCGTCTCGCACTGATCAGCGAGATCGAGGACCTCAACCGTCAGTTGAGCGCGGCGCCGCTTTTGAGATAGGCGGCACTCGCCGGATCCGCAGACTCTGGATCTTGATCGTCGCATGCGCCTCTTCAGTTCGACCATCCGGCTCCATGACCGCGACCATCTCTGCTGGCGGCTGCGTCAGGCTCAATAGTCAATTTCCCCCGCCCCCACCGCCATAATCGCGCCCGGCTCAGTCACTTCCTTCAGGATCGGCAGCTTTTCCTCGTCGCCCCAACGACGCCGACGCTCCAGTAGAGCCCCGGATCAGGTCGCAGACAAACGTCATGTCGTTCCGGTACCCCGGTCCGAGAGTAAAGCGCATCGATAGGCCCAGAGTGTCGACTACGGCGTGGATTCTGGTTCCGAACCAGCCCCTGGAACGGCCGAGAGCCTGGGCCTAGGCGGGGTCACGGTCGCACCGATGGCCAGCCATTGGATCGGATCATCGGGACACCGCCGCGAACATTCGATCGATCACGCCTTGTTCGATCCAGCGATAATGGCACCGCTTCACCTTAGTAGGGGCCAAACCATTCGGGGAGGTCGCGCCAGCGTCCGCCTGAGCGCCAGCCAAAGTAAGCATCAAGAAACCGGGACCATCGCTGCGCGGGTCGCGCCTGCCCTTGCACCCGCCCGGAACAAACTCCCGAAGCCGTTCCACGGATCTTCCCGGAGAACCTCACCTTCCACACCGGCCTCCAGTAGTGTTAAAAATCCACCGCAATTCCTTTGAGCACCCAGTCGCCATAGCGCGTCGGCGACAGGCCGTCCGGATCGCTCTCCACTTTCACCTGCTCCGGCTTGGGGGCGGGATCGTCGCTCCAGTATGCGGGCTTCTTGAAGCCTTCGGGACGTTGGGTCGCTCGCTGGGTCATGCGGCCTAGATGGGCGCACTGGCGATCCATTGCAATCGGCGATAGGGGCCGGCGATGGACATTCCCGGCCTTCCCGCCCGCCGCGCCGCGCTGCGCATGCTCGATGCCGTGCTGCGCCGGGGCGAGACGCTCGACCAGACCGCCGGCGCGGCGCTGCAGGCGGTGCGCG
>Ga0164243_10014501_pt1 | contig 10969 bp, 12 predicted proteins | sample OricompcompostOP_FD_108781 | JGI IMG/M metagenome (GOLD analysis project Ga0164243, IMG submission 108781) | Organic Plus compost microbial communities from Emeryville, California, USA - Original compost - Organic plus compost (OP) | ecosystem: Engineered > Solid waste > Mixed feedstock >...
AGCTCAAGCAATGGCGCCGCATCGCAACCCGATACGACAAACTCGCCGCCAACTTCCTTGGCTCCATAAAACTGGCGAGCATCATGCTATGGCTCAAATAGTTAAATCGTCACTACAGCCTAGTGCGCGATGGGTATAACACCTACAACACCATGAAGGCGTGCATGAACGGGAGCGCGCAATGAGAGAACCGGGGTCTCATGATGGACTAGGCACCATCTCTCGCAAGCAAGGGTTGGTCGTCGGAATAGCAGCAGCGGGGATATTCGGTGTTTCCGTTGCATTCGGGTCGGAACCGATTGGAACGGCGCTTGCTCTATCCTTTCTGGTGATCTGCTGCGTAACGATAATCTGCTGGCCCCTGAGAGATGGGCAGGCCTTTTTCCCTTATTTGGCTCTCATCTCGGGTGTGCATGCCGTGGCTTCATTCACGCTTGCAAGCGGCGTAGGAGGAAAACTCACTTACGTGCTGGTCCCTTTCATTTTCGTGGATATTTTTGTGAACGTGTATGCTCTGAAATGGATTATCGGTCGTAGTTCGAGCGGGTAATGCCGCAAAATAACCAGGGCTGCGGCAACCATCCTATTTTGGGCGCTTTGGGGAAGGTGTGGACCAGCCCCAATACAGCTTTGGGACTTGCAGCAGCAGGAGCATCGTATCTCGCTGGCAAGGTTGCTGGGACGAATCCTTCGTTCCAGATAGGCAACAACTCCATTCAGCTTCTCAACTCCCCATTGAACGTGAATAATAGGGCTTACACGCTGGGTAATGTTCAAGTGTATGGAGTTGGCGACGGCCCAAGCCGGGGGCAAACTTCCTATACTGGGGCGTTTGTCAACACTGGCCTCCATGAAGAAGGGCACACTGTTCAAGCTCAGATTCTGGGACCGCTTTATCTTCCGGCATGGGGTCTTGGCAGATTGTTTGGAGGAGATAGCGCAGGAAATCCGATGGAATCTGGCGCCGACAAATATGCGTTGGGGCAATCATGCAGCGGGTTCTGATTATATCTCCTCTGTGTGTCGTCCTACCCCTGCTATCGGGGTGTTGGCACGAGGCTTTCCACACCTCCGTTGAGAACGGGACCAACAAAAAAGTCTATGCTGTCATCCACTTTGATAACGGCTCGATCCCGCCGGGGCATGGCAACATCGAGCCAGGGAACGGCGTAAGCCTGCCTCAGAGGGTGGAGGACATCCGCTACATCGAATATCAAATCGGTGATCGCCGATGCCGAATGGATGGGAAGCTAATCGCACAGGCTGCGCGTGCAGGAGAGCGGGGCGTGACCAGTATCACTTTGCATGATTGCGGCGGCTCTGCTCCCTAGTGGAGCGTCTACGGGCCATAGCAAGATTAAAGGAATAGCTCCCCTTTCGGTGTAAGCCATTGCCTGCACATCACTTTTTATGGAGACAGGGTGGCACCGTGGGGAGACTCCTGGCGCCAATATGGTGCCACGCCGGAATCGGGGGCCGAGGTCGCTCCTTTGGTCGAGCCTGTTGCGTCGATCGAGGCCGGAGAATCCTGTTATAGGCTGCACACCGAACGCCGGACCGGCATGTGTAATATCGTTCGTTCTCAGTCAGTTACGCGTGTAATGCAATGGGATGCGCTGCATCCCATTGGGATGCATGGTCCGGGAACGGCGGAAAACCGCCATTTTTATGGGATGTTTTGGGATACGTAGGAAGCGGCCGAGCGGGCGCTGCGGTTCTTCGTTTATGGGGTATGACAGGGCTGCAAAACGGCTCCGCCGTGGGGCGCGGCGGTGTGCCGTCCCCTGCGTAGGTCCATGATGCCCGCGTCGCTGTTGAGCGGCTGCGCGCGCAACTATACGCGCAACGGGCTCAACCAGTATCTGAGCGCGGGCAGCGCGACGTTCAGCTATGATGCGCGCGGCACTCGCCCGCAGTGACAATCTACTAAATCACCAGAATATCACTTGATCGGTGTCATGATCTTCATGATCCGTCGCTTCCCGTTCCGCCTCTCCAATTGCACCCATAGATCGATCACATTCCGGACATAGTGCACCACATCCTCCCGGCGCAATTTCACACCCGATTGCAGGACGATCAGCGCGAGCTGCTCGATGGCGCCTTCGGGGCTGTCCGCATGAAGGGTGGTGAGCGAGCCTGGATGGCCCGTATTAACCGCGCGCAGGAAGCTGTAAGCCTCTGCGCCGCGCAGTTCTCCCAGGATGATCCGATCGGGCCGCATGCGCAGCGAGGCTTGCAGCAGATCGTCGGTCGTCACCCTTGCCTCGCCCTGATCGCCCTTCACCGCGACGAGGCCGACCGCATTCTCATGCGCCAGGCGCAGCTCCGGCGTATCCTCAATGATGATCAGTCGCTCATGGGGCGGGATCTCCTTGAGCAGGGCATTGAGGAATGTCGTCTTGCCCGTCGATGTGCCGCCTGAGATGACGATGTTGCGGCGCTGGCGGACAGCTTCGCCCAGCAGGCGCGCCGGATCGCCGCCCAGCGTCTCCAGCAGGTCGTCCGACCGGCCAGCGGCGCTCATCGGTGCGATCACCGCATCGTCGAACGCGCCGCTCTCGCCATAGTCGGCGAGGCTCATGTCCGAGACGACATGCTTGCGAATCGCCATCGCCATGGGGCCGCGCGTGGCGGGTGGCGCGACGATCTGGACGCGCGAACCGTCCGGCAGGCTGGCGGCGAGCAGCGGATGCTCGCGGCTGATGCCCTGATGGCTGAGGCTGGCGATCTGGCGAGCCAGGCGCCACAGCCGCGTCTCATTGAGCTCGGGCATGGCGATGCGTTCGATGGCGCCGCCCAGTGTCTCGATCCAGATCTCGCCGGGGCGGTTGACGAAGATGTCGGTGACGTCCGGCCGCGCCAGCATCGGCATGAGCGGCGTGAGATAAGCATCCAGATAGGAGGCCAGCTCCGGCGCAGGTGCGGCCATGCTCATCGGACCGGCGGCGTCCCGCCAAAATCGAGGTCGCGCGCCACGAAAATGGCGATCTCCGCGCCCTCGCGGGTCTTGACGGTCGGCGGCCGCTCCGCATTGGGGACGAGCTGGCTGCCGATCTCGCCGGTCTGTCCGGGCAAGCCGACATAGACGGAATCGCCGCGCATGGCGGATTGGGAGGCGACATTGACGCCGATAGTGAGCGCCGACTGGAGCACGGCGCTGGCGAAGCGCTCGAAGAAATGCGTGTTGACCCGACCCGCGACACCGATGCCGCCCAGTGCGTCGGCTGCCGGCGAGCCGATGCGGATGGCAACGCCGTCCGGCCGAATGAGTCGCGTCCAAGTGACCAGGATGCGGCGCTGGCCGGGGCCGTTCTGCGCCTGGAACTCGCCGATCAGTCGGCTGCCGCGCGGGATGAGCACGCGCGAGCCATCGAAGCTGCGCGCGTCGCGCGAGACCAGCGCGCGCACCGGCCCAGGGCGATCTGAGTTGAGCGGCGTCTCCAGCACGGCGGCGATGATCGTGCCCTGCGGGATGAGCGATTGGCGGTTGCGAATGAGGGTGGCGCGCACCGGTTCGTCCTCGCCGGCCTGTGCGCTCGCCCCGGCAGCCGCACCGCCTTCGCCGTCCGCGGCCGCCTGGGCGATGCCCGGGCCGCGCGTAAAATCGAGGATGAGGCCCGACCCAGGTCGTGCGGGTGGTGGTGGTGCCGGGCTCGCCACCGGTTCCACCGCGGGCACATCGCCTGGCGGCGCGGCCGGCAGAACCGGCGCTGGCGGCGGAAGCGCCTCGGGCGGGGCGAGCGGAGGCGGCTCATCGGGCTCGATCTCTTGCGCGAACGCCGGTGGCGGCGGTGCCGGGGGAATGGCGAGCGGCGGCGGCGCGGCGGGCGTGCGGAAGGCACTGGCGCCACGCCCGTCTCCGTCTTCCGACAGCGCCCGGCGGCGCGCATCGAGGGAAAGGAACAGGCCGAGCGCCAGAACAAGGGCCATCAGCGCGAGCAGGGGCATGGGCAGTCCGCCGCGCGGCAGCGCCACGACCGGCCGGACGCGGTCATCGGCGGGCGGCTGGGCCTCTTCGGCGTGTTCGTTCGCGGGCGTCATGGAGCTTCTTCGCTCCCGCTCGTATCGGTGAGCCGCGTGGCAGTGGCCCGGGCGCGTCCGCGCTTGAAGACGAGTTGGGGATGCACACCCTCGATGACATAGGCGCCATCTTGCATCAGCCCGTTCACCAGGGCTTCATTGCCCGCCGCGTCGACCTGATAGACGGCCGGAAGCGTGATGTCGTTCGGCCAGATGATGGTCGTGGACCGTCCGTCATCGGATATCGCCGATGGCCGCAGGGCGCGGCTGCCGCGCACGCGATAGCGGCCCTGCTCGACCTGCACGTCCTGCCCCGCGTCGATGGCGGGCGGCGGATAGGTGAAGCTGACGAGATAGGGAAGGTCCGGCCCCGGCGCCGCACCGACCAGCTTGAAATTATAGCTGCGGGCATCGGTGATGACCGTCATATTTGTTTCCGGCGCGCCGCTGGCGGCCTTGACGACCAGATGATCGGCCCGGCGATTGGACTGGACCTGCCAGGCGCTGCTGTCCCCGAGCGCGACGGTCTCGATCCGCTCGTCCGGCGAGAAGGCGAGGGTCAGGGCATAGCCGGCGGCCACGCGCAGCAGCACGACCTGAGCCTCATCGTAGAGGACCGACTGGATGTGCGGATCGCCTGCTCCGATGGCTGGCAATATTTCCGCCGGCGCCGCGCGGGGCAGTCCGAGCAGCAAGGCCGCCATGGCCAGTTGCACGCGCTCCATGCCTAGCGACCGTCATCAAGCTGGGCGAGTGCGTCAGCCTCATCAGCGCTGTCCGACGCATCCGCATCGGCGGGGCGGGGTGGCGCCTCCTGGTCGCGGCGATACTGGACGACCTGGAAGCCCAGCGGATTGACGAGGCGATCCTCGATCGACAGTGGCTCGCCCGAGAAGCGATAGCGTATGATCGCCACCCAATGATCGACCGCGCCTCTGTCTCGGTTCTGGTCGCTGCGGTCGGTCTGGAAGCGGACGAGCGCGCTGTTGGGACTGAGCGGCGACACGCTGCTCACCCGCGCCGAAACGACGGTCGTGCGCGGATAGCGATTGAGCGGGCTGTCGGCATTGCTGGCCGCCATGCTGGCCAGATAGGTGCGCCGCGCGCCTTCAGCCGACCAGAGTGCGACCTTCCGATAGTCGGCTCTGACCGTGGCGATATCATAGCCTTCGCGGGCGATCACATATTGGGCGAGCAGCGACTGGGTGAGAGCGGCGTCGGAGTCGAGGCTCGGCGGCTGCGTGCCCTTGAGCGCCTGGACGAAGCCGGTGGTCCGGTCGACCAGCAGCGTATAGGGCACCACGGTCTTCAGCGGCAGCAGCGCGACCAGCGCCAGGGCTTCCAGCAGCGCCACCGTGGTTGCGACCGCGGCGATAATCCAGGCGATGCCGCGCGAGCGGGCGATGCGCAGCTGGCGATCCTCTGCCCAGCTTCCCGCCTCGGCATAGTAAGCGGCGCGCGCTTCCTGCTTCGTCTGGGTTCGATCGGATGGGCTCAACGCCGTCGCTCCCTGCGCTCGGCACTGACGGACCGCCGCTGCGTCGTGCGGCGCCAATTCTGGCCGAGCGGCTCACTTGCCGATGACCATGCGGGGCGAGAGTCCCGCATCATGTCCGAGCCGGTCGACCGCGCTTGCCGGGCCTGGTCGGCCGCTATGACCTCCTCCCGTCGCTCCATGGTGAGAATGGCATCGGACAAGGCTTGCGCGCGTTCATGCGTGGGTCGCTCCGTCAATGCATGGGCGATTTGGACCGGCCGCGCGTGCGCCATGGCCGGGCTGAGCGCATGGCCGGCCTGACGGACAAGCCGAACCAAGCGAACGGGAAGCTCGAAGCTGCCCATGACACGCGCGGCCATGAAAAGCAGCGCTGCCAATGCCAAGGCGAACAGGGATGTCGCGGCAAGGAACTCGGTCGCAAGCGCCGGCACATGCTGGCCAGCGCCGACCGCGGCCTCGAGCGCGCGCATTTGCGGCTCGACGACGGCCAGTTCGAGCGCCAGCAGCGCGGGCACGACGAGGGCGCCAAGGGCGGCGAAGCCGAGGCCGCGCACCCAGCCGACGAAAAAACCCCGCATCCCATCAAAGAGCAGGCAGGCGACGAAGAGCGGTCCCAATGCAAGCAGCAGCGCGGCGGTCAACCGAGTGGCGAGGAGGCCGCCCAGCGTGGACATGAGGAAGACCAGCGAGCCGGTCTGTAACTGCTCGACATCAGCCGGCGCAAGCTCCTTGGCCCGCGCCGGATCCAGCAAGGCGGCGATCATGTCGACGACGGCCTGGCCGCGTGCCAGCAGTCCGGGCGGATCGCCGCCGCCCAGGCCGTCCGGCGCGAGGACCTGCCCGGCAAGCTGGGCGGGTCCATCGATCATCAGGTTGTAGACGAGCGTCTGATAGGCCGGCCATTGCGTCGCGAGAACCAGCACAAGTCCGATCCGGATGGCCAGCGAGACCACCATGTTGAGGTCCGGGGTCTCGCCGAGCAGCAGGCGGTAGCCGAACAGGGCGATCAGGATGGTGACGAGCCCCCCGAGCAGAGGCGTCGCCGCGCCGCTTTGCATCCAGGAGAGATAGCCGAGTCCGCCGAGCGCCCGGGCCTGGCAATCGATGAAGCCGGCAAGCCCCGTGATGAAGGGTCCGAGCGGATCGAAGGCCGGGCAGACTGCCATCAGGCCACCTTGAGCAGCTCAGGGAGCCAGGCGTCCGGATCGTCACCCATGCGGGCGCGGATCTCGTCGAGCAGGCGCACCGTGCGCTCGCGGCCGGAAAGGATGGTCAGAATCTCGGTCTCGCCGGAGAGGTTGAGCCGCGCGACGACGCTGTCATGGCCATGTTTGATGAGAAAGCAATGCGCATTGTCCGGCAGGGTGCGCACCAGATCAAATTCATAGGGCGTTAGGCCGAATCCCTCGACATACTCGCGCGCCTGCGCCTTGGGATTGGCAGTGAAGATCTGTGTCGCCGCCTGCTCGACGATCGCGCTGGCGATGCGGCTGCTGAGCGCATCCTCGGCGCTCTGCGTAGCGAAGCCGACGATGCCGTTGCGCTTGCGGATAGTCTTCTCCCAGTCCTTGATCTGGATCGCGAAGACCTCGTCGTCGAGCGCCTTCCAGCCCTCGTCGACAACGATGATCGTCGGCTGGCCGTCGAGCCGCTCCTCGACGCGATGGAACAGATACATCATGGCCGGCGTCCGCAACGCCGGGTCGTCGAGGATGCGCGTCATGTCGAAGCCGACCGAATCCACCGAGAGATCGACCCGGTCCTCGCCATTGTCGAATAGCCAGGCCCGATCGCCATCGCCCCACCAGGGCTTCAGCCGCGCATAGAGATCCTGCGCATGCGGGCGATGGCCGCCGCGGAACAGCTGCGCGAAGGTCTGCAGGCGCCGATAGGCGGGCGGCGCATTGAAATTGGCGTCCACCGCATCGTGAATCTGCGCGCGTTCCTCGCTGGTGAGCGCGGGCCCATTGGCTTCCGTGAGACGCCGCACCCACTCGCCCAGGAAATGCCGATTGGCCGGCGTATCCGCCAGTTGCAGCGGATTGAGGCCGCTGTGGATGCCCGGCCGCAGCACGTCGTAACGCCCGCCGATGGCGCGGATGAACAACTCGGCGCCGCGATCCTTGTCGAAGAAGATGATGCGCGGCTGAAAGCGGCGGGCCTGGGCGAGCAGGAAATTGAGGATCACCGTCTTGCCCGAGCCGGACGGACCGATCACCGTGAAATTGCCGAGATCGCCATGATGGAAATTGAAGTGATAAGGCCCCGCCGCCGTCGTCTCGAGCATGGTGACGGCATCGCCCCAATGATTGCCGCTTTCCTGGCCGACCGGGAAATTATGGCCACTCGCCAGACTGGCGAAATTGGCGCTGCCGATGAGGGCGCGCCGGGCGATGAACCTGAAATTGCCAGGGAATTGCGCCCAATAGGCCGGCTCCAGCCCCAGATCCTCGCGCACGGCGATGATACCGAGATCGGTCAGTGCGGACTGGACCTCCGAGACGCCGTCGTCCACCTGCCTCTGCGTCTGGCCGCGCACCATCACCGTCAGATGATGCTCGCCGAACGCAGCACGGCCGGCCGCCAGCTCGTCCTTGGCGCGGCCAAGCTCCGCGCGCAGGCTGACCGCCTCGTCGTCCGACGCGCGCATACGCCGCAGCGCCAGGTTCATGCGCGAGAGCCCAGCCTGACGGTCGACGAAGCCGAAGCTCTGGCTCACCACCATCTCGACGGGTATGCGCAGCAAGTCATCCAGCATGCCCGGGAAGGTCTGGGCCGGATAATCCTTGATCGACAACATGGCGGCGAAGCTGCGCTCGCTGGTCCCGGTCGGGCCCAGCTCCAGCGTGTCGAGGCCGAAGCTGATCCGGCGATAGGGGATGTGCTCGCCCACATCGCCCAGCGGCAGACCGACCGGTCGTGGCTCGGCGTTGTACAGCGCGCTCAGAAACTCGATCGGCTCCGAATGCGGCCCTCCGGCCGTCTCATAGACGCCGAGCAGACGCGGCCGATAGGTGCCGAGCGCGGCCAACAGCTGGTCGGTCGCGGCCTGCAGCGCGCGCGTCTCGCCGGCGAACCAGGCGGCGCGTTCCTCGCGCCCGCCGCCCTTGCCGAGAAAGCCGGCCAGCCGGTCGATCAGCCCGCTACGTCCCTGCAGCGGGCGACGGATGACCGTCAGGAACAACTCGTTGGCGTAGAGTGTCTTGCCGGCGAGCCGCGCCTGCCACATGGCGTCGAGCCGCGCGCTGAACGGGTCCGGGAAGTCCGCGTTGCCGCCCGGCTCGATGCGCCGGCGCAGCACATGGCTGTAGAGGGCGAAGCGCGACGAGCCGATCGCCTGCAGCATCGCGTCGCGCAGGCTCTTGCGGTAATTGAGATCGTCCGTGTCCGCCGTCTCGAACAAGAGGCCGTCGAGCCGGATCACCTGCATCAGCAGCCCATCGCGCAGCTCGATCATATGGTCGTCGACATGCCGCGCATAAGGGAGCCGGCTGCCTGCGCTCACTTCGGTCGCGAAACGCCCCTGCGCGTCTTTCACGCCCGGTAGGAGTTGCATTGCCAGTAACGATAGTTGCGCACGCGCGGGCAGCGCGACACCTTGACCAGCCACAGATCGAAGATGCGCGGTTCGCGCAGGCAGGCGACGACGCCGATGCCGTGGCCGACCAATGCCAGCAGGAACACCCAGGGCGACTTGAAGATGAGGAACAGCTCGGTCGCCACAATCGCGTTGATGACGAAATAGCTGTAGGTCACGCCGGCGAACATTTGCGGGCGGGTAAGAGCGACGAACAGCGGGTCGCGCGCCAGGCCGTTCATCTCAGTAGCCGGCCGCCGCGGTCGCCTGGATGCCGCCCACGATGCTGGCCGCGCCGAACAGGATGAAGCAGCCCAGGATCACAGTGGCGCCATAGCGCCAGTTCATCCGGCCGGTCAGCATCATGAAGCCGACCGAGGCGACCGCGATCACCGCGACCACTGTCGCCACCGTGCCGAGCAGCGTATTCTGCAGCCAGTTCACCGCGCCCACGATCGCGCCCGAGCCGGCGGGGTCCGCATAGGATTGCGCCGAAGCGGCGGAGGCTGCCCCCAGCCCAAGAAACAGCGCGAAAATCCCGGTCAGAAAGCGTGCCATAGTCCCTCCCCTGCGAGCCTATCAGCGCCCCTGTGGAAGCGCAATCGCCTGATGCGTCGAAACGTCTGTTCGCATGTCTTTTTTCATGACCTCATCTAATAGACATCTTGCGGGGCGCCGATCAGCAGGGCCGGAAGTTCGATCCTTTGATTTGCGATCGACAGCCGCAACTCCTGGGCCTCGATGAGTTGCGCGACAGCCTGCGTCGCGACCGGATTGAGCATGCGGCTGTGCGCCTGCACATCCACGAGTCGGCCTCGGCTATCGCTGCGGGCCTCGATGCGGACGAGCCCTTCCGCTTCCGGGAAACGCGCGCGCAGCAGTGGCGCCAGCCGCGCATAGGCTTGCCGGATGGTCTGCCGATCCGCTTCGCGCATCGGCGCACCGCGGAGCAGCCGGGCGAGTTCAGCCTTGTCGATCGTTCGCCGCTGTGGCGAGGCGCCGGCATAGGGATCGAAGTCGCCATCATCGGTGGGAGGCTCCAGCGGCGTCAGCGCAACGATCGGTGCCGGCGCTTCGCCGGCTATTTCCGCACCGCCGTTCACCAACGCGTCGGCGATCCTGCCAGCACCGAAGATGACCGCGCAGCCGAGGATCACGCGCGCGCCCTGCCGCCAGTCGAGCCGGCCGCTCAGCATCGCCATGCCGGTGCAGGCGACCGCCACACCGGCGATCATGGTCGCGAGCGAGCCGAGCAGCAGCGCCTGCACCCAGGCTATGGCGAGCAACAAGGGAGAAGCGGCGTCCGGACCGATCATATGGGTAGGCTAGTGCCGGTTGCGCCGAGTGTCGAGGCGCGGCTGGATAAGTGAAACTTGCGCTGCCCGCGCTCAGATACTGGTTGAGCCCGTTGCCCGTGTAATTGCGCGTCACATTGGCATGATCGTCCCAGGCATAGGCGTCGTTCGAGCGCACGATCTGGCCGATCTGCCCGGCCGGGTTGTAGTCGATCGCCGTTCCCGTGCTCCCCACCTTGCCGATCACCAGGTCCGCGCCCGTCCCCGCCAGGTCGATCCGCAACCCCTGCAGCCGCGAGGCCGCATCCCAGGCATAGCTCCGGCTCGTCCCGTTGCCGAACGCAATCGACGTCATCCGCCCCAGCGTGTCGTAGCTGTAGCTCGCCAGCACCCCGATGCCCGAGGTCGCCCCATTCTCCCGGATCGCCGTCACCTGGCCGGTCACGTCATAGACATAGTCGACATAGAAGCCCGTGCCCGGATGGGTGATCCGCGTCCGGCGGCCCGCAAGGTCATATTGATTGCGCACCGTCCCATTCTGTCCCGCCTCGTTGATCAGCCGGCCCAGCGCATCAT
>Ga0164243_10014503_pt1 | contig 10967 bp, 7 predicted proteins | sample OricompcompostOP_FD_108781 | JGI IMG/M metagenome (GOLD analysis project Ga0164243, IMG submission 108781) | Organic Plus compost microbial communities from Emeryville, California, USA - Original compost - Organic plus compost (OP) | ecosystem: Engineered > Solid waste > Mixed feedstock >...
ACGCGGGGACTCCGCCGATTCGGCGGTAGCTGCCGACGAACGGGCGGGGCCGACTGTGCGAAGTCGTTGGTCCGTCTCGTGCAACTTTGTGGTGTCCCGGCCGGGGGCTCACTTAGCGTGCGAGCCGTCAGGTCGATGATCCGGCCGGGACCGGTCAAGGGCCGCGCCGCGCCTCCCGCTCCCGGCCGGATCACCATGCCCCACCTGACGAAGGACGTGCACGGGCCGTGGCGCGAGCGGCCCGTGCACGCCGCCTCAGCCCCGCAGGCACCCACCCGCCCCGAAGCCGAAGGCGAGCCCGCTGCCGACACCCGGGACGACCCCACGCCCGGCCGATGCCGGGCCGCACCCGGTCCCGGCCGTGGCCAGTCCTCGCCAGCGGCGAGCCCTTCCCACCCGGCGCAGGCTGCATCGGCCCGTCGGCCCGCGAGGAACGTCGACCGCCTCCGCACCCGAAACTGGCCGCCACCAGTTCCGAGCACCCCGCTTCACAGCGGCGCGGTGAGCCGTTCCCGTCCAGCGCCAGCTGCGTTGGCAAGCACGGCCTGCGAAGCCTCCACGTGCCTCCACCGCCGACGAAGAGCTCACCCCGCACCTCCCGAGCCCCGAAGCCGAAGGCGAGCCAGAAGCCGGAACGGCCGCACGCACAAGATCCACACACCAAGCCGCGAACCAAGGTGACGGCCGATTCCCCAACAACCACAAGCAAAATCGCGAGCAAGACCGCACCAACAGCGATACCAACCAGCCGCCGTCCACACAGGACTGCCAAGCACCGCAGGTGCTTCCCCCACCCAAGCCACCCGCACCGCCGCGGGTTCTCAGACGCCGCCTCGCGAGGACAGCCCCGACGCCGCGTAGGGCTACTGCTCAAGTCGGGGATCCCACAGCGAGGCGGCGTCTGAGGTTCCGCCACCCACACCGCTCAGAAGCCAAAACCCCTACCCACGGAAGGCTTCACCACAAGTCACGGGCAACGACCCCGCCCCGGCACGATCCACAAGCAACTCCGGAACGAACGCCGCAACCCCACCAGACCAGCCGCAAAGCCCCCGACCCCGCCCCACAAGGCGAACTCCGGCACAAACCGGCACCCCAACGCGCAGCCCAGCCGCAAACCCCCGCCAGCGCTCTTCAGGCGAACTCAGACCGCAACCCGGCACCGCCGATCAGGCCGATCACCGAACCTGCAGCGTCTGCACCGGCGCGGGCCCGGGCGACAGCGGAATTTGATACCTCTGCGCGAGGTATGCGGCTATGTCGTGGAACAACGGCGCCGCCGAGTGCGCTTCCTTGGTGCCGCTTTCGGGCGCGTCGAGCATGAGTCCGACGACGAAGCGCGGGTTGTCGGCGGGGACCATTCCGGCGAAGGTGATCCAGTAGGTGCTTTGGCTGTAACACTTGCAGACGGGGTTGATCTGCTGCGCGGTGCCGGTTTTGCCGGAGATCTGGTACCCGGCGAGTGCGGCGTCCTTGCCGGTGCCTTCTTGGTGGGGCGCGTCTTGGACGACGGCGCGGAGCATGTCTTTGACGGTGTGCGCGGTTTGCGGGCTGACGACGCGGACGCCTTGCGGCCGGGGTTGGGGCACGCGGGTGCCGTCGGGCCGGATTTCGGCGGAGATGACGCGCGGTGGGACGCGGACGCCGTCGTTGGCGATGGCTTGGTACATGCCGGCCATTTGCAGGACGGTCATGGACAGGCCTTGGCCGATGGGGAGGTTGGCGAAGGTGGTGCCGGACCAGTCCTTGCGGGGTGGGACGACGCCGCCGCTTTCGCCGGGCAGGCCGATGCCGGTGGGTTGGCCGAGTCCGAATCGGCGGACCATGTCGTTGAACCGGTCGGGCCCGAGTTGCTGGGCGACCATGAGGGTGCCGACGTTGGAGGATTTGCCGAGGATGCCGGTGAAGGTGAGCGGCACGGTGCCGTGTTCCCAGGCGTCGCCGACGGTGCGGTCGGCGACCTTGATGCTGCCGGGGACCTGCAGGACGCTGTCGGGTTTGACGATGCCGTTCTCGATGGCTCCGGCGGCGGTGATGACCTTGTTGACGGATCCGGGTTCGTAGGGGTTGGTGACGGCGGGGTTGCCGAGGCCTTCGGGTCCCCAGGAGTCGGAGTTGGGGTCGAAGGACTTGTCGTTGGCGAGGGAGTAGACCTCGCCGGTGTGGGCGTCGAGGACGACGGCGCTGGCGCTGCGGGCGCCGGCTTTGCGCGCGTAGTCGGTGAGCTTGTTCTGCACCATGAACTGCAGGTCGGAGTCGAGGGTGAGCTCGACGTCGGAGCCGGGCACGGCGGGGGCGACCTGCCGTTCGGTGCCGGGGATGACGAGGTCGCTGCCCATGGCGGTGTCGGAGACCTTCTTGCCGTCGGTGCCGGCGAGGACCTTGTCGAGGGAGCTTTCGAGGCCGAGGCGGCCGCTGACCTTGCCGAGGTCTTCGCTCCAGCGGGCGCCGCCGAGCACGTTGGCGCCGATGGGCCCGGCGGGGTATTCGCGGGTGGCGCGGTATTCCTCGCCGATCTGCGAGTACTTCTCGGTGACCTTGCGGGCGACGGCGGGGTCGACGAGGGGCCCGATCTTGACGTAGGTGGTGTCGGTGAACAGGGCTTTGAGCGCGTCCTGTTCGGGGATGCGGTCTCCGGCGACCTGGTGGATGTAGCGGGCGATCTCGCGCTTGTACTGGACCGCGTCGGGTTTGCTCGGGTCCTTGGCGTGTTCCTTGTTCTGCTCGGTGGTGAGCCGCTTGGGGGTGGCGTAGAGCTGGCGCGCTTCGCTGCTGAAGGCGAGCACGTTGCCGCTGCGGTCGGTGAAGGAGCCGCGTTCGGCCGGGATGGACGAGACGGTGGTGCGCTGCTTGGCGGCTTCGGCGGACAGCCGCTGGGCTTCGAAGCCCTGCACCTGCAGCAGTCGCCCGCCGGCGAGCACGAGCGCGATGACCAGTAACAGCCGTCCGATGACGAGTCGGCGCGAGCTGCCGGCCACGTCGGTGCGCGCGGTCCGCCGCCTCCCCGCGGCGGGCCGCGTCCCCCTGCGGACCATCAGCGCCCCTCCACCGCCGGGATGGTGGCGGCCTGGCGCTGCGGGACCGGGTGCGGTTCCGGCGGCCGGACCTGCTGCGGCGGCACGGCGGGCGAGGTGGCGGGCGGTGCGGGCGGGGCCGGTGGCTTGGGAGCGACGGCTTCTTGCGGCTGGCCGATGACGTCGACGCGGCCGTCGGGGTGCACGAGCAGGTGCGCGGGCGGCCCGGGCGGCGGGACCATGCCGAGTTCGGCGGCTTTGCGCTGCAGGGCCGGGGTGGAGTCCATGTTGCTGACTTCGCGCACGAGGGTTTCGCGCTGTTCGTTGAGGGCGGTGACCTGCTTGCCGGATTCCTGCAGCCGGTAGGAGTTGCCGACGGTGGCGATGGACAGCGACAGCGTGGCGACGAGCCCGCCGCCGAGCAGCGCCATCACGCCGACGACCATGGGCACCCGGGAGGTGACGACCTTGGCCTGCAGCTGGCGGGCCTTGGGGCGCACGGCGTTGAGCCGCAGCGGCCGGGATTGCCGCTGTTCGGCGGCGGACCGCTGGGTGCGGGGCCGGCGCTCGGGGGTTTCGGCGCGGTCGCGGCGTTCTTCGCGGCGGGTGTAGGCGCGTTCGGCCGCGGCGGTGCGGCTGCCGCGGGTCTTGGTGGCGGTCTTCTTCTTCGCGGTGTCCTCGCGGGTGCCCGTCGCGGCACCGCTGTTCGCGGTCTTGCCCGCGGTTCCGGTGCGCGCAGCAGCCTTGTTGGCTCGTGCGGGTGCCGTCATGCCGCCTCCTTGATCCGTTCGGCGGCGCGCAGCCGCACCGAGGCGGCTCGCGGGTTGTCCGCCGTTTCCTGTTCCCCGGCGAGTTCGGCGCCCCGGGTCAGCAGCCGCAGCCGCGGGCCGTGCCCGGGAAGTTCGACGGGCAGGTCGACCGGGGTGCGGGAGCGGGCCTGCTCGGCCAGCGCGCGCTTGACGATGCGGTCCTCGAGGGAGTGGTAGGACAGCACGACGATCCGCCCGCCGGGGGCGAGCGAGTCGAGCGCGGCGGGGATCGCGCGGCGCAGCACGTCGAGTTCGGCGTTGACCTCGATGCGCAGCGCCTGGAAGGTGCGCTTGGCCGGGTGCCCGCCGGTGCGCCTGCTGGCGGCGGGCACGGTGTCGTAGACGAGCCGGACGAGCCGGTCGCTGCGGTCGAAGGGTTCCTTGGCGCGTTCGCGCACGACGGCCGCGGCGATCTTGCCTGCGAACCGCTCCTCGCCGTATTCGCGGAGGATGCGGGCGAGCTCGTCCTTGCCGTAGGTGTTGAGCACGTCGGCGGCGGTGGCCCCGGTGTCCGGGTTCATCCGCATGTCCAGCGGGGCGTCGTGCGCGTAGGCGAAGCCGCGGTCGGTTTCGTCGAGCTGCAGCGAGGAGACGCCGAGGTCGAACAGCGCACCGTCCACACCGGACAGCCCGAGGCCGGCGAGCACCTCCGGCCACTCGTCGTAGACCGCGTGCACCAGGTCGATCCGGTCGGCGAACGCGGCCAGCCGCTCCCCGGCCAGCCGCAGCGCGGCCGGGTCCCGGTCGAGCCCGATCAGCCGCAGCTGCGGGTGCGCGCGCAGCAACGCCTCGGCGTGCCCGCCCATGCCGAGCGTGGCGTCGACCACGACGGCGGGCCGGTCGGCCACGGCGGGCGCGAGCAGTTCCAGGGTGCGCGGCAGCGCCACCGGAACGTGCCGGTCGCGGGCGGAACCGCCCCCGTTCGGTTCGGCCACGGCGGTCCCTCCCTCCCGCGTGCCTGCGTGCGGCCGTCCCGGCGGAACGGCGTCGGACTCGTCCACTTCCCTGCTCCTGAAGCGGCCGCCGCCGGGGCGCGGCCGGATGCGCCGCACCGCCCGGCCGTGCGACCGGTGTCCACTTTGGAATGCGTCGGCCTCCGCCGGACCGCTCCCCGGGTCGCGGCGGTGGTGCCGCCTGGTCCCAGTCCGCTCGCCGCTTCCTGGTGCCGGGGAAGGTGCACCAGGACGCCTCGGAGCGGACCGAGGCCGGACGCCACCGCGCCGCTAGAACACCCCGGGGAGGACCTCCTCCCTGGCCTTGGCGTAGTTCTCCTCGTGCTCGTCCAGGTAGGACTGCCAGCGCTGCTCGTTCCAGATCTCCAGCCGGTTGATCGCGCCGATGACCACGCAGTCCTTCTCCAGGCCCGCGTAGCGGCGCAGCTCCGGTGCGATCGGGATCCGGCCCTGCCCGTCCGGGCGCTGCTCGTCGGTGCCGGCGAACAGGTACCGCTGGTAGGCGCGGACGGCCTCGTTGGTCAGCGGGGCCTCGGCGACCTTGCGGGCCATCTGCTCGAACTCCGCGCGCGGGAAGACGTAGAGGCAGTGGTCCTGCCCTTTGGTGACCATCAACCCCCCTGCCAGTGCGTCCCGGTACTTCGCGGGCAGCGTCAGACGCCCCTTGTCGTCGAGCTTGGGGGTGTGGGTACCGAGGAACATCCCGGGACCACCTCCCCCCTCGGACCGGTGCGGTCCGACGACTCCGAGCACGACGGGCGACCGCTCCGAACCGCCCGCAGCGAGCACGGTCCGCGGCCACCCCGGCGCTCCCCGGAGCCCGGCAGGACCCCCGTTTGCCCCACCGAGCGCCACAGTACCCCACTTCGCACCACCGTCAACCTGGAACGGCCCCCGACACGCCGCGGCGAGTCGGGCGTTTGCCCAGCTAGCGGGCTTCGGGGGCGAGGTGGGGGGAAGGTGGGGCGCCACCGCGGAGACCGCCCCGGGACCACCACCCGCGGCCCCGCGCCGATCACCCGGGGTCACCGCCCCTGCGGCCGATCCGGTCCCCGCGGGCGGCAGGTGGGGGAAGGTGGGGACGCCCCAGGCCACCGACACCGGTACGACGCCCGCAGGCGGTTTGGCACACTGCAAAGGCACGCCGAGCGCGTGATCAGCCGACGGCCCGCCGTGCGCTCCGCCCGGCCGTGCCGGAGCGCGACGCCCCCGACCGAGGCGTCGACCCGGACCACGGCGACCAGCCGCGGCGCGGCGAACCAGCAGGAGGTTGCGTGACGCCCAACATGCCCACGTCCGGCACCGCGTTCGCCGGTGGCGGGCGAGCCGCCGATCCCGGCGACGGCGGCAGGCACGAGGACGCGGCCGAGCCGGTGACGGCCGCCGGGATGCACGCGACCGTGCAGCGCATCGCCTCGAACGTGGAGTCCGTGCTGGTCGGCAAACCGGACGTGGTCCGGGTCGCGCTGGTGACGCTGCTGGCCGAGGGCCACCTGCTGGTCGAGGACGTGCCCGGCGTCGGCAAGACCTCCCTGGCCAAGGCGCTGGCCCGGTCGATCGACTGCACGGTCACCCGCATCCAGTTCACCCCGGACCTGCTGCCCAGCGACATCACCGGCGTCTCGCTGTACAACCGGCAGGCCGAGTCGTTCGAGTTCCGGCCCGGCCCGGTGTTCGCGAACATCGTCGTCGGCGACGAGATCAACCGCGCCTCCCCCAAGACCCAGTCGGCGCTGCTGGAGTGCATGGAGGAGAACCAGGTCACCGTCGACGGCGCCACCTACGAGCTGGGCGCGCCGTTCATGGTCATCGCCACCCAGAACCCGATCGAGATGGAAGGCACCTACGCGCTGCCGGAGGCGCAGCGCGACCGGTTCACCGCCCGCGTCTCGGTCGGCTACCCGGACCCGCAGGCCGAGCTGGCGATGGTCGACGAGCACAGCGGCCAGGAGCCGATGGAGCAGCTGCGCCCGGTCGCCGACGGCGCGCAGATCCAGCAGCTGCTGCGCGCGGTGCGCGCGGTGCACGTGAGCACCGAGCTGCGCCGCTACGTGATCGAGCTGGTCACCGCGACCCGCACGCTGCCGGAGCTGCGCCTGGGCGCCTCCCCGCGGTCGACGCTGCAGCTGATCCGCGCGGCCCGCGCGCAGGCGGCGCTGTCCGGCCGCGACTACGTGGTCCCGGACGACGTGCAGGAGGTGGCGGTGCCCGTGCTGGCGCACCGCCTGGTGCTGACCAGCGAGGCCCGCGCGACCCGGCGGTCGGCCTCGGACCTGGTGCGCTCGCTGCTGCGGCGCATCGAGGTACCGCGCGGCGACGCGGCGCAGCGGCGGTAGGGCGTGCTGTCCGGCCTGACCGTGCGGGGCCGCTGCCTGCTGGCGGCGGGGGTCGCCGCGGCGGTGTGCTCGCTGGTGCTCGACGAGCGGGATCTGCTGCGGGTGTCGGCGTTCGTGACCGCGTTGCCGCTGCTGGCGATGCTGCTGGCGGTGCGGGCGCGGCACGGGCTGCGCACCCGGCGGGAGGTGCTGCCCGCGCGGGTGCCGGTCGGCGGCCAGGCGGACGTGCGGCTGCACATCACCGGCTCCGGCGGGGCGGCGCTGCGCAGCGTGCCGCTGGGCGGGCTGCGGCTGGAGGACGGGGTGCCGCACGCGCTCGGCCCGCGCCCGCAGTTCCAGGTCGAGCACGTGCGCCGCTCCGGGGCGCTGCTGGAGTACCAGATCAGCCCGCAGCTGCGCGGCATCCACCAGATCGGCCCGCTGCGGGTGCGGGTGGGCGATCCGTTCGGGCTGGCCGAGTACGGCCACGAGGTCGGCGAGCGCACCCGCCTGGTCGCGGTGCCGAAGGTGGTGCCGCTGGGTGGCCTGCCCACCGGCTCCGGCCTGGGCACCGGTGAGGACGGGTCGACGCGGATGCGCGCCGGGCACGGCGACGACGACACGATGGTCCGCGAGTACCGGCACGGCGACGACATCCGCCGGGTGCACTGGAAGAGCACGGCCAAGCACGACGACCTGATGGTCCGGGTCGAGGAACGCCCCTGGCACGGCGGCGTGACCGTGCTGCTGGACCGGCGTTCGGCCGCGCACCGCGGCACCGGCGCCTCCTCCAGCCTGGAGTGGGCGGTCTCGGCGGTCGCCAGCATCTGCGCGCACCTGCACGCCCACGACCAGCGGGTCCGGCTGGTCGCCGAGGACGGCGCGGCGCTGGCCGGCGGGCCGGGCCCGTTCGACGGCGGGCGGGACGACGCGGCGATGCTGGACGCGCTGGCCGCGGTGCGCCCGTCGGCGCAGCGGGACCTGGTGTGCCCGCAGGACCCGGGCAGCGGGCAGGAGCTGATCGCGGTGCTGGGCGCCACCAGCGAGGCCGGGGTGGCCGAGCTGACCCGCTGGCGCCCGGAGCGCGCCCGCAGCCTGGCGCTGCTGCTGGACGTGCCCGCCTGGGCGCGGGAGTCCGCGGACCGCTCGTTCGACGCCGGGCGCACCGCCGAGCGGCTGCGCGCCTCCGGCTGGTCTGTGGTGGTCGTGGCGGGCCCGAAGACCTCGCCGACCGCGGCGTGGGGCGCGCTGTGCCAAGCCTCCCCGCCGTTGGGGGTGAGCTCGTGACCCGGCAGGCCCCCGAGCGCGCCGCCGAGCGGCGGACCTCCGAGTTCGGCAGCACCGCGCGCACCACCCCGGCCGCCGCGGTGGCGGTGCTGGCGGCCTCGACCGCGTTCACCGGGATCTTCAGCGACGCGCGCTGGGCGCTGCCCGCGGTGCTGACGGTGGCGCTGATCAGCGGCACCGGGCTGCTCGGGCGCACGCTGCGCTGGTGGCCGCCGCTGATCGCGCTGGCCCAGTTCGCGGTGCTGCTGGCGCTGCTGTCGGCGCTGTTCACCCGCAGCGCGGTGCTGGCTTTCCTGCCGGGGCCGGCGGCGTTCGGCGAGCTCTCGCAGGTGCTGTCGGCGGCGCTGGGCACGGTGCAGGCGGGCGTGCCGCCGGTGGCGGCGGATCCGCCGCTGCAGTGCCTGGTGGCCCTCGGGCTCGGCTTCGTGGCGATCTTGGTGGACGTGGTGGCGGTGGCCGCGGGCACGCCCGCGGTGGCCGGGCTCGTGCTGCTGTGCGTGGTGGCGATCCCGGCTTCGCTGTCGCCGAACATGCTGCCGTGGTGGACGTTCGCGGCGGCCGCGGCCGGGTTCGCGCTGCTGCTCGGCTCGGCCGGCAGGCACGTGCAGGCGCGGCCGGTGCCGTGGCCGCTGGGCGTGCGCGGGGCGGCGCTGGGCGCCTCGGCCGCGGTGATCGGGCTGCTGGCGGGGGTGGTGTTCACCGGCGTCGGCACCGAGGGACGGCTGCCGGGCTCCGGTTCGGCCGGGTTCGGCCCGGGCGGCGGCGGAGTGGGCCTGCGCCCGTTCACCTCGCTGCGCGGGCAGCTCAACCGGGATGCGCCGGTGGAGCTGTTCCGGGTCAGCGGGCTGCCGCGGGGCGCCTACCTGCGGGCGATGACGCTGCGCACGTTCGACCCGCGGTCCGGGTGGGCGCTCGGCGGGCTCACCCGCGGCGTGGACGCGCAGCAGCCGCTACCGCCGCCGGAGGGCACCGACACCGTCGCGCCCGGCCCGCGCGCGCAGGTGCGCATCGACCCGGTCGGCTACCGGGACCCCTGGCTGCCGATCTTCGGCACCCCGAACGCGGTGACCGGGATGGGCCCGAACTGGCGCTACGACCCGGCCAGCGGGGTGGTGTTCACCGAGACCCGGCAGCAGAGCCGCCCCTACACCGAGGACCTCACGCTGCCCGCGCCCGACCCGGACGACCTGCGCGCCGCGCAGGGCCCGGACCTGGTGGACCCGTCGAACCTGGACACCGCGGGCATCTCCCCGGCGATCAACAGCCTGGCGCACCGGATCACCGCGAGCGCGCCGACCCGGTTCGACAAGGCCGTGGCGCTGCAGCGCTTCTTCACCGACCGCCGCAACGGTTTCCGCTACGACCTCAGCACCGGGCCGGAGACCAGCGGTTCGGCGCTGGAGGACTTCCTGTTCCGCGCCAAGCGCGGCTTCTGCGAGCAGTTCGCCTCGTCGATGGCGGTGCTGCTGCGGGCGGAGGGCATCCCGGCGCGGGTCGCGGTCGGGTTCACCCCCGGCTACGTCGACGGCGACGAGCGGGTGATCACCACCAACGACGCGCACGCGTGGGTGGAGGCGTACTTCCCGCACTACGGCTGGGTCACCTTCGACCCGACGCCGCTGGCCGACGGCCGCGCCACGCTGCCCGAGTACCAGCAGCGCCCGCCGGCTCCGCCCGCGCCGAGCACCCAGCCCGGCCAGGAGTCCAGCGAGCAGCCCACCTCCCAGCAGCCCCAGCCCACCCCGGAACCGCAGGCCCCGCAGGCCCCACCGCCGGCGGCGGCCCCGAGCGGCGGCGGCTGGTCGACCGCGGTCACCTCGGTCCTCGGCGTCGTGCTGCTGTTCGCGCTGATCGTCGGAGCCCCGGCCGGGGTGCGCGAGCTGCAGCGGCGGCAGCGCACCGCCCGCGCCGCCGCCGGTTCCGCCGAGGCCGCCTGGCAGGAGCTGCTCGCCGAGCTCGCCGACCGCGGGGTGCAGCCGGACCGCACCCGCACCATCCGCACCACGGCCGGTGAGCTGCAGGAGCGCTACGAGCTGGACGGGGACGCCGAGCGGGCGCTGCACGAGCTGGTCGAGGAGGTGGAGCGGGCCTGGTACGCCCCAACCGGGCGGGCCGCGGCGACGACCACCGCCGCACCGGCCGAGGCGCTGCGCGCGGTCCTCGCCGGTCTGCGCGCGAAGGCCCCGCTGACCTGGCGGAACCGCCTGCTGCCGGGCTCGGTCCTCACCCGCTCCCGGCTGCACTGACCAGCCGCCGCGCGGCTGCCAGCAGAGCCCGAGCACCCCGCCGCCCGCGCCGGGTTCGCGGATTCGGGAGGGCTCGAACCTCGGACACGGCGGGTCCTCCCCGCAGCACCCGGAGCTCCAAAAGCCCCGGCGTTCAGCCGAAACCCACGGCTCCCGCCCACCCCTGGAGTCCGCGCTCACCGGCGCCCCGGAACGCGAAGAAGCCCGGCGACCACGGAGATCGCCGGGCTTCCCGAGTCCGGTTCCGCCGCCCGCAGGCCGGGCGGCTCAGCTACTGCTCGAAGCGCTTCCGGAAGCGCTCCTCCATCCGCTGCGCGAACGACCCGCGCTCCCGCGGCTCGGC
>Ga0164243_10014505_pt1 | contig 10966 bp, 12 predicted proteins | sample OricompcompostOP_FD_108781 | JGI IMG/M metagenome (GOLD analysis project Ga0164243, IMG submission 108781) | Organic Plus compost microbial communities from Emeryville, California, USA - Original compost - Organic plus compost (OP) | ecosystem: Engineered > Solid waste > Mixed feedstock >...
ACATCAGCGCGGCGCCGAGCTCCGAGAATTCGGTGCGATAGATCGAGGTCCATGGATAGCCGTCGCTCGCGAGATCGGGATTGTCGAGCGGGCTCGCGAACGTCGTGTTCGGCGTCATTCCGCCCGCGCTCGCGACCCACGTGTCCGCCATCGCGTCCGTGCGGTGCGAGCTGAAGTCGCTGCCGGCGCTCTTGCCTTCCGAAACCGTGTTGCGGACGTTGAACGACGCGAGCGCATCGACGCCGAGCCACGGCGGCAGATGCGGAATGCGGCGCGACAGCGTGAGCTTGTCTTCGAGGACGTAGACGTCCTGCTGCTGCACGAACGGCTGATTCGAGTTCTTGTATTGAATCATCCGATCGTAGAAGAGCTGGTTCTTGATCGTGAAGGCCGGATCGGTGTCGTAGATCAGATCGAAGAACACGGTCGTAAAGCGCGCTTCGAGGTCTTTCTCGAATGCGGCCGCGCGGTGCAGATCGAGCGTGTCGTAACCAACGGTGCGCGGATCGAGCGCCATGCCGATCGGCACGTAGCCCGAGCTCGGCAGCGGGCCGCCGGGACCCTGGGCGCGCAGCCGCCCGGTCGGATCCGCTTCGGGATGCTCGAGCAGATAGCCGTACAAGCTCGCGGGAATGCCGGGGACCTGCGGAAAGCGATCGAGCGGCAGCGGCTGTCCGTTCGCATCCGTCGGCCACGCCCAGGTCTGCATCAGCGGTTGGTTGCCGAAGTTGAGCGCGCCGGCCGCGGGCGATCCGCGCTGCATCTCGAGATAGCCGATCGCGCCGTTGCCGTTCGCGTCGAGGTCGACGAGCGGCACGCCGCGAACGTAGCGGCCGGTGTCGACGAGATCCTGCGTGAAGCGTCCCGTCAGCGCGCCGGCCGTGCGCGACACCTGATAGCTCACGCCGGTTTCGAGGCGCATCGGGCCGATGAGATCGTCCACGCTCGCCGCCGCCTGCAGTACGTCCTGGTCGATCGGCACGCCGTCCGCGAACGAGTCCGAATCTTCGAACAGCGCGTAGACGTAGTAGCCGCCGAGCTTGTCGAACCGTCGTGCGAGGCCGAGCGGCCCGCCGACGCCGAACGACGCCTCGCGCCGCGAGTAGTCGCCGCCGACGAGCTGCGCGAACCCGGTCGTCTCCTCCAGATAGCTGCCGGTCTGCGCGCGTCCCGACTTCGGCGTGAGATTCGTGTAGCCGCCGATCTTGCCCATGCCGAAGATCGGCGAGGGCGGGCCCGCGACGATCTCGATCTGGTCCATCGCGGCGAGCACGCTGCGGCCGTGCCCCTGCAGGCTCAAGCGCTTCATGCCGCGAAAATAGGTGTCGGCCGGCACGCTGCGAATGTCGACGGCGCCCTGAATGCCGAAACGGGTCGTCGTGAATACGCCCGGCACGACGCGCACGAGGTCCTCGACGGCCGACAGCGCGAACAGGTCGATCGTCTCATCGCTGATGAACGACACCGAGCGCGGCGTCTCGAGCAGCGGCTTCTGAAAGCCGAACGCCGACTCGCTCGACTCGCGCGGCAGCACGCGGCGCGGATCCTCCGTGACGCGCACGAGGCTGAGCATCGAGACATCTTTGTCCTCCGCGCTCGAAACGCCGGCTTCGCGCGCCGCGAGCCGCTGCTCGTCGGGCGCATGCCGCACGCGCACGGTCAGGTCGTTCAAGAGCGACCATTGCAGGTCGGAACCTTCGAGCAGGCGGTCGAGCGCGGCTCGCGGCGACATCTCGCCCGCGATCGTGCGCGAAAGACGGCCGGCGAGCTCGCGCGGGTCGTAGACGACCTGCAGCCCGCTTTGCTCGCCGAAGCGGTCGAGCGCATCGGCGAGCTTTTGAGCGGGGATGGAGAACTGCGTGCTGTCGCCGTGGAGCGCTGCCGAGTCTGCGCCGCGTGCCGAGAACGCGGCGAGCGCGGCAATCAGGCAGCAGACGTGACGGCGCGCCACCCGCGAACGGTCATCAGTGCTGCCCGCCGTCGTAACGGCGCACGAGAATGATTTCCTTATCGCCGCCGTTCACGACGCGGAGTGGCAGGACGCCGGCGAGCGCATCGACCACGACATCGCTGTCGCCCGCGATGAAATTGCCGCCGACGGGGAGCTGAGCGAGCGACGGATCGCCCAGACGCACCTTCTTCTTCGCGTAGCGATTGATCTCGTTCACGACGTCCGCGAGAGGCGTGTCGCGAAACAGCAATCGGCCGCGCGACCAGCTCGTCGCCACCGAAAGATCAACCGCCTGCTTGTCGCGCGTGGCACGTGCAAGGTCGATCTGGAGCCGCTCGCCGGGATGCAGGCGCTCCTGCCAGACCTGGGTTGCGCCTTCGTTGTCCACCGCGACGGAGCCTTCGGCGAGCGTGACCAGCACGGCGCCGTCGCGCATCTCGATTTGAAACCGCGTGCCGAGCGCAGTCGTCGTCGACGTCGCCGCCGCGACGGAGAACGGCCGCGCCGCATCGTGCGCGACATCGAACAGCGCACGCCCGGCTTCGAGCGCGATCTGGCGCCGACCCGCCGTGAATCGCACGGCGATGCGCGTACCGACGTCGAGCTGCACTCGAGAGCCGTCCTGCAACGCGATCGTTTCGCCGGCAGCCGCGGTCTGGTAAACGACCGGCTCGACATCCTGCTGCGCTCGATGGACGCCGACGACACTCACGGCGAGCAAGACGCTCGCCGCGAGCGCGGCGGGGATCGTCCAGCGTCGCGCGGATTTTGCCTGCGATATCGGCGCGCCGGACGGGACCGCCGGCGCGCGGCGCCCTGCGGCGGCCGCAATGTGCGTCTCGACTTCCTCGCCCATGTCCGGCGCCAGAAGCGCTTCGTCAAGCATTGCCTGCACGCGCGGATCGCGCGCGAGCAGCTCGTCCACCGCGCCGCTTGCATGATGCGCGCGCGCATACGCGGCAGCATGGGACGGATCTGCGTCCCGCCACCGTTCAAACGCCTCTCGATCCGCAGTCGAGCAATCGGGCGCGCGCAACCGTGCGAACCAGCGTGCGGCTTCGCTCAGGACTTGCTCGTCAATTTCGGCATCCATTGTGCCTATGACGGCCAATGCTCCTCTCCCCCTACCTTCTTCATGCAAATCGCGAGCGCATGGCTGATGTGTTTTTCGACCATCTTGATCGAGATGCCGCAATGGGATGCGATCTGGGAGTACGTCATGCGCTGCGCGCGGCTCAGGAGGAACACCTGGCGGCACTTCGGCGGCAGGCTTTCGATGGCCCGATACAGGATCTCGAGGTCCTGCGCCGCCGCGATCTCGCGATCGACCGAGGGCTGCTGCGAGGGCAGGTCCATGCCCTCGATCGGCAGTTGTTCGGAGACGTGGCGCACCGCGTCGGCCCGGCACTGATCGTTCGCGACGTTGATCGCGATACGAAACAGCATCGATGAGGGCGAGTGAATCTGCTTCGAGCCCTCGTACTGCATCAAGCGGATGTACGCTTCCTGCGCGATGTCCGCCGCGTCTTCCTTCACCCTCAGGCGCAGGCGTAAGAAACGAATCAACGAATCGTGATAACGACGAATGATGTCTTGAACGGAAAGCGTTTCGCCCGCGCGTTCGTTCGCACCTGCGAGGTTGGCCGCCTGCAACTCTTCCGAGGTCACGCTCATTGAAGCACCCATCAGCCCACCCCCTGCGGCCGATTAAGCAGGATGCGTGCCAAGGGTGCTTCGAGCCGCGGCTCGGGACGTGAGGGTGGTACGTGAGGTCGTTTACGGAGTTCGTGCTTCTTGGCGTAAGGCGATAAATCGCAAGCTATTTCGTATCGGCAGCGTGGGCACGAGCGCGCGCGAGATTCGTGACGAGCTCACTCGTGAATCCGTCGCGCGCACTATCGTGCGCCGACGCGATCTGCGTGAAATTGCTCTGTGACGGTGCCGGCATCCGCGGACGATCGCTCAACCTGGGTGCAATGAGCCCGTACAGGATGCCTGCACCGAAAACGCTGCTTCCTTGACCGTCACGCCTGATCGATATTGATTTTGAAGCCCACGAGCTTCCAACCGACGCCTTCGTAAATGAACTTCTGCGTGAAAGCGACCTTGCTCGGCTGCGTGGGAAAGTAACCCTGCAGGATCAGCACGCCGTTTTCATCGAGCCCCGCGACGGGCTCAATCGAGGGCTCGAAGCCGTCGAGCACCGTGAGATCGACGCCCAGATCGAAAAATGGGCCGAATGCTTCATCGAACTTCTGAAGCGTGAACTGCCGCTGCCACAACTGTGCAACCGTACGGTGAAAGTGCTCCATGCTCTTGTCGTTCACTGATACCGCGAAGTCGTGCATCGCTTGCTTGACGAGCACCACTTGATCCGCTTTCGCCGGAATGTTCGGGGAAGATTGTTCGGTTTGCAGCCCGGCGGTGAGCTTTTGAATGCCATAGATCTTCCACGCGCCGTTCTCTTTCACGAACAGCAGCTTCATCGGCACGACGCCGCCCGATTCCGTGATGACCTCTCCCTCCAGCTCGCCACGGCCCCCGCTGATCTGACGGCTCGACCAGCTGGTTTCCTTGAAATTCAACAGCGCGCCCCTGGTCAGGAAATCCTTCAGTGCAGCCTCGTCAGTGCTGGCCTTGAAGTCCTCCGAGAGATAGCTGCGGGCAGCGGCAATGTCCTGGCGCTTGATCGACGCAAAGAACTCATCCGCAGCACCCGCCATTCCCGCCGTGAAATAGAACACGACAACGATGGCCAACACGAATACGACGACGATCCCGAGTACGATCTTCAACAGCTTTTTCATTGTGATTCTCCGTCAAGCCCGCGAGGAAAGTCCGAAATGAGCCACGAGCAGCCCGGCGATGTCGTCCGGGTATGCAAAGAACTCCCGATCCAGCTGCTCCCAGGCTTCCTCATCCACATCGGTGATGCGAAACAACGCGTCTTGTCGCTCATCGCGATCAGGCGGCGGGCCGGCGTCGCCGAACATCGCATTCGCCTTTTCGACGATTGCGGCCATCCGATGCGCAGCGATGCTCCGCAGCGCGGTGGGCGCGAACCACGCCAGGTTGCCCGTGCCGTTGAAGTAGTACTGGTCGAAGCCCCCGTTGTTTACGTCCGCTTCCAACCCCCAGATCGCGACCAGGATCTGATCGCGCTCGGACAACTGCGTGAAGTTGTCGCCGGTGAATCGAGAGCAAGCCTGCGCGAACGCTTCGCTGAGATTCATACAGCCTCCATTGGCCGCAGCATTACGTCGCCTCAACCCGTCATGTCGGCCGCGGGTCCTTAGGGCGCAACATCGCGAGGCAAAGCTCCAGAACGTAGGAACCTGGCGCAATGATCGGCGCCACAATCAGCTCAAGTCCGCCAACGGATCTCTGTTCACTGGCTTCTCGAAGGACCCCATATGCAAGCGGTCCGGCCACGAGCACACCACACAGGAGCATCAGCACCACGGCACTCGTCACGCGGGGATAGTCACGATCAGGGGGTATCAAGGCGGCTGCGATCAAGCCAAGGAAGCCCGCCAGGGCCAACATTTTTTCGTACCAGACGAGAAACAGTACAGCGAAGAACAGCGGCATCGTTGCCGGCATGACGCCGGCGAGCAGATACCAGAGAGCGCGAACGATCGGCACGAGGTCGCGCATGCTATGTCCGGCGCCAGAGCTCGACGTCAATCGCGGGAGCCAGACGGCCTCCCCTGCTGCTTTCGGTTCGAGAAGTCGGCATACATCCCCGGCGCGGCGAGCCCCTGCTGTTCAGCAGCCGCGCTCAGTAATCAAATCCACATCTCGGCTCTACAAAGAAGGTATTCCAAAGATTCTTTTGCTTGCCCGGAAAGGTCAACCACAAGTAATCGCCTAGATCCTTCGCCACCAGATAGTTTCCGTGCAGCGTCTTGCAAGGGGTTGAATCTTTGGCGACCACGTCGCGAACCCGCGGCAGCGAGCCTCGACCGCTGTGATCTCCGGCCAAGACTCCCGTCGCTTCGGGCGCGAGCTTAGCGGCCCAGAGATCGGCGAGAAGCTGAACGGACTTCTCCAACTCCGATGCAAGCCGAGGCGACGATCCGCCGTGCCAGAAATGCATCCGGGCCTCCTTACTGCCGATCTTGCCCTGGAACGGTGTCTCGTTTCGGCCCGTCGCGATATCCGCTTGATGCAGTTTTCGAGAGTAAGTCGTGATGTACGTTGCATTCAGTTCGTGACTGCGAACCAGCGTGTCTGCGTCTGTCAACTGAACGTCATACAGCCACACTGGCACCTGGAAGAAGCGGCCGTCGAAGATGACCCTGAGCTCCACCACTCGTGCCGAATGCGTGGCCTCAGCGTGCAGAAACGCAAGTAATTCTTCTCCTGAAATGCCGTCTTTCTCCTCGATGATTCGGCGGCACTCGTCTACCGACGGATCGAACCCCAAGCACGCGAACGGGTACAGCAGGTTTTGCCGCTGGGAACCAGCATCGGTCCTCGAACGCAAAGCCGCGAGGAACTTCTCATGTGATTTGCGGTAGGCCTCGCCGACCAGACCCGGCACTATCCCCAAAGGCCACGAACTGATGACTTCGGAATCCGTGCTCACCGTGTATAGGAGAGGTGCTGAGGGCGCGAGCGTCGAATCTCCTTGTGCAAACGAGGTTGCCAACAGTCCGATCGAGCACAACAGAACGCTCCCGATCCTGCGTGCAAGGACTCGGGCAGCGCCCAAGCGTTGCTTGCGCCGAAACGAGGCAGCGGGTTCATCACAGCAGCGGCACTTGTTCATCCTGAGCTTCGCATCACAACCGAACATATGGACGAGTCTACCGTGCCGCTGCCCGGCATTGTCAGCAGAAGGAGGATTCGCTCGCCCTCCTGCTGCTGATTCCATCGGCCAAGTGGAACGGACGTCTCTGCTCAGAACGTCATGCGGAACCCGAAATTCGCGCGCACGCCGTCCTTCTCTGCCTAGGTCGCCTTCTGATAGCGCATGTCGAGATGCAGCTCGACGCCAGAGAGCACGCTGCCCGTGAATCCGACGCTGACATCGGCCGTCGTATCCGGCATCGCATCGTTCACGTTCGTACCGCCGATCGTCACCGCACGCACGTCGCGGAAGTCGCGCTGTGCGCCGATCCCGATGTACGGCGAGGCATCCTGCATACCGAGCCAATCGGTCGGCGCGCGCAACAGCTGCAAGCCCGCGCGTGCACGTAAACCATCGTCGTCGATCGCATCGACTCGCGAAACCTCGTCATCGAACGCATCGAGCTCGAGCCGCTGATACGCGACCTGCATCTGCGGCTCCAGCACCCAGCCCGATCGATGAGCTCGATCTCGTCCGATCCTTTGCGCTCGAAGTGTTTGCGGCTTTTTCGACCGCTACGGCGTCAGGCTCAGCACGCGTGCGAACGCCGAAGACGCCATGCACACTCCGGCGACGACACAGGCGACACCGACGGCGCGCGCGATCCATCGTCCCGAGAGCGTGAGCTTCTCCAGCAGCACGAGCAGCGCCATGAGCGCGATCCAGAGCACGTTCATCACGCCGACGACGAACAGAAGCGCCATCAGGATCCAGCAGCAGCCGACGCAGTACGCTCCGTGACGCAACCCGAGGGCGAGGCATCCGCGCACATCGCGGCGAAAGCCGCCATGGCTCATCAGGAATCCGAACGGCGTCTGGCATTGGAGTAGGCAAACGTGCTTGAGCGGCGTCCATTGATACACGCCGGCCGCGATCAGGACGATCGATGCCAGCGCGTTGCTGGCGCTTGCCATCCGGGAATCGAGGAGCGCCGCTCGCTCGAGTCCCCACTGCGAAAGCGTCGCGGCGAGCGAAAATGCGATCCACGCGAGGAAGTAGCCGGCGGCGAACCAACCGGTTGCCGCGAGGGGTTTACCCGCGCTGCTCCCCTGCCGGCCGACGCGAGCGTACAGGAGGATCATCGGCGCGACCGACGGGGCCATCATCCCGATCATCATCACCGCCCACATGAGGAACACGAACACGAACTCGACGGCGCTCCATGGCGAGGCGATGGGCGTCATCCATCGAATGCCGGCGGGAATCATGCGGAAGCCGTGCATGTCCATGCCGCCCATGTCCATGTCAGCAGCGAGCCAGAGCACATACGCCCACGCGAGCGCGACGAGGACACCCAGCGCGCCTGCAACGATGAGGCGATCTCGCCGCAGCACCGTTTCGAGGGTGCCGTCGATCATCGAGTGCTGACGTGAGGTGCGTATCCAGATGGCCTTCATGACTGGTTCGACCACCGAATCGATGCGTAGAGGCCGTTCTTGCCAGAATTGTCCCAGCGCATGCCGTGATCGTTGTAGGTGCTGCCCGCGGCGCCGACGGCCATCGCCATCTTGTCGGGGCTGACCGGATGGCCGATGTTCACCCACATCTCTCCGCTCGGATGCAGCGTCGGCAGCGGGTCGACCGACATGTGCAGGATCCCCGGAATCTCGGCAGAGCGCGTCGTGCCCTCGATCCGGAAGGTGATCGGGACCTTGCGAAAGCCAAGATTCCTGTTGATGAGCGGCGTGAAGGCCGCCATCGGCCCGCCGGCGGCGCCGCTGAAGATCGCGGCCAGTGCCTCGGTCTGCTGGTCATCGGCGCGCTCATCGATATACCCCGCCATCGACCAATTGCCCTCTGCCATGACGCCCGGTGCGTGGAGCATGACCGCGACGTTGAGATCGTCGATCGCGACGTCGCCATACTGGCCGCTCTGGATATGGAACAGCAGCGGCACGTCGCAAAACCCTTCCGTGGGTTGCGCTGTCAACGGCGCGGCGGTTGACACCAGGCACGGACACACGATGCTGCAGCTGCAATTCTCGAAATAGTCACCGCAAAGGTGCCACTGGATCGGGTCCGCCATTGCTCGCTCCCGCTGGCTCGAAACCAATGCATCGCGCTCGGATGAGCTGATGCGCGGGCATGCTACGCCTTCGCTGCCTGCGATGAGAATCACAAGAACGGGAAAGCGGCGGCTTCGCTGCAGTGCCGCGCGAGAACGAACGACTAGTCAGCCGATCCCTAGTCGGGTACTCGGAACAACGACCCGCGAGTGACGTTCAGGACACACACTCCTTGTTGCCGAGAATGGACATGCGTGCTTCCGCCCCCATGCTGCTTGCGTCGAGCTTCGGATTGACGCTGACGCTGATGTCCGCAGGCGAGCTCGCGGGTGCAGCAGAGTCGGGTCAGACTGCCTTCAACAATCGCTGCCGGACGTGTCATTCCGTTCGCGAGGGCGACAATCGACTCGGGCCGTCGCTGCACAACGTCTTCGGCGCGAAGGCCGGCTCCTCGGCATTCCCGGCGTATTCACAAGCGCTGCGAAACTCCGGGATCACCTGGAACGAAGAGACATTGAACAAGTTCATCGCCAATCCGGATGCGCTCATCCCGGGCAACAACATGAAGCCTTTCGGCGGGATCAGCGATGAGAACGAACGCAGGCAGATCGTGGAGTATTTGAAGTCGGTGAAGCAGGACTGAAGGCAAGGCATGCCGGTCAGTCCAGAAACCTCCACGTAGCCGCACCGTCCAGCCTGCGCACCCGAATGGACTCGACCAGCGCAGGATCGAAGTTGCGCAAGTTGACCCCCATTCTGCTCCGGCCGCGACCGAGGGGTGTCCAGTGCGTCACGCAGCCGCAGTTGGCGCAGCGACACAGTGAAAGGTACTTGTCGCCCCAGACGTAACGGGCCAGTGCATCTTTGCGCGCAATGACCTTCACCCTGCTGCGATCGTAGTAAGCCCACAGACCCGCGAGGCGACGACAGATCGAGCAGTTGCAGCTGGTGAGCTGCCTGGGTTTGCTCGGCACTTGGATCTGCACTGCCCCGCAATGACATGAACCTGTGAGCATGAAACTGCCCTCTTGTGCGCTCGACGGGGGCGTATGACAACCGAAGGTCGGCGGCAAGTCCACACCGGTTGATGACATCATGCCTGGGCAGCGCGAATCGAGGCTTCGCCAGCGCATCTAAGTTGTCTTGACAACTTGACCAACTTCAACCAGTCTCCCGCCCCATGCTCGACGCCCGCTCGCCGCTCCCCCTCTACCATCAGCTCGCCGAACGGCTCTTCGCCGACATTCAGGCCGGCCGCTACCCGCCCGGCTCGAAGCTGCCATCCGAGCACGAGTTGGCAGAAACCTTCCGCCTCGGCCGGCCGACGGTTCGGCAAGCCACGGCGGCGCTCATCCAACGCGGCCTGCTCGAGCGCCGCCGCGGCAGCGGCACCTACGTCCGCAGCGTACCGGCGCAAGTCGACTTGTTCTCGCTCACGGGAACGCTCATGTCATTCGAAGCCGGCGGCATCAAGCTCACGAGCGAGCTCGACCGGCCGCAAAACGTAGTGATCGACGAAGCCGGCCATCCGCTGCAGGGGCGTCAGGCAGTTCGCATCACGCGGTTGTCGCACGTCGATGCCGAGCCCGTGCTGCTCGAAGAGCTCGACTTCGATGCCGAGCGCTTTCCCGGTCTTGCGAAGTGGGTGCGCAAGGACAAGTCGTTGTCGGACATCATCGAGCGCCAATATCGCATGCGGCCCGAAAGCGCCGACCAGAGCTTCCGCGTCGTCGAGCTCTCGCGCGCGCATGCGCGCCGCTTGCGGCTCGCCGCGGGCAAATCGATCTTGCGCGTGGATCGCACCTTGCACTTCGCGCTCGCGCCTGGGGCGGCATTCGCGCGGATGTATTGCCGCACGGATCGCTTCGCGTTCTCGCAGCGCATCGGACCCCAGCATGGATGAGCGCGGCTACTACGGTCAGTTCGGCGGTGCGTATCTGCCCGAAGTGCTCGTCGCGACTTTCGATGAGCTCGAAGCCGCCTTTCTGAGCGCGAAAGCAGACCCGGCATTCTGGGCCGAGTACGAGTCGCTGATGTCGAGCTACTCGTGCCGGCCGACACCGATCACGTATTGCGAGAACCTCACGCGGCATTTCGGCGGCGCGCGGATCTACATCAAGCGCGAAGATCTCAACCACACCGGCGCGCACAAAG
>Ga0164243_10014506_pt1 | contig 10966 bp, 12 predicted proteins | sample OricompcompostOP_FD_108781 | JGI IMG/M metagenome (GOLD analysis project Ga0164243, IMG submission 108781) | Organic Plus compost microbial communities from Emeryville, California, USA - Original compost - Organic plus compost (OP) | ecosystem: Engineered > Solid waste > Mixed feedstock >...
ATCCCGGCGTAGTCCGTCAGCTTTGCGCCGTGGCCGTGGTGAACGCCGATCATCACCTTGCCGAACCGCAGGGCGTAGAAGTCGAGCCGGGATTGCACGACAGTTAGCCGGGGCTCGTTGGCATAGATGTGCGCCAGCATCCGCCTCATCACCCGGCTCGTGGATAGGTCATGGTTCCCGGTTGCCCAGATGACGTACACTTCTTCGTGGGTCTCTAGGCCGAAGTCGATGGCGTTGATCGCCACCTCAATTACGGCGTCAACCATGTCGTCGAAGTCGCCGTCAGAGTGCAAGACGTGCTTGCTGGTCGGCGTGACGGGAGCTACTCCATCGTAGTGCATGGCATCGCCGCCGAAACACAGCACCAGTCGGCGGGCCTTGGGCGCGTTGTTGAGGGCGTGGCTCGCGCTGGCCAGGATAGTCCGCTTGGCGGTTTCGATGTCCCATCGCCCGGCTGGGTCGTCGGAACTGATCTTCTCTCCGATGTGCAGATCGAAGAGGCCGAGGAAGTTCGTCAGCGGCGCCGTGATTGGCTTGGGCGCGTTGATCGGCCGGAACCTGGGGAACTCCTTAAGCCGCTCTTCGCACCGCTCAATGATCGCCTCTAGCGCTTCGGTTTGGGGGGACTGACGCTCCCAGGTCCGCTCGACCTGTCCCCCCGGCCCGCGCTGGACGGTGACTTTGCCCATCCGGTAGCCGGGGGCGACACCATCGGTCCAATGGCCCGGTGCATATCCCGCCTTCGCCGCCCTGGCCTGGATTACTCGGACCGCCCTTGAGGCGTTGGCGGTGTCCATGCCCACGGCTGCGGCGCCCTTCCCGAGCCCGCCGTGGTCGATGATGGCTTGGATGAGTTCTCGCTGCCGATCCGTGATGGCGTAGTCCAGCAGCTTGGGGTCTAGCTGGAGGGGGGCGACCATTACCCGGCGCATCCTTTCAGAGCGGCCTCCAGTTCAGCGATCCACGCTTCTCGGAGCGCCCGCCCGGCCCGGTAGAGCTTGGCCAGGTCGAAGACGTCCGAGGTTTGGGCTATCGCGGCGTCGCTGTCTGGGAAGGCGGGTTTGGGGGAGAGCTTCGGCCGGCACTGCACGGCGACGGGGATTGGGACATCGCGCGTCTCGATACGGGGCTCGGGCGTGTTGGTGGCGCAGGCGGAGAGCAATAGAGAAAGCGCCGCTGCACAATTCGCCAGCACCGCCGGAGGCGGTTGTTTTTGTTCCGTTATCGGCATTCCGATAGTGGATTGAGCACCGCCCATCATCCGGCTTCCCCCTTCAGGATGGCCAGGGCCGAGGCGCAGCGGTCCTTTCCGGCCTGGGCGTTGAGCACGCCGGTTGCGATCCGTCCGGCCTCGCGGCCGGCCTGGGCGGCGCGCTGGGCGGCCTTCTCGGCTTCTGCCGTCACTCGGGCGCTTTCGGCCTTCAGGGCCGCCACGGCCTCGCTCTGGCGCTTCAGGGAGGCGTCGAGGGTGGCGCGGTTGGCTTGGCACTGCGTCAGTTCGGCGGCCCACGCCCGCTTGGCGGTGGCGTGGGCGTCCCGCTCGGCCTTCAGGTCGGCCTTGGCGTGGCTCAGCCGCGCGGATTGAACGGTGAGCAGCAGAACCAGCGCTCCGATCCCGAACAGCTTCCAATGCCGGCCGGCGAAGGCGAGGATGAGAGAAAGGCTCACCAGGGGTCCTTTCTGTTGATGTCGCTGGCCACGATGAGCGCTATGCCTGCGCCTGCCGCGACGACAGCGGCGACCACAACGACTGCGGCGAGGATTTGCAGGGCGAGGCTCACGACAGCCCCCGCAGACAGAGTTCGCGCTCGGCGGCGCGGCGGCGCACCAAGCCGGGCATGCTCTTCCCGCCGGCCGCCTTGCGTATCGTTGCAATATCTGCAGCATCGCTGTAGTATACAGGCATGAATAAGCGTCCTTGGATCAAGCGCCATTGCCCGGCTTGCGGAGTAGAATTCGAGATGCGACCCAGCCCGAGCCGACTTACTTCCAATCGAGGAACCTACTGCTCGCGATCTTGCAGCACCTCGATTACAGCGAGACGCCATGGTCACAGCGCGCGCAACCACTCTACGCCCACATACACGACATGGGCGGCGATGATCTCTCGATGTGAGAACACCAAACACCACAAGTACGCCGCTTACGGCGGCGCGGGAGTCGTTGTTTGTGATCGCTGGCGATCGGCCTTCACTAACTTCCTTGCGGATATGGGTGAGAGACCAACGGGAAAGACGCTGGATCGGATCGACGGCTCGCGTGGTTACGAGCCGGGGAATTGCCGCTGGGCCAGCCCAAGAGAGCAGCAGCGGAATATCAAGACGAATGTCATGTTGTCGTTTGACGGCCGAACGATGTGCTTAAGTGACTGGGCTGAAGAGTTTGGACTTCACAAAAGAACTCTGTCCTATCGGATTCGCGCCGGGTGGAGCCTGGAGCGAGCGCTTAAAACTCCTCCCGATCCGCGATGCCGCTTAGGCAGAGAGAGCGCTCCACAGCCCGCCGCCTGACCAGCCCAGGCATTGGCCGCCCCCCAGCGTTGACCCAAAGACGCAAGGCGTCGCATGCCCCCAGCAAATCTCCGCCCTGGGCTTTGCGGGACATCGACGAGTTGCAGAACGCCCTAGGCCCGAGGTTGTAGGCGGCCGACACGAACGCGGCGCGGGTCTCCACCGGCAGGTCCGCCGGCAGGCATGGCGCGATAGCTTGGGCATGGACGGCTAGGTCGCGAGCCAGCAGCTCGGCGCACTGGTGATCTGTGTAGACGCGGTCCTGAACGCCCGACGTGGCGCCGGCGCAGACGGTCATGAGCTGCGAGCCCAAGGCCGGGTCCGGATAGGGGACGTTCCGCCAGCCCTCGAAATCCACCACCAGGGGCGCGGCAAGCGCGGCGGCGGAGAGCGCCGCTGCGACACCAGCGACGGCAGCGCGGACATTGGGCGCGGCCATCACCCGGCGCCCATGATCGCCCGGTGGACGTTGACCGCGAACTCCACCATCGCCGGGACGAAGATCCGATAGGCCAGGGCAATCCCGGTGGACGCCCCCAGGATGGACAGCGCCAACTTCCAGTCCATCTTCAGGAGCTTGGTCCTGACGACCGTTGAGCCGTCCGGCCGGGCCTTCTGAGAGACGCCGACACCTTGAATCAACAGCTCGATCTGCCCGGATAGGTGACCAAGCTTCCCGTCCACGTCGCTGAACTTCTTCTCCACGGCAGCCCAGCGGGTGTCATCGCTGTGCTCGTGGTCGTCCTGCCACTGTTCCAGGGCGGCGAGCCGCGCAGGCGTCGTGGTCGGCCGCGGGCGGCGCGCACCGTTCATCCGGAGTGGCTCGGCCATCCAGGTCTCCTTGGGGATGCAGCAGGAAGTGAAGTCGGGTAGGTTCGGCCGCTGCTCGCAGCGCTCAGCCCCGGCCACCCGAAGACCGGCAGTCGCGAGGTGGTCGGGGCTAAATCACCCAAGCCCTGTCGGGATTGAGCGCGCCCCAAGGGCTCGCGGTCGGACTCGGCGCATGGGCGCAGGCCACGATCATCACCAGCAGCAGGAACGCCAGGCATACGAGGAAGGCCGTCACCGGCCGGATTGCCGTCATGGGCGCCTCAATAGTCTCGTGGTGACATGATTGCTGGGCCGCGCGCCACACTCACAGCGCGAGGTTTCCGCATTACACGGCCAAGGTTTGGTGCTATAGTCTCGGCCTAAATGGCCGGGGGGCTTTAAATGGCGACGAAACTCGTTCGCACGCGCGCTGTGGTTATCAGCCTTGAGGATTCTCACGGTCGCCGCACCCGGTTCTCCGAGCGAGCCAAGGCCGCTGACACCAAAGTTGATTGGCAGTTCTTCGACGCGCACCGAGAACTGGATTCGCGGCTCGCCTACGACACCGCCAAAGCGGCTCGGGTACACGGCCGTAGTCTCCAGCCGGGCGAACTAGGTGTCTATTCCAGCCATGTCGGCACGTGGAGGGCGCTGCTGGAAGGCGACGCCGACCAGTTCGTTGTGCTTGAGGATGACACCATAGTGGATTGGCGCGCGCTCGAATTGATCGCCAAGCACGACTTCTCCGCTAACGGCTATGACTATGTGAAGCTCTTCTATAAGCGAGCCAGCCCGCACATAGTTTTACGGACCGACTACATCATCAACGGCACGTCCTTGGTGCAACTCCTGGGAAAGCCTTACGGCGCGCAGGGATACGTCATCACCCGCGCCGGGGCGCAGAAGATGCTCCCGGCGTGTCAAACCGTTGTGCGCCCCATCGACGATCAGATGGACCGCTTCTGGGAGCACGGCATTCCCAACCTTTCTCTCTTCCCCTTTCCTCTCATGGAGGAGGCTGGCCCCTCGGATATCGGTCCCGCCCGCTACGAAAAGATGCGCCGCCCGCAAGCAGCCTTCACCTGGAAGGATTCCATTCAGCGCAACAGCATCAGCCTCACGCTTCAATTTCGAGCCAAGGCCACAAAACTGTTCAGGAAGCTGGCGCCAGGCGCATCACGCCGCCCCAAAATCTACGGGACGACTCCAAGCGAGCAGCCCCAACCTATACCAGCTGGTGGAGCTCAACGATGATAGCCGCTATTTCGTGGGCGGTTTGGGCGGGCATCTGCCTAATTGGCGCGACCTGGATTGCCGATGTCCGCGGCTACAACCGTGGGAGAAAGAAAGCCGCCTACGACATCGGCCATGTCGCAGTAATGGCGCAGGAGCACATCAATAACGGAGATGTCGATGGCGCCAGGACCGCGCTCTATGGGCTCATGATGGCGTGCGGCTTTTCGGACGAATTTCTCAGCGAGATGGAAGCGGGGCGGCTTGAGGGGTTGAAGGCCCCCGAGCGTGAGATACCCACCACGCCAATCTACGACGGAGATACCCCCATGGAAGAGGTCGATGGCTTGGCTCTCGTGTCGCCGCTCGGAATCAGGCTCGGTCGCTAACCTGCCCGGTTGAACCTTATGGCGCTGACAGTCCCGTTGAAGTTTGCGCCCGCGGCGAACCGCAGAACGTTGTTGCCGCTATTGGGTGTGATGAACCACCAACGGGTGTTGTCGCTGGTGAGGGCGGCGCCCGCCGGGCTCAAAGACGTACCGCCCTCCAGCGTCACGGTGACGTTATCGCCAGCGCTGGTGGACGCGCCCGAGATGGTAAACCCAACCACATAGGTGGTTCCGGGCGTGACCGTGATCGGGAAATCGAGGTTCCCGGTAGAGCCGGTCGCGTGGGTGTAGACGCCACCGCCGCTGTCCGCCCAGCCAGTGCCCAGCGTAACCGCGCCTGTGATGGCTGAGTCCCTGACGTTCCATGGCTTAACGTTGTTGAACTCTACGATTGTGGGGCCGGGATTCATCCCACCGATGGTATTAGTGGGCGTCGTGGCCAGACTACCGGATAGGTCGCAGTTGTTGACCTGGAACAGCCCGATGGGCAGGCCGGTTGATTGGCTCCATAGGAACCGAACCCCGGAGAGACCGTCCCAATCGTCCAGTTGCAGCTTGCTGATCGCCTTGGTTGAGCTGCCCCTGATGTTGATGGCGGTGGCGTTCTTGCCGTTGAGGCTGACGTTCGCGACAGACCCGCGGCCGATCCGAATCTTCTCGACATTCTGACTGACGGCAAGGTCGAAGATGTTTACTGGCACTTCACCGCCAGGAGATTGGGTCGAGAAGTACCCGGCGTTCGACAGACCGTCGATATGCCACTCTCCGATATCGACTTCGGAGAACCCGTCCAGGCTGAAAACTCGCGCCGGAACTCCCGTCTGGTTGCCGACCACGATGTTGCGCATCGTGACCCTTTCCATGATCAAACGCTTCTTCAGGTCATTGGAGCAAGATATAACTCCGCTAGTACCGCTATAGCGGTTGCCCGGAGTCATGGTGTTCTCTACGTCGCCGCCTGCGCCCTCGATGTACACTTGGCCGAAGTGGGCGTCATCAACGAAAATGCTGATCGCAGGGTTACCGACGAACCCGCGCGTGTTCTTGATGATCACGGACGGGTAGAGGGTCGGGCCGCCGATGACGCCCCCCGATCCACCCTCGCCGTATGTGTTGCCCTTAACGACGAGCATCCCCTCGTAATAGCCGCAGTCGATCAGGGTCAGGGACGAGAAGACGGAGTTCCCGGCCTTCAGGTACATGCCGTCACAGTCCATGTGGGTCGTGTTCTTCACCCCGTTGACGATCATCGGGCCGGCGACGACGTTATGGAGGCAGAGACGGATTCCGTCGCAGTTCGCGGTGTCCGGGATCAGCGGATCGTCCTTGTTGGGCTTCCGAGACACACGCTGATCGTCGATGTTGTAAATGGAAACACCACTGATCACGGCGGTCTTGGTCAACAGGGCTCCTGCGTCGTTGCCCGGGTTTCCCTCCTCGCCTATGCGCAGGCCGACAGCGCGGCCATGGCGCTTCATGGAATTGTCCGACTGCTCGAACCCATCGTCCGTGTCGGGGACTACAATGTCCTTCCAGCGGAAGCCTTCCACAAAGACGTGCTCGACTGCGGTTCTGTGATCCACGCCGCACAGGCTGCCTTTCCCGCGGATGTTCTGCAGGATCAGCGTATTGACCTTCCACTCCTTCGTCCCCGGAATGTAGATGCTGCGGAGGTCGTAGGCGGATTCCAGCGTGCTGCCGATGTGGTCCCAATCCTCAATCTGGATCAGCGGAATGTCGCCGTCCATCTGGTCCACAGAGGCGCAGAGCCGGAGGTTCTTCGTGGTGATCCCCCGGAAGGTGAACCCTTGGGATTTCGGGACGAAGAGGGTCCGGGGGCTGGCCGAGCCGGTTCCGTCAAGAACCACGGCGCCGGGCGTCGCCGCAACCATTGTGACGTGCGCACCGGCAGAGGTCAGGGTTTGTGCGTTGATCAGCGAGAAGTCGTATGTGCCCGCCCCAAAGGCGAGAACTGAGCCAGCATTGGCCTGGATATAGTCAACCGCCTCGTCGTAGGCGTCTCGGATCTGGGACGCGGAACGGTTGGGTGTGCCGCCGAACTGCGCAAATGGAACAGCGTCGGCAGTGCCTACGCCGCCACCGCCAGCTTCAGCAATGGCGATAGCCCTCGCAGCCATACCGCGAGCGATGATGTCGGTGCTCATGGGGGCGCCTCAGCCGACCCGCCAGGCCGTACCGTCCGAGTAGACGGGAATAGGGGTGGACCCGCCGCCCACCACGACCTCACCGAAGACCGGAGTGTTGGCGTCCGTAACCATGCGACGTGCGCCTGCGGTCGCGGTCGAGGCGGCCGGGAGGCTGGCGACAGTGCCGACACCCGTACGGACGTGGCCGGTGGCGAACAGGTTCCGTATCCGCCGGGCGGACGATGACCCGATATCCGCGCCACCATCAGTAGCGGCCCCGAAGTCGCCCGCTGAATTGAACGTCCACGTTGACGATCCACTACCGTTCACGCGGATGAGGATGCTGGCGCTCGACCAGAACATCATGTTCGGACTGCCGCCCGAACCAGCCGTGGCCGTCCCGATAGTGAAATTTCCACTTTGCCAGTTCATATAGCCAACGCGATAGTCGGACGCGCTGGTATAGAAGCTGAACACCCCAAACGATTGCGGATTTGCGCCGTTTCGCAATGACAACTCCCCGGGATTGTCCCGGTGAAGCTGAACGTCACCGCCGATCATCACGGCGGCGTCGGACGCAATATTCGCGTTGCCGGCCTTGTCCACGGTGAACTTGGAGGCGCCGCCAACCTTCAGGTCGAGCAGTTTGGAGGCACCAGCGCTCGCAGTGTCGGTGACATCGACGGTGGCGGCGGTGAACGTGATCGCCCCGGCGTTCCAGGTCTGGGTCAGGTTCACCAGCGGCGTAGAGACGGTGACGGTCTCTCCCGTCCCAGAGATCGGCGCCGCGGAGGCGGTCCCGCCTCCTGTCAAGGCCCGCGCAGCCATGCCGCGGGCTACGATATCCGTGCTCATTGGCTGATCCGGTAGTCAACCGTCCCCGAGGTGTAGGTGCAGTTGAGGCGGTAGGAGACGCCCTGCTCCGGGTCTTCCCAACTCGTGGAAACTGGTGTCGTCCACGCGACTGCCGTTCCGTCCGGATAGGTCACGGGGTACCAAGCGCTCGTGTTCGGGAACTGCCGCTCAAGCGCCACTGTCGCAGTGAAGGTGTTCGACAGGGTGATATTGAAGGCGTTGGTCGTTGACCGTTGCCCGACGCCAGGGACGAACGCATTCGACTGCGTTGAACTCGTGAATGAGCCGGTGAGTGCAGACAAAGCATCCTCCATGCAGAAGGGCCGCCTTCCTGCGGGAGGGCGGGTGTGGTAGGGATGGGTTGTGGAATTCGAGCCTGGAAAGCCGCTCTGGATCGCTGCCGTTGCGGCGACGCAGGTCGCTATCGTTTGGGTATGGGGGTTCTGGCTGAAGCGGCAGCTTCACCGCCTGTTCCTGGCGAGCTGCTTCTGGTCTGGACGTGGGGTTAGGACTGTGCGCCGACTCTACCGAACGGGTCGGCCAGCGGCGTCGTAGAAGCTCCCGGAGGCGTCCTGCATCACGGCGCCTTCGGGCCAATCCTGAACGACCGGCCGGCGGGCCTCAGCGGCAGCGTTTGTCGCGGCGGCGGCTCCAGCCCCCGCCACAACCGGACGCGCGAAGCGGGTAGCGGCCTGGATGATCGGGGCGGCAGCAGACTCCTTCCCGCCCGCGACAACCCTCATGGCCTCGTTGATCCTGCCGCGGGTCGCCATGTCAGCGGCGGTTTTCGCACCCGCGCCCACCAGGCCAGGAATGCCGAGCAGGGGATTGGTCATGGCCGCGCCGACATTCATCATGGCGGAGAGCCCTCCGGTTGTCGGAGAGAGGCGGCCGACCAAGCGCATCAGGTTCCCGAGCGCGTCGCCCTTGAAGGCAGCCTCGATGGCCTCCCGCTCGGCGCCGGTGACGTTCGGGTTGTCCTGCAACACCTTCCGCACCTCTTGGCGCAGGGCGTTGTCGATGTTCCCGCCTGTGCTGGAGACGGCCGCTCGATCCTGGGCCGCCTGAATGGCCGCCTGCAGATCCTTTGTCAGAAAATCTCGCCTGGCCAAGTCGCGTGCGGTCTTCACGCCCTGGACGGCCGCTACCGGATCGCCCGACACCACATGCGCCGGGCGCATCGCTTCAAGGAAGTCGTCCACCTGGCGAAGCATCAGCTTCCCGACCGACTGCTCCGCCGTCGAGCCGCCGCCATCGACGACGTTGCCGCGAATGAACTTCCGAAGGTTTTCCACCTCTTGGAAGGTCGGAGATTTTCCTTGCAGGGAATCGATCTTCGCCAGCGCCGAGTTGACCTTCGTGTGGCTCAGCGGGTCATAGACAGGCGACGCCTTCACTTCCTGGTCGATCACACCGATGAGCCCGTTGAACGGCCCCGGCTTATACTGCACGCCCATGTTGTCCACGGCCTGATAGGCAGCGTCCTTGGCGGCGGTGAGTTCGGCCGGGTTCATGGCCTTCGGGCGAAGCGCCTTCGCCGCAGCCTTTCCAACGCCCTTTAGAGCCATGTCGCCTAGCTTCGCCCCGGCGGCTCCAATAGCCGCGTCCGTAGCGATGCCAGGCAGGCCTTTCGCGTCAGACAGCAGGGCTCCTGAAGCCGCGCCTTGAGCGAGAATGCCGCCGGGGAGCATGGCCGTGGGAAGCGTACCGACCACGTTGCCGGCGAACTCTCCGATCCTGCCGGGAACGACGCCCTTGGCCCTCTGCGCGGCGACGTAGTTGGCATGGTCCTGCTTGGCTTGGGCCGCGGTGGGCATCCCCATCGCCTTGCCAGCGGCGGGCGCTGCCTTGAGCGCCTGGATCGCCGGGCCGAACGGCGTCAGGCTCATGGCGTCTGCGAGCGGCTGCGGTATGGCTGCGGCGCCCTTCTCAACCCAGGTGGCGAGGTTATCGAGCGGGGTCATAACCCCCTTCTGGAACCCGAGCGCCTGGTCCTTGCGCGGGTTTACCGGGACCGCTGCGGCGGCGGTCGCCTGCTGCTGCGGCGGGGTCTTGTTCGCCAGGGCGGCGACGTACTTCCGCGTCTCGGGATAGTTCGGAACGCCGCCGGCTTTTCGCACCGCGGCCGGCCCGGCATTGTACGCCGCCAACGCCCTGGCTTCGTCGCCCCCGAAGGCGTCGAGCTGCTTGCGCAAATAGGTCACGCCACCCGTGATGTTCTGGTACGGGTCGTCCGGATCGACGCCAAGCTCCTTCGCCGTCGCGGGCATGAGCTGCATCGGCCCACGCGCGCCCTTCGGCGAAACGGCCTTAGGATTGCCGCCGGATTCGACGTGCATCTGACGCAGCACTAGATCGGGGCTGACGCCGAGCCGCTGAGCCTCGGAGGACGCATGGTCCTCAAGGTCCCAGCGGTCGGCCAGAGCCATGGCGTCGGCGTCGCTCTGCGCCTCGATGGTGAGGCGCCGGCCGCGCGGCGTTTCGAGGGTGTACGTCGCCATCTACTGCACCGAAATGATGCGGGAGCCCCGGGGACCGGTCATGGTCGGAGTGCGCGGCTGGGATGGACCGCGCTGCCCGCCGTAGGTCTGCCTGTAGAGGGCTTCGCGCTGGCGCTTGACCTCTAGAAGCTGATCCCGCGTCTTCGCCAACTCCTGCACGAACTGCTTAGGGTCCTGACCCGTTTGCAGTGCGCCATAGAGCGATTGCAGGATGGTGTTCTCACGCTCGGAGACGTTGCCGAGCGCTCCGCCTGTGGGCGAGTTGGCGCGCATCTTCTGCAATTCGCCGAAGCCGATGATCCCCTTCAGGGGAGCCATCTTGGCGTCGAGGTTGAATGCCGGTGTTCCCTTTATGCCGGCGAGATTGGCGCCGAAGCCGGTGGAGAGGTTCGACACCATCGAGTCGCCAGACTGGACGAACTTCCCGTCCGGTCCTTGGGTTTGCCCCAGAATCTCGTTGATCGTTTGGATGGCCAGATCGGTCGCTCGCGCCTGATCTTGCAACCCGGCCCATTGCTGGG
>Ga0164243_10014507_pt1 | contig 10966 bp, 9 predicted proteins | sample OricompcompostOP_FD_108781 | JGI IMG/M metagenome (GOLD analysis project Ga0164243, IMG submission 108781) | Organic Plus compost microbial communities from Emeryville, California, USA - Original compost - Organic plus compost (OP) | ecosystem: Engineered > Solid waste > Mixed feedstock >...
GTGTTTGGTGAACAGCAGCGACTCGTCGTCGACCTTGCCGTAGCGGATCATCCGCATGTCGAAGAGGTAGTTCTGCTTGAGCCGCCACGGTGCCCGCGAGCCGGACTTCGGCAACAGGTGCTCCGCGCGCTTGAAGTAGCCCGGTGAGAAGTCCATGAACGGCAACTCGTCCACCGCGTCCCCGGGATGCTGCGGCTCGACACGGTCAAACCCGTTGTCGTCCATGTAGTTCAGCAGTCGGCAGGTGAACTCGGAGACCAGGTCGGCCTTCAATGTCCACGAGGCGTTGGTGTAGCCGAACGTCATCACGAAGTTCGGGATGCCCGAGAACATGCAGCCCTTGTAGGTCATCAGCGACGGCAGGTCGATCGGCTCACCGTTCTTGGTCGGTTCCAGCCCACCGAGCAGCTGCATGTTCAAACCCGTTGCGGTGACGATGATGTCGGCCTCCAGCTCATCGCCCGACGACAGTTTGATGCCGGTCTTGGTGAACCGGTCGATCGTGTCGGTGACGACATCAGCCTGACCCTTGCGGATGGCCTTGAACAGATCGCCGTTGGGCGCCAAGCAGACTCGCTGGTCCCACGGCTTGTACGTGGGCGTGAAGTGCTTGTCCCAGTCGAACCCTTCCGGCAGCCTGCGTTCCCCCATCTTGCGCAGCGCGTTCTTGAAGACGTTGGGGAATTTCCTGGCGATCTGGTATTGCACCGTGGCCTGGATGATCGCCTTCCAGCGCGTCGCCGCATACGCCGCCTTCTCCGGCAGCACCTTGCTGACCTTGGCCACGAAGGGGTCCTTGTCGGGCATCGCGGCGATGTAGGTCGGCGAGCGCTGCAGCATCGTCACATGCCCCGAACCCGTCGCGATGAGCGCGGGGATCAGGGTGACGGCGGTGGCGCCGCTGCCGATGACGACGATCTTCTTGCCCTGATAGTCGAGATCCTCGGGCCAGTGCTGCGGGTGCACGATCTGGCCTTCGAAGTCCTCCGCCCCGGCGAACTCGGGCAGGTAGCCCTCGTCGTAGTTGTAGTAGCCGGTGCAGCCGATCAAGAACGAGCAGGCGATCTCACGCTGCTGTCCGTCGGACTCCACCCGCAGGGTCCACCGATTGTCGGCGTCGGACCAGTCCGCGGCCACGACGTTCTGGCCGAACCGCATGTGCTTGTCGATGCCGTTCTCCGCGGCCGCTTCCTTGAGGTAGTTCAGGATCGACGGGCCCTCGGCGATGGCCTGCTCGGACAGGTACGGCTTGAACCGGAAGCCGAGGGTGTACATGTCGGAGTCGGAGCGCAGACCCGGGTACTTGAAGAGGTCCCAGGTGCCGCCGAGGTTGTCCCGGCGCTCGAGGATGACGTAGCTCTTGTCGGGGCAGCGCTGCTGCAGATGCCACGCGGCGCTGATGCCGGAGATGCCGGCTCCGACGATGATCACGTCGACAAATTCAGTCATGATGTAAAGCTATCAACACGGTGTCGAATAAGTCAACAGTGTGTCGACAAATTCGACGCCGTGTAAAGTCGCTGTCGTGACGACCGCCAGCCATCCCCGCCTAGCCCGAGGCCGTCGGGCTACCCGCCCCTCCGGCGACGACCGTGAGCTGGCCATTCTGGAGACCGCCCTGCGCCTGTTGGACGAGCGCCCGGAGCACGCGATCTCGGTCGACGATCTCGCCAAGGGCGCAGGCATCTCGCGCCCGACGTTCTACTTCTACTTCCCGTCCAAAGACGCAGTGCTGATGACGCTGCTGGAACGGGTGATCAACGACGTCGACACGGCGATGAACAAATTGGTCGAGAATCCGCCGGCGGAGCGGACCGAGTTCTGGCGCGCGGGCATCGCGCTGTTCTTCGAGAGCTTCGGCGCCCACAAAGAGATGTCACGCGCCGGATACGCCGTGCGCGCCCGCGTTCCGGAGGCCTACGACATGTGGGCTGCGGCGATGCAGAGGTGGATCGACGCGACGGCCCGCGCCATCGAAGCCGAGCGTGCCCGCGGCAACGCGCCGGTGACGATGCCCGCGATCGACCTGGCGACCGCGCTGAACCTGATGAACGAGCGCGTGATGGTCGCGGCCTTCAGCGACGAGCGGCCCGCGGTCCCGTTCGACCATGTGGTCGACACCCTGGTGACCATCTGGATCAGCAGCATCTACGGCGAAACGCCGTAACCCCCTGTCCTCCGTCGGACCCTGATGCGAACATATGTTCGTGGTCCGGGTTGCATCGACGGCGCCGACGGCGGACGCCACGATCCTGCACGCCGACCTCGACTCGTTCTACGCCTCGGTCGAGCAGCGCGACGACCCGGCGCTGCGCGGCAGGCCGGTCATCGTCGGCGGCGGCGTCGTGCTCGCGGCGAGCTATGAGGCCAAGGCCTACGGCGTGCGCACCGCGATGGGCGGGCGCCAGGCTCGTCAGCTGTGCCCGCACGCGGTGGTGGTGCCGCCGCGGATGAGGGCCTACTCCGAAGCCAGCGACGCGGTTTTCGAGGTGTTCCGCGACACCACACCCCTCGTCGAACCGCTGTCGGTGGACGAGGCCTTCCTCGACGTGTCCGGGTTGCGCCGAATCGCGGGCACACCCGTGGAGATCGCCGCGCGGCTACGCGCCCAAGTGCGCGACCGCGTCGGCCTGCCCATCACCGTCGGCATCGCCCGCACCAAATTCCTCGCCAAGGTCGCCAGCCAGGAGGCCAAACCCGACGGCCTGCTGCTGGTGCCGCCCGACCGCGAACTGGCGTTCCTGCATCCTCTTCCGGTGCGCCGGCTCTGGGGCGTCGGCGCCAAGACCGCCGAAAAGCTGCACACCTACGGCCTCGAAACCGTCGCCGACGTAGCGGAGCTCAGCGAGTCGACGCTGTGTTCGCTCGTCGGTCACGCGATGGGCTGCCGGTTGTTCGCGTTGTCCCGCAACATCGATCGCCGCCGCGTGGTCACCGGCGTGCGCCGCCGCTCGGTCGGTGCGCAACGCGCGCTCGGCCGCCGCGGCAACACTATGTCGGCGGGCGAGATCGACGCTGTGGTGGTCAATCTGATCGACCGGATCACCCGCCGCATGCGCAACGCAGGGCGCACCGGGCGAACGGTGGTGCTGCGGTTGAGGTTTGACGACTTCGGCCGCGCCACCCGGTCGCACACCATGGCCAGGGCCACCGCGTCGACCGACGTGATCCTCGCCGCCGCACGCGATCTCGTCGCGGCCGCCGCACCGCTGATCGCCCAGCGCGGGCTGACGCTGATCGGCTTCGCGGTGTCCAACATCGACCGCGACGGGGCCCAGCAGTTGGAGCTGCCCTACGAGGAGCACGCCGACACCGTTGCGCTCGACGACGCCGTCGACAAAGTGCGTAAGCGCTACGGCTATTCGGCGATCACCCGCGGCGTGCTCGTCGGGCGCGATGCCGGCCTCGAGATGCCGCACCTGCCCGACTGACTATGACGCCGTCCACTCCAGCAATTTGTCGGCGGGCCACGTGTTGACGATCCGGTCGACGGGCACTTCAGCGTCCAGCGCGCGTTGCGCGCCGTAGCCGAGAAACTCCAGCTGACCCGGTGCGTGCGAGTCGGTGTCGATCGAGAACAGGCAGCCGATCTCCAGCGCCAGGCTCAAAAGTCGCGTCGGCGGGTCGCGCCGCTCTGGCCGCGAGTTGATCTCCACCGCCGTGCCGTTGTCGCGGCAGGCGGTGAACACCTTCTCGGCGTCGAACTTCGACTCCGGCCGCATGCCGCGTCCACCCGTCACGAGTCGGCCCGTGCAGTGGCCGAGTACGTCGGTGTGCGGGTTCTCCACCGCCCTGATCATCCGTCGCGTCATCGCGGGCGCATCCATCGCCAGCTTGGAGTGCACGCTGGCCACCACGACATCGAGCCGCTCGAGAAGCTCGGGGTCCTGGTCCAGCGAGCCGTCCTCGAGGATGTCGACCTCGATGCCGGTCAAAATCCGCATCGGCGCGACCTTCTCGCGGAGCTCGTCGATCACGTCGAGCTGGCGGCGCAGCCGCTCCGGCGACAACCCGTTTGCGATCGTCAGCCGCGGCGAGTGGTCGGTCAGCGCGCAGTACTCGTGGCCCAAATCCCTCGCGGCCAGCATCATCTCCTCGATCGGCGCCGACCCGTCCGACCAGTTCGAGTGCACGTGCAGATCGCCCCGCAACGCCGTCCGCACCTCGCCGCCGCCGAGATCCTCGGCGTTCGAACGCAATTCGACGAGAGCGTCGGGCTCGCGGCCCGCCCAGGCCTGGGCGATCACCTTCGCCGTCTTCGGCCCGATGCCCGGCAGCGTCTGCCAGCTGTTGGCGGCGCCATGGCGTTCGCGTTCGGCGTCGCTGAGCGTTTCGACGATGTCGGCGGCCTTGCGGTAGGCCATCACCCGCCGCGGATCCTCGCGCGCCCGGTCCTTGTAGTACGCAATCTGGCGAAGGGCGACGACGGGGTCCATGACTCCAGTGTGCCCGCTTACGGCACCCGCCAAGCCGGGTCCCGTCCGCTGCGCGCGACGACCCGGTCGAGGTCCGGCGCGTCGTCGGCGACCGGCACCGCAGGGCCGAACAATCCGTCGGTGCCCGCGGTGTCGAACTGCGCGAGGTGAGCCAGGCAGGCCTGCAGCGTCGCCGCGTCGACGTCGTAGGGCTCACCGATGACGCGCCCGACATCCCAGCCGTGAATGACGACCTCGGCCAGCGCGACGTTGCCCATCACTTCTGCGGGCAGTTCGACGCCGCCCGCGCGGGTCATGCCCTCCCATGCTGCGGGGTTCTTCCACGCGGCGGCGAGTGCGGCCAGCCGCTGCGGGTAGGCGGTGCGCCAGTCCGCGTCGATCGCCGCGTCGTCGGTGGGCGGGGTGTCGGTCAGCGGGCCGAACTGCTTGCCCGCGGCGGCCTCGAAGGCCAGGGCGAGACCGCCGATGTGCGCGATCAACGCGCCGAGGGACATTCTTTCGCACGGTGTGGCCAGGCCGAGTTGCTCATCTTTGACGCGGGCGAGCACGTCCGCCGTGCGCTGGCAGGCCGGTGTCAGATCAATCATGCAGATACTGACCGACCCGGCGCCGCGAACTCATCGGTCCTTATCGGTTCGGCAGCGGTTTGATCGCGCCGTTGACGAGGGCGCGCACCTGGTCGTCGACCCCTCCGCCGACGAAGAACAGCATCTCGTCGTTGGCCTTGAGCACGTCGTCAGGTTTGGGCAACAGCACCGCACCCTCGCGCACCACGATGGCCAGCGAGGTGTTCTCCCGCATCGTCAGGTCGCGCACCCGCTTGCCGACCATGGGATCGTCTTCGGGCAGTCGCAGTTTGGCCAGGCTGACCTGGCCCTGGCGCAACTCCATCAGCCGCACCATGTGCCCGATGTCGATCGCCCCCTCGATCGCGGCGACCAGGGCGCGTGGCGCGGGCACCGCGACGTCGACGCCCCACGCCTCGTTGAACAGCCACTCGTTGCGCGCGTCGTTGACCCGTGCCACCACCCTGGGCACGCCGAACTCCGTCTTGGCCAACAGCGAGGCCGCGAGATTGACCTTGTCGTCGCCGGTGGCGGCGATCACCACGTCGCACAGCTGCAGCTCCGCCTCCTCCAGCGAGGTCAACTCGCACGCGTCGGCCAACAGCCAGTCGGCGTCGGGCACCGTGTGCGGTTCGTAGTGCCGCACGTTCTGCTCGATCAGCAAAACCTTGTGCCCGTAGGCGAGCAGTTCCAAGGCGACGGACCGGCCGATGGCCCCGGCGCCCGCGATGCCGACGCGCATCGGCGGGTGCTCGTCGGCGGGGCTTCGAGCCTCCGCCTGTCGCCGCCTCATGATTCGGAACACAAGGTCATAGTGACCCATCAGCCGCCGTACTGGTTAACTGCGGTGTGAAATGACCCTGCAGCAGCTGTATCTAGTACTGCTCGCCGGCGGCCTCGTCCTGCTGGCGAGCATCGTCGCCACGCGCGCCACGAGCCGAGTGGGCCTGCCGAGCCTGCTGCTGTTCCTCGGCATCGGCGTGCTGGTCGGCGAGGACGGGCTGGGTCTGCACTTCGAGAACTACCTGCTCGCCGACCACCTCGGAACGGTCGCCTTGGCGGTCATCCTGATCGAAGGCGGTCTGACAACACGGTTCTCCGACATCCGAAAGGTGTTGGCGCCAGCGGGAATGCTCGCCACGATCGGAGTCGGGGTCAGCATGCTGGTCACGGCCGCCGGGGCGCACCTGCTGCTCGGGATGGACTGGCAACTCGCCCTGCTGCTCGGCGCCATCGTGTCCTCCACCGACGCAGCCGCGGTGTTCTCCGTCCTGCGGGTCGTGCCTCTGCCGAGGCGCGTCGCCGGCCTGCTGGAGGCCGAGTCTGGTTTCAACGACGCCCCGGCCGTCATCTTCGTCCTGATGTTCTCGGCGACACCGCTGGAGCTTTCGCCCATCAACGCTCTCGGTGGAGTGATCTACCAGCTGACTGCCGGCGCGCTGATCGGCTTCGGCTGCGGGGTGCTTGGCTCGATCGCGTTGCGGCACATCGCCCTTCCTGCGTCGGGCCTGTATCCGCTCGCGACATTCGGGCTCGGCATGGTCGCGTTCGCTGCGGCGGGAAGCGCCAACGCCAGCGGATTCCTGGCCGCCTACCTGGCCTCGGTGGTATTGGCCAACACCGGCCTTCCGCACCGCTCTGCGACCAGATCCTTTGCCGAGGGACTGGCTTGGCTCGCCCAGATCGGCTTGTTCGTCCTGCTCGGCCTGCTGGTCGACCCCAGCGACCTCGGCCAAGATCTCATCGCCGCGATCGTCGTCGGTCTGGTGCTGCTGCTCGTCGCGCGCCCCGCGTCGGTGGTGATCGGACTCGCCGGATTCCGCGTCCCGTTGCGCGAGCAGGTGTTTTTGTCCTGGGCGGGGCTGCGCGGCGCGGTGCCGATCGTGTTGGCCACGTTCCCGATCGTCGAGGGCGTTCCCGACAGCATCCGGCTGCTCAACATCGTGTTCATCCTGGTGGTGGTCTTCACGCTGATCCAGGGCCCCAGTTTGAAGCCGCTGGCCCACTGGCTGGGTCTGATCCCCCGCGAGGCCACCCGCGAGATCCAGGTGGAGGCGGCGCCGCTCGACGTGCTGGAGGCCGAGCTGTTGACGATGACGGTGCATCCGCCGTCGCGGCTGCACGGGGTCACGGTGCTCGAGCTACGGCTGCCCGAACCCACCGTCATCACGCTGATCATCCGCGACGGCACCACCTTCGTGCCCCAACCCGACACACGGCTGGCCGCAGGCGACGAACTGCTCATCGTCACCACTCCGAAGACCCGCGCGGCCGCCGAACGCCGGCTGCGTGCGGTGAGCCGCCGCGGCAAGCTCGCTTACTGGTTCGGCGAATACGGCGAAGCCGAGTAGCCCTCGCTCACAGCGCGCGTCCAGGGAACCGCGACTACGATCGATTCAGTGCGATTCGCTTTCAAGACTTCCCCACAGAACACCACCTGGCGTGACCTGCTTGCCGTTTGGCAGGCGGCCGACGACATCGACATCTTCGAGTCCGGTTGGACGTTCGACCACTTCTACCCGATCTTCTCCGACCCCACCGGCCCGTGCCTTGAGGGTTGGACGACGCTGACGGCGCTCGCCCAGGCAACCAAGCGTCTTCGGGTCGGCGTGCTGGTCACCGGAATTCACTATCGCCATCCGGCCGTCCTCGCGAATATGGCTGCAGCGCTTGACATCATCTCCGACGGCAGGCTCGAGCTCGGCATCGGCGCGGGCTGGAACGAGGAGGAATCCGGCGCCTACGGCATCCAGCTCGGCTCCATCAAGGAGCGCTTCGACCGCTTCGAGGAGGCGTGCGAGGTGCTCATCAGCCTGCTGAGCAAGGAGTCCACCACGTTCGACGGCAAGTACTACCAACTCAAGGACGCGCGCAACGAGCCGAAGGGCCCGCAGCAGCCCCACCCGCCGATCTGCATCGGCGGCAACGGGGAGAAGCGCACGCTTCGGCTGACCGCGCGCTACGCCGACCACTGGAACTTCGTCGGCGGCACTCCCGAGGAGTTCGCCCGCAAGCGTGATGTGCTGGCCGCGCGCTGCGCCGACATCGGCCGCGACCCGAAGGAGATCACGAGGTCGTCGCACGTGCGCCTGGAGCCGGACCTGAACTACAGCAAGGTGATCGACGAGGCGGCGGCGTTGGGCAAGGAGGGGCTGGATCTGGCGATCATCTATCTACCCCCGCCGCACACGCCCGCGGTGCTCGAGCCGCTGGCCGAGGCCATCAGGGATTCGGGTCTGGCCCGAACCTGAACACGTTGTCGTTTTCCCGCGAACGTGAAGCCATTGCGAAAAGTCGGCTCCGAAATCGCTCTGGCTTCACGTTCGGCGCACGGGGGTGCGGGTCGGCGCCCCGGCGTGGGTGATTGCGGGGCGAAAGTCAGCAAAGCTAACGGACGATAACGAACGTATAACAGCCCGGCAAAGAATAGGTAACGGCGCGACGCGATGTCGTAACCAGGGCGATCGAAGGGTTGCTAGAAGCCGTAGCGGAGTAGCTCGTCACGGGTGATCAGGCGCTCGGCCTGGGCCGGGTACTGACGGCACTTGAGCGGATGACGGAGTAGGGACCAGGCGATTCGACTCACCCGAGAGCGTGACAGTGGGTTGAGGTACACGTCGATCACTCCTGCGGTATAGCAGTTGCTGAACCGTGACACTACGTTACCGCAGCGTCCTCATGAAGTCATTAGATACCGCATGTCGGGCAAACAAAACTAGGCGCGCCGTAGAAAAAGCATATGATTTTAATGAGACAGATGTGACAGATGAGGTTTCATCGCAGAAACACAGCGTTGAGCGTGACGGTGCGCAAACGTCGCTCCCGGATCAACTCGACGAGCGCTCCGTAGACCTGTGTCACCGGCTCGTGGTTGAGGTGCCCGATCACGATGGCGCCCGGCGCGAAGTACCGCTCGACCGCCCGCACGATCTCCTCGGCCGGAATCACACATGCTCCTCCAGCGACCCGACCACAGCGTGGTGGCGGCATAGCCCAGCTCGCCAGAGAGCTTGGCGACGTGCGTCGGCTGGCGCCGCCTTGAAGCGTCAGCGCTGGGGAACCGCGGTCGGCTTGATCGGCGCGGGCAGAACGGTCTTGCCCATCAGGTAGCGGTCGACGCCCGCGGCGGCGGCGCGGCCCTCGGCGATCGCCCACACGATCAGCGACTGGCCGCGGCCCATGTCGCCCGCGACGAACACGCCGGGCACCGACGACGCGAAGTTCGCATCGCGTGCGACGTTGCCGCGTTCGTTGATCTCGACGCCGAGGTCGGTCAGCAGGCCTTCTCGCTGCGGGCCGACGAAGCCCATCGCCAGCAGCACGAGGTCGGCTTCCATCTCGAAGTCGGTGCCCTCGACCTTCTGGAACTTGCCGTCGACCATCTTGACCTCGTGTCCGCGCAGGCCGGTGACCTTGCCGTCGCGGCCGAGGAACTCCTCGGTGTTGACCGAGTACACCCGCTCGCCGCCCTCCTCGTGGGCAGACGAGACGCGGAACATCAGCGGGTAGACCGGCCACGGCGTGGACTCGGCGCGCGTGTCCGGCGGCCGCGGCATGATTTCGAACTGGTGCACGCTCGCAGCGCCCTGGCGGTGCACGGTGCCGAGGCAGTCGGCGCCGGTGTCGCCGCCGCCGATGATGATGACCTTCTTGCCCCTGGCGTGGATCGGCGGCAGGCCCTCGGCGTCGGTGACCGGATCGCCCTGCTGGACGCGGTTGGCCCAAGGCAGGAACTCCATCGCCTGGTGGATGCCGTCCAGCTCGCGACCGGGGATCGGCAGATCACGCCACGCGGTCGCCCCGCCGGCGAGCACCACGGCGTCGAACTGCCTGCGCAACTCGTCTGCGGTGATGTCGACGCCGACGTTGACGTTGGGACGGAACTGCGTGCCTTCGGCCTCCATCTGCGCCAGCCGGCGGTCGATGTGGCGCTTCTCCATCTTGAATTCGGGGATGCCGTAGCGCAGTAGGCCGCCGATGCGGTCCTCGCGCTCGAACACCGTCACGGTGTGGCCTGCCCGCGTCAGCTGCTGCGCGGCGGCCAGCCCGGCGGGACCGGAGCCGACGACCGCGACGGTCTTGCCCGTCTTCTTCTCCGGCGGCAGCGGCACGACGAAGCCTTCGTCGAAGGCCTTGTCGATGATCTCGACCTCGATCTGCTTGATGGTCACCGGATCCTGATTGATGCCGAGCACGCAGGAGCCCTCGCAGGGCGCCGGGCACAGCCGGCCGGTGAACTCCGGGAAGTTGTTGGTCGCGTGCAACCGCTCGATCGCGTCGCGCCAGCGGCCGTTGCGGACCAGGTCGTTCCACTCCGGGATGAGATTGCCCAGCGGACAGCCGTTGTGGCAGAACGGGATACCGCAGTCCATGCAGCGGGTCGCCTGCTCGCGCAGCGTGTCGTGGGAGAAGTCCTCGTAGACCTCTTTCCAGTCGAGCAACCGCAGCGGGACCGGCCGCCGTTGCGGAGTCTCGCGCCGTGTGTACTTCAGAAAGCCCTTCGGGTCAGCCATTGGCAGCCGCCATGATCGCTGTGTTCACGTCCTCGCCGGTCTCCTCGGCCTGTGCGATGGCCTGCAGCACGCGCTTGAAGTCGCGCGGCATGACCTTGACGAACCGCTTGATCTCGTTGTCCCAGTCGTTCAGGATCCGCTGGCCCACGGCTGAATCCGTGGCGTCGACATGTGCGGTGATCATGCCGTGCAGGTACTCGATGTCGGCCTCGTCCATCTCGTCGAGGTCGACCATCTCGGCGTTCAGGTTCTGCTCGAAGGTGCCGTCGACGTTGTAGACGTAGGCCACGCCGCCGGACATGCCCGCCGCGAAGTTGCGGCCGACCCGGCCGAGGATGATGACCTTGCCGCCGGTCATGTACTCGCAGCCGTGGTCGCCGACGCCTTCGACGACGGCGTGCGCGCCCGAGTTGCGCACCGCGAACCGCTCACCGACGACGCCGCGCAGGAA
>Ga0164243_10014508_pt1 | contig 10966 bp, 2 predicted proteins | sample OricompcompostOP_FD_108781 | JGI IMG/M metagenome (GOLD analysis project Ga0164243, IMG submission 108781) | Organic Plus compost microbial communities from Emeryville, California, USA - Original compost - Organic plus compost (OP) | ecosystem: Engineered > Solid waste > Mixed feedstock >...
CCGCGTCCTGGAAGGCGACGGCGAACACGGCGCGGCCGAGCACCCGGCCGGCTTCGACGTGATCATGGTGACGGCGGGCGCGTGGGACATCGCACCGGCCTGGATCGACCAACTCGCCGAAGGAGGCACGCTGGTCCTCCCGCTGCGCACCCTCGGCCTGACCCGTTCCTGGGCGCTGCGCCGGTCCGGCGATCGCCTGGAAAGCCTCGGCAAGACACTGTGCAGCTTCGTGCCGATGCAGGGCAGAGGCGAACATACCGGAATCCGGGTGCCACTCCACGACACCGGCGTCGGCCTATTGCTGGACGAAGAGCAGCATGTCGACCCCGCCGCGCTGGAGGGCGTCCTGTCCACACCACGCGCCGAACGCTGGTCGGGCGTCACGGTCGGCACCCTGGCCCCCTTCGACGACCAGGACATGTGGCTGGCCACCCGCCTCGAAGGCTTCGCCGTCCTCACCGCGGACCAGGAAGCCCTCGACTCCGGCGTGGTCGCCCCGTCCTGGCGACTGCGCACCCCGGCGTTGATCGACGGTCCGGCACTCGCCTACCGAGCCAAACCACGACCGCTGGACACCGGGCGAACCACCTTCGAGTTCGGCGTGTACGCCCACGGCCCGGCCGCCTCGGCCGCGGCCGACCGCTTCGCCGCCGAGATCGTCCGCTGGGATCGGCAGGGCCGCCCCGCGCCGAGCATGACCGTCCACCCCGCCGGAACCCCGGACGCCCAGCTGCCTCCCGGGTTCGTGCTCGACAAGAAACACTCCAGGATCGTGCTCTCCTGGCCGCACAGCGCCGCCCGGTGACCCCGCGCAGCATCCGACGAAAAAGTGATCGGCGGCACTCGGACGGCGTCCTGCGCGGCGACGGTGGAGATTCGGTGACGGGCGCCCCGGCTCCGGACGATGACCGATAGGTTTCTTCCGGACGGTCTGTGAATCGCGGAGTGCGGGCGGAATGGACGTTTTTGAGGTTCATGAGCACTTGATCGCCGATTATTCGGCGTTCACGTCGGGGTTCATCGAGATCGAGGACGAGCGAATTAAGGAGCACGTTCGCAAGCGCCTACGCGAAGGCGAGCAGTGGCCGGATCCGTATCTGTCGCTCAACCCGAATTTCGCGCCCGGCGGTTCCATCACCGAACTCGTCCGGGAGAAGCTGCTCGTCGAGGAATGCGAGCGCATCTTTCGCAGGGACAAGGACGACACGTCGGAAGGCCACGTCCTCAACCTGTACCGTCACCAGCGCGAGGCCGTGGAGATCGCCCGCGAGGGCGTGAGCTACGTGCTCACCACCGGAACCGGTTCGGGTAAGAGCCTCAGCTACATCGTGCCGATCGTGGACTGGGTGCTGCGGCAGAAGGAGAGCGGCGCCTACCGGCCGGGCGTGAAGGCGATCATCGTCTATCCGATGAACGCCCTCGCCAACAGCCAGGTGCACGAGCTGGAGAAGTTTCTCCGCCAGGGGTACGGCCCGGGCCGCGAGCCCGTCACCTTCAGCCGCTACACGGGCCAGGAGAGGGGGCCCGAGCGGCAGCGCATCCTCGCCAATCCCCCGGACATCCTGCTGACCAACTACGTCATGCTCGACCTGGTCCTGACGCGTCCAGGCGAGCGGGAGAGCCTCATCACCGCCGCCCGCGGCCTGCGCTGGCTGGTTCTCGACGAGTTGCACACGTACCGCGGCCGCCAAGGCGCGGACGTGGCCATGCTGGTCCGCCGCGTACGGAACGCCTGCGAGGCCGACGAGATCCAGTGTGTGGGCACCTCGGCGACGATGACGACCGAGGGCAGCGAGCGGCGCCGCCGCGCCAAGGTGGCCGAGACCGCGTCCCGCCTGTTCGGCGTGCCGGTCTCCCGCGCGCATGTGATCGGCGAGACGTTGGAGCGTGCCACGACGGCCGACCCCGCCGCCGTGACCCACCTCAAGATCCCCGAGCAGGACTACGAGAGCTTCGTGGCGGACCCGCTCGCGGCCTGGGTGGAGGCGCAGTTCGGCGTGGTCGCCGATCCGGAGACCGGCACGCTGACCCGCCCGCCCCGGCCACGGACGGTCCGCGAGGCCGCGCACGACCTCGCCGCCCTCACCGGACGTCCCGCGCAGGAGTGCGCGGAGGCCATCCAGGAGACGCTCAAGCGCGGCGCGGCGATAGAGAACCCCCGGACCCGCCGACCGGTGTTCGCCTTCCGCCTGCACCAGTTCCTTTCCAAGGGCGACGACGTCTATCTGAGCATCGAGCCGGAGGACGTGCGGTACATCACCAGCCGCTATCAGACCGTCGTCCCGGAGCCCGGCAAGGAAGACCACATCCTGCTGCCCGCGTCGTTCTGCCGTGAGTGCGGCCAGGAGTACCTGACCGTACGCCGCGTCGACGACAAGGGCACCACCAGGTTCACCTCCCGCCGCGACTCGGACGTCACCGGCGACGGGCTCGACGGCTACCTCTACATCTCAACCGACTTCCCCTGGCCGGACACCACCCGGATCGCCATCGACGACCAGCGGGTGCCCGAATCGTGGCTGGAGACCCAGAGCGACGGCACTCCGGATGTGATCGCGGCCAAGCGGAAGTACCTCCCCGAGATCGTGCACGTCGCCCCCGACGGCCACGTGCGCGAGGACGGCATCCGAGCCGCCTACATCGCCGCGCCGTTCACCTTCTGCCTGGCCTGCCGCACCTCGTACGAACAGGTACGTGGCAACGACTTCGCCAAGCTGGGTTCGCTCGCGGTGGAGGGCCGCAGCTCGGCCACGAGTGTGATCAGCTCCACCGTGGTGCGGACCCTGCGTGAGGACGAGGATCTCCCGGTTGAGCAGCACAAGCTGCTCGCCTTCACCGACAACCGGCAGGACGCCAGCCTGCAGGCCGGCCACTTCAACGACTTCGTACAGATCGTCCAGCTTCGCGGCGCGCTGTACCGGGCGCTCCAGGCGGCGCCGGAGGGCCTCACGCACGAGGTGATCGCGCAGCGGGTCACGGAGGCGCTGAACCTGCGTCCGGCCGACTTCGCGCAGAACCCCGAGGCCCGGTTCACCGCGGAGCGCAACACTTGGAAGGCCTTGCGGCAGGTCATCAACTACCGGCTCTACCTGGACCTGGAGCGCGGCTGGCGGATCACCATGCCCAACCTTGAGCAGACCGGGCTGCTCAAGGTCGACTACCTGGACCTGCCGGACATCGCCGCCGCCCAGGATCTGTGGGACGACGTGCATCCCGCCCTGCGCGACGACCCGCCCGAGCTGCGCGAGGAACTGCTGCGGACGCTGCTCGACGAGCTGCGCCGCGCCCTGGCGATCGACGCCGACTGCCTCACCGAGCCGGGTTTCATGCAGATCAAGGAGGAGAGCCGCCACTACCTCAAGGATCCGTGGGCGATGGAGCCCACCGAGAACGTGGTCTACGCCGCGGTCGCCTACCCGCGCGCCGGCCGTCAGGGCGGGCAGCGCTCCGCCCGCGATCTGCATCTGACCGGCTACGGAGGCTACGGCAAGTACCTGCTGCGCGAGCACCGGAACCGGGCGTCCCTCCAGCCCCGGGACCTGACGCGGGACGACGCGCACGCGATGATCCGCGACATGCTGGCCGTCCTCGAACGCTGCGGCATCCTCATCCGAGAGCGGGAGGGGTACCAGCTCAAGGCGTCGTCCATCGTCTGGCGCCCCGGCGACGGGAAGGCGGGCGCCGAGGACCGCATCCGCAAGCAGGTCGCCGCCGACACCGGCCCCCGGGTCAACCCGTTCTTCCAGCGCCTCTACACCGAGAAGGCGGCCAACCTGGCCGGTCTGCAGGCGCGTGAGCACACCGCCCAGGTCATGAGCGAGCTGCGCGCCATCCGCGAGGAGCAGTTCCGCAAGGGTGATCTCCAGGTGCTGTACTGCTCGCCCACGATGGAGCTCGGCATCGACATCGCGAGTCTGGGCGCGGTCGCGATGCGAAACGTCCCGCCCACCCCGGCCAACTACGCTCAGCGTGCGGGCCGCGCGGGCCGTTCGGGGCAGCCGGCCCTGGTGGTCACCTACTGCGCCACCGGCAACGCCCACGACCAGTACTACTTCCGCCACCGCGACCAGATGGTGGCCGGGTCGGTGGCCGCGCCTCGCCTCGACCTCACCAACGAGGACCTGATCCGCTCGCACGTGCACGCGATGTGGCTGGCGGAGACGGAACTCCCGCTCGACAGCTCCATCAGCGGCATCCTCAACGTCGACGCTCCCGGGTTCCCCCTGCTGCCGGAGGTGGCCGCGGCGACGTCCGCCCCGCACGCCCGGCTGCGGGCCGCCGAGCGTGCCCGAGCGGTCCTGGCCGAACGCGTCGACGAGCTGCGCTCCACCTCGTGGTGGCACGACGACTGGATCGACCGGACCGTCGCGGACGCGCCGAAGGAGTTCGACGCCGCCTTCGACCGCTGGCGGGACCTCTACCGCACCGCGCAGGCGGAGCGGGAGGAGCACCACCGCATCATCGGCGACCACTCCACGAGCAAGAAGGATCGCGACATGGCGATCGCCCGTCGCCGGGAGGCGGAGAACCAGCTCCGGCTGTTGCGCAACGAGGACTCCGAGGACTTCCAGACGGACTTCTACTCCTATCGCTACCTGGCCTCGGAGGGGTTCCTGCCCGGCTACTCCTTCCCCCGGCTGCCGCTGCGCGCCTACATCGCCGCCCGAAAAGGCAAGGCGACCGAGGTCGAGTTCATCCACCGGCCACGCTTCATCGCGATCCGCGAGTTCGGCCCGGACGCCCTCATCTACCACGAGGGTTCCCGCTATCAGGTGAAGGAGGTCCAGCTCGCTCCCGGCGAGCAGGGCGGCGGCGGTCTCGACACGAGATCCGCACGCCGCTGCGAGGCATGCGGCTACCTGCACGAGTCGGTCGTCGGAATCGACGTGTGCGAATCGTGCGGCGGCCGGCTCGGCAAGACCATGAACCGCCTGCTGCGGCTGCAGACCGTCAAGACGGTCCGCCGCGACCGCATCTCCTCCGACGAGGAGGAGCGCCGCCGCGCCGGATACGACCTGCTCACCTCCTACCGTTTCAACGACCACGGCGTGCGGCCCGGGCGTCTCGACACGACGGCCGAGCACAACGGCACGGTCCTGGAACTCCAGTACGGGGACACCGCGACGGTCCGGGTCACGAACATGGGCCGCAAGCGCCACACCACGGAAGGCTTCTGGATCAACGTCCGGACCGGCCGCTGGCTGTCGGAGAAGGACGCGCTCACCCCTGAGCCCAGTTCGCTCGACGACGCGAGCCGCGTCGAGGCCAAGCAGCGGGTCATTCCGTACGTCGAGGACCGCCGCAACATCCTGGTCACCCGCATGACGGCTGCCGTGAGCCTGGAGACGGCGATCAGCTTCATGTACGCGCTGGAGCGCGGCATCGAGGCCGAGTTCCAGCTTGAGGACAGCGAACTGACCAGCGAACTGCTCCCCGACGACGCCCACCGGGGCCGTGCCCTGTTCATCGAGAGCTCCGAGGGCGGCGCGGGAGTGCTGCGCCGCCTGGTCATGGAGGAGGGGGCCTTGGCCCGGGCCGCCCGCCGCGCGCTGGAGGTCGCCCACTTCGACCCCGGCACCGGGGAGGACACCGGAGGCACGATCAACGGCGAACGCTGCGCGAAGGCGTGCTACGACTGCCTGCTGTCCTTCGCCAACCAGGGCCAGCACGAACGCATCGACCGGCACCTCGCCCGCGACCTGCTGCTCGCCCTCGCCCAGGCCAAGGTGCCGAGACCTCCGGTCGTCTCACCGCAGGACCGGTGGGAGCCGCTCCGGTACGACGCCGAGCCCCACGAGCCGCTGCACGCCTTCGTGCGCTGGCTTGAGGAGTGGGAGTACCGCGCGCCGGACACCCTCCACGCCGACCTGGACGGCGCCCGCCCGGAGATGGTGTACGACACGCCGAACGGCCCGGTGGCGGTCTTCGTAGACGGCCCGGACGACGCCGACGCCCCGGGCCGGGACGAGGAGGCCGAGGACGAGCTCCGCGACCGCGGCTGGAATGTCGTCCGTATCCCCTACGGTGGTGACTACTCCGAGATCGTGAAGAGATACCCGAGCGTCTTCGGTATGAGCCGCAGGGAGCGCCGTTGACCACCACATTCAGCCCCGGAACGCTGGTCCGCGCGCGTGGCCGCGACTGGGTCGTGCTTCCCGGAACCACGGAGGACTTCCTGATCGCCCGGCCGCTCGGCGGCGGTGACGACGAGATCGCCGGCATCCTGACGGGGATCGAGGAGGTCACCCAGGCCACGTTCCCGCCTCCGGGGGCGGATGACGCGGGCAACGCGGTGAGCGCCGGTCTGCTGCGCACGGCACTGCAGGTCGGCTTCCGCGCGACCGCCGGACCGTTCCGCTCGCTCGCGGGCCTCGCGGTCGAGCCGCGGCCGTACCAGCTCGTGCCGTTGCTGATGGCGCTGCGGCAGGAGACCGTGCGCCTGCTCATCGCCGACGACGTCGGCATCGGCAAGACCATCGAGGCGTCCCTGATCGCCGCCGAGCTGCTCGCCCAGGGCACCGCGACCGGCCTGACCGTGTTGTGTTCCCCGGCGCTGGCCGAGCAGTGGCAGGAGGAGCTCGCCGGCAAGTTCCGCATCGACGCCGCGCTGGTGTTGCCGAGCACGGTCAAGCGGCTGCACAAGGCCGCCGTGCTCGGCGACGACGAGTCGATCTTCCAGTACTACAAGCACACGGTCGTCTCCACGGACTTCATCAAGTCCCCGAACCGGATGAAGGAGTTCATCCACTCCTGCCCGGACCTGGTGATCGTGGACGAGGCGCACACCTGCGTCGCGGACGGCTCGACCGGCGGCGGCCGGACCCAGCGCTACAACCTCGTCCGCGAGCTGGCCGCCAAACGAGACCGGCACCTGCTGCTGGTGACCGCGACCCCGCACAGCGGCAAGAGCGAGGGCTTCCGCAACCTGATCGGTCTGCTCGATCCGGCCCTGCCCGACCTCGACCTCGACGACCCGAAGGGCCGCGACGTGCTGGCGCGGTACATGGTGCAGCGCCGCCGCGGCGACATCCGCGACTATCTGGACGAGGAGACCAGGTTTCCGGCCGACCGGGAGACCCACGAGGAGCGCTACTACCTCACCGACGACTACCGGAAGCTGTTCCAGCGGGTCCTGTCGTACGCGAGGGAGACGGTACGCGACGAATCCGGCGGGCGGCTCCGCCAGCGGGTGCGGTACTGGTCGGTTCTGGCGCTGCTGCGGGCGCTGGCGTCGTCGCCGAAGGCCGCGGCGGCGGCGCTGCGCACCCGGGCGAAGGCCGTGGAGTCGGAGACGCCGGAGGAGGCGGACCGGATCGGCCGCGCCACGGTCCTGGACCTGGCCGACGACGAGGCCGCCGAGTCGGTCGACGTGCTCCCCGGCGCGGACGACCTCGGCGACGACGACCAGACCGAGCGGGCCCGCCTGCTGCGGTTCGCCCAGCAGGCCGCCGCGCTGGCCGGGAAGGGCGACGCGAAGCTCGCCAAGCTCGGCGACGTGGTCCAGGGGCTGCTCGCCGACGGCTACGACCCGATCGTGTTCTGCCGGTTCATCGACACCGCCGAGTACGTCGCCGACCACCTGCGCGAAACCCTCAAGGGCGCGGCGGCGGTGGCCTGCGTCACCGGCACCCTCCCGCCCGGCGAGCGCGAGGCGCGCATCGCCGAGCTCGCCGCGGTCGAGGGCCGGCACGTCCTGGTCGCCACCGACTGCCTGTCCGAGGGCGTCAACCTGCAGGACGTCTTCCAGGCCGTCGTCCACTACGACCTGGCCTGGAACCCCACCCGGCATGAGCAGCGCGAGGGCCGCGTCGACCGGTTCGGCCAGCCCGCGGCGAAGGTCCGCGCGGTCACCGTCATCGGGGCCGACAACCTGATCGACGAGATCGTCATGCGCGTCCTGATCCGCAAGCACGAGGAGATCCGCAAGAGCCTGGGCGTCAGCGTTCCCGTCCCGAACTCCTCCAACCAGGTCGTCGAAGCGCTCATGGAGGAGCTGCTCACCTCGGCTCAGGAGGCGCAGGAGCACTGGGAGCAGCTTCCCCTCGACGGATTCGGCACCGGCGACCTGCACGTCGAGTGGGAAAGCTCGGCGGCGAAGGAGCGGCGGTCGCGCACCAAGTTCGCCCAGGCGGGCATCAAACCCGACGAGGTCGCCCGGGAGCTGGCCGAGATCCGCGCCAGCCTCGGCTCCTCCGGCGAGATCGAACGGTTCGTCCGTGAGGCGCTGGACGCGCTCGGCTCCTCGATTCAGGACCAGGAGTACGGTTTCACGGCGGTCACCGCCACGCTGCCGGATGGCCTGCGCGACGCCCTGCCACCCGGAAAGGCCCAGCCGCTGCCGTTCCACCGCGCTCTCCCGGTGCCGCGCCGCCACGCCCACCTCGATCGCACCGACCCGGCGGTCGGCGCGGTCGCCCGCTACGTGCTCGACAGCGCCCTGGACCCGAAGACGCCCGGCCCGAGGCCCGCCCGCCGCTGCGGCGTGATGCGCACCGAGGCCGTGAACCGCCGCACGACGTTGCTGCTCGTCCGGTTCCGCATGCATCTGGAACTGCCCGCACGGCACGGCAGAAAGCCGCTCGTGGCGGAGGAGGCGCGTATGCTCGCCTTCCGCGGCAAGCCCGGCGACCCGCAGTGGCTGTCCCAGCAGGAGGTCGAGGCGCTGCTCGCTGCCGAGCCGAGCGGCAACGTGGCCCCCGACCTCGCCCGCGACGATCTGAACCGGCTGCTCGCCCTTGAAACCCGCCCGGACGCCGACGGCGTCGAACGGACCAAGCCGCGGCTGCTGTGGCACCTGGAACCGGCGCTCGACGCAGAGGCCGAGGCGATGGCCGAGCGGCTGCGCGAGTCGCACGCCCGGGTCCGCACCGCCGCGCGGCAGAGCGGCGCCGCCCGGATCAGCGTCACCCCCAACAAGCCGGCCGACCTGCTCGGCGTCTACGTCTACCTCCCGGCCGTTCCCGGAGCCACCCAGTGAGCGAGCGAACCGACCACCACTCCGTCTCTGCGCGAGCCGAAGGTGAGGACGCAGCATGAGCCGTTCCCCCTTCCCCTCCGTCCGCACAGCCGGCGGCCTGCTCCCGGCCGACCTGTTCAACCGTGTCCTGGAGGCCAGGTCCGGGGAGAGCCCGTTGAAGGGCCGCGAGCCGGAGACCTATGGTCTGCTTCCGCATGAGAACGTCCGCGAGGCCGCGGCCCGCGCCTTCGACTACCTCAACGGTGCCTGGGAGGCGTTCACCAAGGAACGGGAGAGGGCTAAGCAGGAGGGCCGGGCGCCGCGCACCCGCGACCGATGGCTGATTCCGCTGCTGCGCCAGCTCGACTTCGGCCACCTGAGCCCGGCGGGCGGCATCAAGGTCGGCGACGTCGAATACCCGGTCAGCCACTGCTGGGAGCATGTGCCCATTCACCTGCTCGGCTGGAACGTCGATCTCGACCACCGCACGCCGCGCGTCACCGCGAAGGCCCCGCAGTCGATGGTTCAGGAGCTGCTGAACCACAGCGACGATCACCTGTGGGCGATCCTGTCCAACGGGTGCAAGCTGCGCCTGCTGCGTGACTCGCGCTCGCTGGCCGGGTCGGCGTTCGTCGAGTTCGACCTTGAGATGATCTTCTCGGAGCAGCTTTTCGCCGACTTCGTGCTGCTGTTCCGTCTCGCCCACGCGTCCCGTTTCGCCGTACCGGCGGGCAAGACACCGGCCGACTGCTGGCTGGAGCAGTGGCGTTCCGATGCCGTGCAGGTCGGCGAGCGCGCACTGGCGAGGCTGCGCCGGGGCGTCGAGCAGGCCATCAACGCGCTCGGCACCGGCTTTCTCCGGCATCCCGCGAACGACCGGCTGCGCAAGCACCTGGCCGGCACCCTGACCGACGCCGACCTCGCCGACGAGGACCCGGACATCGCCTACGCCATCACCCGCGCCCATGGCGGGAACGGGCCGTACCGGCTTCGCAAGGAGGACTACAACGGGGCGATCCTGCGCCTGGTCTACCGGCTGCTGTTCTGGTTCGTCGCCGAGGACCGCGACGTCCTGCTCACCCCGCTCCCGGATGACCGGGAACACGCCGATGCGCGTAAGCGGATGCTGGCAGCGCGGGAACGTTACACCCGCTTCTTCTCGGCGCAACGGCTTCGCGACCGCGCCATCCGCGGCGGGACCGACCATCACGACGACCTGTGGGAGGCGGTACGGCTCGTGCTGCGCGGCCTCGGCGAGGAGCAAGGCCGCCCCGAGCTGGCCATCCCCGGCCTCGGCGGGCTGTTCGAACGCGTCACCCGCGACGACGACGGCACCGTCCTAGAGTCGAGCCTTCCCGACGAGTTGGACGCCCCGCTGGAGGGCTTGCGGGTCGAGAACGGCTACCTGCTCCAGGCGATCCGCCACTTGGCCGTCGTCGACTCGGACTCGCAGCGACGGCCGGTGAACTTCCGCGAGCTCGGCTCGGAGGAGCTGGGCAGCGTCTACGAGTGGCTGCTGGAGTTCCACGTCGAACTCGACCCGGTCGAGCGGACGTTCACGCTGCGGCAGGCGGCGGGCAGCGCCCGCAAGACCACCGGCTCCTACTACACGCCCCCGTCACTGACCGAGGCCCTGCTCGACACGACGCTCGACCCGGTGCTGGACGAAGCCGCCGCCGGTGCCGACACGGTCGAAGCCAAGGTCGAGGCCCTGCTGAACGTGACCGTCTGCGACCCGGCCTGCGGCTCCGGCCACTTCCTGGTCGCCGCCGCCCACCGGATCGCCCGCCGCGTCGCGCAGATCCGCTCCGGCGAGGACGAGCCCTCCCCCGAGCTGGTACGGCGCGCGATGCGCGAGGTCGTCTCCCGCTGTATCTACGGCGTTGACCTCAACGAGATGGCGGTCGAGCTGGCCAAGGTCTCGCTGTGGATCGAGTCCGTCGAGCCCGGCAAGCCGCTGGCGTTCCTCGACACCAACATCCGCGTCGGCAACGCCCTGCTCGGCACCAC
>Ga0164243_10014511_pt1 | contig 10965 bp, 18 predicted proteins | sample OricompcompostOP_FD_108781 | JGI IMG/M metagenome (GOLD analysis project Ga0164243, IMG submission 108781) | Organic Plus compost microbial communities from Emeryville, California, USA - Original compost - Organic plus compost (OP) | ecosystem: Engineered > Solid waste > Mixed feedstock >...
ACCAACCGTCGGGGTTGGGAGTGTTCGCCGCGAGCAGGTCGAAGTTCTGCGCGTAGACCACGGTCGCGTCGATGACGAGCTGCGCGTCGAGCACAGCGACACTCTTCGGAGCGACCATCAGTCGGTCTCCTCGAAGTCGAACTGGACGACCCAGTTGCGACGGGTCACGCTATCGAGCTCGAGCTGGACGTCACCGCCCGAGGGGACGACGAACGTCATGTTCACGACGTCCGGCCGCTCGGTGTCCTCGAGTGTGAGCTCGCGATCGGATGCGAGCATGGCGACGGCCGCGAGGGCCGTCGCTTCGTCGGTGAACAGCAGCGAATGGCGCCCCGAGCGCAGGGCGCCAGGCCGCAGCGACACAGCGGGCGCCTGCGAGTTGAGGATGCGGTGGACGACGTTGCGCGATCGCCTCGACACCACGTACCCGATTTGCAGCTGCGGGGTGAGCGTGGTTGTGCCGTCTGAGATCGTCGTGGTCATCAGTACCGCCCGTAGCTTCTGCCGTCGATGGTCACGCGGATCGTGCGGTCCTTGTTCAGGAACTCACGGAGGCCGCGCTCGGCGCCCGAGGTGTCGACCTGGAGGGCGATCGTCTTCTCGGCGGGGATGCCGGCCAGATGCCGCCCGAGGGCCTCCCAGCGCTGCTGGTCGGCGGTCGCGGCCTTGCCAGTTGCCTCGCGGTAGAGGTTGACCTTGTCAACCGCCTGCTGAGTTTGCGAAGTGATACCGGTATACGTGTCGAGCATCGTGTCGTACTTCGCGTTGATCGCATCGAGCTTGACCGCCTGGTCCTGGAGTGGCTCACCATTGCGCTCGACGGCGTCGAGCTCGGCCTGGCGCAGCTCGTTGGCCTTCGCGATGAGCTCGTTGATCGCGGCCTGATCGCCTGCGGTAGCACGCAGCACGGTGCCGGTCTCGAGGCCCAGCCGCTTCGCGTCCTCGAGTGCCCGCTGCCGCCTGCCGTCGTCGTCGATGATGTCGGCGAGAGACGTGTTGATGAAGTCCTCCGAGAGGAAGGCGTTCCCGCTCTCGAGCATGTCGCGGTACATGTCCGAGACCTTCTGCTTGGCCTCCTCCGTGGACGTGACCCATGATTGCAGCCAGGCGCCAGCGGCCGCGCCGAGGATCGCGACGGGGATACCGATGCCCGGGGTGAGCGCGGTGGCGAGGCCGCCCGTGAGACCCTGGACACCGTCAGCCATGCTTTGCAGGTCGCCATCGAACGACGACGCAACCTCCGACAGGTTCTGGATCGCCTCTTCCTTGAAGCCGCGGATGTTGTCGCCAGCGTCGACGTGGAACCGGTCGCTCGCGCGCTCTGCGTCGCGGTAGGCGTCTGGCAGGTCACGGCGCACCGTGTCGGAGAGATCCTTGAAGCTTCGCTCGAGGCGCTCGGTCGAGCGCTCGCCGTCGCGGGCGACGTCGTCGAGCGAGTCCGCGACGCCCTCGAAGGCCTTCTCTGCGTCGTCGGTGCCGCGCAGCAGGTCGCGCACGTTCGACAGGAAGTTGATGACGATGCCCTTGCCGGCCATGGTCTACCCCTCCGCTCCTGCTGCATCGCGGATGAAGTCGACGGCGGTGACGACCCACAGGCGGACGAGCTGAGTCCCGATCTCCGACGCGGCGTCGAAGGCGATCTGGCCGTCAGCCATGCGGCCGCGGAACTGTCGGTTGAGCGTGCGGGTGACCTTGTGAACGCGGCCGCGCACGGACGTGCGGTCATAGGTGGCTCGGCGGTTCCGGGCGCCGAACTCGGCGCCGGGCCAGTGGATGCTCGGCACGAGGCCGTTGCTGAGCTCGCGGCGCGATGTTGCGGCGAGCACGCTGAAGGTGTCGGTAGAGACCTTGGTGCGAGCGCCGGCCATGATGATGCGGCGCTCGAGGTTCGTGCCGGTACGACGCTGGAGGGCGGGCAGCCATGCGTCGCCGAGCTCCTGCCGCTGCGCCTTGTAGAGCTCCGGGCGCAAGTCGGTGCGCAGGCGGCGCATCCCGAGGATGGCCGCCTGCAGCTCCGGTGACTTGCGAACGTCGATCATGGCTCGACGGGCGCCTCGACGGGGACGCGGACGGGCTTGGTCGAGCCGAATGCCATCGGCGATTCGTGGTACTGGCCGACCGTGCCGCCGATCTTCGGGGCGACGATCGTGATCGTCGACGTGAACTTGTGCGTATCGGCGGCGTCGCGCTGGAACTCGATCCCCACCTGCTCGCCCTCGTGCTCGAGGCAGAAGTTCACGAAGCTGTCGGGGGTCTCGAAGTCCTGAACGGCGGTGATGTTGCAGACCCACGTCGACGCGCTCGAGTCCGTGAAGCTCGCCTCCGGCGTGCCTCCCTGCCACGTCTGCTGGGAGCTCGACGGCGTCCAGTCGACGCTCGACACATGGGTCTCGTAGTTGTCGTCCCCGACCTTCAGTCGGAGGTTCTTCATCACCTTGGGGCTGACGGGCACCTGCATGTCTATTCCTCTCGTTGCGTGCCGGCGGTGAGCGTGAACTTGTAGCCGTGATAGTTGTCGGGGTTCAGCTCCCGGGTGCCTTCGCTCCACACGAGCCAGGGAAGGCGGTCAAGGACGAGCACGAGCTCGTCGACGTGCTCGTCGAGAGCGTCCTCGACGAGCTCGGGGTCGGTCCGTGCGTCGAGCACCCAGAGCTCGAACTCCTCGAGGAACTGGTCGAGGCGGTTGGCCGGGCTGATCTTGTTGCGGACGAGCTGGATGGCGTAGCGGTAGGAGGGGTCGAGATCGGGCAGCTCGCGGACGTCGGCGATGACGCGGACGTCCGGGAGCTTCTCCTCAAGTACCGCTTTGAGCTGCGCGCGGGCGCCCATCAGCCGATCCCCAGGTCGCCGTAGCCGAGGAGGTCTTTGATGGGCTTGCCCATCGGATAGACGCGGATGGTGTTGTCCGCGTCGCCGATCCCGCCGTCGTCCTGGCGGGCTTTCAGCGCGCGCCACGTGGCCTTGGCCTGTGCGAGCTGCGCGACGCGGAAGTCGGAAGGCACAGGGTCCTCCTGCGTGCCGGCGGGCACGTGGAGCCCCTGTGACTTGAGGTGGTTGATGCACTGGTTCTTCGCGGACTCGAGGAGGTCGTCGCCGAGATCGCCCGCGGGCAGGTCCTGCCAGGCAGCGCCCATCGTCTGTCGGTTGTGCCAGTCGGTCAGCGGCATGGTGGTCTCCTCTCGAGTGGGGCCGCCCGCCCAGCTACCCCGGGCTGGGCGGGCGGCGGTCGGCTACGCGGCGTAGTCGCGCTTGACGATGACGCGCGGGTCGTGCACCTCGAGGCGGAGGTACGAGAACACGGCGACGTCGACGCCGCCCTTGGGGATGTTCTGCGCCTCGATCCAGAACGGCGAGCGCTCCTTGATGCGCAGGCCGCGGCTGTCGAACACGACCGCCTGCAGCGCCGTCAGCGACGGGTCGTTGACGATGTGCAGCTGACCGACGGCGGCGGTGCCCTCCTCGGGACCGAGGCCGACCGTGGCGTTGCGCAGCCACAGGGGCTGCTTGTCCTCGGGCAGGTCCTCGATCATGTCGAAGAGCGTGTCGCCCAGGAAGATGCGGTTGGCGCGGCCGCCGCGTGTGGAGCGGATGTCGCGGCGCAGCTGCTTCAGCACGGCGCTGATGCCGCCCGCAGCGGTCTCGTCGACGTCGGCCGTGGGGGTATCGGTCGCGGCGGCGAGGATGCGGGTGCGCACGGCGGCGTTCGACTTGATCTTGTAGTCGTTGGTCCCGGCCTCGAGGAACGCGGCCCACCACTCGGGGTCGGCGAAGTCGAACACGGCGCGGTCGAAGTCCCAGCCGCCGGCGATGCGGAAGCTGCCGAAGGTGACTTCCTTGGTGCCGATCTCGTTGGTCGGGATGTCGGTCTTGTTGCCGGCGTACTCGGCGACCTCCGGGGTGCCCGGGAGCTCGGGGTCCTCCGGGTCGACCGCGTCCTTGCCCCAGCGCCAGCCGCGGCCCCTGAGGCGCGTCATCTGCTGGGGCTCGCCGATCGCGTCGACCCAGGGCCGCTCGGCCTCGGTCGCGCGCCAGACCTGCCCGGTCCAGTCCTCGCGGTTGACGAAGGCGTTGCCCTCGTCGTCGGCGGGGATGACGTCGGCCAGCGCGTTCTGCACGCGCTGCACGGGCGAGAGGCTGCCCGACATGTGGTCGTACGCCTCCGCGAGGCGGTTGGCGACGTCGGCGACGGAGAGCGGCCGGTCGACGGTCGAGACCGCCTCCGGCTGCCGGTCCGGCAGGTCGGGGCCGGCGGCGACCTCGCCCGGCACCGAGGCGCGGTCCTGCGGCGCGGCGCCCTCGATCGCCTCGAGCGATGCGATCGAGGCGTCGTACTGCGCCTGGGTGATGGTGCCGGCGGCCAGCGCCGCCGCGAGCTGGGCTCGGTTCACTGGGTTTTCCTTTCGGTTGTGCGCCATGGCGGCGGCGCGGAGGGGTGCCGGCGCGGAAGCCCGGCCGGCGTGGGCGTAGATGGACAGGTCGAACGACGCCGCGGCTTCCTGCTGCTCGCCGTCGACGCGGTCGGCGAGGCCGGCCTCGACTGCCTCCTCGGCCGAGTACCAGGTCTCGGCGAGCATCAGCGCCCGCCAGTCGGCGGCGTCGCCGCCGGCCTTGTCGGCGTACATGGCGGCGATGTTGTCGCTGATGCGGTCGAGCTGGTCGGCTACGTCGCGCAGCTCTCCGGCGTTGCCGAGGGCGATCGTCCAGGCGTCGTGGATCATGAGCTCGCTGTTGCGGCCCATGACGACCTCGTCGCCAGCAGTAGCGATGAACGACGCGGCGGATGCGGCCAGGCCGTCGACGTGCGTGACGATGCGAGCTGGGTGCTGCGCGAGGGCGTTGCGGATCGCGATGCCGTCGTAGACGTCGCCGCCCGGGCTGTTGATGTAGACGTGGATCTCGGTCGCGCTCGAGCTGCGGAGGGCGGGGACGATCGCGGCCGGGTCGATGTCGCCCCAGAAGCCGCCGATTACTCCGTAGATGTGCAGGTTGTCGACGCTGTCGGCGTCGTCCTGCTCGAGCGACCAGGTCGACGTGCGGCCGAGCTCCTCGAGCAGCTCACGCGAGCCGGATGCGGCGAGCGGGCGGAACGGGTTCATGCTGCCTCCTCGGGCTGCTGGGACTTGTCGGCGGGCACGGTCGCCCAGCCCTCCTGGCCGGCGATCCACTCGTTGTCGATGAAGCCGGCGCGCTTGCCGATCTCGTACGCCTCGAACCGTGTCTTGAGGTCGGGCTGTGTGAGCTCATCGGTGTCGAACTTCACGCGCCAGCCGCGCGGTGTGACGTCGCCGAGCGAGAGCCGGTCGGTGATCGCCTTGAAGTAGGGCGAGAGCGTCAGATCGATGAGCTCCCAGTTGCGGAGCTGGCGGTTGTCGTAGGTCATCGTGGCGCCCTCGACGGCGGTCGAGGCGGCCCAGGCGGGCAGGTGCAGGTGGCGCACGAGGTCGAGGCTGATCGCACGGCGGCCGTCGATGAGCAGCGCGTCGGCCGGCTTGCCATGCGGGATGACCTTGATGTTCTTCGGGGTGTACGCGACGCCGCGCTTGGCGCGCGCCTGCGCCCACGCCTCGAGCAGCTTCTCGCGCTTCTCGGCGTCGAGCTCCTCGCCGCTCTCGTTGTGGAGCTCGACAGCAGGGATCGGGCTGTCCTCGGCCTTGGCTGCGGCGAGGTCGAGCGCGATCGCGCGCCGGATGTCGCGGCCGCCGTTGGCGAGCAGGCCGTCGCCGAGCGGCGAGTCGAACCGGATGACGTCCTCGGGCGCGACGGGCTCGTTGTCGACGTGCGTCACGCGACCCTTGGCGTCGAGGCGCACGCGGGAGCGCTTGAGCCACTCGCCCCACATGGGCCAGCCGTAGTAGTCGCGCTCGGTGACGAGCCACCAGGTGCACGGGCGGAACACGAGCGAGCGAGCGGTCCAGTAGAGCGACGTCGACATGGGCACGCCGCGCTCGAGCTGCCCGAGCAGGGCGGGCTGCTGCGCCTGTGGGACTCGCGTCCCGCCCTGCTCGGCGTAGAGGGAGAGCCGCGACACGGTGCCGGCGATCGTCGCGACGCCGGCCGCGACCGTACCGACCTTCATGGCGTTCGACTCAGTGACGGCGACGTAGTCGGGCAGCCATCCGAGGAAGTCGGTGAGCGCGACCTCGGCGAGGTGGCTGTCGTCGCCGGCAGAGCTGTACGGGGTGCCGTCGTCGATGACGCCGAGCCCCGACCAGCGGCCGGTGCGCCCGAGGAAGTAGTCGCGAAGTCCCACGACGCCCAGCGTTCGCGCGTTCCCCGGGGTCGCCACATTGAACGGCGTGTCTGGGCGGATTGAACGTCAGACGTAGATCATGAGCTCTTCGCCGGGGCCGTCGCCGTGCTCGTGCAGCCAGATGCCGACGGCGAAGGCGACGATGCCGGCGATGGGGCCGGTGGAGTCGTTGCGGCTGAACCGGGTGACCTCGCCCACGCGCTTGAGCACGAGGTGCTGGATCGCCTCGGCGAAGGTGCGGGAGCCGTCGTGCTTGAGGTGCTGGGTGCGCACGTGCTCGAGGAAGGCCTCGCTCGCGGTGGCGAAGTCGCGAGCGCCGAGCGTCACGACGGCATCCTCGCCGAGGGTGCGGCGCAGCTGGTCCGTGAGGCGGCGGGTCGGGCCGCCGTCGTCGGCGCCGAGCACGGCTGGCCGCCACTCGCGGAAGAGCTTGACGATGAAGTCGTGCATCCAGGTCGTGCCCGGAGCGGTGTGCAGCACGCGGCCGCACGGCACGCCGTCCTCGTCCCAGACAGCGACGACGGACCCGGTGTCGCTGTTCGCGGCGATCTCGTAGGTGATCGCGAGCTCGCGCTTGGACGGGACCGCCATGGGTTGCTCGAGCGCGGCCCATTCCTCGGCCGAGAACAGCGGATCGGCGGCCTCGAGCCAGACGTTGCAGAGCGCTCGGAGACGCTCGGCGCGGGACATGCTGGCGCCGAGCTCGACGAGGTCCTCGACCGTCTGGGTGTAGCCGACTGCGGGGTGGAACCGCTCGTACGACGTCGGGTCGTCGGGGTCGTCCCCGTCGGCGAGGCCCCACTCGAAGTAGGCGAGCTTGGGCCAGGCGGGCTCGAGGCCGGCGGCGCGCGCCTCGACGGATGCGCGGCCGCGCTCGACCCACTTGCGCATGAACGTGGACAGCGCGGTGCCGGCCGTCGAGATCATCCACACCTGGCGGCGGCCCGAGAGCGTGATCTGCGCCGGCAAGATCGCGCCCTCGAGCAGCGCGTCGCCGAGCAGCTCGTCGTACTTCCAAATCTCGTCGAGCGTCACCAATGGCGGCGTCTCGCCGTGGATCGCGTCCATCGTCGGCGCGAACACCTTGACCGCTGAGCCGTTCGGGAAGCTGATGCCCTCGTCGCCCGCTGACCAACGGAACTGCGCGACCTCCTTGAGCGGCGACTCCTTGACGATCGTCGCGAGGTCCTCGAACCGCTTGCGCGCATCCTTCCCGGTCTGCGCCGTGTAGAAGCAACGGATGCCGGGGTTGGTGATCGCCCGGTGCAGCTGCATCGGGCCGACCAGCGTCGTCTTGCCCGACTGCCTCGGCACGGTGATAAGCACGAGCTCGTAGACCAGGCGGCCGTCCTCGTCGACCTCGGTTGCGACGTCGTACACGAGCTGCTGCCACGGCATCGGCGGCTTGCCGAGCGCCTCAGCCAGCTTCGCGATCTGCCCGCCGAGGCTGCGGCGGTACGGGTTGCGCGGCGTCGCGTACTTGGGCGGAGCGCTCACGTGGCGGGCCTCGAGTTCACGTCCGCCTCGAGAGACGCGACAAGGCGCTCGAACTTCTCGGCGACGCCGGCCTCCATCGGGGCGGGCAGCGCGAGCAGCGTCTCGCGGAGGTTCGCGGCGGCCATGGCGGCCGCGGAGGCCCGTCCGCTCGAGACCCCGCGCGAGACGGCGTCGGCGAGCTCGAGCGCGAGCTGCGCGAGCGCGGCGTGCCGGCGTTCGAGGAGGCCGGCGGCCTTGAGCTCCTCGAGCGTGACGACGACGGCGTTGCGGAGCGCGCCGTTGTGCTGGCCGAGCACGACGGCATCCTCGAGTCCGGGCAGAGTCGGCTGGCTCTCGTTCGGGTCGGTCATCGCTCGCTCGTTTCTCGGTTTTTGTGGGCTGATCGGGAGAAAATGGACAGGGCTGCGCGTGGGTTTCCACGCGTCAGGAACTAAAGAACGCCAGGCCGTCCTCGATGATCGCGGCCGGGCCAACGGCGTCGCGGTTGCCTCTCGACTCGTTGCAGCGCTTGTGCGTGGGGCCGAGGTTGTCGAGGTCGTACACCGCTCCGCCCTTGCTGCGCGGGATGACGTGGTCCGCACTCGTGGCGCCGGGCAAGCCGCAGAGCCAGCACAGGGTGCCGTACTCGGCGAGGGTCTTGAGCACCCACAGCTGCGCCTTCCTGCCGCCCCACCGCTCGGGTGGCGCGTCGGGGTCAGCCAGCTTGCCCGGGCCACGGCGCAGCTGCATCACGAGTGCTCGCGCTCCTCGTCGGCCTCGACCTGCGCGGCGTAAGCCTCGGCCTCGTGCATGGCACGCAGCTCGACCTGGCGTGTGGCCAGATGTCGGACGGCAAGGTGCAACAGCAGCATCGCTTCGCGTGGCGACAGCATCGCCATTCGCTCGACTGCCCACGACCCGGCGTCGATTGCCTTGCGCATGTCGCCGGCACGCGCGGCCTCGATTCCGACCATGGCCTCAGCCACGAGACGACGGAGCTGCGCCTCGCTCTGCTCCATGCTCGCGCGGTTCGCCGGGTCGTCCACGATCGCGCGCTCCTCGGGCGTCATCCCGTCGCTCACGCTGCCTCCTCGTCGCCAGACGAGCGGCGCCACGTGCGGCCCGCATCGTCCTCGTGGCCGCCCGGGTGGTGGAGGGGCAGCGTGCAGACGAGCAGTGTGCCGGATGCGTTGCGGGACGCGCCGCAGATCGCGCCGGGCTTGGCGTGCCGCTCCTGCGCCTTGTCGGTGACGGTCGCCGGCTTGGTCGGCTGGCGCTTCTTGGTCGCGGTCGTCATGGCCGCTCTCCCTCCTCGGACGCGAACGTCCGTCTTGTGATGACGGCGACCAGGCGGTCGACCGCCGCGTCGGCCAGCGCATCCGCCATGGCGCGCTGGCCGGGGTCTTTCGAGTAGGCGCTCGTGAACGCGAAGGTCAACTGGTAGCTCTCGCGCACGAGGGCGCCGCGGAGCGGGCTGTGATCCGGCCAGCGGTCCGCCTCGCCTCGGAGCTGCTTGGCGAGGAAGTGCAGGCGCGCCGCGAGCTGCGGGGCCGTGAGCTCGGCGGCGCTCATCGGGTCGCCTCGGCGTTGATCGTTTCCGCGGCGTTGAGGTGGTTCCACACGCTCGCCTCGGACACCCCCAGTGCCCGCGCGATCTCGGCCATGGTGGCGCCACGGTGACGTAGCTCGACCATCCGCGCCCGCATGTCGGGGGTCACGCGTACGTAGACCTTGCGCGTCGGGGCGGGCTTCTCGAGCAGCGTCGGGGCGGCTCGGCCGAGGAGTTGCGAGACGTCCTCGTAGCCCTTCTGGCGCGCGAGCTCGAGCAGCGGGCGGTAGTGCTCGCCCTCGATCCAGACGGTGAGGCGGATGGGTGCGGCGCTCATCGGTGCACCTCCGCCACGGCGCTGGGCAGGTGCCAGCCCGGGTGAGAGACGCACCGCTCGCATAGCCCGTAGCTCTGGGAAGGCTCGAAGCGCCACGGTCGTCCACAGCCGCCGGCGCAGAGTTCCTCATCTCCGCGCGCGCGAACGGTAGTCGCCTTAAGTAGTTCTCTAGGAGTGTTCTTTAAGTGTTCTTCTGACGTCGGATTTTCCGACGCGGTACGTGGCGGATTTTCCGACGCGGTACGCACCGTGGCGGATTTTCCGACGCGGTCGCGGCGGGGCTGTGGATAAGCCTCTCCAAGCCCGAGGAGCGCGGGCTCCGACAGGCCGCTCGGGTCGTTGAGCTCCCAGTCGTCGGCCGTGAAGCGACCGCCCTTGTGTCGAGGTCGGCGGGTGAGGTAGCCGGCGGCCTCGAGCTCATCGACGGCACCGCGGATCAAGTCCTTGCCGCCATGGCCGTCCTTCGCCAGCTGCGCGATCGTCACCGTGAACCCCGGTTCGAAGCTCATGAGCATGCCGAGCAGGCCGCGCGCCTTCAGGCTGATCTCGCGATCGCGCACCCAGCTGTTCGGCAACTGCGTGAAGCCGCGCTCGAACGACTGGAAGCGCCGGATCAGACGTCCTTCGGTCATTGCGCGCCCCACAGCAGGAGGGGCACGACGTAGGCCACGACGCCGAGCTCGGATGCCAGAACGATGCCGACGACGAGGAAGATGGCTTGGGCACGCGTGACGACCGGCTCAGTCCCCCGGCGATACCTCGGTTGATGTTTCGACATAGGTCGAAGAATCGCGGATGCAACCGCGGTCTTCATCATTGAGGACGGCGTGTCGTACTATCGACCCATGTCGATCATTCACACAGGGGTCGTGCTCGAGTTCACGCTCGCCGACCGCCTACGAAAGGCACGCGAGCACGCGGGCCTCGAGCAGCGCGAGCTGGCCGACCGTCTCGGCATCCATCGGCAGAGCGTGGCTCGCTACGAGAAGGGCGACGCGGAGCCCCGCCTGCCCGTCCTCAGGACGTGGGCGATGGAGACCGGGGTAGACCTCGATTGGCTCGAGGATGGTGTGGTGCGCCCGGAGGGACTCGAACCCCCAACCTTCTGGTCTGTAGCCGACCGATGCCTCATCTGCGGAGGCGACCACGACACCCTCGCCTGCGATGTTGACGTCGCCTTTCTCGCGATCGCGTGTCAAGTCGAGCTTGACACTGAAACGCCGTTCCCGTCGAGCCTGGGATGAGCGTCGAGACAGGCGAGTACATCGCCATGCTGCGCCGCATGATCGCAGCCGCTGGTCGGCGCGTCGCGATCGCTGACGAGGACGAGCTCGCCGAGCTCCTGGCCCTTCA
>Ga0164243_10014512_pt1 | contig 10964 bp, 8 predicted proteins | sample OricompcompostOP_FD_108781 | JGI IMG/M metagenome (GOLD analysis project Ga0164243, IMG submission 108781) | Organic Plus compost microbial communities from Emeryville, California, USA - Original compost - Organic plus compost (OP) | ecosystem: Engineered > Solid waste > Mixed feedstock >...
CGCTGAGGGCTCAGGAGAGGGATGAGGCGCTCAAAGAACTGGCCTCTCAGCAGGCAGCTCGCGTTGAAGTGTTCGAGAAGCGATTGGAATTTTTTAACGCGAAAGAGTCGGCCAGCCAGACAGAAATTGACAAATTCATCAAAGAGTTTCAGGATCTCTATCCAGAGCAAGAGATAAGGAATCGCATTACAGTCACAATTCGCGCGGAGCAGCAGGTCACCCGACAGGCGCTTGAGCCGAGCAGAGCAAAGGCTATCGCGGGAAAGCTCAACGATCTCAATATGTCTTCCCTCTATGAGCTTCTGGGCTGCCCCGAGACGACAAGCACCAGGATCCTGCAACAGAAAGCCGAACAGCTCTATCGAGATGTCTCCAAAATCGCCACAAAGACGCAGGAAGTCACGCTGAAAAGCGATCTGGCCGGCTCTGCAAAGGACATCTTCTCTTCCGAGGACAAGCGCAAGCAATACGATGAGAGCTTGCGACAACTTAAATTCGCCAGCCTGTTCAAGGTCCTGGAGGAGCAAATCAACCAGTCAGTCGAGAAGGAAATCACCTACAATCAAACGGAGCTCTTTCTGAATGAGGCACAACAGGCCGGGTGGGATCGGCAGGAAGCCCTCTTCCAGTTGAAAGAGCAGGCGAAAGCGCATAAATGGCTGGTGCATGTCCGGCCAGCCGAAGAGAAGTCACAGAAAGTACGCTGTGGAGGCTGTCACACCTTAAATGAGGCAGATCAGAAGTTTTGCACACAGTGCCGCCAACCGCTCTTTATCCAATGCCCCGAATGTAACGAAACGATTCGCCCGGAAGCCAATGCATGCGGACATTGTGGCTTTCCTGTGGGAAACCGCTATTTAGTCGAGATCCACTTGCAAGAGCTGCAAGATCTCTTCAAGAAACGCGATACGCAGAAGGCGCAACAACTCCTGGACGAAATGAAAACGCTCTGGCAGCCCAAAAAAGCGGACCGCTATTCACAGGAGATCAAGCGCTTTCAAAGCGAGCTACAGCGCCTGCACGCTGAGTTGCGCAAGGTTGAGGCCCATGTACAGCAATTGCTGAATCAGAAAAAATATATTACGGCGAAACAATATCTCGAAGGGCCCGCGGCGGCCATCCTGCCAAACCGCGCCCAGAAACTCAACGAGATTCAGGGCGAGCTCTCGAAGGTTCGTTCGTTGTTCCAACGAGCGACGGTCGCTACCCTCCCCAACAATGAAAAGATCGCGCTCTGTCGCCAGGCCCTCGCGCTTTGTCCCGACTATCAAGAGGCGCGTGACCTGCTCAGAACCATCCCGCCAATGGCACCGACGAACTTGCAGGCGAAGACCCGCGGCGGGATCGTCAGCTTATCGTGGCAACCATCCTCAACAGAGGGCGTCATGTATGTAATCGTGCGCAAAAGCCTGACACAGCCGCATTCATCTAGAGACGGAACCGTGCTCGACACCGTGCCGGGGCTTCATTATGAGGACAGTCGGCCCGAAACAGGCGTGCCGCTCTACTACGCCATCTTTGCCGAGTGCGAGGGAGTTCCCTCAGCGAATGGTGCGTTGTTAGAGCAGCCGTTACTCTTGCTACAAGACGTCACGCAGGCTTTTGCGGAGGTGGGCAACCAGCAGGTCAAACTGTCCTGGGTTCCGCCAAAAAACGTGGCCTCCGTGCTCCTTGTACGCAAGCAAAATGTACCGCCAACCAGCGCCAGCGACGGCGAGGTTATCGGCGAATGCGTGCCAGCGCAAACCTCGTTCATTGATCGCGATGTCCAGAATAACCAGACGTACTACTATGCCCTGTACGCACGTTTCAAAGATCAGCATGGGCGGCTGGCTACCGCGCCGGGAGTGCGCGTCAAAGCGATACCGGAACCGCCACCTGCACCGATTCATTCCTTAGAGATGCACATGCGCCCCGGCTCCACCTCAGCGGAGCGCGAGGTTGAACTTCGCTGGACACCACCCGCAAAAGGGAAGGCGATCATTCTGAAGTCGACGCACACCTTGCAGCACTATGAGAAGAAAGTTATCGCGGAAAGCACACTCTACACGCTCGGGCAGCTCCTTGAAGATCAGCCCGATTCCGTTGTAGACCCAAAAGTCGCCCTGGGAGTCACGTACTATTTGCCGGTCGTGCTCTTTCACAAAATGGCCTATATCGGCACCGAGCATCGCCTTGCCACCGTGGACGATGTCCAGAATGTGCGCTGGCAGAACATGAATACAGCGCTCCGCTTGCAATGGAAATGGCCCGCGAATTGTCAGGAAGTGATTGTTTCTTCGCATCAGTTGCGCTGGCCAGAGTTGGACGATGAGTACTCAAGCCACACGAAGGTCAGCCGTTCCGAGTACGACCGTCTGGGCTACTTTGAGTTGCGCTGTGACAAAGATACAGACTATTACATTCGTATCACCGCGCTTGTGACACAGGGCACGGAAGAGATCCCGGCGCAGGGCGTCCGCCTTCATGTGCACCCGACTGACCTGCTGACCCTGACCTATGAGATCAAGAGGCCAACCCTCTGGCGACGCACTCCGCACCTCCATATCGCCGCGGATCGAGCAGGGACCCTGCCCACGCTCCGCCTGATCGGTACACGTGATAGGCTTCCTGTCCATAAAACCGACGGGACCATGATCTGTCGCATTGAGCCAACATCCATCAATGGAAGAGGGCGCACGTTTCCGCTTCCGATAAAGGAAGTGGCGCCGGGAACCTATTGTAAGCTCTTCCTGGAAGATGACGCGCTCTATCAGGAGATTGATATCTGTCACCCACACGAAGATAAGCTGAGGATAAATTAGAAGATGTTTCCTTTCGCCAAAAAGTGGCTCTGCCCGTTTTGCTGTGAATCGTTTGCCCCACACGAGGCATACTTTCGCTGTACCTTTTCGGGGTGTTTAGGCCGCATTCCCGATACCCCCTATAGTCGGGTAAGCGGGAGCAAAGATGTTCTGCGTATGGGACGCGTCCTGATCCCTGGAAAGAAGCGGATGCTCCCGGGGATGTACTGTGATAGCTGCAAACAACTGGCAACACTACGCATCTGCCCCCGATGTCACAGTGAACTTCCTCAGGACATAGGGCAGGTAGACCAGTATTTCTTTTTGCTCTTTGGAAGCAAGGGGTCAGGCAAAACACACTATCTCGCGTCCCTTATCACGCAGCTTCAGCGTGAGGTTGGCCCTCGCATGAAAATGACCGTTCGTCCCCTGGGAGAGCCTGCCAGGCTGCGTTGGAACAAGACCTATGCCCCCCTTTTCGAGCAGCAAAAAGCACTTGCCGCCACAAAATCGGCTGAGACAGACCCCCTGGGTCAGTATCCGCTGAGTTTCCGCTTTACGCTTGAGCAGCGGAATGGCGCCAAAAAAACGGTCAATGTGGGCTTTTTTGATACCTCTGGCGCAGACTTTACCTCTGATAGCGCCGTGCTCAAAAGATATATGCATCAGGTACACGGCATTCTCTTTTTGATCGATCCTTGCTCTATTACCACCGTACGCGACATGCTTGGACAGCAGAGCAGCCCCACAATGACACAGGCCACACTTGAAGAATACCCTTTGCTCTTGAAAGACACTTTTGTGAGCGAGCGCATTCTTCGGCCCTCCGAGAAGGTGAAAATTCCTGTTGCACTGACACTGACAAAAATGGACCTTGTCTGGCCTCATCTCTACTCGGGGTCCCCGCTACTTCGGCCTGTAACCTATAGCGGAGGAGATATAGCGAAGCGCTTACAATCGATTAGCACCGAAGTAAGCAGCCTGCTTGCTTCATGGATCGGCCTGCAATTTACCCAGACCATGCGGAGCGAGTTTCACACCTACGCTTATTTTGGCGGGTCTGCGCTGGGCAAGCCTGTAGAGGATCCCTACAAACCCGTCATCGCCAACCCTTTGCACGTGGAAGACCCATTGCTCTGGCTCCTCTCACAGCTCCATATCCTGAAAGATACAAAATAATGCCTGTGCGTTCAACGGATCGCGCCACATGAACCTTTCCTGAAACCAGCCAGAGGCCGCATTATGACGCCTGGTTTCAGCTCTTCCATGATCCCTGGTGCAAGAGGAGCCACGCAGCACTGTAGCTCGTCCACGCGCGTTTCATCTCACAGCGCGGAGCCGGCGTCTTCCTACCGAATGTGTATCGTCACAGGAGCAGAAAGCAGGTGCCTCTACATCTGGCGAGCCAGCGCCGCAGAGCGATCCAGATATACACACAGCAATGAGGCAAGCTCACCTTCTGCTCCCTGATTCAGCCATTGCTCAACGGCGATCCGAAACGCAGTCATATAGATACCAACCAGCAATTGGATCTCGATGCGGTCTGTAGCCGGCTCCAACCGGGAATGCAGAGCTTCAGCAATTGCCTGCTCCCGCTCCATAAGCGCGTACAGATAGATAGAAGCGATTGACGGGGTTTGCTTCGCCACCAGATAGCGGCTCAAGAAGCTGGCCCGCTGATCCTGATAGCGGCGCGCCAGATGCAGAAACGTCGCTCGTAGCGCGGCCTGCGGCGTCTCCAGAGGCGCAAGCTGTTGCAGATACTGAAGTGCGTCGTGAAGAGCAGCATGCGTCGAGCCTAGAAGCACCTCTTCCTTTGAGGCAAAGTAGCGAAAGAAGGTTCGAGTGGACATCATCACAGCATTCGCGATATCTTGAATCGATGTTTGCTCGTATCCCTTTTGCTGAAACAGCCGCAAGGCGGTCTCCTCGATCGTGGCCTGCACCAGTTGTTTCTTGCGTTCGCGTAAGCTGATGGCCGCCGGCGTCTCATATCCCGGAGAAAATGTGTCATTCATTTTCCTTTTTGCTCCCATTGACGTAAGTTAGCAGATGGCAGTACAATAGCAAGTGACATGGATGTCATACAGTATACCCGATCACTCCCTGTTGTGCGAGTTGTCTTCCCTGAGGGAAAAAGGCGAACGCCTCGTCACAGGCAGCCTTTCCAATCCTCAGGCGACCAGACAGATGAGAAAGGAAAGCCAGGAAAACGTGAAAGTAACCGCGTTGACCAGTCGGCCAGTGGGTCTTGCGTGCTGGCCTGTAGCAAGGTCTTCAGCCAGCGCGACAGTGATGGTGTCGTGGAACTGCTTCAGCAGCGCCCTCCCCTGGAACTTCTGAAGCAGGTACAACAGGCAGTTGACGCCTGTCCCGCTCAGGTTTTTGTTGTAGAAGAGGAAGACGATCACTCTCAACTCATCCTTAAAACCAATGATGAGGACCTATAACGCTACCTATAAATGACCATCCTGCATGCTACACGAATTCTACATCCACCCATGCAGTTCTTTCAGCCAGGCGCTGGAAGCGCGTATAGATTGGAGTACACAATGAGTCAAGAACAACTGGCACGCCCCAATGAGACCGATCAAGTAGAGCTCCCATCATATCCATTTCCCTTCGCAGATCATAGCCTGGAGCTTCCCGAGGAGTATGACCGGCTGCGGGAACAGTGCCCGGTCGCTCGCGTTCATATGCCCTATGGTGGAGATGCGTTTGTCCCCACCCGTTATAACGAGATCGGGCAGGCCTTCGCAAACCCCAGATGTGGCGCGATTCTGGCATCTGACGGAGATGTCCCCCGTCTGGAAGCAGGCAAAGTGACCGGTGTGGAAGATTCAGAGGCAGGGGCGATCTTTTCTGTCTCTGATGCACGACACAACAAGCTCCGCCGCGTCGTCGCACCCGCGTTCACGGTGCAAGCCGCCAACAAGCTCCGGCCTCGCGCAACCGAGGTCACACATGAGCTGATCGATGCAATGGAGCGCTCCGGCCCTCCCGCTGACTTGTTCGAGGATTACGCGCTTCAGGTCCCGATGACCGTGCTCTGTGAGATGCTCGGCGTCCCGCGCGACCAGGAACACCTGTACCGCGAATCGGCCCGAATCATGATCTCGACAACAGCCAGCACCGAAGAAAAGCAGGCCCAGGGCATGAAGCTGGCCCAGTATCTCACGCCCATTATCCAGCAGGCGCGGCAGAACCCGGGTGATAACGTGCTTGGTCTGCTCATCCGGGCGCATGAGCAGGGCGACGAGGTGATGAAAGAGTCCGAGATGTATGGGTTCGCGATGGCCCTCATCGGCGCGGGCTTTGAAACGGTCAGCACGACCTTCACCAACTCTGCGTTCATTCTGCTACAACGCCCCGACCTGATCGAGCAGCTTCGCGCCCGCCTCGACTCGCCCGAGCAATGGGCCAACGCGGTTGAAGAGATCCTGCGCATCACCCCCATCGGGCAGGGCCGACCGCGTATCACCCGAGAGCCGGTCCAACTGGGTGAAACAACCCTACCCGCCGGAGAAGTGGTGTTCCTCGTACCACACGCCGCCAACTACGACCCGGCTGTTTTCCCCGAGGCCCGCGAGATCCGCTTCGATCGTGAGCTGAAGCCCATCATGAGCTTTGGACGCGGCATTCATGCCTGCCTGGGTCAGCAGATCGCCCGGATGGAGTTGCAGGTGCTCTGGCACACCCTGCTCAAACGGCTCCCCAACGTTCACCTTGCGGTCGCGCCTTCAGAAGTCCCCTGGCGGGCAGACGAAGGGCTGACTTTTGGTCCGGCCCATCTACCCGTTGCCTGGTAGATCATCTCTCATCCCGCCGTGCAGGCTCCCCCGGTCTGCATGGCCCCGCGGGCCCTCGACTAGCGCTGCCCCATGTTGCTTCACTGACAGATGCAAGCTCGGGCACGAGAAAGACGGGATCTTTCGGTGCTTCCCGCTCAAACGCTTCCAGCGGTGAAATAGCATAATAGCGCTAAAAGCAGGGAAGCGACCAGGTTGCGCCTTCAACAGCGGTTGCTGGCCCGCTACTTGCGCAGGGGAACAACCGCTGAAAAACCGTCTATCGGCTCAGTCGCCAGTAGCGCCGCACCGAGAGCGGGAAAAAGATCACCAGTAGAAGAAGCGGCCAGAGCAGCGCCATCCACAGGCTGTGATGCGCAACCCAGGATGCACCGTCCGCGCCGGGATTGTGGAACAAGACGCGAATCGCTGTAACCGTCGATGACAGCGGGTTCCACTCAACCAGCGCCCCAAGCCAGCCGGGCATAGTCTCCGCTGCGGCAAAAATGTTCGAGAGAAAGCTAATAGGCCAGATCAGTATTTGCACCAGTGAGACCGCTTCGGTATTCCTGATGACCAGACCAAGATAGATCCCGACCCAGAGCAAGGAGAAGCGCAACAGCAACAACAATCCCATCGCAAGGAGAGCCTCCCCGAAGCTGCCATGCCAGCGCCAGCCGACAAGCAACCCTACCACACACAGTACAATCAGACTCAACACCGAGTTCAGCAGATCAGCAATACTGCGCCCAAGCAGGATCGCCGAAGCCGCCATCGGCATCGAGCGAAACCGGTCGGTCACGCCCCGGTTGATATCGGTTGTGATCGCAAGGAAGGTTGCTTCAAAGCCGAACACCATCGTCATGGCAAACATGCCGGGTAGCAGAAATTCGCGATAGTCTCCCCCGCCCGGCACCGTCATGCTACCACCGAACAGGAATCCGAAGAGCAGCACAAACATAACCGGAAAGAGCAGGTTCACAATGACTTGAAAGGGCTGATGCATCCAATGAAGTAGATCACGTTGTGTTACCGTCCAGGCATCAGCCAGCGCCCAATAGAACCGCGTGAAAAGCGTTGTACGCTCTGTCCTCATAGCATCACCTCCTCATGCTTCTCGGTCAGATGCAAAAAGACCTCATCGAGCGTGGGGCGCCGAAGCGCGATATCTTCAGCCTCGATCTCTGCATCAGCCAGAGCCCGCGCAACTTCGGTCAACGCCACGACCCGCTGCTGTACCAGCGCGCTCAGTTGCCGCCTATCCTCATCAACCGTCACCTCCGCAGCGGTTACGCGCCTGATGATGCTCTCGGCAGCGGGCAGTTCCTCGGCCCGATGCAGTACCACCTGAATGCGATCTCCTCCAAGCCGCGCTTTCAATTGATCGGGCGTCCCTTCTGCGATAATGCGCCCACCCTCAATGACCGCAATGGAGTCGGCGAGCTGATCGGCCTCCTCAAGATACTGTGTCGTCAGCAGAACCGAGGTTCCATCGGCCACCAGCGAGCGGATAGCAGTCCAGACCTCGTTACGACTACGCGGATCAAGCCCCGTCGTCGGCTCATCGAGGAACAGCACCTGCGGGGCAATAATCAGGCTGGCCGCCAGATCGAGCCTGCGCCGCATGCCGCCCGAGTAGTGCCTGACCGACTTATCTGCCGCCCCAATCAGATCGAACCGTTCCAGCAGCTCATCAGTACGGCGCCGGGCCTCTGCTGCTCCCAGATGATACAGGCGAGCAAACATGCGCAGATTTTGCCGCCCGCTCAAAATCTCATCCAATGCCGCATACTGGCCCAGTAAGCCGATGCGGGAGCGTACCTGCTCGGCCTGCCGCCGGACATCGAACCCCGCAACTTCAGCCGTCCCCTCATCCGCATGTAACAGAGTAGTCAGAATTCGGACAGCGGTTGTTTTGCCCGCACCGTTCGGCCCGAGCAGACCGCACACCGTCCCTTCCGGCACCGCAAGATTGAACCCCTGAAGCGCTTGCTGCTTGCCATACCGCTTGTATAATCCCTTTGCCAGGATTGCGAACCCTTTTGTATGCATTGATTCCCTTTCTGGCCCTCCGCAGGGCCTCAAAACTCCGTACACTGTACAGAATTGAAAAGCGATCCTTATTATACCGTACGTCGTACGGAATTTGCAAGGGGGAAAAAGATAGCAAGACAACGGCCAATCTGTTATGATGAAAGAGAAAAACGACACAGGACGGAGTTGCACGACGATGGAATATAGCGGCAAAGGGGACCCGCAGCGAAGTATTGAACTGCTCTGGGGCAAACGCAAAAGCCCGAGCCGGGGACCGGTGCCCAACCTGAGCGTTGAACGGATCGTACAAACTGCGATAGCGCTTGCCGACGCCGAGGGATTGACCGCGCTCTCGATGCGTCGAGTCGCCGAGCGGCTTGGAGTTGGCGTGATGTCGCTCTATACCTACGTCCCGGGAAAAGCTGAACTGCTCGATGTTATGCTTGATACCGCCATCGGAGAAGAGAAACTCCCCACCAGCATCGAGGGCACATGGCGTCCCCGGCTTGAACTACGCGCTCGCGAGGACTGGCAGCTCTATCAACGTCACCCCTGGATGCTCCAGGTCTCCACCGTTCGCTCACTGCTCGGTCCAAATGAAACCATGTTATACGAGGCCACGCTACAGGCCATTCGAGATACAGGGCTGACCGGAAAAGAGCGCATCTCGGTGGTTGATCTGATTATCGGCTACGTGCGCGGAGCAGCAAAGGGTGCAATAGAGGCTGCGCTTGCGGCTCAGCAGACCGGACAGGATGACGCGCAATGGTGGCAGGAAAGGGAGCCCCTGCTTGATCAGTTCTTCAGTCCCGAACGCTTCCCGGCCATCACCGAAATCGCACATGAGGGCGCATTCTATCCGTCGGGAGATGCTGACACCTACTATTTGCAGTGGGCCATCGATGATTTCGAGTTCGGCTTACAGCGCGTTCTGGACGGCATTGAGGCATTCATTCAGAAGCGGCAGGAGAGCGTGCACTGACTCGCTCTCCATTTCTTAACCATTACTTCCCCTCGTTTCTTCCCATCTCCATACGCATTTCTATCCCCCCATATACACAAAGAGTGGCAGATGTATATCTATTATAACCGGAAATATATAACTATTACCACAGAGAAGCTCCGAAAATACTTGAAGTGAGATACAACATATGGTATGCTCAAGAAGAGAAGAGATTCTGTTCTCCATTCTCTCTTTTGCCTGTCAAGCTGGCATGCTATCCTCCGCTGGCTTTCGAGATGCAGCGAGAGCCAGATTGGAAGACAATAGATTTGCTCTGTTGTGCTGCACTAGCTCAGAAAGGCTATTCAGTTTATGGTACAACCAGCTTTACGGAGAACATGCCTCTACACCGTTCTTGTCATCTTCGGTCTGATGATTCTCCTCAACTGTTTTACCTACCCCTCATCGGTCAGCGCCGCCACGGGCAAACGCGTCACCCGGAGCGCCGAATTCATTAAGCGCTACTGGACGCCCGACCGGATGGAACACGCCACCCCGGCAGGCATACCCTCCAAAACCGGAGCACCTCCCCATATGATTGAACCCGCGCCAGTCAAGGCACAAGAGGTTCCTCCAGCCTCCTATAGCTCCATTCCCTATGCTGTCATTGGCAAAGTCTTCTTCACCGATAGCAAGACCGGTTTTGATTATGTCTGTTCGGGAACGGCAGTGATCAGCAAAAACAAGAGCACCGTCGACACCGCCGGGCATTGCGTCGCGCAGGATGGCTCCAAAGACAACTATTACACCAACTGGATGTTCTGCCCGCAGTACCTTGATGGCGACTGCCCAAAGGGAAAATGGGCTGCCCGCCAGCTCTTCGCTGACAAAACCTGGCTGACTGCTTCACCGATGGCCGTCGATCACGACTATGGGGCCGCAGTCGTTGAAGCGAACAACGGTCAGTATCTCACCGATGTTGTGGGTGGCGTCGCTTTTGGAGCCAATCTAGACCGGAAGCAGACGTTCCACGCTCTGGGATATCCGCATGCCTCGCCCTTCAACGGGAAAAAGATGTTCGAGTGCCTCGCCGATAAAGCCGTAGACGATACGGGCACCCCGCCACCACTTGGCATCTCGTGCGACCTGACAGGCGGAAGCAGCGGCGGTGGCTGGCTCGTTCAGAGTAACGGCACATGGTATGTGAACGGGCATAACGATTATCAATACACCAACGACCCCAATACGATGTACTCTCCCTACTATGGGAACGAGGCCCTTGCCATCTACAATAGCGCTCAGGCTGCATAAGCGCTCTCGGCCCTGCTGAGGTCGCAGGGCCATACTCATTTTCAAGCCACAGAGCCAAAACTGTAGAACGCGCGCAAATCTGGTATACTCTTGTTGGGAAACCAG
>Ga0164243_10014513_pt1 | contig 10964 bp, 12 predicted proteins | sample OricompcompostOP_FD_108781 | JGI IMG/M metagenome (GOLD analysis project Ga0164243, IMG submission 108781) | Organic Plus compost microbial communities from Emeryville, California, USA - Original compost - Organic plus compost (OP) | ecosystem: Engineered > Solid waste > Mixed feedstock >...
GGCTCGCCTCGAGCTCCAGCTCGATCTCCTTGTCGTCGAGATGCCCGTCGCGAAAGCGCTGCTTGAACGCCTCGCGCGTCGCGGTCGAGGAATCCTTGCCCGTCAGCGCGTCGAGCAGCCGATTCATCGCCGCTTCCTCGGCCTTGTCCTTGACCGCGGCGCGGCGGCGTTCCTTCTCCAGCCGGATCGCCTCCTCGACCAGGTCGCGCGCGATCTGCTCGACGTCGCGGCCGACATAGCCGACCTCGGTGAACTTGGTCGCCTCGACCTTCACGAACGGCGCGTCGGCGAGCTTCGCCAGCCGCCGCGAAATCTCGGTCTTGCCGCACCCGGTCGGGCCGATCATCAGGATGTTCTTGGGCGTCACCTCGTCGCGCAGCTCGGGCGCGAGCTGCTGCCGGCGCCAGCGGTTGCGCAGCGCCACCGCGACCGCCCGCTTGGCGTCCTTCTGACCGATGATGTGCTGGTCGAGCGCGGCGACGATCGCCTTGGGAGTCAGTTGGTCGTTCATCAAATTCTCTGGAAGGGATTACGCTGAATATTGGCGCGGGCCGCCGGGCGATCAAGCGCGGCGGCGGCCAGCGGTCAGCTCGCGCTGTCCAGCGCCTCCACGGTCAGGTTGTCGTTGGTATAGACGCAGATCTCGGCCGCGATCTTCATCGCGCGGCGCGCCAGCGTCTCGGCATCGGGTTCGTATTCGGCGAGCGCCCGCGCCGCCGCCAGCGCATAATTGCCGCCCGATCCGATCGCCGCGATCCCGCCTTCGGGATCGAGCACGTCGCCGTTTCCGGTCAGGATCAGCGTCACGTCCTTGTCGGCGACGATCATCATCGCTTCGAGCTGGCGCAGGTATTTGTCGGTCCGCCAGTCCTTGGCGAGCTCGACCGCCGCGCGCAGCAGCGCGCCGTGATGCTGCTCCAGCTTGCGCTCGAGCCGTTCCAGCAATGTGAAGGCGTCGGCGGTCGCGCCGGCGAACCCGGCGATCACCTTGCCGTCGGCCAGCGTGCGCACCTTGCGCGCGCTCGGCTTCATCACCGTCTGCCCCATCGAGACCTGGCCGTCGCCGGCGATCACCACCTTGCCGTTCTTGCGCACGGAAACGATCGTCGTGCCGTGCCACGTCATGTCGTTGCTCATGCCGGCCATATGGGGCGCGATCGGCGCCGCCGCAACGCGGCAGGGCGATGTCGCGTTTGTCCTATTCTTTGGTGCCCGAAGGCATATCGTATCGGTTTGCGAGGCGAAACAGGGGAGGGAAAGCCATGGCATCGCAATTCGATCAGGACGCGCCGACCGGCATCGCCGCGCGCGCCAAGCGCCTCATTCTCACGCCCAGGGAGGAATGGCCGCGGATCGATGCCCAACCGATGACGGTGCGCGGCATCATGACGGGCTGGGTGCTGCCGCTCGCCGCGATCGGCCCGGTCGCGCGGCTGATCGGCGGGCTGACGTTCGGCTACGGCGCGTTCGGCATTCACTACCGCCCGAGCGTCGGCTCGGCGATCACAACCGCGGTGCTCGGCTATGTCTTCGCGCTGATCGCGACCTGGATCCTGGCGCTCGTCATTGACGCGCTCGCTCCGTCGTTCGGCGGCACCAAGAACCCCGTCCAGGCGATGAAGGTCGCCGCCTTCTCGGCGACCGCGGGCTGGCTCGCGGGCATTTTCGGACTGTTGCCGAGCATCGCCTTCCTCGGCCTGCTCGGGCTCTACAGCCTGTATCTGCTCTATCTGGGGTTGCCGCTGCTGATGAAGGCGCCCGCGGACAAGGCGATGAGCTACACGATCGTCACGGTCATCGTCGCGGTGGTGCTGTTCATCGTCGCCGGGATGCTGACCGGTGCGGTCGCGCGCGCATTCGTGCCCGCGCCGAGCCTCGACGGCGGCACTATCTCGGTGTCCGGCGTCGGCAAGATCGACCTCGCCAAATAGGCGGGGCTATCGTTCGACGCCCTTGACCTTGCCCCACTGCCGCGCGGCGGTGTAGCCGAGGTAGCCGGTCCCGAACAGCGCGTAGAGCGGCTCGGGGATCGCGGCGAGATACGCCGCCATCGCCGCGGTCATGTCGTGCGCCAGCCGCGGATCGATCGCGGCGACCAGGCCCATCGGGATCGACCACAGCAGCAGCGCGTACATGACGTAGAGGAAGCTCGGCCGCGCCCGCCGCGTCCAGGCATCGTTCGCCGCCGGCGTCCGCTCGTCGTCAGCCATCGATCCCCTCCCCCAACCGGTTCGTCAGCCAGCCATAGACGAACGCTTCGTCGGCGGGCCGCCGTTCGGCGAGCTCGACGTAGCGCGCGCCCTGCAGCGCATCGATCGCCTTCACCAGCACCGCCTCGCCCGCTGCGCCGCGCCGCGCGAGGAAGGCGTCGAGCGCGGTAAGCGTCTTCGGCCCTACTGCGCCGTCGATCGCGATATCGGCATAATCGCTCCCGCCGCGATTGAGCGCGTTGAGCGCGCGCTGCAGGAATCCGGCGGCGATCGCCGGCCCCATGTTGACGCCGGTGTCGAACAGTTCCGCGGCCAGCGCCGGCGCGCGCGCGGCCACCGCGTCGAAACGCGGGCGAAGCCAATACACCCGCCGGTAGATCGCAACGGCCTCCGCGCGCGGCAACAGGCGCATGTCGCCGCCATAGCCCTGTTGCCGCGCCACCATCTCGGTGATCCCCCAGCGGGTCCGCCCGCCGCGATCGGCCGGGTCGGCGACATAGCCGCCCTCGCGCGCGATCGCCGCGTCGATCATCGCCTCGACGTCCATCGCGATCTTCTCCTGTCGAAAACGGCGGCGCCCTTCGCCGCGCACGGGAAACATGTCGGTGGCGGAACGTTGTCCCGACGCCGGAGGTGACAATATGACAAGCAAGCGAAGCGTCGTCGTGACCGGCGCCGAATCGGGGATCGGCGCGGCCTGCGCGCTGGCGTTCGGCGAGATCGGCGACGACGTCGCGATCCTCTATTTCAAGGACGCCGACGCCGCCGCGCGCAGCGTCGATGCGGTCGCCAGGGCCGGCGGCCGGGCGCGAGCGATCCAGTGCGACGTCCAGGACGAGGCGTCGGTCGACCGTGCGTTCACCGAGGCCGAAGCCGCGTTCGGCCAGGTCTCGGTCGCGGTCAACTCGGCCGGCCTCAACATGTCGGGGGTCAAGGTCCGCGACATGAGCGCCGCGCAATGGCATCGCCTGATCGCCACCGACCTCACCGGCGCGTTCAACGTATCGCGCCGCTTCGTCCGCGGCCGCGGCGCATCGAAGGACCCGGCTTCGCTGATCCACATCTCGTCGATCCACGCCCAGGTGGTCCGCGCCGGTGGCGCCGATTATTGCGCGGCGAAGGGCGGCCTCGCCAACCTCGTCGAGACCCTCGCGATCGAGGAGGCGGCGAACAACGTCCGTGTCAACGCGATCCGCCCCGGCATGATCCTCACCCCGATGAACGAGCATGCGGTCGAGGACCTCGACTATCGCCACAAGCTCGAGGCGAACATCCCGATGCGCCGCGCCGGCCGCCCGGAGGAGATCGCGGTCGTCGCCCGATGGCTCGCCTCGGCGGAGGCGAGCTACGTCACCGGCGCCGCGATCACCGTCGATGGCGGCCTGTCGCTCCTGCTCGGAGTGGGCGCATGAGACGCACCGAGATCGACTTCAACGTCCGCGAACTCGAACCCCTCATCCTGAACGGCCCCTCGGCGATTGCCGAGCGCGATCTGATGAGCCCCTATGTCTGGCTGGAGCCCGACGGGCGTTTCGGCATCATGGTCCGCGCGGTGCCTCCGGTCGGCGGCGACCGCACCGATACGGGAGTGATCTGGGCCGGCTGGGGCCGCGACGGCCGTGCGTTCGACATGGATGACGAGCCGGCGATCGTCCCCGGCCCCGACGCCATCGACATCGGCGGCGTCGAGGACCCTACGGTGTTGCGCTTCGACGACGGCTATGTCGTCTATTATACCGGCGTCGGCAGCGACTTCTCCCATGGCGAGATGCTCTACGCCGCCGGACCGCGCATCGACGCGCTCGAAAAGAAGGGCGTCGCGCTCGCCTCGACCAAGACGATGGGCAACACCAAGGAGGCGACGATCGGCCGCACCGCCGACGGCGACTGGCGGCTGTGGTACGAATATGCCTCGGACAACGCCTCGCGCGTCGGCCTCGCGATCGGCCCCGCCGTGGATGGCCCGTGGGACGAGCAGCCGACGCCGTTCCTGCCGCGCCAGAACAGCTGGGACAATTGGCACCTCTCCACCGGTCCGATGCTGCTCAGCGATCCCGATTTCCCGGTGATGTTCTACAATGGCGCGACCGCCGATGCGCGCTGGCGGATCGGCTGGGTCGCGTTCGACCGCGACTGCCGCCGCGTCGTCGATCGCGGCATCGAGCCGCTCATCACCCCGCCCCCGGTCGATGACCGCACCGCCACCGACATCGCCTTCGCCGCCTCGGTCGTCGTGCACGAAGGCGAGACCTGGCTTTACTACTCCCTCGAAGACCGCCGCCTCCACCGCGCGCGGATCCGGCGGAGCTGAACTCAAGCTGGGGCGGCATCGCCCCGCAGCGCGTGGATCATCCGCTGCTCGAACGCGCCCGGATCGTGCCGTGCCTCGGCAAGGCGCGCCTGACTCATCGTCAGCGCAACGGAACCCGCGCTCAGAAGGAGGCCTTGATCGCACGTTGTGAGCAGCATCCCGAGATCATGAAGGGCGGTGATCAACGTCAGCCCTTCCTCAGTCATCCGGCGCAGCGCGATCCGCACATCGTATGCGGCAACGGGATCGAGCCAATTGAACGGCTCGTCCAGCACCACAATGTCCTGCCCGCCGGCAAAGGCGCAGGCGATCGCGATCCGCTGCCGCATCCCCGCCGAGCAGGCGCCGATGTCGCGGTCGATCAAGCCATCGACTGCCAACGCATGCCGTAATGGCCCCAGATGCTCGAGCGCCGCATCGAGACTGCCTCCCGCCAGCGCGAGCACGTCACGCGACCTGAGGGCTCCGGGCAGCACCTCGACCGGCGGAGCAAACCCGATCCGCTCGGCGCGGGACGCGCGATCGTCAGCCTTGTCCACGCCGTGGATCAGGCATCGCCCCGCCGCGATGGGCAGCCGACCGGCGATCGCACGCAACAGGCTGGTCTTGCCCGAACCGTTCGCGCCGATGACGCCGCACCCTTGCCCAGCGCAGGCTTCCAACTCGACACCGTCCACCACGAGCGCCGCACCACGATCCACCCGAAGTCGCTCGCAGACCAGCTTCGTCATGCGATCAACCACCGTGCGGCCTGTGCCCGTCGCCATAGCCAGATCGTCGCTGCGGCAAGCGCAATTGGCGCCAGCGGAATTGCCATCGCTCCTGCTACGGCACTCATGGCGACCATCGCCAGCGCGATCAGATCGCCGCTCCGCCGCCCGCCCATTCGCCACGCCAGCACCCGCAGCAGCGTGAGCCAGATCAGCACAGCCCCGATCGCCGCACCGATCATCGCAGCGGAGGGTCCGTGGGCAATCACGACGATCACCGTCAGGCCGACCAGCCATAAGACGGCCGCCCCCAGACGCCCGACCGTCGCCCCGACGGTTCGCCCGATGACGGCGTCAAACCGGATCGCCTCAGCATCATAGGGCGCCATTATCGCGATCGCCGCGCCGATCAGCGGCGCCGCGCTCCAGGCGGGAGCCATCGGCCACCACCAGCGAAGCGTCGCCAGCACGACGCCAATCGATACTCCCATCGCGACCCGCGCACGACGGCCGCCGCCCGCTGACCATTCCGGTGCTGCGGCCGCTCGCCTGCCCCAGGCAAGCGCAATTCCCAGACCAACAACATAGCCCGCGACCGCCGGCAGGATGGCGCGCAGCTCGATCACCGCCGCGATGGCGATGATCGACACCAGCGCTGCCAAGAACGTGCCGTCGCGATAGCGCCGCGTCCCCGCACGGCGAAGAACATCCGCCGCATAAAGATAATCGGACGCGTGGAAAACAATCCGCTGCTCGATCATGCGGCCCAGTCCGAACCCGATCCACGCGCCCGCCAGCAATGCGGTGCCCGCGATTGCCGTGGTCGTCGCGATCGCGGCGGCATGGCGCATGCTCGCGACGATCAACGCCATCCCGATCAGCACCAGCGCTCGATCACCCCAACCGGCGAGCGCCGCCGTCGTCTCGCGCCACGCCAGCAGCACGTCGTGACGGATCGGCCGGTTCACCGCGACCGTCCCTCAGGCGCCGAACGCCACCGCCTCGAACCGGATCGGCGCGCCCTGTGCCTGGTCGGCGAGCGTGCCGTCCCACATCACACGGCGGCCGCGGATGATCGTGCCGATCGGCCTGCCGGTCAGCGCCATGCCGGTGAACGGCGACCAGCCCGCGCGCGAAGCGAGCCAGCTTTCCTCGATCGTCCAGCGTGCCTTGAGATCAACGGCCGAGAAATCGGCGTCATAGCCCGCCGCGATCCGCCCCTTGCCGACGATCCCGAAAATCCGCTGCGCCCCCGCGCTGGTCAGCTCGATCAGCCGCTGAAGCGTCATCCGCCCGTTCGCGACATGGTTGAGCAGCAGCGGCAGCAGCGTCTGCACCCCCGGCATGCCGCTAGGGCTGTCGGGATAGGCCTTGCTTTTCTCCTCCAGCGTATGCGGCGCGTGATCCGAGCCGATCACGTCGGGTACGCCCTGGTTGAGCCAGTGCCACAGCCCCTCGCGATGCGCGCCCGACCGGATCGGCGGGTTCATCTGGGCGAGCGTCCCCAGCCGCGGATACGCCTCCTCGCCTGCCAGCGTCAGATGCTGCGGCGTCACTTCGCAAGTGGCGATGTCCTTGTTCCGCGAAAGCAGTTCGAGTTCGGCGGGCGTCGTCACATGCAGCACATGGATCCGCCGCTTCGTCGCCCGCGCGAGCGCCAGGATGCGCCGCGTCGCCAGCATCGCGCTCTCGTCGTCGCGCCACACCGGATGCGAAGACGGATCGCCGGCGACGCGCTCGCCCTTCCGCGCATTCATCCGATCCTCGTCCTCGGCATGGATCGCGACGCGCCGATGCCCGGAGGCGAGCACCGCCGCCAGGCTCGCGTCCTCCGATACCAGCAGGTCGCCGGTCGAGGCGCCCATGAAGATCTTCACCCCCGCCGTCCCCGGCAGCCGCTCGAGCTCAGCCAGCTCGGCGGCATTGGCGTTGGTCGCCCCGACATAGAAGGCATGGTCGCACCACATCCGCCCCTTCGCCCGCGCCAGCTTGTCGGCGATCGCGGCTTCGCTGTCGGTATTGGGTTTGGTGTTCGGCATCTCGAACACCGCCGTCACGCCGCCGAGCACCGCGGACCGGCTGCCGCTTTCCAGGTCCTCCTTGTGCGTCAGCCCCGGCTCGCGGAAGTGCACCTGCGTGTCGATCACGCCCGGCAGGATGTCGAGCCCGGTGCAGTCGATCGTCTCGCCGGCATCGCCGCTCGCGCCGATCGCGGCGATCTTGCCGCCCACCACGCCGACGTCCGCGCGCACCGGCCCGCCGGGCGTGTGGACGGTGCCGCCCGTCAACTTGAGATCGAACACTGCCATGGGACTTTCCTCCTGCGTCGCGTCTCCCTACCTGTTCGGCATGGCCGAAACCACCCCGACGATGCTCGCCGACCGCGCGCTGATCCGCCTTGCCGGCGAAGACGTCCGCGGCTTCCTGCAAGGTCTCGTCACCAACGATGTCGCGGCGCTCGACGGCGGCCCGGTCTGGGCCGGCCTCCTCACCCCGCAAGGAAAGGCGCTGTTCGACTTCATCCTCTGGCCCGACGGCGATGCGGTGCTGATCGACTGCGAAGCCGCCCAGGGTGAGGCGCTGGCGAAGCGCCTCACCCTCTATCGCCTGCGCCGCGCGATCGCGATCGAGCCCGCCGACGGCGCGGTCCACTGGTCGCCCAGCGACGACAAGGGCGCCTCCGATCCGCGGCTGGCCGAACTCGGCCGCCGCTGGCTGGGGCCCGCCGGCGCTCCCGCGACCGGCTGGCGCGCGCACCGCCTGGCGCTCGGCGTCACCGAAGGCGTCGCCGAGCTCGGCTCGGGCGAGACGCTCTGGCTCGAATGCAACGCCGCCGAATTGAACGGCGTCAGCTTCGCCAAGGGCTGCTACGTCGGCCAGGAAAACACCGCCCGGATGCACTATCGCAGCAAGGTCAACCGCCGCCTCGTCGTCGCCCCGCTCGGCGAACCCGGCGAGCGCACCCGCGCGACCTATCCCGACCTTGGCCTGATGGTCGAACACCGCCGCGTCGAAGCGCTCGGCGATGCGCTCGTGCCGGCGTGGCTGGCGGAGGCGCTGGCCTAGCGCGTCGGCCACAGCCCCGGCGTGGCGAGCTCCAGCACATGCCCGTCCGGGTCCTCGAAATACAGGCTGCGCCCGCCGCGCGGCCAGCGCATCTCGCCGCGAAGCGGCACCCCGACGCGCTCGAGATGCGCTTGCCACGGCGCATATTCGGCCTCGGCGATCGCGAAGGCCATGTGCAGCGGCCCCTGCCCGTCATGCCCCGGCACCACGCCGCGCTCCGACGGCATGTCCTCGATCGATCGGCCGCGTGCGAACACCAGCAGCACGCCCTGCCGCCCCGCATCGAACGCGGTCAGCCGTTCGCCTTCGAGCATCGACGGAAGCCCGAGCACGTCGCGGAAGAACGTGACCGACCGCGCCATGTCCTCGACATAGAGCGCGGTTTCGAGCAGCCCCTCGATCGCCGGCGGCCGCTCGTCCGTCGCCACGCTATCGCCCGACCGACGTATAGGCGAAATCGGTCCGTGCGATCTCCGCCGGCGAATAGATATTGCGCAGATCGACCAGCACGCGCGCCTTCATCTCCTGCCCCAGCCGCTTCAAGTCGAGCGCGCGGAATTCGTTCCATTCGGTGACGATCACCACCGCGTCGGCCCCGCGCGCCGCCTCATAGGCGTCGCGGCAATAGGTCACGTCGGGCATCAGCCCCCTGGCGATCTCCATCCCCTCCGGGTCATAGGCGCGGATCGCGGCGCCGCCGTCCAGCAGGGTCTGGACGATCGCGATCGACGGCGCGTCGCGCATGTCGTCGGTGTTCGGCTTGAAGGTAAGCCCCAGCAGCGCGACCGTCTTGCCCTTGGCGTCGCCGCCCAGCGCGTGGATCACCTTGCGGCCCATCGCGCGCTTGCGGCTGTCGTTGGCCTTGACCACCGCCTCGACGATATGGACCGGGCTCTCGAAATCCTCGGCCGTCTTGAGCAGCGCCAGCGTATCCTTGGGAAAGCACGATCCGCCATAACCGGGCCCGGCGTGGAGGAACTTGCGCCCGATGCGATTGTCCAGCCCGATGCCCCGCGACACGTCCTGCACGTCGGCGCCGACCGCTTCGCACAGGTCGGCGATCTCGTTGATGAAGGTGATCTTGGTCGCCAGGAATGCGTTGGCGGCATATTTGATCAGTTCGGCGGTGCGCCGGCCGGTGAACAGGATCGGGCTTTCGTTGAGGTAAAGCGGCCGATAGACCTCGCGCATCACCTCGCGCGCGCGTTCGTCGTCGGTGCCGATGACGATGCGGTCGGGGCGCTTGAAGTCGCCGATCGCCGCGCCCTCGCGCAGGAACTCGGGGTTGGAGACCACCGCGGTCGCGATCTCCGGCCGTGTCTCGCGAAGGATCTCCTCGACCTTGTCGCCGGTGCCGACCGGAACGGTCGACTTGTCGACGACCACGGTGGGTCCGGTGATCGACTCGGCAATCTCCTTCGCGGCGGCGAACACATAGCTGAGATCGGCATGGCCGTCGCCGCGCCGCGACGGCGTGCCCACGGCGATGAAGATCGCGTCCGCGCCCGCGACCCCCGCCTTCAGGTCGGTGGTGAACGACAGCCGCCCCGCCTCGACATTGCTCGCGACCAGCTGGTCGAGTCCGGGCTCGTAGATCGGCATCCGGCCCGCCTTCAGCGCGGCGATCTTCCCCTCGTCCTTGTCGACGCAGACGACGTCATGACCGAAATCGGAAAAGCAGGCACCGGAAACCAGCCCGACATAGCCAGAACCGATCATCGTGATGCGCATGACGCGAGCTTCCTCGGATTGAGCGGCGATCGCCGCGGGGAGACTGCGTCCGTCTAGCAGCCCCGCCCATGATTGCCAGACGGCGCCTGCCGATTATCGCATCCTTTGCACCGGCGATGCGATTGCGCCCGTGCCGGCCCCGGCGGAGACAGGCCGGGGCGCGAACCGCCACGGCAGCTTTCCGACAAAAGCGAAGTCCGGCAAAAGCGAGGTCCGGCAAAAACAAAGGGAGGCCGGCGAACCGACCTCCCTCCAGTTTGGTTGGACTGGCTTGGGATTACTGACCCGAGCCCGGCCCGTAGGTGATTTCCACGCGGCGGTTCTGCACCTCGCGGACGCCGTCGGCGGTCTGCACGCGCGGGTTGGTCTCGCCGAACGCCTGGGTCGTGATCACACCCTCGGGGATCGAGTGATCGACCATATAGGCCTTCACCGAATCCGCGCGACGCTGCGACAGACCGACGTTGTAGCTCGCCGGACCCGACCGGTCGGCATAGCCGGCCAGCATGATCTGCGCGTTGCCGCAGCTCTGATAGGCCGTGATCGCATTGTCGAGGATCGACGCCGCCTCGGGCGTGATGTTCGACTTGTCCCATTCGAAGAACACGATGAACGGTCCCGGCGAGCACTGCACCGTCTCGGGCGGAGGCGGCGGCGGCGGAGGCGGCGGCGGGGGCGGCGGCGGGGGCGGCGGGGGCGGCGGCGGAGGCGGCGGCGCCCCGAAGTTGTAGGTCAGGCCGCCCAGAATGCTGTGCGACCGGAACCGGCCCTCGAACCGCGTATTGGTCACGTCGTACATCTTGACGTTGTCGGCGTTGAAGAACTTGTACTTCAACGAGACGTCGAGGTTATCGCTGAGCGGCGCGCGGATGCCGGCGATGCCCTGCCAGGCGAACACCGTATCCGAATCGTCGAGGAACGGGCCGCCGGTGGTCA
>Ga0164243_10014514_pt1 | contig 10963 bp, 8 predicted proteins | sample OricompcompostOP_FD_108781 | JGI IMG/M metagenome (GOLD analysis project Ga0164243, IMG submission 108781) | Organic Plus compost microbial communities from Emeryville, California, USA - Original compost - Organic plus compost (OP) | ecosystem: Engineered > Solid waste > Mixed feedstock >...
GTGCTGGGCGCGGGTGATCTGATCATCCTGACCGCCTGCATCATCGGCGCGGGGCTTGCCTTCCTCTGGTTCAATGCGCCGCCGGCAGCCGTGTTCATGGGCGACACCGGCAGCCTCGCGCTCGGCGGCGCGCTGGGCGCGATCGCGGTGGTGACGCATCACGAGATCGTGCTGGCGATCGTCGGCGGCCTTTTCGTGCTGGAGGCCGTCTCGGTCATCATCCAGGTCTATTATTACAAGCGCACGGGCAAGCGCGTGTTCCGCATGGCGCCGATCCACCACCATTTCGAACAGCTCGGCTGGTCGGAGCCGACGGTGGTCATCCGTTTCTGGATCATCTCCTTCGTGCTGGCGCTGGCCGGCCTGGCGACGCTGAAGCTGCGATGATCACCAGCCCCGCCTTTGCTGGAAAACGCTACGCGGTGCTTGGCCTCGCGCGTTCGGGGCTGGCGACGGTGGATGCGCTGCTCGCGAGCGGTGCCGAAGTCGTCGCCTGGGACGAAAAGGAGGAGGCGCGCGCCAGGGTGGAAGGCCGCGTGATGACCGGCGATCCGCTGGAAATCGACCTCACGGGCCTCGCCGGGGTCATCGTGTCGCCGGGCGTGCCGATCATCCGGCATCCGATCCGCGCCCGGGCAGCATCGTTCGGCGTTCCCCTGATCGGCGATATCGAGCTGTTCGCGCAGGCCCGTGCCGCGCTGCCGCCGCATCGGGTGATCGGGATCACCGGCACCAACGGCAAATCGACGACCACGGCGCTCGTTCACCACATCCTCCAGACGGCGGGCTTTCCAAGCCTGATGGGCGGCAATATCGGCCTGCCGATCCTGGGCCGCGATCCATTGACGCCGAACGACAAGGGCGCCGGCATCTATGTGCTGGAGCTGTCCAGCTTTCAGATCGATCTTACCTACAGCCTCGATTGCGACGTGGCGGTGCTGCTCAACGTCACGCCCGACCATCTCGATCGCTATCCCGATTTCGGCGGTTATGCCGCATCCAAGACGCGCCTCTTCGGCATGCAGCGCGGCGGCTATGCCGTGATCGGTGTCGACGACGAGACCAGCAGCACGATTGCCGACATGGTCGATCGGTTGGGCCGGGCGCAGGTGCGGCGCTTCCGCGCTGCGCAGGTCGGTGATCAGTCGAACTGGCCGGCGCTGCAGGGCCCGCACAATGCGCAGAACGTGGTGGCCGCGGCGATCGCCGCCGGCCTTGTCGGCGTAAGTGGGCCGATGATCGACAAGGGTGTTGCCACCTATGCGGGCCTGCCTCACCGGATGGAGCGGGTGGCGGACAGGAACGGCGTGCTGTTCATCAACGACAGCAAGGCCACCAACGCCACCTCGACCGCACCGGCACTTGCCGCCTATCCCAGGATCCACTGGATATTGGGCGGCCGGCCCAAGACCGACGATCTCGACGCATGCGCGCCGAATTTCGGCCATGTGGCCGCCGCCTACACGATCGGCGAGGCTGGCCCGATGTTCGCGCGCATCCTGCGCGAGGCCGGCAAGCCGGTGGCCGAAAGCGGCACGCTCGATCAGGCGGTGCGCGATGCCGCGGCCGCGGCGATGCCGGGTGATGTCGTCATGCTGTCGCCGGCCTGCGCATCATTCGACCAGTTCAGGGATTTCGAGGCGCGGGGCGAAGCGTTTCGCGCGGCGGTGGAGGCGCTGGCATGAGCGGATCGGTCGTCTATCGTCAGAAGCCATCGCAGATGGTGCGCCTCGGACGCGCCGATCGCAGCTGGTATGCGACGTGGTTCTGGGAGATCGATCGCCTGCTGCTGTTGCTGGTGGTGATGCTGATCGGCATCGGCCTGATCGCCGTTGCCGCCGCATCCCCCTCGGCAGCCGCCAAGGACGGCCTGGCGCCGCTCCATTATTTCTGGCGGCAGATCCTGTGGGTGATGCTCGGCGTGCCCGTGATGCTCGGCGTGTCGATGCTGCCGCAGAATTTCGCCCGCCGCCTGTCCATCGGCGCGGCGGTGTTCTTCAGTATCCTGTTGGCGATGGTGCCGCTGTTCGGCACGGAGGTGAACGGGGCGGTTCGCTGGCTGGGCGTCGATCCGGTCCGTTTCCAGCCTTCCGAATTTCTCAAGCCCTTTTTCGTCGTAACGATCGCCTGGATGCTTTCGCTGCGGGCACGGGACAGCAGCCTGCCGGTGGTGCCCCTGACCGGCGCGCTGGTCGGCATCGTTGCAGTGCTGCTGATGAAGCAGCCGGATTTCGGGCAGACCGTCGTGTTCTGCGCCGTATGGGCCGGACTGCTCGTCATCTCGGGCGTGGCGATGCGCTTCCTGATCATATTGGCCGGAGCCGGCACGGGCCTGCTGGCGCTGGCCTTCATCTTCTACCAGAACGGCCGGGATCGCGTGCTGGAGTTCCTGACCGGCACGGGCGACACCTATCATGTCGACGTCGGCTATGCGACGATCACCAATGGCGGCCTGGTCGGGCTGGGGCCGGGCGGCGGCGTGCAGAAATTCCGCCTGCCGGAAGCGCATAACGACTATATCTTTTCCGTGATCGGCGAAGAGTTCGGCCTCATCTCCTGTGGCGTCATCGCCATCATCTATCTGGCGATCATGGTGCGCGTGTTCCTGAAACTGCTCGACGACGAAGACCAGTTCATCATCCTTGCCGCGGCGGGCCTCGCGATCCAGTTCGGGCTGCAGGCGGTGATCAACATGGCGGTGAACGTCCAGCTCGTGCCGTCCAAGGGCATGACCCTGCCTTTCATCAGCTATGGCGGTTCGTCGCTGCTGGCGGTTTCGATTGGCTTCGGCCTGCTGCTCGCCTTCACCAAGCGCAATCCCTATCTTACGCGGTCGCCCTATGTGGTGACATGGAGCGGCAAATGATGGCCGTGTCCCTTGCCCTGAAGGGGAGGGCGCCATGCCCGTGACCCGACATTTCGTTCTCGCAGCCGGCGGCACCGGCGGCCACATGATTCCGGCGCATGCCCTTGCTGCGGAGCTGATGAAGCGCGGCCACCATGTGGCTCTCGTCACCGACGAGCGCGGCGCCAGGATTCCCGGCCTTTTCGAAGGCGCTCAGACGCATATCCTGCCGGCCGGCCGGGTGACGGGCGGACCGGTCGGCTGGCTGCGCGCGGGCCGGTCGATCGTGGCGGGGCGGGAGATGGCGCGGCGGCTTTACGACGCCTTCGCGCCTTCCGCCGTGGTCGGCTTCGGCGGCTATCCGGCGCTGCCGGCGATGCTGGCGGCATTCAAGGACGGCGTTCCGACCGCCATCCATGAGCAGAACGCCGTGCTCGGCCGGGTCAACCGCCTGCTGGCGCGCAAGGTGGATGCCATCGCCACGGCCTATCCCGAGGTTGAACGCCTCGCGTCCAAATATCTCGAAAAGGTGCATCTCGTCGGCAATCCCGTTCGGGAAGAAGTGATCGCGCTGCGCGACCTGCCTTTCCCTCCGCTGACCGAGGACGGCGTGTTCCGCGTGCTCGTCACCGGCGGCAGCCAGGGGGCGACGGTGCTGTCGCAGGTCGTGCCTGAAGGACTGGGCCTGCTGCCGCTCAATTTCCGCCGCCGGCTGCAGGTGACGCAACAGTGCCGGCCGGAGGATATCGAGGATGTCCGCAGCCGCTATGCGGCGCTCGGCATCCCGGCCGATCTCGCCACCTATCTGCCGGATTTGCCCGACAGGCTCGCCTGGTCGCATCTCGTCATCGCGCGCGCGGGCGCCTCGACGATCGCGGAGCTGACCGTCGCCGGCCGGCCGGCAATCCTGATTCCCCTGCCGTCGGCCACCGACGATCATCAGACCGCCAATGCGCGCGAACTGCACGAGGCGGGTGGCGCACGCGCCATCCCTCAACGCAATTTTACGGCGGTCGAGCTTGCCAAGCAGATGCAGAAGCTGGCGCTCGAGCCGGGTTCGCTGCAGAACGCCGCGAAGCGCGCCCGGGGCTGCGGCCGGCCGGATGCGGCCGCCGCGCTGGCCGATCTGGTCGAAGGCCTCGGGCGCACACCGATCATGGACCCATTGCCGGTGAAGCCGGCGGAAGACTCGCCGCGATCGAGCGGCCGGGAGGCATTTGCGTGAAGGGCGTCGCCAAGGATATCGGCACCATCCATTTCATCGGCATCGGCGGCATCGGCATGTCGGGCATTGCCGAAGTGATGCACAATCTGGGTTACAAGGTGCAGGGCTCCGACGTCGCGGATAGCTATGTCGTGGAAGGCTTGCGCAAGCGCGGCATCCCCGTCGCGATCGGGCACAAGGCGGAAAATCTGGGCGATGCGGCGGTGGTCGTCACGTCCACCGCGATCAAGCGGGGCAACCCGGAGGTGGAACTGGCGCTGGAGCGCCGGATTCCCGTCGTCCGGCGCGCAGAGATGCTGGCGGAACTGATGCGGCTGAAGTCCACCGTCGCGGTCGCCGGCACGCATGGCAAGACGACCACCACCTCGATGGTGGCGGCGCTGCTCGACGCAGGCGGTGTCGATCCCACCGTCATCAATGGCGGCATCATCAACAGCTATGGTTCGAATGCGCGGCTCGGCGCATCGGACTGGATGGTGGTAGAGGCGGACGAGAGCGACGGCAGCTTCCTGCGGCTCGACGGCACGATCGCGGTCGTCACCAATATCGATCCCGAGCATCTCGACCATTATGGCTCGTTCGACAGGGTGAAGGACGCCTTCGTCGAGTTCATCGAGAATGTGCCTTTCTACGGCGCGGCGCTGCTCTGCCTCGATCATCCCGAAGTGCAGGCGCTGATCCCGCGCGTGCGTGACCGGCGCGTCGTCACCTACGGCTTTTCGGCCCAGGCAGACGTGCGCGGGGTCAACGTGACGCCGATCCCCGGCGGCAACCGTTTCGAGGCGATCATCCGCCAGCGCGACGGCACCAGCCGGTCGATCGAGGGCATCGAACTGCCGATGCCGGGACGACATAATGTGCAGAATGCGCTCGCCGCGGTGGGTGTGGCGATCGAGCTGGGCGTGCCGGATGAGGTGATCCGCACCGGCTTCGCCAAATTCGGTGGGGTCAAGCGGCGCTTCACCAAGGTGGGCGAGATCGACGGCGTCACCGTCATCGACGATTATGGCCATCATCCGGTGGAGATCCGCGCGGTGCTGGCCGCTGCGCGCGAGGGCGCCAAGGGGCGGGTGATCGCGGTGGCGCAGCCGCATCGCTATACGCGCCTGCATGACCTGATGGGCGAGTTCCAGTCGGCCTTCAACGATGCCGACATGGTCTATGTCGCGCCGGTCTATGCCGCCGGCGAGCAGCCGATCGAGGGCGTGGACGCAGCCGCGCTGGTCAAGGGATTGAAGACGCGCGGCCATCGTTCGGTGCAGGAGATCGCCGATCCGCAGGCGCTGGCGGCCGAGCTGGCCAATGTGGCGGAGCCGGGAGACCTGATAATCTGCCTTGGCGCGGGCGACATCACCAAATGGGCTGCCGGACTGGCTGACGGCATCGCGGCCGCAAGGAAGGTGCCGGCCTGATGGAAGGCGCGTCTGCCTTGGCCGGTCTGGGTGCGATAACGTCGACGGTCCGCGGCCGGCTGACGCCGGATGCGCCGCTGGCGCCGCTCGTGTGGTTCAAGTCTGGCGGCGCGGCGCAATGGCTGTTCGAACCCGCAGACGTGGACGACCTTGCCGCTTTCCTGCGCGATCTCGATCCGGGCGTTCCGGTGATGGGGCTCGGGCTGGGTTCCAACATGATCGTGCGCGACGGCGGCGTGCCCGGTGTCGTGGTGCGGCTCGGCAAGGCCTTTGCCAATGTCGAGCAGGTCGATGAGACGACACTGCGCTGTGGCGGCGGCGCATCGGGCATCCTCATATCCTCCAGGGCGCGTGACGCGGGCGTTGCCGGCATCGAGTTCCTGCGCTCGATCCCCGGGACCGTCGGTGGCTTCGTGCGCATGAACGGCGGGGCTTATGGCCGCGAGGTCAAGGACATCCTGGTCGAGTGCGAGGTCGTCCTGCGATCGGGCGAACGGAAGTTTCTCAGCCTCGACGACCTGGGTTACACCTATCGTCACAGCGAACTGCCCGCGGGCGCGATCGTCGTCTCCGCAACCTTTCGCGGACGTCCGGGCGAGCCCGAAGCGATACAGACGGAGATGGACCGCATCGCGGCGGAACGCGAGGCATCCCAGCCGCTCAGGTCGCGCACCGGCGGGTCGACCTTCAAGAATCCGCAAGGGCACAAGGCCTGGGCGCTGATCGATGCCGCAGGCTGTCGCGGCCTGCGGGTCGGGGATGCGCAAGTCTCGGAGAAGCACTGCAATTTCCTGCTCAACCTGGGCAATGCCAGCTCTGCCGACATCGAGGCGCTGGGCGAGGAGGTGCGCGATCGCGTGAGGGCGCAGTCCGGCATCGAGCTGGAGTGGGAAATCCAGCGCGTGGGGAAGGCCGCATGACGGTGAAGCCCCTTCACATCGCCGTCCTGATGGGCGGCTGGTCCTCGGAGCGTGAAGTCTCGCTCACCTCGGGAGCGGGTGTGGCCGATGCGCTGGAGTCGCTGGGCCATCGCGTCACCCGCATCGACATGGACCGCGAAGTGGCGCTTCGGCTGCACGAGACCAGGCCTGACGTCGTGTTCAACGCGCTTCACGGCACGCCCGGCGAGGATGGCACCGTGCAGGGCATGCTCGACATCATGGGCCTGAAATATACCCATAGCGGGCTCGCCACCTCGGTCATCGCGATCGACAAGCAACTCACCAAGAACGAGCTGGTGCCGCATGGCGTCCGCATGCCCGAAGGCGTGATCGTCGAATCCGAGAGCCTTTACGAGCGCGATCCGCTGCCCCGGCCTTACGTGCTCAAGCCGGTGAATGAGGGATCGTCGGTGGGTGTTGCCATCATCACGGCGGATGGCAATTACGGCAGCCCGATTGCCCGCCACAGCGAAGGTCCCTGGAAGCATTTCGACAAGTTGCTGGCCGAGCCCTTCGTCCGGGGCCGCGAACTGACGGTTGCGGTCCTCGGCGATCAGGCGCTTGCCGTGACCGAGTTGTGCCCCAAGAGCGGCTTCTACGACTATGACGCCAAATATACCGATGGCCTCACCGTCCACGTCTGCCCGGCGGACATACCGGACGACATCGCGGAAGCTGCAAAGGCGATGGCGCTGAAGGCGCATCGGCTGCTGGGCTGCCGCGGCACATCGCGTTCCGATTTCCGATGGGACGATGAGCGTGGCGAGGCGGGCCTTTACCTGCTGGAAGTGAACACGCAGCCCGGCATGACGCCGCTCAGCCTGGTGCCGGAGCAGGCCCGTCATCTCGGCATGAGCTATGCCGAACTGGTGCAGCGCATCGTGGAGGAGGCCCTATGAGCCGCAACGATGACCGGGCGAAGATCCGTCGCGGTGCGCAGCCCCGCCGGCGCACCCCTTCCGGAAAGGGCAAGCGCAGGACGGCGGCGAGGAAGCCGCTGTTCGTGTTGCCGGCGCCCGTCGCCGCGGTTGCCCGGCAGACGGCCAATTATGGTCTGGTCGCGCTGCTGCTCGGCGGCGTGGTGGTAGGCGTCATGGCCATGCGGCTGCCCCAGATGATCGGCATCGAGGCCGGGGAGGCGATCGGCCGGGCAGGCTTTGCGGTGAAGAAGGTGGAAATCACCGGCATCGATCGCATGGATCGCGCCCCGGTCGAGGACGCTGCCTTCTCGGCGCAGGAACGCGCCATGCCGCTCGTCGACCTGTCGGCGATCCGGGGACGCTTGCTTCAGCAGGGATGGGTGAAGGACGCCCGCGTGTCGCGCCGATTGCCCGATACGCTGGTGATCGACATCATCGAACGCGAACCGGCGGCGATCTGGCAGCATCGTCAGCGGCTCCACCTGATCGACGCCGACGGCCGGGTGATCGAGCAGCTTCGCCTGGCCGGCACGCCGTTGCCGGACCTGCCGATCCTCATCGGCCCCAACGCCAATTTCAAGGTGGGGGCGCTCGATCGCTTGCTGCAGGCATCGCCGCAACTGCGCCCGATGCTGGACGGCGCGACCTGGGTGGGCGACAGGCGCTGGGATATCCGCTTCCGTTCCGGCGAAACCCTGTCCCTGCCCGAAGGCGAGGACCAGGCGCGCACCGCGCTGGCCGAATTCGCCGCACGCGACGGCACGATGCGGCTGCTGGGCCAGGGAATGTTGCGCTTCGACATGCGCAATCCGGGGCGCATCATCGTGCGCCCCGCCCAGGAATCCGCCGAGGGCGAACCGGGGCCCGGTGCAAGGCGGGCCGTGGAGCATAGGGGCGGGGAACAGGCGCCGCCCGTCACGGCGACGGCCATGGCCAGAAGCATCTGACGGGGAACGGATCGTTTGGGGGTAAGAACAGAATGGCGCAGGCAAGAGGCAATTTGATCACCGCTCTGGACATCGGCTCTTCCAAGGTCTGCGCCCTGATCGCCGAGGTGCCGGAGGGCGGGGGCGAGATTCAGGTGCTCGGCACCGGCCAGCGCGAGAGCAGGGGCGTCCGTCATGGCTATGTCGCCGACATGGAGCGCACCGAGGCTGCCATCCGCGAGGCGGTGGAGCAGGCCGAGCGTATCGCGCGCACCAATATCGAGGAGGTGTGGGTCAGCTTCTCGGCCGGTGGCCTTGTCAGCAAGCTCGCCGCGGTCGAGGTCGACCTTGGCGGCCATCGCATCGAGCAGCGTGACGTCGATGCATTGCTGAACGCAGGCCGCAACGCCATCGACCCGGATGGCCGAATGGTGCTGCATGCGCAGCCGACCCTCTATACGCTCGACGGGCTGAAGGGCACGCGGACGCCGCTCGGTCTTCATGCCGACCGGCTCGGCGTCGATATTCACGTGGTGGCGGCGGAGGCGTCGCCGGTCCGCAATGTCGATCTCTGTGTGCGCTCCGCCCATCTTGCGGTCAAGTCGATCGTCGCCTCGCCGATCGCGGCGGGGATGGCCGTGCTGTCGGAAGAGGAGCGCGACCTTGGCGTCGCGCTGGTGGAAATGGGCGCCGGCGTCACCAACGTGTCGCTGTTCGCCGGCGGGATGCTGGTCGGGCTCGCCTCGATCGCGATGGGTGCCGCGGATATAACGGACAATATCGCGTCGGCGCTTGGCACGCGGCGGTTCGACGCGGAACGGCTCAAGACCTTCTACGGCTCGGCGATGACGAGCCCGCGCGACAATCATGACATGATCGATGTCGTGCCCGTCGCCGGAACGCATGACGGGGCCGATCCCATGCGGATCACCCGCGCGCAGCTTATCGCCATCATCCGCCAGCAACTCGAACGGTGGATGGGTGAGATCGGCGCGACGCTGAAGCAGTTGGGTTTCACCGGCCCCGTCAGCCGCCAGATCGTGCTGACCGGCGGCGGCGCGGAGATGAAAGGGATCGCCGATTACGCGCAAGGGCTGCTCGGCCAGTCGGTGCGGGTCGGCAAGCCGCGCGGTCTTGCGGGTCTTCCGGAAGCGCATAGCGGCCCCGCCTTCGCGACGCTCGCCGGCCTCGTGCATTATGCCGCGACCGACCCGATCGACCTGAGAACGATCGCGCCTGCGACGCAGACGGTGCATCGCGCGGCCGGCGGCGGCGTAATTCAACGCATGATTGCGGCATTTCGCAATGGATACTGAGAAAATTACGACCAAATCGGTTCCGGCATTAACTTTTCGCGTGCGTCCGCGAATCAGGTGATGCTAGATTCTTCTCGGGGGGCGCGTCGGGAGCGCGCGGCACAGCGGAGTTAATGTTATGACGATCGAGTTCATGCGTCCGGAAGTAGACGAATTGCGGCCACGTATCAGTGTGATCGGGGTCGGCGGCGCTGGCGGCAACGCCATCGCCAACATGATCAATTCCGATGTCCAGGGCGTGGATTTCATCGTCGCCAACACGGACGCCCAGGCGCTCAACGCCAGCGCCGCCGAGCGGCGCATCCAGCTCGGCCTCAAGATCACCCAGGGCCTCGGCGCGGGTGCCCGCCCGGAGATCGGCCGCGCCGCTGCCGAGGAGGCGCTGGAGCATATCGACGAGGCGCTGAACGGCGCGCATATGTGCTTCATCGCCGCCGGCATGGGTGGCGGGACGGGCACCGGGGCCGCGCCGGTGATCGCGAAGCTGGCGCGCGACAAGGGCATCCTGACCGTCGGCGTCGTCACCAAGCCGTTCAGCTTCGAAGGCAATCGCCGGTCCAAGGCGGCGGATGCCGGCATCGAGGAACTGCAGAAGCATGTCGATACGCTGATCGTCATCCCCAACCAGAACCTGTTCCTCGTCGCCAACCCGAACACGACCTTCAAGGAAGCGTTCAAGATGGCGGACGAGGTGCTCCAGCAGGGCGTGCGCGGCATCACCGACCTGATGGTCATGCCCGGCCTCATCAACCTCGACTTCGCCGACGTCCGCTCGGTGATGGGCGAGATGGGCAAGGCGATGATGGGCACCGGCGAGGCGAGCGGCGACAATCGCGCCATCGAAGCCGCGGAGAAGGCGATCGCCAACCCCCTGCTGGACGGCGTGTCGATGCAGGGCGCCAAGGGCGTCATCATCTCCATCACCGGCGGCGAGGACATGCGCCTGATGGAAGTCGACGAGGCGGCCAATCACATCAAGGAACTGGTCGATCCCGACGCGAACATCATCTGGGGTTCGGCGTTCAACAACGATCTGGAAGGCAAGATCCGCGTGTCGGTGGTCGCCACCGGCATCGAGGCCGACGCCGTTTCCGCGCCGGAACCGGCCAAGCTCTTCACCTTCCCTGCGGCCCGCAAGGCCGAGCCTGCGCCCGCGCAGACCGCCGCTGCGGTGCCCACCGCGCCGCCGATCGCGCCGCCCGTCACATCCGCTTCGGCGCAGCCCGAGATCGTCCTCGAGCCGCCGGTAATCGACGGCGAGTCCGATCCGCTCGACCTGTCGGCGAACGATATTGTTCCGCCGGCTTCCGACGAATTGCTTCTCAACGAGACGCTTACGCCGCCGGTGACGGGCAATCCGCTGCCGCCGCGGGTCGAA
>Ga0164243_10014515_pt1 | contig 10963 bp, 11 predicted proteins | sample OricompcompostOP_FD_108781 | JGI IMG/M metagenome (GOLD analysis project Ga0164243, IMG submission 108781) | Organic Plus compost microbial communities from Emeryville, California, USA - Original compost - Organic plus compost (OP) | ecosystem: Engineered > Solid waste > Mixed feedstock >...
CTCGCTCGCCTTCATCTTTGGCGTCGTCCCGCTGGTATGGGCCATCGGTGCCGGTGCCGAGCTTCGCCAGACCCTCGGCACCACGGTGTTTTCAGGCATGATTGGCGTCACGGCCTTCGGGCTGATCTTTACGCCGGTGTTCTATGTGCTGGCGCGCAGGTTTGCCGGGAGGCGCCGCACGGGGGACGAGGCGGTGATCTCGCACCCCGCGGAATAGGGGCTGGTCTGCGGCACAACATTGCTGTGGGGGCTGCGCCAGATCGTCGCATCATGCTATGATGTAAAGACGAGGTTCTCATGGCGACTATGGCTGTTGCGGTCCCGGACAAGATCATCCGGTGGCATTATCTCTGGTACGTTGCGATCGCGCTCGCGGTGATGATCGCGTCAATCGCGAGCGATAACCGCTGGTTTCTCAATTTCACGCATGTCATGAGCGGTGTTCTGTGGACCGGCATCGACCTGTTCATGGGTTTCATCGTCGGGCCGGTACTGCGCATGGCACCGCCGCCGGCGCGCCGCGAAATCATCATCCGCTTGGTGCCGCGCACGCTCTTCCTGATGCCGACGCTCGCAGCGATCACCGGGACGACCGGCTGGTACCTCGCAAAGTATCTCGGTTATTTCGATCTGCCGTGGCCGCAGTTTGGCTGGGTCGCGGCAGCGCTGACGCTACTTGGTCTGATGACGGTGCAAGGCACCGGCATCTTGCTGCCGACCAACCTGTGGGTCTGCTTCCAAATGCGCAAGGAGAGGCCGGATTTCGAGAAGATCGGCCGCGTGATGCGCATGTTCTTCTACCTGGTCGCGTTTCAGGGAATCATGCAGGTCGCGATCATCGTCATCATGGCGCGATTTGTGACGGGGATTTAGCCTGTTTCACGATTGAGTGCGCGCTCCCTCTGCCCTGGGAGAGACGAAAGAACGAACTACGCCGCAATACACGCGAACGCGATCTGCTCCACGTGCCGGTGATCCATGCCACAACAGCCGCCGAGCACGCACAGCTGCGGTAGCCTTGAACGTAGTGTGCGATACTGTTGGCCGAGTTCGGCTGGATTGCCCATGTCAAGTTCCGGCGCGGCATCAAGCTCGGCGTGACTTCGCTTGGAAGGGTTGGCGCGCAGGCCGCGCAGGCGCTGGAGCCATGGTTCATCGTTTGTGAGGACGCTTTCGAAATGAGAAGGGTGTGCGCAATTGATCATGTAGTAGGCCGGTGTGGATGTTGTTTCCGCATCGACCTGCAGGATAGCATCCTTGAGCGATTGTCCCGTCGGCAGTCTGCCGTCCGTCTCCAGCGTGAACGAAATTGCCACCGGAATGTTTTCGGCCTTGGCGGCCTGCGCAACGCCAACCGCTTCTTCGACGTAGTTGAGCGTGAATGCACTTGTCATGTCGGCCACGCTTTTGGCGAATACGCGGATTTGTTCGCTGTGATAGTCGGCGGCCTCTGCAGAACTCATCGCCACATCCCGGCGATAGCCGTCGCCGCGCGGACCGATCGCCCCGGAAATCACCATCGGCGATTCTCCGGTCTCCAGTTCCTCGCGTAACTCGGCCATCAATTCGATCGAACGCCGGTTTACATCCGCAAGAATGTCGTGCGAATAGCCGAGCTTCGCGCCCCAGTCGGGATTGGCGCGCCATGTCGGACTTTCAAGCACAAACCCGACATTGGCCCGCCGCGCCGTCTCGGCATAGCGCCGATAATAGTCGCGCACTTTCGCGACGCCGGCCTCGCTCTGCATCATGTGGCAGGCAGCAAAATAGGGCAGGTCGATGCGTTCATGAAAAATCATCGCGGTTTCCATGCCGCCGTCGGTAAGAAACAGGCTGCCGGATAATTGCGGGAGCGTGTTGCGATATTTGGCCATGCTGAAATCCCCTTCTGAAAAATTTTTCGGTCGCGTGTTTGGTGTGCAAACTAAGGATTTGCCGGACGGCGCCTAGCGAACGCGTGGTCAACTGCGTCAGTTTGGATTTTTTGCAGCGAAGTCAATTTGTTAACGACTGCCCAGCAAACGGGCGGCGGCCCGGTTTGGGGCTAACTTGACTCATGGTACACTCGCCTATGCTTGAACAATCTCCCCGAGAAGCGGTGGCCCGCAAGGGCAATGACACGCGCGAGCGTCTGCTGGCGCACGCGGAGGCTGCGGTGCTCGCAAAGGGATTCGCAGCAACCTCGATCGAAGAGATCATCGCTGCCGTAGGCATCACCAAGAGCGGTTTTTTCTATCACTTCAGGGACAAGTCGGATCTCGCCAAGGCACTGATGCTGCGCTACCTCGAGCATGACAAGGCTGTGCTTGACGATATTTTCCGCCGCGGCGACGAACTCAATGACGACCCGCTTCACGGGTTTCTGGTAGGACTGAAGCTGTTCGCCGAAATGATGGCGGAATTGCCGGAAGCGCACCCCGGCTGCCTCGTGGCGTCATTCTGTTATCAGGATCAGCTGTTCAGTCGCGAAATCCACAAGCTCAATGCGGACGGCATATTGTCGTGGCGAGGACGCTTCCGGGAGCGGCTGGAGATGATCGCGCAAAAATATCCACCGCGCCAGCTGGTCGATGTCGAAGCCATGGCTGACATGGCAGCGACATTGGTCGAAGGCGGCCTTATCCTCGGCCGTGTGCTAAGGGATGCCACAATCCTGCCACGGCAGGTGTTGCTCTATCGCGATCTGGTGCGCGCCACCTTCGTACCGGTGTGATGGTCTTTACGCGGCTTTCCGGCTAATTGATTCTGAACTGAACTATGAGAATGCCCCCATGTCACAGCTGAAATTCGGTGTCTCCCAGGCTCTTACGCGCAAAGAGGACGATGCGCTATTGCGCGGTAACGGCCGTTACGTGTCGGATTATACGCCGGCAGGAACCCTCCATGCCGCAGTGTTGCGCTCGCCCCATGCGTTTGCAAAATTTCGGATCACCGACACCGAAGCGGCAGCGGCGATGCCTGGGGTGCGGCTCATCATGACCGCTGAAGACACCGCCGATCTCGGGAAATTTCCGGTGATGTTCGCGTTGCCGGGTGTCGATCTGGCGCCGCCGCCTTACGAAATATTGGCGAGCAAGGAAGTGCGCCACGTCGGCGATGCGATTGCCTTCGTGGTGGCGGATACAGTCGAACAGGCGCGCGATGCGGCAGAGGCGATCGCCGTCGAATGGGAGCCCCTGCCGTCGGTGGTCGATGCAACGGAAGCACTGAAGCCTGGCGCGGCGCAGGTGTGGCCCAACAAGCCCGGCAACCTGGTGTTCGAGAAAGAGATCGGTGACAGGGAAAAGACCGACAAGGCTTTCGCGGCGGCGGCCAAGACCGTCTCGCTGACGATCGTTAATCAGCGGCTGGTCACCAACTATCTCGACACCCGCGCCGTGGTCGCCGAATACGACGAAGCCAAGGACCGCCTGACACTGACACTCGGCAGCCAGGGCCCGCACCGCATCCGCGATATCCTGTGCAAGTTCATTCTCAATATCCCGCCGGAGAAGATGCGCGTCATCAATCCGGACACCGGCGGCGGTTTTGGCACGAAACTCTTTCCCTTCCGCGAATATCCGTTGGCAGCAGTAGCGGCGAAGCGATTGAAACGGCCGGTGAAGTGGGTCGCGGAACGTACCGAGCATTTCGTCGGTGATGCGCAAGGCCGCGACAACGTCACGACGGCCGAACTGGCGCTTGACGACAACAACAGGTTTCTGGGCTTGCGGGTGAACACAGTCGCTAACATGGGTGCGTATCTTTCGGCGTTCTCGCCTTACATTCCCTATGGCGGCGCCGCGCTGCTGCCCGGCGTCTACGATCTGCCGACCATTCATGTGACTGTACGCGCAGCCTTCACCAACACGCTGCCGGTCGATGCCTATCGCGGCGCCGGCCGCCCTGAGGCTGCCTACGTGATCGAGCGTCTCGTTGACACCGCTGCGCGCGAGTTGGGCGTCGGTCCGGATGCGCTGCGCAAGAAGAATTTCATCAAGCCCAAACAGATGCCCTACACCACGGCGACCGAGAAGGTTTACGACTCCGGAGAATTTGCGGCGCACATGGCGCGCGCACAGGAGGCCGGCGACTGGGCCGGTTTCCGCAAGCGTCACGCTGACTCGCGGAAGGCCGGAAAGCTGCGGGGCGTCGGGCTTGCGACCTACATCGAAGTCTGCGGCGGCGCCGGCCCGCAACTCGCGGTCGTCAATCTCGAGAATGACGGCTCGGTCAAGGTGGTGATCGGTTCGCAGTCGACCGGGCAGGGACATCAGACTGCCTACGCCCAGCTTGTCGCGGAACATCTCGATGTGCCGCCGGAGAAAGTCACGGTCATTCAGGGCGACACGGACTCGATCCCGACCGGCTTCGGTACGGGCGGATCGAGTTCGATCCCGGCTGGCGGCGCGTCCGTTTCGCTCGCGTCGAAGAAGCTCGCTGACAACATCAAGAAGCTTGCCGCCGATGCGCTCGAAGCGGGTACCAGCGATCTGGAAATTGCTGATGGCCGTGTGCGCGTGGTTGGCACTGATCGCGCGATCAGCTTCGCTGACATCGCCAAGACCAATGGTAAATCCGAGCTGCTGAAGACCGAGGATGCGTGGGCGCCCGCGCCGACCTATCCGAATGGCACCCATCTTGTTGAAGTCGAGATCGATCCGGAGACCGGTTGCATCGATATCGACCGCTATCTCATCGTCGACGACATGGGTGTCACAATCAATCCTTTGCTGCTTGAAGGGCAGATCGTCGGCGGTGCGGTGCAGGGCATCGGGCAGGCGCTGATGGAGCGCACGGTCTATGACCAGGACTCTGGCCAGCTCATGACGGCGTCGCTGATGGACTATGCACTGCCGCGGGCCAACGATATCCCGGACTTTACGTTCGAGACGCGCAACGTGCGCTGCGTGACCAATATCCTTGGCGTGAAGGGCGCGGGAGAAGCAGGCACCATCGGCGCCGCTCCCGCGGTGATAAACGCGGTTGTCGATGCGCTGTGGCGCGCCTACAGGATTCGTCACATTGATATGCCCGCGACGCCGGAACGCGTGTGGCACGCCATTCGCGAAGGCCAAAGGCTGCACACGCTGTAACCCGGCTGCATGTTCGCTGTCTCACGCAGTCGTGATTGTGCAGAAAAACAGCGGTATAGCGCCGCGGTCGTTTCATGTTGCAAAAGGAATAACCGTTCTAGACTGGTGTTGGTCCACGTGGCCGGCGGCGGTTCGTCGCTGCCGCATGGATTTGACTTCACCGGATGGGAGAGACTCAATGATTATTCGCACTGTGATCGTAGTTTGCGCGGTCGCTGCCGGCATTTCTGTCGCCACGGCTCAGGAAGCGGTGAAGGCGCGCAAGGATGTCATGGGTGCGATCGCCAAGCCTTACTACGGCGTACTGGCGCGCATGAACCGCGGCCAGACACCGTTCGATGCAGCGGCTGCAAACGCGGCGCTGGCGACAATCGCGGCGGAATCGCAGAAAGTGGGAGCCGCCTTCGCGCCAAACGTCCAGCCCGAAAAGAAATCGGATTACGACGCTTCGCCAAAGATCTGGCAGACCAAGTCCGATTTCGATGCAAAACTCGCGGCTTTCGTAAAGGCGGCGGAAGACAACAAGGGCGCCGCCAGGGATATCGATTCCTTCAAGGTCGCGTTTCAGAACCTCTCCAAGACCTGCGACGCTTGCCACGAAAGTTATCGCGTGAAGAATTGACTGGATTTATCGCGCAGCCTCATGCTGAAGGGCAGCGCGAAACGATGTATCTCGATGCATGAAACGGTTTACCATCCTTCGAGACGCACATTTCGTGCACTCCCCGGGATGAAGTGGTTATGCGCAGCCTTGTCTCCCTCATAGGTTTCTTGGCGGGCATCGGCGTGGCATTAGCGTGGGTTGTCACCACGCCAAAGACGATTGCGGCTGCCAGCCTCGCCCCTCATACCCCTGATCTCGCCAATGGACGGGAAATGTTTTATGCGGGGGGCTGTGCAGCCTGCCATGCGACGCCAGGGGAGGAAGACCGCACCAAGCTTGGTGGCGGACATGGTCTGAAGTCGCCGTTCGGTACGTTCTACGCGCCTAATATCTCTCCCGATCCTGATGACGGCATTGGCCGCTGGAGCGAGGCACAATTTCTCACCGCCGTGCTGCGCGGCACATCGCCTGCGGGCGAGCATTATTATCCTGCGTTTCCTTACACGTCTTATAAACGCATGAAAGTCGAGGACGTGCGTGATCTCTATGCTTTCATGAAAACGCTACCGCCGGTGAAAGGCCGCCCGCGCGGACATGACGTGCCGTTTCCATTCAACATCCGCCGCGCCATTGGCGCGTGGAAGTTTCTGTACATGGACGACAAGCCGTTTGCAGCCGATGGGTCCAAGTCAGAAGATTGGAACCGCGGCGCCTATCTGGTGAACGGGCCCTCGCACTGTGCGGAGTGTCATAGCCCGCGGAATTTTCTCGGCGCGATCATTCCGTCACAGCGCTTTGCCGGTGGGCCTGATTTCGAGAGCAGCGGCTGGGTGCCGAACATTACCCAGAAGACCCTCGGCGACTACACCGAAGATGATTTTGCCTATCTGCTGGAAACTGGGCAGACGCTGAAGGATTCCGTCGGTGGCGGCATGGTCGCGGTGATCCGCAATACGTCGCAATTGACGGAGGCAGACCGCAAGGCAATGGCGGTTTACCTGAAATCCCTGCCACCTGTGGAAGGTCCGCCACGGCCTGAGCGGAAGTAGGACGCCCTTCGGCTGTAGCGCTCTTATCCAAACGAACTCACATCCTCGGCGCGATTGCCTGGCTCTGTGTTGCAGAACGGCGACCGCCGCCGATCGCGGCGATAACGCGGCTCACCGTCTCGTTCTGGAGGCGGTCTATCTTCTCGATGTTGAAGTGATTCACACCCGCCGCATTGTCCATGTTGAAGTTCGCCACCCGCGGGCCGCGCCAGGCTTTGTAGCCCTGATAATAATTGACCGCGCGTCCCACGTTCGGCGGGATATCGAAAGAGCGGGTAGCCCCGAAACCGACCACCAGGGCTACCGGAACCCGCGCCTCGTTCAGTCGCTGCGCCATCTCGACGGCGGCATCTGCGCCAAGCGAATGTCCAATAATGACGATGGGGCCGCGTCCGCCGGCCCGGTATCGTTGAATCACGGCGTCGGCAAGCGAATCGGACGTGCTGTGATTCGCGACGCGCGCCACAACGCCACGCGCCGCAAGCTTGGCGGCGAGCGTGTCCATGCCGGCCGAAAAGATGTCCGCAAGACCCTTGAAGAGGAATATTTGGGGCCCGTTAGAGACGCGGTGCCCGTGAGCCTGTGCGAGCATGATCGCGTAGGACCGCGCGTCCGTGCGGGCCGGCGACGCCGCAGCGGCGCGGTGGGCGGGGGAGGGCGAATTTGTCGCAGTCGTGCGGAACGCGTTATCTTCGATAACAGCTGCAGACGCCGTGTGGGCGCCAGCAAACAAGGTGCCAACCTGGATTCCGAAAACCATGGTTGCGCTTACAACCAGTGTCAGAAAATTCCCACTCCGCATCGAATCCTCCAGACGAGTCCGAAAAATCGCGGCATGACATACCGCCCGCGATTCACCGCTGTAAACAGGTGATTGTCCGCAGAGTCCATTGAATTTGAAAAGGTGGCATTCTGGCAACGAATCCGGTCTTTTCCTGCATGTCACGCATGCCTTTCGCTGTTTCCGCCAGCGTGTCAGAACGGACGCGCGAATCACGCTCCCGGCAGCGTGGCGCATTCGTTCGAAATCACCAAAAACCCTCGTACGCGCGCTCTCATGAACGTTGCCTCCGGCATTGTGCTGAAACTGGTATCTGTCCTGTTGTTCGCGCTGATGAGCACGCTCATCCGTGCCGCCGGACAGAAATTCCCGCTCGGCGAAGTTGTGTTTTTCCGTAGCGCTTTCGCCATCGTGCCGGTGGTCGTTTTTTATGCATGGCGCGGCGAACTGGCGAACGTCGTGAGGACCCGGCGCCCGCTCGGCCATCTTGGCCGCGGCCTGCAGGGTATTTGCGCCATGTTCGTGAATTTTGCAGCGTTGGCGCGGCTGCCGCTGATGGACGCCACGGCGATCTCGTTCGCCTCGCCATTCATCACCGTGATTTTCGCGGCGCTGATTCTCAAGGAGCGGGTACGCCGCTATCGCTGGACGGCAATCGCGATTGGTTTTGCTGGCGTGATCGTGATGATGTGGCCTTATCTGGATATCCACGGAACCATAACCCTCGGCACCGCGGAACGCACCATCGGCGCGCTTTGCGCGCTCGCTGGCGCGTTTCTCAACGCCGGCACGGTGATCCAAACCCGACGACTTACCGAGAGCGAGACCACGTCGGCAATTGTATTCTACTTTTCGGTGATCTGTTCGTTCGCCGGGCTCGCCACCCTGCCGTTCGGGTGGGCGGCGGTCAATGGATGGGATTTCCTCATGCTGTCGATGATTGGCATCATTGGCGGCATGTCGCATCTGTTTCTGACAGAATGCTATCGCCTCGCCCCAGCCTCGGTCGTCGCGCCGTTCGACTACACTGCAATGCTCTGGGCATTCCTGTTCGGCTATTTCGTGTTCAGAGAATTGCCGAGCAGTTATGTCTATGTGGGCGCGGTCATTGTCGTGGCCTGCGGCCTGTTCGTGCTGTGGCGCGAACGGCAGATCAATGCGGCCGAAATCAAGGCGGCGGCGCTAGAGGGCTCGCCGGTATCGGGCGAGATCAAAACGCCTTGAAGCAGATGATGGTCTGAGTGTCCTGGATGCCTGGGATTTTCTGCACTTTTTCGTTCACGAAATGCCCAATGTCGGTCGCCTGGTCGACGTAGAACTTCACCAGCAGATCGAACTCGCCTGCGGTCGAGTAGATTTCCGAGGCGATCTCCGCGTCCGCCAGCGCATTGGCAACCTCGTAGGACTTGCCGAGCGCGCATTTGATCTGGACGAAAAACGGGACCATGCATTCCTCCGGACGAGCATAGGCTCCCAATCCAGCAAAAAGCGCCTGCCGTGGCAAGGCCGCGCGGCGTGGCCTGGCGGCTTGAATGGCGCTGCCGCACAGGTTAAATAATCCTCGCAATCTCATGGGGTGCCCAGCGTCCCGGGCTGAGAGGCTCTCGCCAACCCATCGAACCTGATCCGGGTCATGCCGGCGGAGGGAGTTTGAGATGCTATCGCCGGACCGTCCTGTCACGTCGCAAGACATTCCCACGGCTGCGGCGGATGTCCTTGAGCGCGTTCGCGCCCGGGCACCGCGCGTTCATTGCATCACCAACGTGGTGGCGCAGAATTTTTCTGCCAACATGCTGCTCGCCGCCGGAGCCATTCCCTCGATGACGATTGCGTCTGACGAGGTCGTGGAATTCGTGGCTCAGGCCGACGCATTGCTTGTCAATCTCGGCACTTTCGATGCGGAACGCCGCGTCGCCGCGAATCTCGCCATAGATTCCATGGCGCAGCAGGGCAAGCCGTGGCTGCTCGATCCTGTCTTCGTCAACCGCTCGGAGAAACGCACGCAGTTCGCGCTCTCGCTGCTGTCGTACAGGCCGCGCGCGGTGCGCCTGAACAGCACCGAGTTCACCGCGCTGTCGGGCAGTGAGCTCGATGGGGCGTCGCTGGCGCGGTTCGGTGAGAAGCACCAGACAGTTGTGGGCCTTACCGGCGAGACCGATATCGTGTTCGGCGATGGACGCCTCGTCTGCATCGGCAACGGGCATCCGCTGATGTCGAAGGTGACGGCAATGGGCTGCGCCGGCAGCGCGCTGGTCGGCGCCTGCCTTGCGGTGGAGAAAGATCCGTGGGTGGCGGTTGCTTCCGGCATCCTTATCCTTGGCGTTGCAGGCCAGCTTGCCGGTGAGCGCGCTGCCGGTCCCGGCAGCCTTGCCACCGGCATTCTCGATGCGCTCTATGAGCTCGATGCCGCAACGCTGGCTGAGCGGGCGCGGGTCATTTGACGCGGCGGAGGCCGGCGATGTTCGAAGACCATGTTTGAAGATCTGGACCTGCGGCTTTATGCGATTGTCGACCCGGAACTCGCGGGCGGTCGTGCGGTGCCGGAACTCGCGCGCCTCGTCGCCGAAGGCGGAGCGACGCTCGTGCAGTTGCGCGACAAGAGGAACGATAAGCCTGCGCAGATCGCATTGGCGCGTGCGGTAAAAGCGGCGCTGCCGGCGCATGTGCCGCTGATCGTGAACGATCACATCGACGTCGCGCTCGAAGCGAATGCGGACGGCGTTCATCTTGGCCAGGAAGATGGCAACGTCCAAGAAGCACGCGAACGCCTGGGACCAGGCCCCTTCCTCGGGCTCAGCGTGCAAACGATGGCCCAGGCGCGGGCGGCGCCGCTTTCCGTGATCGACTATGTCGGTATTGGCGGGGTGTTCGCCACCACGTCCAAGAAACAGTCATTCGCCCATCCGCGCTCGCCGCTCGGCATTGATGGCCTGCGCGCGATCGTCGACGTCTTTCGCGGCCGTATCGGCAATTTCCCGATGTGCGCGATTGCCGGCATCTCCCGGGACAATGCGGCAGCGGTGATTGCCGCTGGTGTCGATGGCGTATCCGTCATCTCGGCGCTGTCGCGGGCCGCGGAGCCCGCTGCCGCGGCGCGCGACCTTCGCTCGGTGATCGATGCTGCGTTGGCGCAGCGCGCCCCCAAGGTGCCTGACACGCGCGATCTCTATGGCGACAAAGCGTGGGAGCATCACCATTGAACACGCCTATCGCCGTCACCATTGCAGGCTCGGATTCCGGCGGGGGCGCCGGAATCCAGGCCGATCTTAAGACGTTTTCGGCACTCGGCGTTTATGGTGCGTCGGTGATCGCCGTGCTCACCGCGCAGAATACGCGGGGTGTGACCGGTATCTACGACGTGCCGCCGGATTTTGTCGCCGCACAGATCGATGCAGTATTTTCAGATCTTGATATCGGTGCAGTAAAGATCGGCATGTTGTCCAATGCGGCGGTC
>Ga0164243_10014516_pt1 | contig 10963 bp, 8 predicted proteins | sample OricompcompostOP_FD_108781 | JGI IMG/M metagenome (GOLD analysis project Ga0164243, IMG submission 108781) | Organic Plus compost microbial communities from Emeryville, California, USA - Original compost - Organic plus compost (OP) | ecosystem: Engineered > Solid waste > Mixed feedstock >...
CACTGCTCTGGCCAGCGCTGCTTCGGTGCGTTCCTGTCCCATCCCTAGACTGATTCCACTGTATTCCGCCCCTTCTCCCACAAGTGCTTAACGCTTCCGAACTACACTCTGTATAATCAAACGTTGGCTCCGGATGAGATGATGCTCCTCGAAGTGGGGCGAAGAATGCCGAAAGCGCGAGAGGAGATGCCTCGTAAATTGCACCGTGATCCAATAATCCACCCTGGTTCTCAGGCAGGCAGAACAAGGTCCGGGGGATCGGTAGGGATGTATGCGAGTGTGCATTTTTGCGCACCTCTCAAGGCCAAGGCTGGTCAACCCTGGTTCAACCCTCCACTGGCCACTAGGGAGCCCCGCTTCACTGGATGCTCATCTCTCGCCCGCATTGACTAGTCGCAGGAGACACACCCACCCTCTAAATTTCTGTCGCGGGATTGGATCCAAGCTGCAGTAAGTGGGGTATAGGATGGCTGCAAGACGCCTGCCACTGACACGGCGTAGACCGTCCCATCCCTACACACAAAGCTTGAAAAACATATCACGCTTCGATGGAGGGCGTGTTTGATGTGCTCTAGTGGATGTGGGATGTCCGAGACGGGTTGGTGGTCCCTTGGGAGGGGAGGTAAATAGTGACAGTGACCACCCACTGAGGAGCAGTATGAAAAGTACGGCAAGCGTCGAGGGGGTTGATATCCTCCGCATTCGGTCATTGCAGAGGGAAGTTCTAATTTTTCATTCTCTTTTTAGGAAACCACCCACATCGTCGCTATTTCCGTGTGGTTGCAGATGCAGCCCAGTTACACCCCGTTGAATGCGACTTCCAAGTGGACAGCGAGACTCTCAAAGCGCAAGGCTCCCATTTGATTACCGAGTAATATATGAGGAAATTACTTCGTATTGGCTGCTTCGCACACTTGCCACCCTCCACCGCCTTCTCTATCCGTTTAATTTCGTCCTAGAGAGGCATATGGAGCGGAAGGAGCATATGCGGCATTGAAGTCCAAAATGAATGTCGGCGAACGGACTGAGGTCCAGGCAACAGGTCGCGTGAGTCTTGGAGCTCGCGGATACCAGTCCCCACGATTCAATTGGCAAACCCGATTTTGTTGATCAATGAAGACTGAGCGCCGAGGCCAATGACAAGACATCGGACCAGCAGTCGATCCGATCCGGTCCATTCTGCTAACGTTGGGTCAGGAAGCTATCCAAATCGCTGGTGGAAGTTCTTGACCGGACCTGTCAACGATGCGGGCAGCAGACTTCGCATTATACGGAGGATGTTATGTCAGTTTCGGTTAATTCACCTGGGAATGGTAGGCAGTTCCTTTCATTGCTCCAGGGCGCGCTCGACTCCCCGACTCCCCGACTCCCCGGCTCCCTGTCACTTTGCTTCAACAAGCCATTGACCACAGGCATACCTTACGCACCCTCAGAGCAGGAATAGTTGTTCAAGTCAGTGGCCCATCTGAAGACAGGGTTTGTTGCGTATTGTGGACGGCCCATGATAATGATTTAGGACCTATATAAGTGCTCCGTACTTGCGTAGGTGTCCATGAAAAATGCAAAAAGAGAGACGACTTTCATTTCTTCGGTGCTCTGTATTTCGTACTTCGTACTTAGTAGTCTAAATCCGAGTTTGGTGGCTGGCGAGGCGAACGATCGACATCCAATTGATGTGCATGTACGAAGTAGTTTATGTGTCTATGTCCAAGGTACGACGCAGTGGCGCTCCCAATCCCCCAGTATAGGAACTCGAGTAATTGTACCTGTATACTTGACGGTGTCGTTTCATGGTGAGACCACTGCGCGGCTTCTTCAGCGTCGGCGTCACACCACATTACCTTGACCACTCTGCAATGAGACTTCGAACCATTTCCAATGCGTACATCGGTCAAGGACGCAAGTGCGATACTCCGAGTTTTCCAAGTTACATTAGGAAGAAGAGGAGAAGAAGGAGATCCTGCCTCCCGCGAAGTCGAGACGCCATCAGTGGCAACACGGTTCTCATGGTCTGGTTACACTGCTTTAGAGGAAGAAAGGAAGAAGCACGAAGTACACAGGTACTTCATACTCATTGAAAACGGACAGGAAAGTTGCTTGGGAGCTCAGGTCGGCGATCGCCACTTTCTGCACTGAGACACGACATCCCTGTATGCAAGGATAATTTTTTGGGGGTCACCTGAGCAGAAGGTTTGGGGGGATGCAGATGGTGGATGCAGATGGTGTGTGGTACGTTCCTTCCAATTGACCGGGAATTGCGCAAAGTCAACGCCTGGCAGCCGAAGTCGGTGCTAAAAAGTTCGAAGTACTGTTGACGTAGACTTACTTCTCATCAATTCTTACCATCAGCTTTGTCTGCACACCTCCGCGGACCCCCGACTTCTTTCAATAATATTGTTTGACAAGCATCCTATTCTCCGTTGCCCGAACAAACACTCTTCCCGGGTGCGCAGGGGTCCCATATTACTGATCCACTGGTTGGATCTACATGGTATGGAGACGACATCCACGACACAGTTTGGAGCTGCAGGACACTTCGCCAGCACATATAAGCAGCAGCGGATTGGCTAAGGGGTCAGATGCAAAGGGAAATGTTTGACGAGACCCCCGCTCCTGAACCCCCCATCAGAACAACCCCCGCCCTTGCCGGATGACGACGAGTGTGTCCATGGACTGGATGAACCGACACACGGGAATTGATAACATTATGGGCTGGGGCTAGTAATATGCGCCTCACACGAGAAACCTAACAGAGTACTGACCTGTGCCCCCCACGACAGGGGACCAAGGAGAGCTGGAGAAAGGTGCCAGCTATCTTTGGTGTGCGTGGTCGCAGACGGTGGAACGCGCAGACATTTGAAATCACGTCAGTTACAATTCCAGACGGCATGGGGGGCAAGGTGGTCGGAGTGATGCGAACCGGCGACAAGAGAAGAGAAGGAAAGAAGGAAACAAAAACATATCTTGTGAGCTGCACTACTTGGTCCTCGTAACTCGTCAAGAGGATGGTCGTTGGATGGTCAGTGATTGGGCCGGCTTGGTTCCTGTTCGAATTCTCGGCTGGATCTCACCCACTTTTCTAGAACCCTTCTAGTGTCGCATTCGAAGAATTTTGCGCCCGCAACGAAGCACTCTCCACCACGGGAATGCTTCTTGATCGAACGGGCGACGAACGTTGGCCGATCTTTAATTTTTTTTCCCCTTCCATTGTGGAGAGAAGCTGGTCTTTTGCATGGATCCACACCCCTTGCTAAAACCTGCGAAACTCATACTCCCATAGCTCTTCGACGAAATACAAGTACATCATCCACCCTTCTTCCTGCTCAGGATTTGATGCCACGTTTTTCCATCGGAGATTCTACGACGTCGTACAACCCTCGAGGCAGTGGGTCTAACGGCAGGACAGGCAGGACACCAAGCCATGGGAAATGTACAGTGCGATTCTCTCACCGACCCAGGCAAGATACTTCCCCACGTCCTCACCAAACTCATAACCAAACAGAAGCAAGACGAGCTGCGGATCAGATCCAACATTTCAGCACCCCAAGCAAGAAAGTTGCACCACCCCCGCCGTTTGTCCTTCGTACGGAGTATGGTATGTCGACCCCGGCCACGCTGGTGGGAACCATTCGATGCCCACGACCTGGTGAAGCCAGCTGATCCCATAGAAGCGCTTATGTGGAGCTTGGCATGCCCTGTATAGCCTTGATGATCTCCAGATGTCACCGTGCCAGCCTCGATATCCTTATCTCTCGGCAGACGACTGGGAAACGTAATGGCGTGCTATCTCTTGAAATAGGGGCTGACTCTTCACGTACTCCGGTATATCATCTGGCCATGTCTGCCTTCTCGGAGATTACATTTGGGGCCTGAACGACTGTTGCAAGAGAGCAAGCACGAACCCTCCACTTGGGAAACTAACCAACCAGGCGGCTTGGACAGGCCAGCGCCCCCAAGCCGAAACGGTGAGGCAGACCCTATGACCCCATGGGAACGAAATCGACGACAGAATTCCCGCGACCGAAATAAACAACTCTCGAGATATGCGTCGAAGCTTTAGCAAATATTCGCACAGCTGGAGACATCAACAACGGCGGGGATTCTCAGCGGTAGAATAGCATTTTTTCTCATTAAGTGTATCTCTCGATTTTAAAGAACGCCCTCGAAATCAAAGAAAACGACGAACGTAGTAGACCTTTCGTTACAATGCCAAAAATGCGAAACCCAAAACTCCAATCCCTTTCCCAAACCCGAATCCGAACCCTAATATAACACAATCTTTGAACTGTTCATACACGTTGAAAAATGAGAATCATAAGACCCTCGTCGGAAAAACCACGCATGGAGGAGAGAGAGAATTCAATGACGCCCATGTGCGTGCGTTCCCAAACTTGACAATTTTTGCGCCGACAAAATGCATAGTCGTTTTTTCTTTTTTTTTTTTCTCTGGTTTTCCAGAGATAGTCGGCCGTATCCCTCCGATGCTCCGGAAATGCTCATTAACCGTCGTCGGAATCGTCGAAAGACTCAGAAATCCATTCGACAACGAAGCGTAAGACAAGAGACAATCTAACGCAGAAGAATCCAATCAGGACTCAAATTCAACATCCCCTTACCTCGCCCCCTCCACTCCGAAAGAAAAGTAGAGATAATTCAACTCGTTAGTTCCTGCTCTTGGGCTGGGAGAGCATCTTCAAGCGGCTCAGGCTAATGCCGGGCTTCCTCTTGACGGGGCTGTCCCTCGTCAGCGGCTGCGAACCGACCCTCGAAATCTGGGCCTTCTTGATGCTAGTAGGAGTTTTGCCCACGAGCCTCGGGGCGAACAAGACGTCGCCCTCGGGGACGTGCTCGTTCTTCCTCTTCTTGGCAGCACGCTCCGCCTCCTCGCGCTCGGCGTCTTCCTCGTCGCTCGAAGGTCGGTGGCGCTTCTTGTTTCGCATGCCGTGAGAAATACCCGGGAGGATTTTCATGGGAGACTTGTTTTCCTTGTTGCTGCCACTGGCAACGTTCGCCTTGCCGGCATCCATGACGCTGTTAGGGAAGCTTCCGGGGATGGGAAGAATGGAGGCTCGGACGTGGCGGATGCTCGATTGGCCGGCGGAACCGCCGAAGCCGGTGGGTGAGACGCTCTTGAAGCTGATCGTATGGTCGCTACGGAAGGTGAACGTTCCGGGAACCGAGGGAGGGGGCATGCTGCCACTCTTTTCCTCCCTGTTGCTAGGCGACATGCCACTGAAAACGGAGAGATCCGGATAAGCCACGTCACCAGTATTATTGCCGGTGCCAGCCATGACAGAATCGACGCTCGGATATTGCGGCTCTTCAGCTCGCGACGACTGGCTTGCTTTGGCCCTGAACTTGAAGATGCCGGGTGACATGGGCGTGGGTGAGTTCTTCTGAGCTGTGATAGCCTCTTTGAGGAGAGGAGTCGCGTTCAGGCGCTTCGATAGCTTCCGCCTTGGGGTAGTAGCACAGACGGGAATCGGGGGAAGAGCCTTGTCAACGCGAGGAGGGTGAGGAGTTTTAGAGACTCCGGCGGGAAGCGGGAGCGCACTGCCAGGCTTCTTTTCATTGTCGCCTTTCTGGCCTCTGAGGATTGACTTGACCTTCTCGAACCGGCCAGGGCTCAGAATACGTCTAGTAGGAGTAGCTACTCCTGCCGTAGGATTGCCCGCCGTAGCTAGCTTCTTGGGGCTCGAAAGTTCGGGCTTAGATGGGGACTTGACGAGACTAACGGTCGGTCCCTTCGCTGCGGCTCGTGCCAGGGATGACTTGGTAGGACTGGCAAGGTTCATAGTAGACTGAGATCGAACCAAACTACCAGGTACAGCGTCAGCACCGCTGGACTTGGGGCGAGGGATTGAGCTAGTATCGCGAGAGACTGGGCGGCTACTGGATGCGTCATCCTCGAGACGCTGCTTGAACCTCTTCGCGGGAGTAGGAGGGTTGCTATCAACGGGGATGCGACTCTTGATGGGTGAGCCGGCAGCAGGAGTCTTGCGGTGGCGTGGGGTCTCAGGCTCATCAAGCCTCGCTTTAGACTGAGAGCGCTTGATTCCGGACCTCAGAGTAATGGGAGACGCGAGCTCATCCAAGTTGGCTCGCGAAGAAGAACGCTTAATGCCGGCAACAGGAGTCAACTGGTTGCGGAGGGCTCGGAAAGCGGACGGGTGGTTCTCGATGGAATCCATCTTCTTGAACTCAGCCATGTGGGCCGCACTAAAGCGGCCAGACTTGCCCTTGGGCTTGGCAATCCTTCGCCCACCGTTTCGCTGCGTCTCCTCTTCTTGCTCTCGCTCGCGTTGAGCAGCGAGCTCGGCCTTGATCCTAGCTGCCTCATCTCGCAACTCATTCATCATCTCTTGAGCGCGAGTACTCAAACCTAGGTCGGCAGCGGTGCCTTGACGCGTAAACGTAAATGTAAATGGGGATGACGGGGGTGCCTTGGAGGGCGTGACCTGAGTCACACCAGAAGGCAGTTGGTTGCCCTTCTTCTCGCTTGGCCTGATATCCGTGAATCCAAGGCGAAGATCCGAGGAAGGAGGGGCCATCGTCTTTTGGGCCTTGCTGGGGTGCATCTCGGACATAGGAGGCTTGATCGGCGACGAAGACGAGGGCGTTGAGGGCATTTTGACGATGGCGGGCCGCGACTGTTTCTTAGCCTCGGAGGCATCGTGGATGGGCTCGTTGCTTTCTGAGACGGTATCAAGGCTCGGTGTCGGGGCTTTCTTGGGCGTCTGGTACAGGCGAGGCGAGGTTAGCGTCGGGCAGGAACAAGCAAAAGTGCACGGTTGCACGGTTTCTTCAATGGGATTTACCTTTGCAGAGGCGCCGGCGGCCAATCTCTTAGACCTGCGACGAGGCGGTGACATGATGTTCGGTTGTCTACTCGAGACTTGGTTGTTGTTTGTTGAAGATGCTGATTGTGGATGAGGACTATCGGTGAAGGAACGCGAGCGGAGGATTAATGGGAACCTTGTCAATAAAACCCACTGTTGCGGATTTGTGTGCGGGTAACATGGATAGGGTGGGATAGGGAGACGTGATGGTTGGGGAGAAAGCCGATGAACCAATGTTATTTTCAGGATCAAGGCACGATGTGGGGAGCTCCAGTTCAGGAAGTAAACAAACCCAAGAAAACATTGACCAACCGCGGCAGAGGGCACAGACCGTGTCGTTACAACGTGTCCGCAGTTAATCGCACGTTTGATGACATGATCTTTCGAAGATTACGTCAATGAAGGTTTTTATTTCCCAAGAGTTGCCACTTGGTGTCATTTGATCGTCTATCTGATTATGTCATATGGTGATTCACGAGAATGGTCGAATTGTTGCGAGAAAAATGCCCGAATAGGGAAAGAGGTCGTGTGAGTTCAGAATCAATGACGTACGAGGCCCTTCCAGGTTCGACGGTCTCGGAGTTACAGTTTACAAGCTATTCTGAATGACCCTCATATTTTGAGTCCGAATCCAATATGGGCGTGCTCAATTCGACATGATTCTCACTCAACTTCGGCTGCTTTTCTGTCCCTCTCTTCCCGAGGCTGATCCTATAATGATCCCAGGAGGCGGCCGATAAACCTTCAGCAGCATCACTCAAAGCTCTCTCGATGATCTCTGAGAGGCATCATCAGCCATCGATCTCGATCCCAAGATCCAAACTCTAAATTCATACAAGCCCAAGGGGTGCAGAAAGGCGGCAGGATTCCGAGAAAACCCCCGTTCTCCGGGAATGTTCAATTATGTCGAGTCAAGTCAGAAGCGCCGGGCGTGAAGCTGAAACTGGACCCTGAAACCTTGAGCCATGAGAGCCCAGACTGCCTTGCACTCTGATATTTCTTGGCGCATCCACCAGCGGCTAGCGGAGATCTGTGCTGTTGCTCCATTATATGAACTACGAAATAGCGGCCTCAATTTCTCTTGGCAACGATGAATAGATGCATTTTTTTTCCCCTGAAGGGGGCAATTCGCCAAGAAATTGCTCCAGGCTTTGGAGATGCGTGCACCATCGGGCGGATTCGCAGAGTTTCTAGGGATATACGGTTGTGATTTTCCTTGGCACTCCTATGGCATGCCTCCGAATAGTTTAGAACCGCAAAGAGCAGGATCAAGCGATATCACCGGGCAACAAATAAATCTTGGCAGATTGATACGGTGGTTAGCGGGGCGTAGGGGAAAGATCTCCGAGGTGTATCTGTGCTGGGAGTTCAGAGAGGAACGACAAGTGTCATAGAAACCGCCGACTCGCTGAATGGAGATTCTAGCGATGCTATGGTGACAATAAGATAGAGTTGAGGTTTTTCATCCAGTGAGCACGCGACCTCTTTCCGGAATAGTGAGGCAAAGCGTGGCGAAAAGCTCTGGGGAGGGATCGTCCGAAGCTAGATCAGCTCTGCCGGGATAAAATTCGTCTGGAAAGGGGTCAAATAGTAAGTTTTACTAGGTTACACGCAGGATCCCCGAGGATCACTAAAAATAGGATTTACATTGACATTTCGCTGTTTTCGGCCGTTTAAACATGCTTAACATGACATCGGCCAAAGGCCGGCCGTGAACTAGTACCAAAGCATGGCCGGGACCCGTGTGGGTGTATAAGTGCTCATCTCCTTCTTACGCCCGACGGCGTGAACCCCTTGCGAGATCCTTGATGCTGGACTTGGCATTCGCGTTGACGTGCTAAGAAGACGGGGCCAGAGTCATCAGACGCAGGGTGAAGATCTAGATTATCTAGATAACCAGATGGCAGGCTGTTGAGGTCCCATCATCGGATGTATATAAATATCGCCTCTGCTTCCACGTCTATCTGGATTCGAAAGGAGACAGATTCGCATCATCCGTTGATCCATCACATTCATCAACAGCTTTCCCTCATTCTTTCTTTCTTTACTTTGTTGCAATTCGTTTCTTGCAGCTGGTCTGACCCATTTTCCGCCTGGTTGTCTTGATTACATCTTCTCCTCTAACTTCACTCCCATCTCCGCTTAGCTTTTCTGCGTTGGTCGTTCTCGACTCACTTCTTCTTACCTTTCACTTCCCAACGTTGCCCATCATGCATCTTCTTCGCGCTATCGTTCTCGTCTCCGAGATCCTCGCTGCAGCTGCTTTGGCCCTCCCACACAGCCAACAGCAAGCAGCTGGGAACAACGGCGTCCAGACCACCCGAGGCCGCGGCCGTGGCCGTAACAGAAACAACGGTGGTGCTGCTGGCGGTGCTGCTGGTGGCGCCGCTGGAGGTGCTACAGGCGGTGGTGCAACCGAAGGCGGCGAGGGTGAGGGTGAGGGCAACGAAATCGAGCAGCAAGGCCAGTTCAACACGGTCATCGATCTCGGTGGTGGAGACATCAAGACTGACACTCTCTTCCCCCCTGGTGTAAGTCTCTATCCCCCTTTGCATATCATCTGTTATGTAGTATATATATGGTTGTCTAACGTCCTTGAATAGGTCAACGGTGTCCTCGAGGTCGAGTTCCAGAACCCCGCTGCCCGTCAGCTAGCCGTTGTGGAGAATGCCAAGCCTGGAAATGCCCCCGTCGGCTTTGACTTCCTCGAGCCCGTCTCCTACCAAATCGCCATCAACGGTGGAACTCGCGGTCTCACTCTCCAGAAGGTTGACTACATTCTCAACGCTGGCAGTAAGTCCTCTTATTCCTCAAACACCATGATTTATGAATCCGTCGGCCAATAATAACACTCTTTAAAAAAACCAGACGCTCTAGATATCACTAAGGGTCAAGTCGGTCGCCTTTGCACCGAGACCAACACCTTCGTCATCGGCGCCGGCGTTGGTGAGCTCGAGTTCGAAGCCGAGGAGAACGAACTCACCCTCACGGTCGACGACCTCAATGGCGAGTGGGCATTCTTCGTCCCCACCGGCACCGGGGCTGCTGCTGGCGGCTCTAACTCGACCACTGGTGGCTCCAATTCTACTGCTTCCTCCGGCGCTACCCCTTCTGCTGCGGCGGAGGGTGCCACAGCTGGGACCGGAGCTGCCTGCCAGACATTGGCGTGTCAGATTTTCCAATCTCTAGGCATTCAGCAGTAAATTAGGTGAGGTTATTAGGTGTTTTCTCTGGGGGTGATGGTGTTCCTGAAGGGAGTTTGGGGTCGAGGTGGCTTCTTGTGATTTCACGGATGGCACCGACAGTGGACAAGACAACCTTTTCTTCTTCTTTTCTGCCAAGCATAGACGGCTTGAAATCTTAGCTGATAAATAAAAATAAAAATAAAAAAATTAAGGGGGATCTCCGAGCTGTTTGAATGAACCTTGCTCCGTGTTAATCGTATGGCATTTTCTTCAATCACTACACACGCCTGGCGCTTTCTTGTTGTTATGAAGAGGATGAGGCTGGTAGCTACGCACGTAAGTGTAAGTGAGCTGTAACATATAGTTACAGTTAAGAACCGTCCAGTTTAGAGGCATTCAGTAGGCCAATTTCAATGCCAAGAAACCCATATCAAGGTCTTTCTTGTTTGCTGAGATTTCATCAATGAGGATATCTAGATAATCAATGTGCTTTTCTAAGCGAGGAAATGAGAAACGCACGCCCTCGACTACAAGATACCACAGTTTACATGCAGAATGTAAAACTTGGACCATTAACCCTCCCTTTATCAATCTCTATTCAAGGACAACTTCACACTTCGCCCGAGGATTCGAAGAGATTGACGTCACAAAGATCTACCACTGCATGGCTGCTATTGACACAGATTGGGTTCCTGATCAAGTCCCCTGCGTGGGTGTGAAACGAAACATTCGCCAATAGGGGTAGCGATGAACGGACTGCTCCGGTTAGGAGGATGGAAGGAATACCCGTTGACCCAACTACATTAGCCATGTACGATGGATCGAAGGGATGTTTTTGTTGATCTGGGTCTCTCGCTTTGATACACGAAGAACTGGGCCCGATGAGATGCACGAACCGCGGAATGATGGGCAGGATCATAATTCAATCGATGATCTCTA
>Ga0164243_10014519_pt1 | contig 10962 bp, 9 predicted proteins | sample OricompcompostOP_FD_108781 | JGI IMG/M metagenome (GOLD analysis project Ga0164243, IMG submission 108781) | Organic Plus compost microbial communities from Emeryville, California, USA - Original compost - Organic plus compost (OP) | ecosystem: Engineered > Solid waste > Mixed feedstock >...
ATGATGCGGTTGCGATAGGGGAAGTGCCGTGCGCGCGGCTCGGTGCCCGGCGGCATCTCGGCGATCAGCAGGCCCTCGCGCGCGATGCGCTCCTGCAGCTCGGCATTTTCGGGCGGATAGGCGATGTCGATGCCGCCGGCGATCACCGCGATCGTGCCGCCCTCGATCGCGCCGCCATGCGCCGCGGTGTCGATGCCGCGCGCGAGGCCGGAGGCGACCGCGATGCCCTCGCCGGCGAGGCGATGCGCGAGCTGGCGCGCGAAGCGGCATGCGGCGGCGGAGGCGTTGCGCGCGCCGACCATCGCCACCACCGACCGGCGCGCAAGGCCGATGTCGCCGCGGACGGTGAGCGCGGCGGGCGCATTCTCCAGCTCGGCGAGGAGCGGCGGGTAGTCGGGATCGTCGAGGAACAGATGGCGCGCGCCGAGCCGCGCGACGGCGCGCATCTCGCGTTCGACCACACGGGCGTCCGCCACCGCCGGCGGCTGCCCCCCGCCGCGGGCGGCGAGCATCGGCAGCGCCTCGACCGCGGCCTCGGCGGTGCCGAACCGGGCGATCAGCTGCGCATAGGTGACGGGCCCCACGCGGGGCGTGCGGATCAGCCGGAGCCGGGCGAGCGCCCCGGCGGCGTCAGCCATGCGCGCCGCCGCCGACGCGCGGTTCGGTGCCGTCGAGCAGGCGTTCGATATTGGCGCGATGCTTCCACAGCACGACCAGCGCGAGCGCGAGCAGCACCGGCACCGCGTCGAACTGCCCCATCACGGCGGCGCTGACCGGCGCCGATACCGCCGCCGCCATGCCGGCGATCGAGGAAATGCGCAGCGCCGCGAGCAGCCCCAGCCAGATCACCGCATATACCAGCCCGCACGGCCAATGGAGCGCCAGGACCAGGCCCATCAGCGTCGCCACGCCCTTGCCGCCGCGAAAGCCGAGCCAGATCGGATAGCAATGGCCGAAGAAGACCGCGGCGGCCGCGATCAGCTCATCGCCGGGAAACAGGTGCCGCGCCAGCACGACCGCGGCGAAACCCTTGGCGAGGTCGAGCAGCAGCGTCGCCGCCGCCAGTCCCTTGCGGCCGGTCCTGAGCACGTTGGTCGCGCCGATATTGCCCGAGCCGATCCGCCTGAGGTCGCCCGCGCCGGACAGGCGCGTCAGGATCAGCCCGAACGGAATCGAGCCGAGCAGATAACCGAGCAGCAGTGCGCCCGCGGGCGCGATCCAAAGTGTTTCGGTGGCCAACGCTGATCGCCCCCTGAGTTGAGCCGATCATAGCCGATGGTTGGGGTTGCGCAACAATCTGGGTCAAGATCGGTGCCATTTCACGCACGGCGGGGCGCATCGTCCGCGCGACCCTTGAAGCCCTGCGCGATGACGTACCATTCGGACGAATCCTTGCGGCTCGCCGGCGGCTTGGCGTGCTTGACGCTAGCGAAGTTGCGTTTCAGTTCCGCGACGAGGCTGTTGTCGGCGCCGCCGGCCAGCACCTTGGCGACGAACGCGCCGCCGGGGCGCAGCACGTCGCAGGCGAATGCCGCCCCTGCCTCGACCAGCGCCATGGTGCGCAGGTGGTCGGTCTGCGGATGGCCGACGGTGTTCGCGGCCATGTCCGACAGCACGAGGTCGGCCGCGCCGCCCAGGGCCTCGGTGAGCAACCCCGGCGCGCGCTCGTCCATGAAGTCCATCTGCAGGATGGCGACGCCCTCGATCGGATCGACCGGCAGCAGGTCGATGCCGGCGACGATCGCGTCGGGCCGCTTCTGCCGCACGACCTGGCTCCAGCCGCCCGGCGCGATTCCCAGATCGACGATTCGCTTCGTTCCCTTGAGCAGCCCGAACCGCTCGTCGAGCTCGATCAGCTTGTAGGCGGCGCGGCTGCGATACCCCTCCGCCTTGGCGCGGCGGACATAGGGGTCGTTGAGCTGGCGTTCGAGCCAGCGGGTCGATTGCGTCGAGCGGCCGCGCGCGGTGCGCACGCGCTGCCGGCGGCCGGAGCCGCCGCGGCTCATGTCCGGGTCCTCACGGCCGCGGGGCGCCCATCAGGCGGCGCAGGATGCCCTCGCGGATGCCGCGGTCGGCGACGCCGAGCCGTTCGGCGGGCCAGAGGTCGAGGATCGTCTCGAGGATCGCGCAGCCGGCGACGACGAGATCGGCGCGTTCGGCGCCGATGCACGGCACCTGGGCGCGCTCGGCGACGCTGCGCGCGGCAAGATCGCTGCTGATCCGGCGCATCGCCGCGGCGGGGACGATCAGCCCGTCGACCGCCGAGCGGTCGTAATGGTCGAGCCCGAGATGGACGCTGGCGAGCGTCGTCACCGTCCCGCTGGTGCCGAGCAGGCGCGGGCGCGCGACCCCGGCGGGCAGCCGTGCGGCGAACGGCGCGAACGCCTCGGCCGCCATCGCGCGCATGCTGGCATAATTGGCGGCGAGCGAGCCGCCGCGCCCCGCCGCCGCCTCGGTCAGCGAGACCACGCCCCAGGACGCGCTGTGCCAGTCGAGCACGGTCGGGACCGGGGTGGTGGTGTCGATCAGCACCAGCTCGGTCGAGCCGCCGCCGATGTCGAACACCAAAGCGGGATCGTCGCCCGGCTCGACCAGCCCATGGCAGCCGAGCACCGCCAGCCGCGCCTCCTCCTCGGCGGAGATGATGTCGAGCACGATGCCGGTCTCGGCCTGGGCGCGGGCGATGAACTCCGCGCCGTTGGCGGCGCGGCGGCACGCCTCGGTCGCGACCGCGCGCGACAACGCGACGTTGCGCCGGCGAAGCTTGGCCGCGCAGACGCTGAGCGCGGCGATCGTCCGCTCGATCGCGGCATCGGAAATCCGCCCGGTGGTGGCGAGCCCTTCGCCCAGCCGGACGATCCGCGAAAAGGCGTCGATCACGGTGAAGCCGGCGCCGTTGGGGCGCGCGATCAGCAGCCGGCAGTTGTTGGTGCCGAGATCGAGCGCGGCATAATGCGGCGACTGCTGCCGGCGCGATCGCATCGGGGCGCCGGGCGGCCGATGGTGTGAACCATGCCGGTGCGGCGTATTGGCGGGAACGTCCCCCATGGCCGTCACTTTCAAAATCGTCTTATGTTCTTCCGTCGCGGCGCACGGATCGCGCCGTTCGGTGCCTGACGCGGAAAGTAGCGCATCGCACGCCCAGCGGCAAGCGAGCCGCCGCGCCGCCGTTGACAGCCCGTGCCCGCGCGCCTATTTCGCCCCACCCATTGCCCCGTCGTCTAACGGCAAGACTACGGACTCTGACTCCGTCAATCGTGGTTCGAATCCACGCGGGGCATCCAGAAAAAACGGCGGCACCAGGCGCAAATGCACCCCTGATGCCGCCGGATCGTTCCGCCTTTCGGCTTCTCGTCGGAAAATCGCGTTCGCGCGCCGGGCCGCTTATTCCGCTGCCGGTCGTTCGGCGCGCAGCGTGCGGGCCGCCGCGACCATCGCCGCGATCGCCGGTCTGACTTCCGCCCAGCCGCGCGTCTTGAGCCCGCAGTCGGGATTGACCCAGAGCTGCCCTGGCGCGAGATGCCGCGCCGCCAGCCGCATCAGCGCGACCATCTCCGCCTCGGTGGGAACGCGCGCCGAGTGGATGTCATAGACGCCCGGTCCGATCGCGCTCGGGTAGCGATAGGCCGCGAAACCCTCCAGCAACTCCATCTGCGATCGCGCGGTCTCGATCGAGATCACGTCCGCGTCCATCGCCCCGATCGCGGGCAGGATGTCGTTGAACTCCGAATAGCACATGTGCGTGTGGATCTGCGTGGCGTTGCCGACGCCGGCGGCCGACAGGCGGAAGCAGTCCACCGCCCAGTCGAGATAATGCTGCCAGTCGCGCCGCCGCAGCGGCAGTCCCTCGCGCAGCGCCGCCTCGTCGATCTGGATCGCCTTGCAGCCGGCGGCCTCCAGGTCGCGGACCTCGTCGCGGATCGCCAGCGCGATCTGCCGGCACGAGGCCTCGCGCGGCTGATCGTCGCGCACGAAGCTCCAGTTGAGGATCGTCACCGGGCCGGTGAGCATCCCCTTGACCGGCTTTTCGGTAAGCGACTGGGCATAGCGCCACCAGTCGACGGTCATCGGCTGCGGCCGCGACACGTCGCCGTAGAGGATCGGCGGTCGCACGCAGCGCGAGCCGTAGCTCTGCACCCAGCCGTTGACCGTGAAGGCGAAGCCGGCGAGCCGCTCGCCGAAATACTGGACCATGTCGTTGCGCTCGAACTCGCCGTGAACGAGCATGTCGAGCCCGACTTCCTCCTGCCAGCGGATCGCGCGTTCGGTCTCCGCTTGCAGGAAGCGCCCATAAGCGGCGGAATCCAGCGTGCCGCGATTGTGCTCGGCACGGGCGCGGCGCACCTCGGAGGTCTGGGGGAAGGAGCCGATCGTGGTGGTGGGAAAGGCGGGCAGTCGCAGCACCTCCGCCTGGGCGCGGGCGCGTTCGGCATGTCCGGCGCGCCGCTCGCGCATGTCCGGCGTGACGGCGGCGACGCGCGCCTGCACGGCGGGGTCATGGATGCGCGGCGCGGTCCTGCGATGGCGGGCGGCGGCGGCCGAGGCGGCGAGCGGTCCGGCGACGCTGTCGCGCCCGTCGTTCAGCGCGCGCTTCAGCGTGTCGAGCTCCGCGATCTTCTGCACGGCGAAGGCGAGCCACTGTTTCAGTTCGTCGTCGAGCCGGGGTTCGAGCGCGAGGTCCACCGGGACGTGCAACAGCGAGCAGGATGGCGCGAGGATGAGGTCGCGGGTCGCCGCGACCGGCTCCAGCTGCGCGAGGAGCGCGTCGAGATCGGTCCGCCAGACGTTGCGCCCATCGATGACGCCGAGCGAGAGGAGCAAGTCCTTCGGCGCGATCTGCAGCAGCGGCTCGAGCTGCTCCGGCGCGCGCACCAGATCGACATGCAGGCCGGCGACCGGCAGCGAGGCGGCGAGGGCCAGATTGTCCTCCAGCCCGCCGAAATAGGTGGTCAGCATCAGCTTGACGCCGAGGCGCGCGAGGCGGGAATAGGCGCGGGTGACGGCCCGGCGCTGGCGATCGTCGAGATCGGTGACGAGGATCGGCTCATCGACCTGGACCCATTCAGCGCCGGCATGAGCGAGCTGCCCCAGGATGGCGCCGTACAGACCGAGCACCTCGTCGAGCAGATCGAACGGATCCACACCCCGGCCCTTGGCGAGGCTCAGCCATGTCACCGGGCCGAGCAGCACCGGCCGCGTCTCGAACCCTTGCGCCTTCGCCTCGCGATAGTCGTCGACGATCTTGAGGCGGCCGAGTGCCAGCTTCCGGCCCGGTTCGATCTCGGGAACGATGTAATGATAGTTGGTGTCGAACCACTTGGTCATCTCGCCGGCAGTGACGCTGCCGTGCGCATGGCCGCAGCCGGCATCGGCGGAGCCCCGCGCCATGGCGAAATAGGCGGCGAGATCGGCCTCGCCGTCGGCGGCGGCATAGCGCGCGGGGACCGCGCCCAGCATCACGCTGGTGTCGAGCACATGGTCGTAGAGCGAGAAATCGTTGGACGGCAGCCAGTCGGCGCCCAGCCCCTTCTGACGCGCCCAGGCGGCGGTGCGCAGGCCCGCGGCGGCTTCCTGAAGCTCGGCCTCGCTGCTCTTGCCGGACCAGAATTTCTCGAGCGCGACCTTGAGCTCGCGGCGCGGCCCGATGCGCGGGAAGCCGAGTGTGGCAATGGTAACGGTCATTGTCTTCAACCCCGAAGAAGGGCGGCATGACCGGGCCAGGCACGAGCAGCCGCGCGGACTGGCCCCCGCGGACATGCAAGCGGCCAGACCGGACACCCCGCCGGTGGACGTTATCGCGTCGGAGGCAGGTCTCCTGGCTCGCGGGTCACTGCGGACGATCCTTCTTCCCGGGGTGCGAACCCCAGTGACTTTAGTGGACCGCCGCTCGCCGCTTACAGTTGCGGGGGCAGCGCCGGCTTCGCACCGGCTTCCCGTCTTAGCTCCGGCGCGGACCGATCCTGCCGGAGAACCTCGACGCGCCCAGCATCGCCGCCCGCCGAGGCTGCGTCAAGTGGGATATAAAGAATTCTTTATATGACGCTCGGCCGCGTGCGTCAGCGCCTGCCCCCGCCCTGGGGCGGCCGGCGCGGACCGGATTTGGGAGGTCCGCGCCGCGGGCCGCGATCGCTGCGGTTCGCGCCCGGATGGGGGCCGGGACGAGGCGTCGGCGGCAGCACGCCCCTGGCTTGCGCGACCACATAGCCGTCCTTTTGGAGCTGCGCGAAGGCGTTGCGGACGCTCGCCGCAACCGCCTTTTGAACCGCCGGCGGCAAGTCGCCGAACGCGGTGTTCGCGTGGATCGAGGCGAGGTCGCGCATCAGCGCGTTCGGCAGTCCCTGCGACGCCTCCCTGAGCGCGACGATCGCATCGACGACCGCTGCATTGATGACGTCCTGGATGATGTCTGTCGCGGATCTGGCCATGATTCCCCCAACGCACGATGTGTCGATCCGGTCAACCGGGAAGGCGCGCGAGCCATGCGCGCGCGATCATTCGAAGCCGAGCCACCGTTCCATGCGGTCGAGCTCCAGGCGCAGGCTCTCGCGCGTATGCTCCGGCGCGCCGGGTTCGAGATGGACGGAACGGACGACGAGTCGCTTCGCCTGGCGATCGGCCTTGAGGTCCACCCGTGCGACCAGCCGGTCGCCGAGCAGGAAGGGAAGGACGTAATAGCCGTATCGCCGCTTCTCCGCCGGCACGTAGATCTCGATCCGATAGCGGAAGCCGAACAGCCGCTCGGTGCGGTCGCGTTGCCAGACGAGCGGGTCGAACGGGGCCAGCAGCGCCCGCGCCTCGATCCGGCGCGGCCGCCGGGCGTCGCGGTGCAGCCAGGCGTGGCGCCAGCCCTCGACCGCTACCGGGATCAGCACGCCCTCCTCGGCGAGGCTCTGGATGGCGGGCCGCGCGTCGTCCGGCGACTGGCGGAAATAGTCGCGCAGCTCGGCCTCCGTCGCGATGCCGAGCGCCGCCGCGGCGCGCTCGATCAGGCCGCGATGCGCCTCGGCGTCGGAGGGCGTCGCCAGCGCCAGCACGTCCGCGGGCAGGACGCGCTCGGTGAGATCGTAAACGCGCTCGAAGCTGCCGCGGCGGGTGGCGGTGGTGATGTGGCCGGCCCAGAACAGCCATTCGAGCGCCCGCTTGGTGTCGCTCCACTCCCACCAGCCGGACCGCCCCTCATGGCTCTCGAAATCCGAGGCGGCGAGCGGCCCCTCGGCGCGGATGCGGTCGCGCAGCGCCATGGCCTCGGCGCGACGCTCGGTGGCATAGAGGCGCATCCGGCCGTAGCCGGCCTCGCCGCGATCGGCCTGCGCCATGCGCCAGCGCAGCAGCGGGTGAAGGTCGAACGGCAGGAGCGACGCCTCGTGCGCCCAATATTCGAACAGCCGGCGCTGGCGCTTAGGGCCCCAGGCGAGCCGGTCGAGGTCCGCCCGATCATAGGCGCCGAGCCGCGAGAAGGCGGGGAGATAATGGGCGCGCGCCAGCACGTTGACGCTATCGATCTGATGGAGGTTGAGCCTCGCGATCGTGCGGCGCAGGTGCGTCGACCCCGGGTTGTCTGGATGCCTGACGCCGAAGCCCTGCGCGGCAAGCGCGATGCGCCGCGCGAGCGGCAGGCCGATCCGTTCGAGTGCCATCAGCTGGGCCGTGCCGCCGGGTCGCGCGCGGGCGCCGCGTCGGGCGGCGGTTCCCTGCCGAACACGCTGCGGCCGCCATAATCGTGCGAATCCGCGAACTCCTCGGCGATGATCGCGTCCAGCGAGGGGCCAGTGGCGGTTGCCTCGAGCCGCCGGGCCTGGGCGTCGAGCCGCCGGATCGCCGCCAGTTCCTCCTCGCGCCCCAGCTTCGCCTTCACGACGGCGGACTTCATCACCGCGATCGTGCGGTCATAGACTCTGGTCGGCACCGGGAAGGGATGCCGGTCCTTCCCGCCATGGGCGAGCGAGAAGCGCGCCGGGTCGCTGAAACGGCATGGCGCGCCGTGCATCACCTCGGCCACCAGCGCCAGCGCACGGACGGTGCGCGCGCCGACGCCCGGCGTCAGCAGCAGCTCGGCGAAGTCCGCCGGGCCGCGATCGGCGGCGGCGGCGAAGGCGGCATGCAGCCGCCGGTCGACGATGTCCTCGGCCCGCACGTCGTGCCGATCCGGCAGGACCAGATGCGGGAGGAGCGGCTCGCCGGCTGGAGCGGCCGCCGCCTTGCCGCCCTGTCGCGCGAGCTCACGCGCGATTCCGGCCGGGCCGATGTCGGCGAGCAGCTCAAGCTGGCGCGCACGCGAATCGGCGGCACGCCGATCGGCCAGGTTGACGATCCGCCCCTGGCGACGCCCCTCGATGGCGGCATGGGGGGCGTCGACGAAGCTCTCCAGCCCCTCCGACAGCCAATGGTAGCGGCGCGCCTGCCGACGATCGCCGTTCATGCCCTGCTGGACGACCACCCAACGCCCCTCGTCGGTGACGATGAAGCCGTGGATATAGAGATCGAACCCGTCCTGGACGGCGGCATTGTCGACCTTTGCGACCAACCGGCTGACCCGGCCCAGCGCCGCGCCGTCGATGCCGATGCGATCGCCGACCGCCGCAAGCTCCTGCGGCGTCGCCCGGCTGTGCCGACCCCGGCCGCCGCAGACGTGGATGCCCAGCTCGCCCGACAGCGGCGCCAGGCCGCGCTTGAGCGCGCCGATGACGCTCGTCGTGATGCCTGACGAATGCCAGTCCATGCCCATCACGGCCCCGAACGACTGGAACCAGAAGGGATGGGCGAGGCGGCGGAGCAGCTCGTCGCGGCCATATTCCAGGACGATCGCCTCGACCACGATCGCGCCGAGACGGGTCATGCGCTGCCCCAGCCAGGCTGGCACGCGTCCGCCGTGGAGAGGCAGGTCGGCACTGCCGGCACGCCGCCCCGTCATGCCGCGCCCGCCGGAGGTCGCGGCGCGGCCTGGGCCGAGTCGACAGGATTGAAACTCATGGCTGCCATCTAGCATGGCAGGAACATCAAGGGAACAAGCGTGTCGCCGCGGTTCAATAGCCCAGCGTCAGGCCGACCGCGTAATATTTCGGGCCGAGATTGCCCTTGAGCTTGAGCTTGGGCAGCAGCGGATAGGCGACGGTGCCGTAGGCGCGCGTGTGGTCGTCGGTGATCCTGAGGCCGGCGCCGATCTTCAGCGACATCGGAATCTGATAGGCGGCCTCGACGCGGCCGTAGAGATGCGTGTGATGGTCCGCGAGCTGGACGCCAAGGCCCGGCGTCAGGCTGAATCCGCCCAGCCCGAACGCATAGCCGGCGCCGATCTCGCCGACGCCATGGCCGTCGGCATGCGCGATATTGGCCTCCGCGCCGATCTGCGCAAAGGCCGGCGTGGCGAGGCTCGTCGCCAGCAGGGCGCCGAGCGCGGCGAGCATTCGCTTGGTCATCTCTATCTCCCGGATCGGTGCGCCGCGGATAGGGGTGAAGCGGCGGCGCGGGCAATCGGCGACCGGTGAGCCGAGTCGGAAAGGCGACGAGCCGCAGCCTGGTGGCGGGTATTCGGTTCAGCGGTGCTGAATCGAGTCCGGTGCCGCCTCCACAGACCCTAAGCGGCTTCGGCGATCAGCTTGCGCGCCTCGGCGCTGGTCCAGTCGTAGCCGCCCATCACCCGCCACAGCTCGTGCCCGGTCGAATCGTAGAGGATCGTGGTCGGGAGGTTGGCCTGAAGCGCGGTGCTGAGGCCCAATTTGGGGTCGAGATAAGGCTGCAGCGTCTTGAAGCCGTGCGCCTGGAAGAACGGATCGACCTTAGCCGCGCCGTCGAGGTCCTGGCTGACCGCGATCACCCTGACCGCGCCCGATTGCGCCAGCGCGTCGAGCGTCGGCATTTCCTTGACGCACGGCGCGCACCACGTCGCCCACAGGTTGACCAGCACCGGCTTGCCCCTGAAGTCGGCAAGGCTGACCGGCTGGTTGGCGGGGCTGAGGAAGCTCGCGATCGGCGCCGCCTCGCCCTTGTGGCTGCGGTCGATCGTGCCGGGCTTCGGCGCGCTTGCCGCCGCGCCGTCGGTCACTTCGTCGGGGCTCTGGCCGGCGACGGCATTGGCGGCGTTGGCGTCGAGACGCGGCCCTGCTTGCCCCGAGCCGGACGATTGCCTATCGCAGCCGCCGATCAGCAGCGGCACGACGAGGAGACAGGCGATCAGCGCGCGCAACGACAGCTCCAACGCTATGTGGGGCGGGCGCTTCGCCGAAGGCCCGGCCGCGGTGATGCGCGAGATAAACGCCTCGATCCCGTTCGACAAGGCGTTGTGGCGGCAGGACGTGGCCGGCTCGAAGGCGCATGTCGCGATGCTGGGCGCGCAGGGCATTCTGTCGGCCGAGGATGCCGCGGCGATCGGCAAGGGCCTCGATGCGGTCGCCGCCGATTACCAGCGCGACGGCGTGGCCGAGGACCTGACGCTCGAAGACATCCATATGCAGACCGAGGCGCGGCTCGCGGAGAAGATCGGCGCGGTCGCCGGGCGGCTGCACACCGCGCGCTCGCGCAACGACCAGGTCGCGACCGACTTTCGCCTCTGGGTGCGCGACGCGATCGATTCGGTCGATGCCGCGCTGGGCAAGCTGCAGGACGCGCTGATCGCGCGCGCCGGGGAACATGCCGACAGCGTGATGCCCGGCTTCACCCATTTGCAGAGCGCGCAGCCGGTGACGCTCGGCCATCACCTGATGGCCTATCACGAGATGATCGCGCGCGACCGCGGCCGCTTCGCCGATGCGCGGGCGCGGCTCAACGAATGCCCGCTCGGCGCCGCGGCGCTCGCCGGCACCGGTTTTCCGATTGACCGCGAGGCGACCGCGCGGGCGCTCGGCTTCGACCGGCCCACGCGCAATTCGCTCGATTCGGTGTCCGACCGCGACTTCGCGCTCGACTACCTGATGGCGGCGACGCAATGCGCGCTGCATCTGTCGCGGCTCGCCGAGGAGTTCATCA
>Ga0164243_10014520_pt1 | contig 10960 bp, 7 predicted proteins | sample OricompcompostOP_FD_108781 | JGI IMG/M metagenome (GOLD analysis project Ga0164243, IMG submission 108781) | Organic Plus compost microbial communities from Emeryville, California, USA - Original compost - Organic plus compost (OP) | ecosystem: Engineered > Solid waste > Mixed feedstock >...
ATTCGCAGACAGGCGATCTGCGTCGACGAGGGCACAGCCGCCACGAATGGGGCAAGCGCGCTGGCCAGGCTGATCGTGCACGACTCGGATTTTTCGGGCAGTGGATTCGCGCTCGAAGAGGGAGGTGTGCTCGAGTTGCGGCGCTACGCGGGCGACCTGGAGGTCGTGCGGAGCACATTCGCTGGTGGCACGCACCCGGGCGCTGCGCCATCCAATGTCATCGAGCTGTACGGTTCCCGAGACGCACCATCGTGGCCGCTCGGTCGTGTCCGTTTGAGTGGCGTGGTGGTAACGGGTCATTTCGTCGGCAGCATTCTCAGGATTCGTCATTTCAGCGACATAAGCGGACTTGCGATCACGCCGGACACCGATCGGGCAGGACTGGACCTCACCGACGCGGTGCCGGGCAGTGGGCGCGCCCTCGACATTCATTGTTTCGACGCAACGTACGATGCGTCGGGCTACTCGCTGCTTTATCCGCTTCAGGCCGACAGTCTCCCCGTGCCTGCTGAGCGCACCCCGCAGGCAGCGGATCGGATGAGCCGGGATGCCGGGATCGAGCGTGCCGTATTCAGCGGCCGCCGTGGGGATTACGAGATCACCATGGTCGGGAAGGATCTGCTCATCAACAGCGCAGACGAAGGATTGCAGACGCTGTCCGACATACGCGTTCTCAGTTTCAGCGACTGTATCGTCGATCTGACGCGACCCGTCTGGCTGGTCGATACGCGTAGCTGCCTGAAGAGCACCTACGGCGACATCCAGAGCGCCCTCGACGCGGCACAGGAGGGTGAGCGGCTTGTCGTTGGCGCCGGCACGTACGAGCAGAACCTCCGCATCGTCAAGGCCGTAACGCTCAGCGGAGCCAATGTGGCACTGACCGGCACGTCGCGTTACCGCAAGGACGAAACAGTGCTCCGTGGCCACATTACCGTTGCCCCCGAAGCGGCGAGCGCCGTGGTCGATGGATTCACGATCATCGGCAGCATCACGACCGGGTTGGCGCCTGGCGCCCGACAGCGATTCATCATCCAGAACAGCGTCATCGATGGCAGCGGCACCGGCGCGGCCATCTCGCTGATGAATGGCGCGACAGCCACGATCGCCAATAACCGGATCATCGGCGGCGTGGACGAAGCGATTTACGTGCCCTACGGCTTCGGCGATCTGGCGATCACGGGAAATCGCATTGAAGCCGCCGTGGGCAGCGCTGCGATTGCCCTCGGGGGAGGATCGGGTGTCGATCACATGCACGTGCTCGGGAATACGATCATGGGCGGCGACTATGGCGTGCTGATAGAAGTCAGCAGCGGCTTCGCGCAGCCGGGCGATGCGATTCACATCGCAGGCAACACGTTCGGTGATCCCGTGGAGCGGTGTGCGCCCGCGGTCGCCTGCGTCTATGCGGATGATTTCGTGCCCGAATCACTTCGTCCGTCACTAGGGGTTTCCGTCTCGCTGAATACGTACTTCGTCACGGCTCCGGCAGTGGAGGAGGACGTTCATTTCGAGACCCTGCCGAGTGATGAGCTGAGCCCGAGCGCGGTCATGAGCATCCTGTGCGATGCGAGCGCACCGAATCGCAATCCTGATGAGCAGCCGTCGGGTGATCGCACGGAGGAAGCGTCACGAGCGGCCCTGGAGCCTTACGGACCGGAATTCACGGCCGCAAGGACGGGCCGATGAAAAGTTGTCTACGCAGGACCGTGCGGGGAGCAATCCCTGCTGTGGCATGCATCGTGCTGTCCCTTGCAGCGATGCCCGGCATGGCTCAGGTCAGCAAGTCCGACCGCTTCGACGAGTGGTTCATTCATCTGATCGCGGCGGGAGTGCGCCGCCAACCGGATTTCAATACACAGCGCAGCGACGTGACTCAGGCGCGCGGCTCACTCGCGGAAGCCCGGGCAGAGTTTTTTCCGCGTGTGCAGCTTCTGGTGGACTCCGGCGAAGACCGCAATGTGCGAGGGGACAACATCACGCACAGTCGCGAGCGCGGCCAGATCAATCCGCAACTCGCGTTGACTCAGCTGCTCTATGACGGCGGAGCGGCGTGGGGGCGTCTTCGCGCCGCACGGGAGCGAGTTGCGGCCGCCTCGCTCGGTATAGAGGTTGCGGCCAACAATCTGGCGCTGCAGGCCGTGCAAATCTACTTCACGGTGCTTCGCCAGCGTGAAGCCGTGAAGATCGCCGAGGAGAACCTCCGCAAAGTGCGAAGCGTGCGTGACAAGGTGGAAGGTCGTGCCGCTGAGGGTCGCGATCCCCGTAGCGAGCTATCGCGGCTCGACAGTCGTGTACTCGAGGCCCGAAGCCAACTGACGGATGCGCAGCGCAGTCTCGAAGATGCCGTCGCCATGTACGAGGAGTTCTTCGGAAGCGCGCCGGGCCAGCTGCGCGTTCCGCAAACGTACCCGCTCCACCGCGAAAATGTGGAAGAGGCGCTTGCATACGCGCGCGCTCACAACCCCGAGCTGCTCGCGCTCCGCAGAGAGCTGGAGGCGAGCGCCGCGGACGCGGATTCCGCGCGGGCCAGCATGCTGTGGCCGCGGCTATCGCTGGAAGCGAGTGGCACGGCGTACGACGCGTTCGGAGATGACGGCTTCGAGAATCGGGATACCTACATTGGATTGCGCGTGGCATATGACGTTTTCAGCGGTGGTGCAAATGTCGGCCGCGCACGGCAGGCGAGCAGCCGTCATCAGGCAGCACGCTATGCGCTGGAGCGCGCTGAGCGCGCACTGGAGCGCAGGCTGCGGCAGGCCTACGCAGCTGTGGAGGCGCGCGAAAGCCAAGCGGCCACGGTTGCGGATCGCATGAACCGGGATCGCGGCGCCATCGACGACTATGAGGAGCTCTTTCTCGCCGGCCGTCGCTCGCTCAACGACCTCATCGTCGCACAGCGCGACTATTTCACGTCGGCAACGTTGTTCCTGGATGTGCAGCTGGACCTCAACGTGCAACGGTATTCGGTGCCCGCGTTGACGGGGGAGCTGGCGCAGTATTTCGGCATCGAGACGCCGCAAACGCCTTCCGAGAGTAGCAACCCATGAGCGTAGTGTCTTTTCCAAAGGGCGGCGATCCCATCTCATCGTCGGAGCGACGGGCCCCGATCGAGGCAGCGCGCGTGCCGGCGCAGGATAGCGTGGCGAATCCAGGCAGTCCGGCCGGAATGCCCCACGTGGGGTCCGTCGCACAGAGTCCCGCGGCGGGCGCGGCCGAGATACGGCCCAATGCTCTCGAACGCATGCTCATATATGCGAGCGAACAACTGGGCCGGCCGTCGTCCCTCGCCGTATTGCGCGCGGCGCTGCCCGACACGGCACAGCAGGTCGAAGCCCAGCATCTGCCGTCCCTGTTTGCGCAACTGGGGATTGCGGCTCGCGAGATTTCGTTGTCACGCGCCGATCTGGATCTGTCGAGCCTGCCCGTGCTCGTGCTCGCAGATGACGATCGCGCAATCGTCATTACGGAAGTGGTGGACGCCGAGACCGTTCTCGTCGCGGGCGTGGATGCGAAGGGCTCGGTGCTTCCGAGCCCGGTGCCAATGTCCCGGCGCGATCTCACGGCGGTGGCGAGTCACACGGCTTACGCCCTTCGTGCGGCGCCGCCCGACGCAAACCGCCAACCGGGCTGGCGGGAGCGACACGCGTGGCTCGTCGAGCCGATGGCCGAGAACTGGTGGTCGTACCTGCAGGTCGCCGTCGCGGCAGTGGTGACCAACGTGCTGGGGCTGGCCATCTCATTCTTTTCGATGGTGGTGTACGACCGCGTGCTGCCGAACAGCGCTCTCGAATCGCTGATCGCGCTCGCGGTGGGCGTGGCGATCGCCATCGGCTTCGACTTCGTCGTGAAAACGTTGCGCGGGTCGTTCATCGACGGGGCCGGGGCACGGGTGGACGTGCGCATCGGCGAGCGCTTGTTCGATCAGATTCTCGGCATGCAGCTCCAGGCGCGCCGGGAATCGGTCGGCTCGCTTGCGGGCGTGATGCGCGAGCTCGAGTCGCTGCGCGACGTGCTCACCTCCGCGACGCTCGCCGCGGCGGTCGATCTGCCGTTCGTGATCTTCTTCCTGATCGTAATCTGGTTCATCGGTGGCCCACTCGCCATCGTGCCCGCGCTTGCAGTGCCGATAGTGATTCTCGTCGGTCTGTTCGTGCAGCCGGTGCTGAAAGAGTCGAGCGCGTCATCACTGGCCGAGGCCCGCAACAAACAGGGCGTGCTGGTCGAGATGATCGGGTCGCTCGAGCTGGTGAAGATCAGCGGTGCCTCGAGGATGATGCGTCGACGTTGGCGCGAGAGTGTCGTGCACCATTCACAGGTCTCCACGCACAGCCGGTTGGTCTCCCAGCTGGCCATCAACGCCACGCTGCTCGCGCAGCAGGCCTCGCAGGTGGGCATTGTCGTCTTTGGCGCAGTGCTTGCCGCGCATGGTGAGGTCTCGATGGGCGCGATCATCGCGAGCGTGATGCTCTCCGGCCGGGCACTGGCTCCGCTTGGCCAGATTGCCGGTGTGCTCACGCGGCTGAATCAGGCGGTGAGTGCCTTCAAGGCGCTGGATGCCATCATGCAGGCGCCGCTCGATCGCGATCCGCACAAGCGTTATCTGAGCCGACCCAGGATCCGGGGCCGGATTGCATTCAGGGACGTGTCTTTCGCCTATCCGGGCCAGGCAGGCAAGGCGCTCGAGGGGGTGTCGTTCACCATCGAGCCGGGAGAGCGAGTGGCGATTCTGGGGCGTATTGGTTCCGGCAAGAGCACCGTGCTGCGACTTATCACGGGGCTGCATGAGCCCGAAGCAGGCTCCGTGCTCGTCGATGACACGGACCTGCGACAGATCGATCCGCTGGACCTGCGCGCGACGGTCGGTGCGGTGCTGCAGGACAACTGGCTGTTCTCCGGCAGCGTACGAGAGAACATTGCCATCGATCCCCACGGCGTGCCGGATGAAGATGTTCTCTGGGCTGCGCAGACCGCAGGCGTGCACGATTTCATCGGCTCGCACCCGAGTGGCTACGACCTCAAGCTGACCGAGCGGGGCGAAGGCCTCTCAGGCGGTCAGCGTCAGTCCATCTGCATCGCGCGCGCGCTGGCGCGCAAGCCAAGTGTGCTGGTGCTGGATGAGCCCACGAGCATGATGGATACCGGCACGGAAGCAGACCTGATTGCGCGGCTGCGCGAGGCGACACGGGGTCGAACCCTGATCGTCGTGACGCACCGCAGCTCGGTCCTCGAGCTGGTGGACCGAGTCATCGTTCTGGACAAGGGAAAACTGATTGCCGATGGACCCAAGTCGATCCTCAACGCCCCCCGCAGCCGATAAGCCGGCCCCGGGCGGCATGGTTGGCCGCTTGCAGCGCCTCGCGCGCGCGACACTGCGCGCTGTGGTGATGCTTTCTGAGCGAAGCAGCAATGCGTCGAGCATCTTGTTGTTTTCAATCGCACTGCTGCTGGTGGTGGCGATCACGTGGGCTGCCCTTGCCGAGCTGGACGAGGTCACGCGCGGGCAAGGCAAAGTCATTCCCTCACAGGAGCTGCAGGTGGTGCAGAGCCTGGAAGGGGGCATCGTCCGACGGATCTTCGTGCGCGAAGGGGATTCCGTGGAAGCAGGCGCGCCGCTCATGGAGCTCGACCCCACGATACACCGCAGCCAGTACGAGCAGGTCCTCCAGCAGTATTACGCGCAGTTGGCACAAGCTTATCGACTCGAAGCCGAGTCGGGCGACAAGAAGCTGGAAATGCCGCAGGACCTGGTGGAGAAGGCGCCTGGCCAGGTCGCCGCCGAGACGAGCCTGTACATTGGCCGGCAGAACGAGCTGCGTGTGCAGATCGATGCGCTGCGTGAGCAGCTTTCCCAGAAGCAGCAGGAGCTGATCGCCTCCGAAGCGACGCTGAGCGGTGCGGAGCGCGCTCTCGCGCTCGCGCGGCAGAGCCGCGACGTCATCCGACGTCTGGTGAGCAAGGGGCTCGAAGCCGAGCTCAGCCTCATCGGCGAAGAGACGAAGGTTAGCGAGCTCGAGAACAAGATGGCGGTGACCCGGGCCGACATCGGCCGCCTGCAGTCGGCGATACAGGAAATACGCGAAAAAGTGCAGACGACCACTGCGTCATTCCGCAGCGCCGCCCTGGGTGAGCTGGCGCAGACGCGTGGGCGCGTGGCCGAGTTGCGCGCGCAGCTCGATGGTCTGAGAGACCGTGTCGAACGCTCCACGCTCGTGGCGCCCGTTGCCGGCATCGTGAATCGGATCAATATCAAGACGCTCGGCGCCGTGGCACAGCCGGCGGAGACGCTCGTGGAGTTGGTGCCGGCAGAAGACGCGCTCATCGTGGAGGCGTACGTGAGGCCGTCGGACATCGCATTCGTGCACGCGGGGCAGGATGCCAAGGTGAAACTGACCGCCTACGATGCCAGCCGGTACGGCGGGCTCGAAGGCAAGATCGTCAAGGTCAGTGCCGATGTCATTCGCAACCCCGAAGCGTCAGGCAATCCTCAGGCCGCGGCGGGAAATCTGGACGTGTACGTCGTCACGGTGAAGACGGGAGCCGCGGAGCTGAAGAAGAACGGCAAGACGCTTACCATCCTTCCAGGCATGAAGGCCGAGGTAGACATCATCACGGGCAAGCGCACCGTGCTCGACTACCTCGTGCGTCCAGTCACGAAGATCGCAGATCGGGCATTCCGCGAGTCGCGCCACTAGGAACGTGGCGTAAACCCGTTGGGTTTGTCAGCAGACGCGTGCGGCTCCGCGGGGCGTGCCGGCAATTGCCTCCAGGGTGGATGGGATCGCGGCGGGGAGCCATTGATCGAGAGGCGGCGCGGCCTAGAGTACGCCTTGTGACTCGACGGTTCGGCAGATGAGGAGCGCCCATGGTTCGCATCACGAGCCTTCCTGCGGGAGGCGGCGATTCCACGATGCACCCGGTGCAACGGGCCCGCGGCGGCCGTGTTCCACCCAAACCCGTTACCATTCTCATCATCGAGGATGATGCGGCTACGCGGCTCGCTCTGGCGTGTCTCGTAGCGGACGAGCGCTATCAGATCGTTTTAGCCACATCGGCCGAAGATGCGCTTCGGCGCATGCACGAGATTGAGCCAGACGTCATTCTGTGCGATTTCCTGCTCGATGGGATGAATGGTCGCCAGTTCTGCGAGCGCCTGAAGGCGAGCCCGACGTGGCGCTACGTGCCCATCCTCGTGATTACACGCGTCGATGCCATGTGCGTGGTGGCGGACATCCTGAGGAGTGGAGCGAGCGACGTGCTCATCAAACCCGTGCGCGGGGAAGATCTGCGTGCTCGTGTCGCTGCAGCTCTGCGCACGCGCCTCGACTACCTTCAGCTCCGGCAGGAGAGCGCCGGTCTCGCAGACGGAAGCATCAGTCGCACCAACGCGAGATCGTTCAATGCGGAAGTTGCGCCTGCTCTGCCCTCAATGCTGAGCGTCCGCGCGTAGGCCACTCCCTGCCACCCTGAAGCGGCGATGGTTCCGCGATCTGATCGCGCCGGCCTCAATCGAACAGCGTGAACATGGTATCCGGCCGGACGCGCGCGTCCGCGACGCGCGGGCTGTGGCCTATGCAAATTCCCGGAAGCCGCGTGTTCACGCCGACGGGCTTCCCTGGCCTCGCAGACAGTGCGCAATCCGTTCGAGCCGTTCCGGGCTGATGAGGTCGGGGGAGCAGGCAGACAGTCCCGTCGCACCGCGCCCGCTGCGGGAGAACGCGACGTACAGCAGGAGCTCCGCGGCGAGTGCCGGCTCTTCACTCAGCAGGTCTGTTCGGCAAAGGCGCGCATATCGGCGGCTCGGCATGCTGCCGGAGTTTGCACGCTCGAGGCGCGCCCAGAGCTCCCATCGCTTCTGCTGCCGGATCAGCACGAACGTCTCACGCACAGGATAGCGGATCAGCGACTCCTCACCCGTGGCCAGAAATTCGTACGTCACTCCTGTCGTACGCGCCACAATCCAGCCCATCGGGAGAGTGAGGGCACCACACGAGCCCGTGGGCCTGTCGCCCAGAAACTCCACCCGTGTGGCAAGCCGCTCGTACTCGCCGACGTTGAGCGCGGTGTAGTCGGCCAGGCGCTGGCCGAGTGAGTGATCGATGAGCGAGCCGAGCTGCAGTGATCGCTCGAGGCTGGGCTTCTCGCCCAGCAAGGCCAATGCGCGCTGCAGGGCTTCCAGAATGCGATGGCAGCTGCGCACGGGCCCGACGCGCCATTGGGCGGCCATGCTGAGGCGGCTGCCCCGGCGGCCGCGGGGCGAGAACTGCAGATGCAATGCCGAGTCGTCCATGCGGGCGCTCAGGCGACCCTGGGGTGAGCTGGCAACCGAGCGGTAGCGCAGATGGATCGTTGGAAGCGGCTCGAACAGGGGCAGTGCGCCCGTCAGCGTGCTCATACGAAAACTGTGTGGTGCGACCGGGAGGTCATTTTTGCCTCCGCGCGGCCGGGAGGTGCAGGCGTCGCGCGCCCATCCTGCTCCAATCTGGTTCTTTCTGGCCCGAACGCGCCGGCCGGCGCGGCAAGATAGGGGCAGTGATTTCATGGCGGCCCCATACGGGTCACGAGAGGTTCCCTTGAACACACCTGCGGATACTCGACATGCAGCGGGCCAGAACGCCAGGGCCAGTGCGCCCCGCACCGACGACATCGTCATCGGCCTGGGCGTCACGTCGTCGGGCAACTTCACCACGGCCGGGCTCATCTGCGTGGATGGCGTCCTCAAGGATGCGGAGGTCCAGGCGGCGGCGCTGTCGATCAGCCGAGGCGGCGAGTTTCACGGCACGGCAAGCGTGGAGCGCCTGGAGGTGTTCGGTACGCTGTGCGGTGATGTGGTGGCCTCTGATCAGATCGTGCTGCGCGCATCGGCGGTCGTCATTGGCAAGATCTCAGCGCCCTACATCATTACCCATCGGGGCGCGGCGATCTCGGGCGAAGTGAAATCGCTGGAGCGGCGGCCCGAGTTGCAGCCCCCGCCGGGAAGCAATCGGCCGGTACCGGGCAAGAGTCTCTTCCGGCGCTCCGTGATGCCTCTCGTTGTCGGGGGGCTGCTGGTGCTCGCATTGGGCAGCGGAGTCGTGTTGGGGCGCTGGGGAGGTGGCCCGGAGAGCGGGCCCACCATCATCGCCGGCGCGGACGCGCCGCCTCGCTGAACGCGCGCAGTCGACCGATGAGCCGCGCTCACGAATAGTTGGCGGTCGAGCGCACGCCTGCGCCAACGGGTCAGGCGTGCGCCGCCGTGCACCGGGCGCTCAACGGCTCAGAAGCGTAACGGCGCACAGGATGGCGACCCATATCGCCAGGCCGATCACAGCGCCAAAGAGAATCCCCAGCATGCACCGCAAGTGTTCCTGTTCGGCGTATGCCAACGGCTGCAGGCGTGGCTCGCTCGCACGTTGAGTGGCCGCGCATGCGTCGTGGGTGGGCATTCGGTCGTCAGTGTGGTGTGGGTACGCGTTCACGAATTGAGCGTATCCGACACGAATGCGTTGCAGACGGCAATGCATCCGAACTGGAGCATTCCGGCGTGGCGAGCCGACGCGGTTCGCAGGTTTAGTTTGCGCGGGGGCTTTCGTGCCCGTACCGGCGGCCGCTTGCGGCGACAGTCTCCCGTGTTTCGACGGATGTCTCACGTCGATTCGGAAATTGCGTATCCCGGCCCTCCCTGGCGATTAAAAAAATAGCGCCCCCGTCAGAACGAGCGAGTGGTTGATGCGAGAGTGGCGATGGGAAACGTCGAGAGTCGTGAGTCCTTTTGCAAGCATGCCCTGAGTTTGTTGATGGAAGGCTTTGCGCGGCAGACCCGTTACGTGCCGGAGAACGCACGCGCCGTGCACAGCTCCGGGGAGTTGCCGCCCGCACTTGCCCGCGCCGCAGCCCGCCGTACCGGCGCCGTGTGGCGTGCATGGACCGATGGCGCGCGCTTCTGGTGCGTGAGCGGCCAGGTCACCTGCGCCGAAAGTGCGGCCGGCGATGCCGTTCTCGACCTCGTCTTCATCGGGCCGGACGGGTATGACGAGGCGGCGGGTGCCTGGATGATCAACGCACAGGGGCGTTGGACACTCTGCCGGGCGGGCGAGCGTCCACTCAGCTCGCCCAGGAATACGGAACGGTGGCCGTTTCCCGATATGTGGAGGGAAGCCCGGCGCGGCGATCGAGCTCATCCTCGAACCGCCGGATCGCCTCTGTAAGCAACGCCAGTTCGGCCTCGGCCGCTTGCTGTATGCCCGAGCGAACAATGCCCTGCAATGCGCGGGAGACGTACTCTACCTGCTTCGCGCCGACCATTCCGGCGCTGCCGACGAGCGTGTGTAGCCGCCGTTGCAGCGCCTTTCGGCCTGCCTGGTCGAGCGAAGCGCCTCTTTGCAGCAGCTTCACGACTTCCCGGCCAGAATGTGTGAACGATGAGCGGATGTTTCGCAGCGGCTCGGCGCGCCACTGCAGGCCAGCCCACACTTCCCGGAAGACGCGCTCGTCCAGCACCGGAAGCGCGGCGACTCTTGCGGCGAGATCCGTGTTGGTGGATGCCGCTGCGGTGCCTTGCGGCGCCAGCCATTTGCACAGCATCTCGTGAAGCGCCTGTCTGCCGAACGGCTTGGGGAGGAAATCGTCCATCCCGGCTTCGAGGCAGGCGTGCCGATGATCGGCGAGCGCATCCGCCGTCATGGCGATGATCGGAATGCGCTTCGTGAGCATGCGGCGTATGCGTCGCGTCGTCTCACACCCATCGAGACCGGGCATCTGGCAGTCCATGAGGATGAGGTCGAACTCGGCCGTTGTCTGCAGCAGTTTCAGCGCCTCTTCACCGGACTCGACGAGCGTCACCGGGCATTTGAGTTTCGAAAGCAGCGCCTCGGCCACGTAACGATTGGCCGCATTGTCTTCCACCACCAGCACGCGGCCGCGGGGATTGTTGAAGACGCGCAGGCTTTGATCGTCCGGCGGGGCCTCGTCGCTCCCCGGCAGC
>Ga0164243_10014521_pt1 | contig 10960 bp, 8 predicted proteins | sample OricompcompostOP_FD_108781 | JGI IMG/M metagenome (GOLD analysis project Ga0164243, IMG submission 108781) | Organic Plus compost microbial communities from Emeryville, California, USA - Original compost - Organic plus compost (OP) | ecosystem: Engineered > Solid waste > Mixed feedstock >...
CATGCTTTCCCAATCAGGCGCTGACGCCGTGATGGTCGGCCGTGCCCATTACGGGGCGCCTTGGAAGGCGGGTGTGCTGGCCCATTCTGCGGCAGGCAGTCGGGCTCCAGGTCTGCCGGAGAGTGGGGATATGGCTGCCTATGTCGCGGCGCACTACGAAGATATGCTCTCGCATTATGGCGTGGGGCAGGGAGTGCGCCATGCGCGAAAGCACCTCGGATGGTATCTGGATCGCCACGGCGGCGCCGCGCCGGCCCTGCGGCAATCCATCATGACTGAGACCGAACCGGCGAACGTGCTCCGCCTTTTGAAGATCGCCTTCAGTGAACCTCGTGAGCGGGAGCTTGCGGCGTGAACATGACCGAACCCAGCGTGGCGCAACTCGCCATCAATTCGATCGGCCACCCGGTGATCATGGTTGACGGGGAAGGATTCATCACCTTTGCCAATGCTGAAGCCGAAAATTTCTTCCGGCTCAGCGCCACCATGCTGGCACGCAACAAGCTTGCCGATTTCGTGCCCTTCGGCAGCCCGCTCCTGACGCTGGTGGATCAGGCGCGCGAGCGGCGCGCGCCCTTCAATGAGTATCGCGTCGACATCTCCTCGCCGCGGCTTGGACCCGACAAGATCGTCGACATCTATGTCGCCGCGGTGTCCGAGCTTCCCGATTCGGCTGTCATCATGTTCCAGGAACGCTCGATGGCGGAGAAGATCGATCGCCAGATGACGCATCGCGGCGCCGCCCGCTCGGTGACCGGACTCGCAGCCATGCTGGCACATGAGATCAAGAATCCGCTCTCAGGTATCCGCGGCGCAGCGCAGCTTCTCGAGCATGTAGTCTCTGACGAGGACCGCGCGCTCGCGCGGCTCATCACGGAAGAGACAGACCGCATCGTCGCCCTTGTCGATCGTATGGAGGTTTTCTCCGACGAGCGGCCAGTCGACCGTGAACCGGTCAATATCCATGTGGTGCTCGATCACGTAAAGGCGATCGCAAAGAACGGTTTCGCCCGCCACATCAGCATCGTCGAAGACTATGATCCTTCGCTGCCGCCGATCCTGGCCAACAGAGACCAACTCGTCCAGGTCTTCCTGAACTTGATCAAGAACGCTGCGGAAGCCATTGGAAATGCAAGTGGCGGTGAGATCAGGCTGACGACCGCATTCCGTCCGGGCATTCGCTTTTCAGTGCCCGGCACGCGCGAGCGCGTGTCGTTGCCGATGGAATTCTGCGTCCAGGACAACGGCCCGGGCGTGCCCGAGGACATCCGCTCAATCATCTTCGATCCCTTCATCACGACGAAGCAGAACGGCTCCGGGTTGGGCCTGGCTCTGGTGGCGAAGATCGTCGGTGCCCACGGCGGCGTGATCGAATGCGATTCGTCCTCCCGCGGCACCACCTTCCGTATTCTCATGCCAGCCTGGCGTGAACAGTCCGGGGCATGGGAAGAGGGTGAGAACACAACGGATTTGAAGGCATGAGCGTGCATGGCAGCATCCTGGTGGCCGACGATGATGCGGCTATCCGCACCGTTCTGAACCAGGCATTGTCCCGCGTGGGCCATCAGGTCCGCGTCACCTCCAATGCGGCCACCCTCTGGCGCTGGGTGGCGGCGGGCGAGGGCGATCTCGTCATCACCGACGTCGTGATGCCGGATGAGAATGCCTTCGACATGCTGCCCCGCATCCGCAAGGCGAGGCCCGACCTTCCTGTAGTCGTCATGAGCGCGCAGAACACGTTCATGACGGCAATCCGGGCTTCCGAGGCGGGCGCCTATGAATACCTCCCGAAACCTTTTGACCTGACGGAGCTTCTCGCCATCGTCGGCCGGGCTTTGGCCGAGCCGCGCTCAAAACCGGTCGACACGCGGCCGAATGACAGCCCCGACACCATGCCTCTCATCGGCCGTTCGCCGGCGATGCAGGATATCTACCGCATGCTGGCGCGCATGATGCAAACGGATCTGACTGTCATGATCACCGGCGAGTCCGGTACCGGTAAGGAGTTGGTGGCGCGCGCACTCCACGATTTCGGCCGGCGGCGGAATGGTCCCTTCGTCGCCATCAACATGGCGGCAATCCCGCGGGATCTCATCGAATCGGAGCTCTTCGGGCACGAGAAGGGCGCCTTCACCGGCGCCCAGCAGCGCTCCTCCGGCCGTTTCGAACAGGCGGAAGGAGGCACGCTTTTCCTCGATGAAATCGGTGACATGCCCATGGAGGCGCAAACGCGGCTTCTGCGCGTGCTGCAGCAGGGCGAATACACCACCGTGGGTGGCCGCACGCCGATCAAGACCGATGTGCGCATCGTTGCAGCAACCAACAAGGACCTGCGCGCGCTCATCAATCAAGGGCTTTTCCGTGAAGACCTGTTCTATCGCCTGAACGTGGTTCCCCTTCGCCTGCCGCCATTGCGCGAACGGGCGGAGGACATTCCCGATCTCGTCCGTCACTTTTTCGCCCAGGCAGAGCGGGAAGGCCTGCAAGCCAAGCGCATCGCCAAGGGCGGGATCGATGCGATGGTGCAATATCCCTGGCCGGGGAACGTGCGCGAGCTGGAGAACCTGGTGCGCCGGCTCGCGGCGCTTTATCCGCAGGACGAGATTTCCGAGGAAATCATTCTCAACGAGCTGTACAGCGGCGCGCCGGCAGTGGTTCAGGCGCAAGGCGAGACGGCCTCTCAGGACCTGCCGCTCGGCCAATCGGTCGAACGCTACCTGCAGCGCTATTTCAGGGAGTTCGGGGGTGAACTGCCGCCGCCGGGCCTCTATCATCGCATCCTGGCCGAGGTGGAATATCCATTGGTGCTCGCCGCGCTCGCGGCCACACAGGGGAATCAGATCCGGGCCGCCGAGCTGCTGGGCGTCAATCGCAACACGCTTCGCAAGAAGATTCGCGAGCTTGGAGTGGACATCTACCGCGCCGCAAAGCACCCATCCCCTTAGGCCATCCATGCACTAACTGTGTATTCTGCCACGGGCAACGAAGCCCGTTGCAAAATCGCCACATTGCGTTGCATATCTGCAACGCGCCGATATGACGGCAAGGGACGGAGTGAATGGACACGCGCGCGCCTGCCATGACTGGAGAGCCGGCTTTTCGATCTGCGCCGAACGAGGGCCGCAGATTGATGGCTCTGCCCGGCATTCTGGCCACCATAGGTGCGCTGCTGACGGCGGTGGTCTCCTTCGCGGTCCTTCTCGGGCTTACGCCGCTTGAACCCAATGCACGCACCACGCTGGCGCTGATCGGCATCAATACCGCCTTTGTGCTTGTGCTCCTCGGCCTCATCGGCAGGGAAGCCCATCGCATCTACGCGGCGCGCCGCGGCGGCAAGGCTGCCGCACGGTTGCACGTGCGCATCGTCGCCATGTTTTCGCTGGTGGCGGCGATTCCTGCCATCCTTGTCGCAATCGTCGCGTCCATCACGCTCGATCTGGGACTTGATCGCTGGTTCGAACTTCGCACCCGCGTAATCGTGCAATCCTCGCTGTCCATCGCCGAAGCCTATGTGCGCGAAAACGCGAGCACCCTCCAGGGCACGACGCTTTCCATGGCGATCGACCTCGACCGCTTTCGCACCCTTTATAACGTGGATCGCATGGGCTTCCGCCAGCTCCTGACGCAGCAGGCGATCGGACGCGGTCTTGCCTATGCGGTGCTTATTCGCGAGGACGAATCGGTCATCATGGGTGCCGATATGCCGGAGCCGATCGAGATTCCGGCACCGCGCGAGGGCGCCATCGAGGCGGCGGAAAGCCGGCCGGTGCTTTTCGATCTGCCGCCTGGCAACCTGATTGCGGCCATCGTGAAACTTCGTGAAATCCCCGATGCATACCTTTATACGGCGCGCGAACTAGACCCTCAGGTGATCAAGGCGCAGCGTCTCGTTGCGGCCAACACGGATGAATACCGCTCGCTGGAGGGTAACCGGTTCAGCACGCAGGTTGCCTTTGCGCTGCTTTATCTGGTGGTGACGCTCGCCATCGTTCTGGCCGCCATCTGGACCGGCATTGCGGTGGCGGACCGGATCGTACGGCCCATCCGGCAGCTCATTTCGGCGGCCGATGCGGTCTCGAAAGGCGATCTCGACATTGCCGTTCCCGTGCGCGCCTCCGATGGCGACGTGGCCTCGCTTGGCGACACGTTCAACAAGATGACGCTGCAGCTCAAGACGCAGCGCGACCAGCTGATCCACGCGCGCGACATGATCGACGAGCGCCGGCGCTTTACCGAAGCGGTGTTGTCCGGCGTGACGGCCGGCGTCATCGGTGTCGATGCTCACGGCACCGTATCGATGGTCAACCGCTCGGCTGAAACGATGCTGGCGATCAGATCGAGTGAGACCGTGGGGAAAAACCTCTCCGCCGTTCTGCCGCAGGTTGGGACCGTCTTCGAGACCGGCCGGACGTCCGGCCGGAAGGTTTACCGGGATCAGGTGACGTTCTATCGCGCCGGTGCGGAACGCACCTTCAACATCCAGATCACGACCGAGGAAAGCGTGGGCGAAACCGACGAGCGCTCATATGTGGTCACGATCGACGACATCACGGATCTCGTGCAGGCGCAGCGTTCCTCCGCCTGGGCCGACGTCGCGCGCCGCATTGCGCACGAGATCAAGAATCCGCTGACGCCGATCCAGCTTTCCGCCGAGCGCATCCGGCGGCGTTTCGGCAAGGTCATCACCGAAGATCGTGCCATCTTCGACCAGTGCACCGACACGATCATAAGGCAGGTGGGCGATATCGGCCGTATGGTGGATGAATTCTCCGCCTTCGCCCGCATGCCGAAGCCGGATATCCAGCGGCTCGACTTGCGCGAACCATTGCGGGAGGCGTCCTTCCTGATCGAGGTCAGCCGGCATGACATCAGGATCGAGAACGATCTGGGAGACAAGCCGCTGATCGGCAGCTTCGACACGCGGTTGATGAGCCAGGCCTTCGGGAACGTCATCAAGAATGCCGCTGAGGCGATCGATGCCGTGGCGCGTGAAGAGGATAGGGAAGGTGTGATCCGGATCTCGGCGCGGCCACTCGGTGACAAGATCGAGATCCTTGTGATGGACAATGGCAAGGGCCTGCCGCGGGAAAACCGGCAAAGGCTGCTCGAGCCTTATATGACCACGCGCGAGAAGGGTACCGGTCTCGGCCTTGCTATCGTCAAGAAGATTATCGAGGACCATAGCGGTCGGCTGGAACTGCATGACGCCCCTGAAAGCTTTCATGGCGGCGTGGGCGCGATGATCCGCATGGTCCTGCCGGCGGCGCCGGCGGAGCAGGTATCTGGGGCAGGGGCGGACAATACGGTAGAAAGGACGGAAAAGGTCGACAATGGCGTCTGACATACTTGTCGTCGACGACGAGGAAGATATCCGCGAACTGGTCGCCGGAATCTTGAGCGACGAGGGTCACGAAGCTCGGACAGCGGGCAACAGCGACGCAGCCCTTGCGGCGATCGCGGAACGCGTGCCGCGGCTGGTGCTGCTCGATATCTGGCTGCAGGGTTCGACCCTCGACGGGTTGGCGCTGCTCGACACGATCAAGGAAATGCACCCTGATCTTCCCGTTATCATGATCTCCGGCCACGGCAACATCGAAACCGCCGTGTCGGCGATCAAGCGCGGTGCCTATGATTTCATAGAGAAGCCTTTCAAGGCCGACCGCCTGATTCTGATCTGCGAGCGTGCGCTGGAGACGTCCAAGCTCCGTCGGGAGGTGATGGATCTGAAGAAGCGCAGCGGTGAAAGCTTTGATCTGATTGGCAATTCGCCTGCCATCAACCATCTGCGCCAGACCATCGAACGTGTGGCCCCGAGCAACAGCCGCGTCATGCTGATCGGCCCGTCCGGGTCCGGCAAGGAACTCGCGGCACGTGCGATCCATGCGCTTTCGAGCCGCGCCGGCGGTCCATTCGTGACGCTCAATGCCGCCTCCATCACGCCCGAGCGCATGGAAATCGAGCTCTTCGGCACCGAATCGAACGGCGGGGAGCGCAAGGTCGGGGCGCTCGAGGAAGCCCACCGCGGCACGCTCTACCTCGACGAGGTGGCAGACATGCCGCGCGAGACTCAAGGCAAGATTCTGCGTGTGCTCGTCGATCAGCAGTTCGAGCGCGTAGGGGGAACGAAGCGCGTCAAGGTCGACGTGCGCATCATTTCGTCCACTGCGCGCAACCTGGAACAGATGATCGCCGAAGGCCGGTTCCGCGAGGATCTTTACCACCGTCTGGCCGTGGTGCCCGTTGCGGTGCCGCCCCTGTCGGAGCGGCGCGAGGATATCCCGCTCCTCGTCGATCATTTCATGCGCCAGATAACGCGGCAGGTGGGCATCAGGCCACGGAAGCTAGGCGATGACGCCATGGCGGTGCTGCAGGCGCATGATTGGCCGGGCAATATCCGCCAGTTGCGCAACAACATCGAGCGGCTGATGATCCTGACGCGCGGCGACGATGGGGATGAGCCAATCACCGCTGATCTGCTTCCGTCGGAGATCGGCGACGTGATGCCGCGCGTACCCACGCAGTCGGATCAGCATATCATGGCGCTGCCGTTGCGCGAGGCGCGGGAATTGTTCGAGAAGGAATATCTGCTGGCGCAGATCAACCGATTCGGCGGCAACATCTCACGCACCGCCGAGTTCATCGGCATGGAGCGCTCGGCCTTGCACCGTAAGCTCAAGTCACTGGGTGTGTAGGGCCTCGGAGGGTCTATGAAGGTCATCATTTGCGGTGCCGGGCAGGTGGGCTACGGCATTGCCGAGCGGCTTGCCGCGGAGCAGAACGACGTCTCCATCATCGACACGTCGGCGGACCTGATCCGCAACGTTCGCGATTCGCTCGACGTGCGTGGTTTTGTCGGCCACGGCGCTCATCCGGAGATATTGGCGGCTGCCGGCGCGCAGCAGGCCGACATGATCATCGCCGTGACTCTCTACGACGAAGTGAACATGATCGCCTGCGAAGTCGCGCACGCGCTCTTCAATGTGCCGACAAAGATCGCGCGCATCCGCTCCCAGGCGTATCTTCAGCCCCACTATATGGACCTGTTCTCGCGCGAGAACCTGCCGATAGACGTGGTCATCTCGCCGGAGCTCGAGGTGGGACAGATGGTGCTGCGGCGCATCGCACTGCCGGGTGCCACGGACGTCGTCTCCTTCGCGGACGGTCACGTGGCGATGGTGGCGATCGAATGTCTCGAGGAATGCCCGGTCATCAACACGCCGCTCTCACAGTTGACGGACCTTTTTCCCGATCTGCCGTCCACCGTGGTGGGTGTATCGCGCGGAGGTCATCTCTTCATTCCCCGTTCCAACGATCAACTCATAGCCGGCGACCTCGCCTACGTGGTGACCACGAAAGAGCAGGTTCGCCGCACACTCGGTCTTTTCGGGCACGAGGAGAAAGAGGCCACCCGCATCGTGATCGCCGGTGGCGGCAATATCGGCCTTTATGTCGCCCGCGCGCTGGAGGGCAAGCAGAGCCGTACCAAGGTCAAGCTGATCGAGAGCAACCATGCCCGCGCCGTTGCCGTTGCCGATCAGTTGAAGCGCACCGTCGTGCTCAATGGCAGCGCGCTGGAACAGAAACTGCTCTTGGAAGCCGACATCGATCATGCCGACCTGATGGTGGCACTTACCAACGACGATCAGGTCAACATCCTGTCGAGCGTCATCGCCAAGCGGCTCGGCTGCAAATCCAACCTCGTGCTCATCAACAATCCGACCTACCACGACTTTGCGAGGACACTGGGCATCGATGCCCATGTCAATCCGCGTGCCGTGACGATTTCGCGCGTGCTGCAGCACGTTCGCCGAGGGCGGATTCGGGCGGTCCACAACATCGACCGGGGCGCGGCGGAGGTTATCGAGGCGGAGGCGTTGGAGACGTCTCCACTCGTCGGTCCGCCCCTCAACGAGCAGGAACTGCCGGACGGCATGCGCATCGGCGGTGTCTACAGGGACGGCCAGTTCATCCGGCCAAGCGGGGCACTCAGAATCAAGCCGAAGGACCGCGTCGTCATCTTTGCACTTGCTGACGCTGTAAGGCAGGTGGAACAGCTCTTCCGCGTCAGCCTGGAATTTTTCTGATATGTCCGATTCAGTCTGAATCGCATTTGAAGGAGTTGGGGATGCCGCGCATTGCCTATGTGAACGGACGCTATGTCCGCCATGCCGATGCAGCCGTGCACATCGAGGACCGTGGCTACCAGTTCGCAGACGGCGTTTATGAGGTCTGCGAGGTTGCGCGCGGCTACATCATCGATATGACGCGCCATCTCGACCGTCTCGATCGATCGTTGCGCGAACTGAAAATTCGCTGGCCCATGCATCGCAGCGCGTTGGAAATCGTCCTGCGCGAGGTGGTGCGGCGCAACGGGGTCAGGAACGGCCTGGTTTACGTGCAGGTGACACGCGGAGTTGCCCCGCGCGACCATTTCTTCCCGGCGGAAGAGACGAAACCAGCCTTGGTGGTTACCGCCAAGAAGCTCGATCCGCAATTGGCGGCCAAGCGTGCGGAAACCGGCGTGAAGGTCATCACCGTTCCTGAAAATCGCTGGGAGCGGGTCGACATCAAGACCGTCGGGCTTCTTCCGAACGTGCTTGCAAAACAGAAGGCGCGCGAGGCGGGTGCAGCGGAAGCCTGGTTCATTGACGGCGACAGAATGGTGAAGGAGGGCGCCTCCACCAATGCATGGATCGTTACGGCCGAAGGCAAGCTCGTCACGCGTCCTGCCGATTTCGGCATCCTGCGCGGCGTCACCCGCGCTACGGTGATCGACCTTGCAGCGAAGATGGGACTGGAGGTGGAGGAGAGAGCGTTTTCGGTAGAGGAAGCGCAATCCGCGCGCGAAGCTTTCATCACCGCAGCCTCCACCCTGGTCATGCCTGTGATCGAGATTGACGGCCAACCGGTGGCTAATGGCCACCCCGGTTCAGTGGCGCTGTCGCTGCGTGCATCGTTTTTTGACGTTGCGGAAAAAAGTCCTGCCTGTTAACCCATCGAGATAGTCAGCTCGTGAGAGGCGAGCCGGCTGGGTGCGGCAGGAGGGCAGTTGCCGCGCTTGACGGGCGGGGTGATATTTGCGCTACTGTCGGCGAAGCGCAGGGGATGAAAAAAAACAATGGCGGAACGTTCCCAGAATTTACAGGACCTGTTCCTCAATACCGTACGCAAAAGCAAGAACCCGCTGACGATTTTTCTGATCAACGGCGTGAAATTGACCGGTGTCGTAACATCGTTCGATAATTTCTGCGTTCTTCTGCGCCGGGACGGACACTCGCAGCTCGTCTATAAACATGCGATCTCTACGATCATGCCGAGCCAGCCGGTGCAACTGTTCGAGGCGGAGGAAAGCAGTCGGGAAGGCTGATTGGCTGAGAAACCCAGGGCGCAGAAGGAAAAGCGCGGCCAGGAATCCGAAGCTTCGGGGCGTGGCACCAAAGCTGTCGTCATAACGCCGGTGCTGGCGGTGCGCGGCCGCCAGCAATCCGATGATGGCAGCACGCGCCCGCATTCCGCCCTTGCGCCCCAGGCCAAACTGGAGGAAGCCGTCGGCCTGGCAGAGGCGATCGACCTCGATGTCGTTCATAGCGAGTTCTTCTCCGTAACGCAGCCGCGGCCTGCGACGCTGCTGGGCGCCGGAAAGGTGGAAGAGCTTGCAGGCGTCGTTGCGGAAAAGGATGCCGAACTCGTCATCGTCGATCATCAGCTCACGCCAGTGCAGCAGCGCAACCTCGAGCGCCTGTGGAAAGCCAAGGTCCTCGACCGCACCGGGCTGATCCTCGAGATCTTTGGGCGCCGAGCGCGCACCAAAGAGGGCAGGTTGCAGGTCGACCTTGCCCATCTCGAATATCAGCGGGGCCGGCTTGTTCGGAGCTGGACGCACCTTGAGCGCCAGAGGGGTGGCGGTGGCTTCATGGGCGGCCCGGGCGAAACGCAGATCGAGGCCGACCGGCGGCTTTTGCAGGAACGCATTCTGCGCATTCGGCGTGAACTCGAGACAGTCCGGCGCACGCGTGACCTGCATCGGGCAAAGCGGCGCAAGGTACCGTTCCCGGTTGTGGCCATCGTGGGTTACACGAACGCCGGCAAGTCGACGCTCTTCAACCGGCTTACCGGCGCCTCCGTGCTTGCGGAGGATATGCTCTTTGCCACGCTTGATCCGACGCTCAGGCGTGTGCGCTTTCCGCACGGGACCGTGGTGATCCTTTCCGATACGGTGGGCTTCATCTCCGACCTGCCACCGCATCTTGTCGCGGCATTTCGCGCCACGCTGGAGGAGGTGGTGGAGGCCGATCTCGTGATTCACCTCCGTGACATCTCCGACCCCGACACCGCCGCGCATGCCGCAGATGTGCAGGAAGTGCTGGCGAGCCTCGGCGTCAACGCGAGTGATACGGAACGCGTCATTGAAGTGTGGAACAAGATCGATCTGCTGAGTGAGGCGGACAGAGACCGGCTCCTGCGCGATGATGTCAACAAGAGAGCGCCTGTCGCCATATCCGCCGTCACGGGCGAGGGGATCTCCGATCTCATGGCGGTGATTGAAGAAAGACTTTCCGGACACGTGGCGGAAACGACAGTCACACTAGCGCTCGATCAGCTAAGCCTGATGGACTGGATCTATCGGCATGGTGACGTGACGGGGCGTGAAGATCACGAAGACGGAAGCGCCACCATTCGCATACGCGCGACCAAGGCTGCGCGTGAAGAAATAGCCAGGAAATTATCCAGCAACAACAAAGGGTAGGGGATATTACTTCATCCACTTTGCCTGTTGCCACAGCGCTTCCATCTCTTCCAGGGAGGCTGTTCCGAGCTTCTTTCCGTCCGCCTCCAGCCCGCGTTCGATGGCGTGGAATCTGCGGCGGAACTTTTCATTGGTGGCCCTGAGCGCGCTTTCGGGATCGACATGAAGGTGCCGCCCCAGATTGACCAGAGCAAAGAGAAGGTCGCCGAATTC
>Ga0164243_10014522_pt1 | contig 10959 bp, 11 predicted proteins | sample OricompcompostOP_FD_108781 | JGI IMG/M metagenome (GOLD analysis project Ga0164243, IMG submission 108781) | Organic Plus compost microbial communities from Emeryville, California, USA - Original compost - Organic plus compost (OP) | ecosystem: Engineered > Solid waste > Mixed feedstock >...
CGGGCCGCATGACCTGCGGCGGACAGCCAGCACCCTGCTGCATGAGGCCGGTTACAACACCGATTGGATCGAGAAGTGCCTGGCCCATGAGCAGAGGGGCGTGCGGGCCGTCTACAACAAGGCTGAATACCGCGAGCAGCGCACGGCGATGTTGCAAGACTGGGCGGACATGATTGACGAATGGACGCTCAGGAAACTGCAGTCACGTGAGCGGTCTTGAGCTTCATGGCGTTCTGGCGAAGCGGTGAGGGGGCATGATGGAAAGCGGATTGAAACTGATTCGGTGATTTGAGTCCTGTGATCCGCTCCATGAAGGGAAAATTCTTGTGTCCAACAATAGATGAGAAAATGGACACATGGAGTTAGTGCAGTGTGCGTAATGAAATTCAAGCAATTTCGACAAGTTAAATGGATCCAAGTGTCCGGAAAAGGTTGAGTTTCTGGCCACATGTATTTGAAATTGTTTGGGAAAAACGTCGGCAAAAGCTGGCAATGGTTGGTATTTTGGAGCAATAATCACGCCTCGTTACATGCAAGGCGAGGTGTTCAATTGGATAAATTCTCGAAAGAGAGGGGCAGAACTCTCATCAATCGCAAGAAGCTGCTTGCGATGATCCCGCTGGCCGAGCGCACAATTTTCAATATGGAGAGGCGGGGGGAGTTCCCTCGGCGCATAGCGCTTACCAGCCGAAACGTTGCGTGGGACTTGGCTGAAATCGAGGATTGGATTGAGGCTCGCAAGTCATCCGGCACCCAAGCTATGCGCCCCGGAATGGGAGCTTGAGCTGTGCTAGTTGATGTGTGGGCGGCTTTTGAGAACGAGCCGCCTGTTCTCGACTTCATATGGCCCGGTTTCCTCGCAGGAACTGTCGGGGCACTTATTGCCCCTGGGGCCACGGGCAAGAGCTTCTGGGCGTTGGAAGCTGCAATGTCCATTGCGTGCAGTGTCGCCGGTGGCGACTTGGTGGGCCTGGCCCCTACGCATACTGGCCGCGTCGTCTACCTGGCCGGTGAAGACCCGCAGCCCGCGCTTGTTTGGCGCATTCATGCTATTGGTAAGCACTTAAACGCGCAGGCTCGCGAAGCCATTTCGAGGAACTTGACCGTTAAGTCTGTCATGGGCCAGCGCCTGAACGTGATGGACGAAGCGCAGTTGCGCCGCGTCATCGACGATAGCGCCGGGGCGCGGCTGATCGTACTGGATACCTTGAGCCGCATTCACAACCTCGATGAGAACAGCAATGGTGAGATGGCGGAGCTTGTCGCAACGCTGGAACATGTCGCGGCCGTCACCGGGGCGTCTGTTCTGTATCTGCATCACGTCAGCAAGGGCAGCGCAAGAGAGGGGCTGACCGACCAGCAGCAGGCAGCACGGGGGGCATCCGCCCTAATCGACAATGCCCGCTGGTGCGGTTTCGTTGCCAAAATGACCGAGGATGAGGCCGAGCGCCTCAGTGATCGTGTCGGTGGCCGTGAGCCTATCGGCAACGATCGGCGCAAACACTTCGTGCGCTTCGGCGTGAGCAAGGGGAACTACTCCGAAGACAAAGGTGACCGTTGGCTTCAGCGCCACAACGGCGGTGTGTTGTTGCCCGTCGAACTGGTTGAGGCGAATGGAAGTCGGAAAGGGAACGTGAGTAGGCGCTATGCCACAGCCGCGTATTAGGTCGGCTTACGCTCGGTTTGATCCTGCCCATGTGTTCGACGGGCTTTTCGTCCCCACCAGAGGCAAGAGGCGTGGGCGATTGCTAATAGCGCCTCGCCGCTTCGGTAAGCTTGAAATCGGCTTTCAGGGGTTCGAGCAGCTTGGTGCCGATGACCAGTCTATCTTATTGGCCCTGAGTGCCCAGCTTGGTATCGACGGGGATGTGATCGATGCGACACCGGCAGGACCGGTTAGCAGGCAGCTGCGCCTTGCGCTAAATCTTCGTCAAGATGATGGCGCTCCGCTGGCGAGCAAGCGGATCAGCTTGCGAGGCCTGCTTATCGGTGCTGGGTACAAAGACCCAGAGAGCGGTGCGGCACAGGCTCGGGCGAAAGAGAGCCTCAACCGGCTCCGAGCGACGCAGATACGAGAGATAGACCCGGAAACTGGTTGGGATAGAGCCTGCAATCTGATTTCGGTGAGTTATAACCACAAAACCGGGGAAATTTTTGTTGCGGCCAACCCTCGCCTGACGGGAGCAGTTTTCCAGGGGCAGCACGTCAGGGTCTCGCTGGTTGAGCGAAACGAGCTGGAAAGTGAGGTCGCCAAGCTGCTGCATTGCTGGCTCTGCTCCAATATCCGGCTTGGCCGAGCGTTGGGTAACGGTAATGGGGCTCACCTCGACACACTTGCGCCGCACATATGGGGCGCGGCTGCGTGGGACGGCTTCTCCAAGCAGAGCCGCAGTCAGAAGCGCGGTCAGCTGCGCGCAGCACTGGACGAAATTGTTGAGCGTACACGAGGCCTACAGGGTGGTTTGGGCTGGGCTATCGACCTGACCAGCAATGGGCTTGTGCTGGTGAGCCGCCCCAAACAACTGCCGTGTCTTATGGGGGAGCGGGGCGTAAAGCCGAGCGAACCCGTGATCCTGTCGCCCGAACCAGAGTTGTTTGATTGGCAAAATTGGACGCCTGCTGAACTGATGCACCCTCGGCCTAACCCTTTACCACCCTCGGCCTAACCTTTTACCACCCTCGGCCTAACCCTTTACCAGGCAGGCCAGAAATACAGGTTCAAACCCGTACTCTGCTTGGCTTTCAGCCTTCGCCGGCGATTCCGGTCTAATAAGTTCTAAAGAACTTCTACCATGCGCGCGAAACGCTGCGCCTTGGGGCGCATCCCATCGCTTGCGAATCGTTGTGTCTATGGCTGCCAGTGTGTCGCAGGTGTCCGCCAAACAGTCGTTTGACGGACAACGAAAACACCGAAAGGAAGAGCGGTTTGCGAAAGCAGCGCGTGTACTCGGATATGGTGCAGTGTGATGGTGTGGGTCTTGCTTGGTAGGCTGGGCTGGATGCGAGACCCGATCCGGTGCCGGTCTTTGGGGTGAGGTTCTGCTGGCTTGCAAGAATGCTGGATTGAGTAAGTCTCGAGACTGAATGTGATTATATGCGATCTTCTGCGAACATCCGCGAAGGTATGCAAAGATGTGCGAAAATATGCGATTGCTCTCTATCAAGGGGTGGCCAAGTCGTTTAGCGCAAATAATCGCATAAATTTGCGCTCATCGTGACGGCAAGATGTGTGTTGTAGGCCTACACGGTTACCCGTGCAGCCCCCAACACTGCACCTTACTCGCCTTTGGCTCGACGGCATCTTGCTCTGCGAGGCGCACGATCGCTGCCGCGACGAAGGGGGGCATACCAAACGAAGGAGGGCGCGCTGCACATGGCAGACGACGATACGAGCGTGCAAAATGGCCGACTCCGGCAGAAGGTTCCACCGATCAAGGTGTGGGTAACAAACGCCGAGAAAGCGGAGATTGCCGACAGGGCCGCGCAGGCCTGCTCCCCGCTGCCTTCGTCGTTCATGGCTTCTAAGGGCCTAAAAAGTCATCCCCGGTTTTGAGGCGGCGAGCAGCATCAAAGCGCAGTTGGGCTTACCGACCCTCACGAAGCTAATCTTGCTCCCGCTTCGTGGCGGTCAAGTTGGCAATGCGAGTATGTGCCCGAGCCACGGTTTGTTGCGATTTCGCTACCAACGCTGGGTCGCCGTCCTCCATCACAGCTTCGAGATAGGCCGCAATGTCATCTTCGGTCTCGAGGTAATCCGCTGTGTCATAGCGGCTGAATTTTGCATCAATCATAGTGAGTCGCCAGCCTCGGACTCCGAACTGTAACGCTTGGTGGCCGCGTTCTTTACTTCATTGAGGCGGTTGAGGTCGGCCAAGAGGTCATCACTGACCTCCGAAAATGACAGAGCAATGATACCGATGATGGCAAGGCCAAAATCAAGGCAGGCACAGAGGCCGCGGATCGTCTCGATGTGAGTTGCACTGTAGAGGCTGGTGTGGCTGATTTCGGTGCGGCCATCGTCCCGCTGGTCGTCTAAAGTCACATGGCCGAAGACGCCCTTGATGTTGGGATGAGCGCCGTAGTCGATCGCTTTTTCATAGCCAAGCTTGGCAAGCGCATGAATGTCTGGCGCACGCTCCTTCAGGAACCTGATCGCCTTCTCGAAGGTGAATTCATTACGGCAGGTTGTTCTCTCAGCCAGGCCCCGATGGCGGTGCATCCAAACCTCTTCCAGTTCGGGCTTGTGAGTCATCAACCCGCCATAGGCTGCGGATTCGAGTGCGGTCCGCAGCAGGGGGAAAACGGCAGCGCAATGGCCGCTCAAGGCCATGCGAGCTGCCGCGAGGAAGAGCTGATAGGCATTTATGTACAGCACAAGCGACAAGCCAGAGGGCGGCACCTCCCGCCAGAGTCCCGCGCGAAAATAGGAATCATACTCCCGCAGTGCTGCCACCAGTGGGCTGTTTGATGCTAGTAGCTCGGCTGTTGTTTCATCTGCCGCCGCCAAATAGGCATCGATTCCGCCCTCGTTCACGACACGCAAACCGCTATCAGACATCTTCAATCGATCCCTTGAACGGCGCCGATGAACTCCTCGCGCGTCAGATGGCACAGTGCGTATTGGCCCTTCTTCAGCGGCACGCCGCCCGTCATGCGTCGTGTCAGGCCGTCTCCGGCTAGGAAGAAAACGTGACCCTGACACTCGAAGAAGACGTGTGCGGTCGCACGCTTCCATTTCTCGATGAACTGCTTGCTGCGGCCAAACCATTGCATGATAGCAAATTGTCGACCGTCGATTTTGACAGGCCGCGATTTCCAGTCCATCGATGCGGCAAAGCTCCAGCCTGGGAAGCTCGATGGGCCATCATGGACGTGTACGAGCCAAAACATGCGATGGTTTTTTTGATAGAAGGCCTCGCGTGCGGCTCGCTCATCCTCGGGTATCGGAGAATACTGCAGCTCCAAAACAGTTGCTTGCGGCGTACCGGCACCGCATAGCACGTCGGCTCTGTGGCGCTCTCTTGTCTCGGGATCGACCAAGCTGATCTCCCGGCAGTTCTCGGGAAACGCCTCTTTCCAGCCGAGATGCCATGGGCCTTCGGGTTCGCTCCAAAAATCGCAGTCCCCAGCCTTGTGTCGCCAGTGCTTCACATTCTCGACGGGAATGACGGAAGTCAGCACGCCTCCACAATCCCGGCATGTCGTACTTTCGCCTTTGGCGATCGGCGGACGTTTTACCCCATCAATCCATGCGTAAAGCATTCTGCCCCCCCCCCAGTGTTGCTCTAGTCGCCCAAATATCAGTTTCGGCGAGGTGCCGCAGGGCAAAGGAATCGCCCCGTGCATCGTCTAAGGTGCCAAGCGCTCGTACAATCCAAGCAGGCTGCTAAGGTGCGCGATTTGCCCGCCTAAACGACCTTACGTGCGACCCATTGCGTGTGCTCGCGAGAGAAGGCATCCCCGTGTCCGCGTCATCATCATTGAACGGCTCGGTGTGGCTAACTATCTCGCCAACCACCACCTCGCATCGGCCTTACTCTGGTTGTCTAACAGGCCTTAGATTCTAAGTGTCGCTTTGATCTTGTCCCATTCCTCCGATAGTGACGGATTCAGATCGTCAAAAATCTCCGACGATAGCGTTACGGCTGCGTTGGCCTTGGCTGTCTCGTACGCCAACAGGGCGTCGAGGGTGTGTGCATTGAACTGGGCTACGGGCGGCCGCGTCTGGAATAGTTTGTAAACATCGTCGAACGTCTTCTCGAACCGAATGCGAAGCCATTCCAGCCGAAGCCACTTAGACAGAATTTGCTCGCTAAAGATCGCCTGCGAGGCTGCGACGATCCATCCAAGGTCCGAGCGACGGTTGAGTAAGAGAGCCAGCCAGATCAATACGTAAATGGCGACTCTGGCCCGCTCACGACGGGCCATGCGGCGCGCAATCTCCTTGCTGAACAAGCTATTCTCCAGCACCTGAGCCGCCATCCGCTTGATAGGGTCCTTGAAGTCGTTGTTGTAGTACCCGTCGGTCTGCTGATGAATCAGACTGATGTTGCAGGCGCTACTGACAAAGTCCTGGCGGCGCTTGTCTTCGGCCCGTGGCGTCAAGTATAGGCGCAAAATTAACCCGAGCGCGAGCATCACCACAACTGAGGTGCTGAATAACAGCAGCACTACGCCGTATATGCCTGGCTGCGCCTGCTTATCAACCAACAGTGTGAAAAACGATAGTAGTGCGTTGAGGTAGAATAGCCAGCAGGATACCTGTTCCATCTGCTGCACGGCGTCGAAGTAATTTGAGCGGATTGGGTCGGAGCGAGACATTTGTTTAACCGTAAGTGGGGAATTTGTCGCCGAATATCTGTTTCCAGATCTCGATGGCGCCTTTGTGGTCATCGTTCGTGTTGTAGGTTTTTAGCCAAGCTGATCGACTCTTGCTGATTGCCGTGTCGAACCTCTTCAGGACCTCTTCGCGAGCTGGCCACGATAAATAGTTGTCAGAAAATCCCCAGTCGTGCCATAAGTAGCTCTGTAGCAGTGGTCGAGCGTTGTTAAAGAACTGGAAGATGTTCCACGGTGTGTCGCTCAAATCTGAATCAAATACTTTCAGGGAAAGGACTTCGATATGATAGCTTTGTAAGTAATTTCCGTGAATTTTATTCCAGTGCTTTATCATCTTGATGATTCGTCTGAAGTTATGTCCGCATTCAGATGATTTTTTATCTATGTTTTCTGCGTGTTTCTTGGGATGTGATGCGATCCACGAGTTGGTGTTAGAGTCGGGTACATTGTAGTACAGAACGGTCCCGTTATCATCTGTGACCAGACTGACAGGTACGATGTCAACGTTGGGCCAAGTTTTGTAGTATAGGGTCACTGCCTGCCCGTTCCTGCGAACGCCTGTCCTCCATTCAGCCAAAGCATCCCGCACCGATTGCAAGACTTGAGTTGGTGTCTTGCCATTGATGTGTTTGTCATAATGTAGGGCAACAATTACATCCAAGTCCGCGTGGTTCTTGAGAGCGGTGTACTTTGGGATTGAGCCAGAACTAAATGCCTCGACAATCGAGAATGTCTTGCCGAGCCTGCGGACGATATCGTCGCGACGCGTGTTTGCTATCTCTCGTTGGTCTCCAGCAAGGTTGATGTTCTCGTAGAATACGTTGAATGACGCCTCGACGGTGTATGGCATGGTGCCCCCCTCTCGGCGAACCTTTAACAGAAACATTAATACGCTTGTATAGCCCTGTGCATTTTTTTAGCGAATGCTGCAGTTGTTTTCAGGGAAGGGTAATGGGTGAGTAGTTCCAGATAGCTGCTCCTCGACGACGGTGCTTCTGGCCGGAAGTGGATGTTGAAGCAAAAAACTCTTGCGATTCCGCCGCATGGTTCCGCAGATCTTGTATCTGCTGGAAGATGTCTGTAGCCAAAAATCAATGGTATTTTTAATGGTATCGTTTCCGGTGGTCCATTTTTATGCTCTGAAAAATAAAGGATTTTGTCTGTCATTCATAATAGAGTGGGAGTGACGGGGGATACAGAAGGATAGTTTGGGATAGTCTAGCGTAGTTTCATCCTTCGATAGCCTGCGAATGCTGCCGATAACTGCCCTCGGCGTGTGGCTGGCGTCTAACGACGAGACATCGAGAATGGAGAGCGATGTTGGCGCGACGAGGCGAACTTTCCGATCTGGAGGCATCGGGCGAGACAGCTGAGTCTCTCCTTGAGAAGATTCTCGCGGACGTCCTTAAGACGGCCGCCATGCCGTTCGACGAATGGATGCATCTGAGCAGTAATCCGCTCGTGCCTCTGGCAATTCCGGTCGAGGCGGGCCGCCAGTACAAAGTTACCCAGACGGGGGTCGATGCCGCGCACACGTTGGCGGCGCAGACTTGGCTGGCGCGCCAAGACCTCCGGCAGACGCTCACGCGCCCGGAGTTCGACAAAGTCGCCTTTCACGCCATTGGCCAGACGATCCTCGACTGCCGCGCGCATCTGCCGGATGAGCCCGCAGCCCCAGATGCTCAGGTCGGGCCAGACTTCTACGCCGCTGTGGCTCAGGACTTCTCAAGGAACGTAGATCGTTTGGCGGATGCAGCCCGGCCCGACGTTGATCGACACATCCCGTGCCATCTGTTCCACGGCGATCAGGCAGTACCGGCATTTGCGGTGGGTCCGATCGAGTTTCTGCCGCGCGCCGATTGGATTGTCCGCTATGTCCGTGATCCCGAACTCGCCCATATCCAGCGGGTGGAGACGGGCGCGGTCAGCTACAGCGATTTCCGCGAGCAGGCTCTGCAGGCGGGCAGTGATCGCGACCTTTATCGTGCGTGGGAGATACTTAGCTCGTTGCGGAACTTCGAGTGGGTGGCGACGATCCGCATGAGGGGGCACGCGCTCAGCCAGTCGCATCAGAAGGCTTCAATCCTGGTCGGTTTGGCGATCGATACGATCGGATTGCGGTTCCAGGTGGAGGATGCGCGCCGCTTCACGAAGGCGGGCCGGCAGCATCTTTTCGGTGAGGAACGGTTAGCCACATCGCCCTCTGGCGGCTTTCTCCGCGGGTCGAGCGTGCAGATGCCGGGTCTTGGCTCAGCACCGGGGGCGCTGGCGACAAAAATGAGGGCCGAGCGCCCCTTCCTCGATGCGGCTGGCAAGATCATCGACGCCTTTGTGACGGGACGGCAATCTGGCCGCGCGCCGCATCTCGTCGAGCGATGGGCGAACGCACTCTACTGGGTGGGCGAGGCCCGGAGGGAGGCGTCAGATTTCATGGCTGTTGTCGATTATGGTTGCGCCGCCGACGGGCTGACGGGAGCGAAGGGAAAGACAACCGCCATCACGTCCTTCGCCGAGGCTGCGCTCAACCCCCAGCAAGAGACGACGCCCCCGGGCATGCTCTCTGTCGCGAAAGCCGTCTCGCGGGTCTATCGCGAAGGACGCAATAAACTAGCGCACGGCGAGATGGCGGGCCTGTTCGAGGATTTGTCGGAGACGCGGGCCATTGGCGACGCGCTGCTCGTTAGTCTGTTTGACGCGGTTACGCTCGCCTTGGCGGACACCATCGATAATCGGCCCGATGTGTTTGAGCTCGACGAGCAGATCGCGTTTCGATTCATCGAGGCAAAGCTGAAGCAGCGATCCTGAGGCGGGCGAACTGTGGGTCAAGGTTTCTGCGCCGGACGTCGGCCCGTCAAACCTTTTCGGTCGACCACACGCCCCCTTGGGATTTTGTCACTGACCCACCAAACCGGACACGCTACGGATTGGGAAGGATGTACTCTCGGGTTGAGCGATATTCCAGCCGCTAGTCCTCCATCCAGCTATTGATGAGGGCGTGGGCGGCAGTGGCGTCCGGGATCGGGACGACCTGGGCTTAGGCACTTGATGGTCTTCACGAAGGACTCGGCCATAAGGTGCCTGGCGATATACGGCCTTCTCGTGACGGTCTTTTTGCTCGCGGGGCTAAACCATGAAGGGGACGCGTAAATCTTTTCTACTCACGACGAGGTACGCGAATGACGGCGATAGGTAGGGGCACATAAGCATGAGAATGATCGCTGCCGTCTAGGCTGGCTTAGTCTTCGGGCTCTGGCTCGGGCGGAGGCAGAGCCCACCCGTCCGATTGAAAAAATGCAAGAACGTCTTCGTATTTAGCAGTACGGTTTCTGCGACGGATATGCTGATAGAATCGATTGCGCGCGTCGGCGCTCGGTCTGTCCAAAGGCGTTGTGTTGTGGAGCAGGCCGAGCAGGAGCGTGTCCGTATCGGCGGCATCCCAGTTCTGGCCGTTGTCGATGATGGCGTCGAGAAGTTGGTCAAGCTGTTGACTGTTGAGGCGACCAGTGAACGGCGCAATTAGATCGCGGAAATTCGCCTCCGACTCGCGCCAGCCTCCCGATCCTTGATACATCTCGACCGCTCGAGGCCAGAGATCTGCGAGCGGTTGGGTGGCGATGGCGGCGGAGAGACGATCGCGATTGAGACCGGCGATCACCGCGAGCAGTCCGGCCCGGAAAGGAGTGATAGCCACACCGGCGAGGACCCGATAGTCGATAAGGGTCGCTGGGTTGGCGTTGTCGATGGTCGCTTGCAGTGCTGTCCTCGTCGGTTCCTGCAACTGCTGCCAAAAATCCGGAAAGGCGGCGATGAAAGCGATCGCGCGAGATCGGTTTGCTGGATCGAGGGTGTCGATCAGCCTAGCAATGGCAAGGAAAATGTTCGGCCACGCCTGAGGAGCGCGTTCACGTACTGCGACCAGAGAGGAGATGATCTTTCGCTGTTGCGGCTCCCACTGTGCCGGCACACCCTTCAGGAGTGATTTTGCTAACACCAAGCCGAAGTTCTGGATGCTTTGGGGACGGACGCGAGCGAGGTAGCGTTGTTCGACATAGTCTAGGATTTTCGCTTGAGTCGTTGGGAAGCCTGGCGATTGAACATCCGCGTCATAGAGGTCGAAGATCGCTTTGCCCTGCAAGGGTTCCTGCGCCAGGACTAGGTCAACAACATTGACAAGGTGAAGCCGCACCAGTTCGGGCGACGGCTCAAACAACTGAGCTTCCGCCGAGAATGCGGGATGGGCGCAAAGGTGTCGGTCCTCGTGAAGGCGCTCCAAATGTTTCCGGGCTATGCCATTGACGACCTGTGTGTTGGCTGTCGCGTCTTCCAGAATGCCCGCTTCAAGTTGAAGCAGCTTCTTCACATCGTTTGTGGCGGTGGCGGCATCCCACGAGGTAATAAAGGTGGTAGCGGCTGCGTCGCCCATGACACTCAATTCGCGATACTTGGCGATGAGATCGTAGACGAGTGCAACCCATGCGGCGGTCAGGGAGGCACGAAGCGCGCCTGCCTTGTAGGCTTTCACCGCATCTAGAAAATAGACCTTTGATTGCCCGTTTCGGATTCTTGTAAGCAGTATGTCGAGATCTATGAAACCGGCGTCCACGGCAGCCTTCCTATAGC
>Ga0164243_10014523_pt1 | contig 10958 bp, 10 predicted proteins | sample OricompcompostOP_FD_108781 | JGI IMG/M metagenome (GOLD analysis project Ga0164243, IMG submission 108781) | Organic Plus compost microbial communities from Emeryville, California, USA - Original compost - Organic plus compost (OP) | ecosystem: Engineered > Solid waste > Mixed feedstock >...
AACCAGATGCGGATGCCGGACGTGCCGGCGCCGGAAACGCTGCCGACCGAAGAGGACGTGCGGCGCGACATCCTGCCGAAAATGCCCGAACCGGTGCGCCGCTATTACGAGCGCGACCGGCCGTTCGAATTGCGGCCGGTGGAATATGCGCATTATGTCGGCCGCAAGCCGAAGGGCGATGGCTTCAATGTCTGGTTCAAGACCACGGCGAGATTGCCGGACGATCCGGCGATCCATCAATGCGCGCTGGCTTACGCATCCGATTTCACCCTGCTCGACGCGTCGCTGGTGCCGCTCGGTCGCACGCTGTTCGACAAGGAATTGATGGGCGCCAGCCTCGACCATGCCTTGTGGCTGCATCGGCCGTTCCGCGCCGATGAATGGCTCCTTTATGCGCAGGACTCGCCGAACCTGCATGGTTCGCGCGGCTTGTCGCGCGGCCTGATCTATCGCCGGGACGGCACGCTGGTGGCGTCGGTGACGCAGGAAGGGCTGGTGCGGGTCAAGCGCGCTCAATGAGCGCGTTGCGGCAACGGGATCGATTTGCGACAGTCGCGGTTAGCAGCGTCAAGGAAGCCATGCCATGAAACTCGTGATCGCGATCATCAAGCCGTTCAAACTCGATGAAGTGCGGGGCGCGCTCGACCTCCTTGGCGTGCAGGGCATGACGGTCACGCAGGTCAAGGGCTATGGCCGCCAGCGCGGCCATACCGAGATTTATCGCGGTGCCGAATATGCGGTGAGCTTCCTGCCGAAGGTGCAGATCGAAATGGCGGTCGCCGATGACATCGCCGACAAGGTGGTGGCCGCCGTCTCCGCCGCCGCCCGCACCGGCCAGATCGGCGACGGCAAAGTGTTCGTTACCCCGCTCGAACAGGCGCTGCGGATCCGAACCGGCGAGACCGGCGCCGACGCGCTGTAGCCGGCCGGCCGATACATCGCATTCTCCGCCTGCTGAAATGGGCGTCGTCAGCGCCTCGCTCCCCTCTGACTATTTTTTAGGCAGTTATGGCGCGGCATTATGCTCGGCACGTTGGGCGTGTGCCCCGGCGGTCCCTCGCTTCAGAAAATCTCCAGTTCAATCAGAATGTTAGACGTGCCGCGACCAAGTGGCACGGGGTTTGATTCCTGTTCCGCCGGGACCGTCGGTTGGGGGGCTAATCCAGCTTGCCGGGGCCCAGGTAGTCAGCCCGCCGCCGGGAACAATGGCAACGGGCCAACGGGGATCGAAGCAAATGAAAATCGTCATGGCCGTCATCAAGCCATTCAAGCTGGACGAAGTCCGCGACGCCCTGACCGCGATCGGGGTGCACGGCATGACCGTCACTGAAGTCAAGGGATACGGCCGTCAGAAGGGCCACACTGAAATCTACCGCGGCACCGAATATGCCGTGAGTTTCCTGCCGAAGCTCAAGATCGAGGTCGCTGTCGCTTCCGAACAGGTCGACAAGGTCATCGAAGCCATCTCCGGCGCCGCCAAGACCGGCCAGATCGGCGACGGCAAGATCTTCGTCGTGAATCTGGAAGCCGCCGTGCGTATCCGCACCGGCGAAACCGATACCTCAGCCCTCTAAACCGACCCGAACCTCTTCGGACAGGAGCAAAATTATGTCGTTCAAAATTCCGTACCGGGCCGGGTCGGCTCTGGGACTATCCGCCGCGATGATGGTCGCGGCCGCGCCTGCCTTCGCGCAGGAGGTCAAGCTCGACACCGGTGACACCGCCTGGATGCTCACCTCCACGATGCTCGTGCTGATGATGACGATCCCCGGCCTCGCGCTGTTCTATGGCGGCATGGTCCGCAAGAAGAACGTGCTGGCGACCATCATGCAGAGCTTCGCCATCACCTGCCTGATCACGCTGATGTGGTTCTTCTTCGGTTATTCGCTGGTCTTCACCGAAGGCGGCGAGAGCCTGAACGCCTATATCGGCGGCTTCTCCAAGGCGATGCTGGCCGGCGTCGGCAACAACACCGCCAACGCGCTCGCTCCGACCATTCCGGAATGGGTGTTCCTGACCTTCCAGATGACCTTCGCCATCATCACCCCGGCGCTGATCACCGGCGCCTTTGCCGAGCGCATGAAATTCTCGGCGATGATGTGGTTCATGGCGCTGTGGATGATCTTCGTCTATCTGCCGGTCGCTCACTGGGTCTGGGGCGGTGGCTTCCTCGGCAGCGCGGGCGTGCTCGACTTCGCCGGCGGCACCGTCGTTCACATCAATGCCGGTATCGCTGGCCTCGTTGCCGCGATCATCGTCGGCAAGCGCAAGGGCCACGGTGCCGAGAATATGGCGCCGCATAACTTGGTCCTGACCATGATCGGCGCCTCCCTGCTGTGGGTCGGCTGGTTCGGCTTCAATGCCGGCTCGGCCGTGGCGTCCAACGCGCTCGCCGGCGCGGCCATGGTCAACACCCAGATCGCGACGGCAGCTGCTGCTCTCGCCTGGATGTTCATCGAATGGATCGTCATCAAGAAGCCGAGCCTTCTCGGCATCCTGTCGGGCGCGGTCGGTGGTCTTGTTGCCATCACCCCTGCGGCCGGCTTCGTCAATCCGACCGGCGCGCTGATCATCGGCGTGGTGGCCGGCGTGCTCTGCTACGTCGCCGCCGTCCATGTGAAGAAGGCGCTCGGCTATGACGACTCGCTCGACGTGTTCGGCGTGCATGGTGTCGGCGGTATCGTCGGTGCGCTCCTGACCGGCGTGCTGGCCGACGTTGCTATCAACGAACTGGGCAAGGACGCCAGCCTCGCCACCCAGGCTTATGGCGTCATCGTCACCATCGTCTACACGGCGATCGTCACCGCCATCATCCTCTACATCATCAAGGCCGTGATCGGCCTGCGTCCGACCACGGCGCAGGAAGAAGAAGGCCTCGATGTCACGCTTCATGGTGAGTCGGTTCAGTAACCGGCTGCCAAGACTCGCGCGGCGGGGCGTATACCCGGCACCGCCCCCTCGCCGGATGGAGGCCTCGGTCGCAAGACCGGGGCCTCTTTCGTTTGCGAGTTTCAACCGCAATGGGTGCCGCTTCGCCTGAGACAACAAGACAAACAAAGAGCCTTCAGGCGGTTTTGCGAAGGCCACAGAGATTTCCACGCCAAGTCAGCGCAGGCCGTTCGATGGTTAATCACACCTTAACCAGCTCCGCTTAGTTTTTGCGGCATCGTCCCTCTGGCTGAATGTGCGCGTGATGTTCATGAACGCTTCCGATCGCTGGTCGCCGTTATCGTCCGGGCGAAAGGTGCATCCGCAAGGCATTCATGACCTCGATAGTCGCGGCCTTACCTTCCATGGCCTCGGGTGAGCGCAAGCATGCCTGCTTTCATTGACCGCAGCCTGGAAAGTCTCGATTTCCTGTCCGACGATTTCCGTGGCGCCATCCGTCGCCGCATCGGAGAATTGATCGGCTTCGCCATGGTCGGCGTCGCGCTGGCGATGACGCTGGCGCTCGCCACCTGGTCGGTGCAGGACCCAAGCCTGAGCCACGCCACCGACCGGCCGGTGCGCAACATGCTCGGCCATGCCGGCGCGATCTTCGCCGATCTGTCGGTGCAGCTGTTCGGGCTCGCCTCCATCATGCTGGTGCTGCCGATCGCGATCTGGGGCTGGCGGATGATGACGCATCGCGTCGTCAACAGATTCGGGCTGCGCGCCTTGTTCTGGCTCGGCGGATTGGTGCTGGCGACCGCCTTTGCCAGTTGCCTGCCGCGCAGTGCCGGCTGGCCGCTGCCGGCCGGCTTCGGCGGCGTCGTTGGCGACGCCATGTTGAAACTGCCGATCTTCGTGCTCGGCGATCCTTTGCCCGGCATGAGCCGGCTGCTCCTTGGCGCCATCACCGGTGCCGGCGCCTTGGCGCTACTCGTGATTGCCAGCGGCATCGTGCTGCGTCAGCCGGCCGACCTTGCCGAACAGATTCATCGCGAGGCGGAAGAATTCGAAGAGGACGACGAGCGCACATCGATCTCGATCGGCTGGCTCGTGCATACGCTGCTCAGCGCCAAGGCGCGGGTGATGCTGTTCGTGCGCAAGAAACTCGCCAGCGACGATGAGTTCGACGACCTGCCGGCGCCGGCCAAGAGCCGCGCGCGCGCCGAGCCGCGCCTGCGCCGCGCTGAGCCGGAGCCTGAAGAAGATTACGCCGAGGACGAAGCCGACGACGAATCCGCTTACGAGGACGAGGAGCCGGAAGAGGATGACGAGCCCGCACCTGCGCCAGCGCCGAAGAAGTCGCGCGTGCAGGTGCAGATGCCGAAGGGCAAGAAGGGCGGCTTCGTTCTGCCGCCGGTCAATCTGCTCGCTGCGCCCAAGGCCAGCGACCGTACCAATCTCAGCACCGAAGAAATTGAAGAACGCGCCGAGGCGCTGGAAAGCGTGCTGGAGGATTTCGGCGTCAAGGGCGAGATCATCAATGCCCGCCCCGGTCCCGTCGTCACGCTGTACGAACTCGAACCCGCGCCGGGCATCAAGTCCTCGCGCGTGATCGGACTTGCCGACGATATCGCCCGCTCGATGAGCGCGATCTCCGCGCGCGTCGCGGTGGTGCCGGGCCGCAATGCCATCGGTATCGAATTGCCGAACGAAATTCGTGAGAAGGTCTATTTCCGCGAAAGCCTCGTCGCCACCGAATATACCAACACGCAGGCCAAGCTGCCGCTGTGCCTCGGCAAGACCATCGGCGGCGAGCCGGTGGTGGTCGATCTGGCGCGCATGCCGCATCTGCTCATCGCAGGTACCACGGGTTCGGGTAAATCGGTCGCCATCAACACGATGCTGCTGTCGCTGCTCTACAAGCTGCGGCCCGATCAATGCCGCCTGATCATGATCGACCCGAAGATGCTGGAATTGTCGGTCTATGACGGCATTCCGCATTTGCTGACGCCTGTCGTCACCGATCCGAAGAAAGCCGTGGTCGCGCTGAAATGGGCCGTGCGCGAGATGGAAGAACGCTACAAGAAGATGTCCAAGCTCGGCGTGCGCAATATCGACGGCTACAACACGCGGCTGAACGAAGCCAAGGCTAAGGGCGAGACGCTCTCGCGCACCGTGCATACCGGCTACGACAAGGAATCGGGCGAAGCGATCTACGAGAAAGAGGAGCTCGAATTCGAGGAATTGCCCTATGTCGTGGTGATCGTCGACGAAATGGCCGACCTGATGATGGTCGCCGGCAAGGATATCGAAGGCGCGATCCAGCGTCTGGCGCAGATGGCGCGCGCCGCCGGTATCCATGTCGTGCTGGCGACGCAACGTCCATCGGTCGACGTCATCACCGGCACGATCAAGGCGAACTTCCCGACCCGCATCTCCTTCCAGGTCACGTCGAAGATCGACAGCCGTACCATTCTGGGCGAGCAGGGTGCCGAACAGCTGCTCGGCCAGGGCGACATGCTCTATATGGCCGGCGGTGGCCGCATCAGCCGCGTGCATGGTCCTTTCGTCGCCGACGATGAAGTCGAAAAGGTTGTCCGCCACCTCAAGGCGCAGGGCGTGCCGCAATATCTCGAAGAGGTCACGCGCGACGAAAGCGAAGACGAGGACGGCGCGGTGTTCGATGCCACCGGCATGGGCGCCGAGAAGGATCTGTATCAGCAGGCCGTCGATATCGTGCTGCGCGATCGCAAGGCTTCGACCAGCTACATCCAGCGCCGCTTGCAGATTGGTTACAATCGCGCCGCCACGCTGATGGAGCGGATGGAACAGGAAGGCGTGGTCGGTCAGGCCAACCATGCCGGCAAGCGCGAAATTCTGATCGAGGAGGGTGCCAGCCGCTTCGGCTGACATTATGTGTGAATCCGGCTTTTTCGAGCGTCCGGCGCGGCCGGGTTTGTCCGGGACAGCCGCCAAAACGCCACACGCGCGGGCTAGCCGAAGTCTTGCGCAGACGGAGTTGAGTATGACGCGGACGCTGAAGCCTTCATCGAGGACGCTTTGCCTGATGGCGACAACCGGCCTGTTGGCAGGGCTGTTCGCCACGCAAGCGATCTTGCCTGCGATGGCGCAATCGGTGCCGCTGCCCAAGCCCGCGCCTTATGCCAAGAATGCCGCGGCCAGAAGCGCTCCTGAAAGACCCAAGCCGATCCAGATGGCGCAGGCGCGGCCCGTTCCGCCGGCGACGGTCGGCCAGGCGCCGATGCCGGTGCGCCCGAATGCAGGCTCCGGCGCGCCGCAGGCGGGCGGCTTCGATGCCGGACAGCGTGCGCTCGCCGACAAGATCAGCGGTTATCTATCGGGTATGAAGCAGGCGACCGGCCGTTTCGTGCAAGTCGGGCCGGATGGCCGCAAGACGCAGGGTGATCTCTACATCATGAAGCCCGGCAAGCTGCGCTTCGAATATGATGATCCGAGCCCGGTTCAGTTGATCGCCGATGGCTCGTCGGTGGTGGTGCGCGATCGCCGGCTGGCGACGCAGGATCTTTATCCGCTGAGCCAGACGCCGCTGCGTTTCCTGCTCGCCGACAAGCTCGATCTGTTGCGCGACACCAATGTGGTCGGCATCTATTCCGACGACATCTTCTCCACCATGGTGATCGAGGAAAAGCAGACGCTTGGCGGCAAGCATAAGCTGATGCTGATGTTCGACGCCAAGGATCTGACCTTGAAGCAATGGACGGTGACCGATCCGCAGGGCTTCGACACCACGGTCGCGGTGTATAATCTCGACACCAGCAAGCGGCCGGATCCTGATCTGTTCAAGATCAATTACGAACGGATGCTGCAATAGCAGCTTTGTTGGTTAGCAACGCTCTCTTTCGTCATGCCCGGCCTTGTGCCGGGCATCCGCGTCTTTGATGGATGTGGAAGAAAGACGGGGATGCGTGGGTTAAGCCCGCGCATGACCGAGAAGCCTTTGCTCACAATTTTTGGCTGGTCTTATCGTTCGGAATGACGGCCGCGTGCACCTCCCGCGTCGAGATCAGCCGCGCACCGCGCCGGAAGGTCAGATAGCTCCACATCCACGTCACCGCGACGACGAATCGGTTGCGCAGCCCGATCAGAAAATAAACGTGCGCAATGCTCCAGAACAGCCAGCCGATAAAGCCGGTCAGCTCGACACGGCCAAGCTTCACCACGGCGGCCCGGCGACCGATGGTCGCCAGATCGCCCGCATGTTTATAGACGAACGGCTTGTTGTCCGTCTTGCCGGCGTCGCGCGCGGCAATCAGCTGGCCGATGTAACGACCCATCTGCTTGGCAGCGGGCGCGATGCCCGGCACCGGCTTGCCATCGGCGGTTTTGACCGAAGCCAGATCGCCGGCGACGAACACATGCGGCAGGCCCGGCACCGACAGATCAGGTTCAACGATGATGCGGCCGGCGCGATCATGGTCGGCGTTGATCCATTGCGCCGCCGGCGACGCCACCACGCCGGCAGCCCAGACGATCGTTGACGCATCGATACGCGCATCGGCGAGCGTCACGCCATCGGCATCGCAGCCGGTGACGCGCGTATCTGTCATCACCTCGACGCCCATCTTCTCCAGCGAGCGCTGCGCATAATTGGAGAGATTATCCGGGAAGGTCGCGAGGATGCGCGGACCGGCTTCGATCAACACGATGCGCGAGGCGCGCGGATCGATCTGCCGAAAATCGAGCTTCAATGTTTCCTTCGCGACTTCCGCCATCGCGCCGGCCATCTCGACGCCGGTTGGTCCACCGCCAACGACAACGAAGGTCAGCAGCTTGCGGCGCAATTGCGGATCGCTCGCGACTTCCGCATGTTCGAAGGCAGCGAGGAAACGCTCGCGGATATGCCGCGCATCTTCGATGCGTTTCAGCCCCGGCGCGAACTCCGCCCATTCGTCATGGCCGAAATAGGCATGGGTGACGCCGGAGGCGAGCACGAGGTCGTCATAGGGCAGATCGATCTGATCGGTATGGACGATATTCGCCTTGGTATCGACACCCGTTACCTTCGCCATCACCACGCGCAGATTCGGCTGGCGATTGAGGATGGAGCGGATCGGCCAGGCGATATCGGCCGGCGACAAGGCTGCGGTCGCCACCTGATACAACAGCGGTTGAAAGCAATGGTGATTTTGCTTGTCCACCAGCGTGACCGACGCCGGCGTATGGGCAAGCGCAAGCGCGGCCTCAATCCCGGCAAAGCCACCGCCGACAATCACCACACGACGCAATGCCATGAACGCTCCGTTTGCTACCGCTTGGCAAGGTGAAGTTCGTTAAGGCCAATGTCAATTTGGCGAGAAGGTTGCCGTTGAAGGGTGCGATACATGATCCGCATCATCGCCTGATCGCGCATCGCGATTGCTCAGCGGAAAGACCAGCCGAAGGACCAACAGCCATGCAGCATCGTCAATCGGGGATATTTGCGAAACGGCGCGACAAAGCCGGTTCTGCACTGGCGGTCTTCGCGCTGGCTTTCGGTCTTCTGGCTTCATCAGACGCGTCGGCGCAGGCACCGATCGCCGCACAATATGTCTGCAATGACGGCACGCCGGTTGCCGCGACCTTCTTTCCGCAGCGGCAAAGCGCGCGGCTGCAGATCGGCGGCAAGACGCTCAATCTGCCGCAGCGGCTGTCAGCCGATGGCGGCCGTTATGCGAAGGGCGGCGTGTCGTTCTGGGTCAAGGGCCAGCAGGCGACGTTGACGCGCCCCAACAGCAAGCCGACCATTTGTCGGACGCGATAAAATAAAAAAAAGCTGAACGCGGTCGCCCGCGCTCAGCTTCGTCGTCTCGCAAAGTCAGACAATCACGCCGCCGAGATGCGGCCCTGCGGCGTGTATTGATCGACCGCATTCGGCAATTCACGCGACAGCCGGTTGAGCAATTCGCTTTCGCTGAGCCCGGTCGCGCGCGCGAGCGTTTGCAGGATGTCCGGACCAATTGCGTTCTTCAGGTCGTTCGGCGCGATATCCTTGTTCGGGCCGGTGCCAACCCATGAATCGGCGGTTTCCTTGTGGCCGGCCTGATTGAAGCGATCCAGCAATTCTCCGAGACCGCCCGCCAGGATGCCGCCAGCGCCAGCGCCGCCAACACCGCCGAGGATGTCGCGCAAGCCTCCGAGCTGACCCTGAGGCTGCGTCTGAACCTGGTCCTGGCCCTGCTGGACGATTTGCCCAGGATTATTGCCCTGCGCGTCACCGCCGGTCAGGCTTTTCAGCATCTCGGCAATCTTGTCGCGGTTCTGATAGCCGGCAATAGCCACCAGACCCAGCAACGCCGTCATGGACGGAAAACCGCTGCGCTCGCTCATCTTGCTCTCCGTAATTGCCCGCGTCGGGTGCGCTCTCAGACTGCGTTTCTGCGGCTCGACAACATGCCCCAGATGAAAAGAACGATGATCGCACCGACGATGGCGCCGATCAGGCCTGCGCCTTCGCCGGCGCGATACCAGCCGACAGCCTGGCCAAGGAATGTGGCGACAAACGCGCCGACGATGCCAAGGATCGTCGTCAGGATAAAGCCGGACGGTTCATTGCTTCCCGGCATGATGAACTTCGCGATAACGCCGGCAATAAAACCGATAATGATGGTCCAGATGATGCCCATGGCTGACTGCCCCTCGTGCTGACCGGCGCGCTCACGGGCTCGCGACTGCGGGGCCGCCGCGCCGGCTCGCACATTAAGAGCCAGAGCGCCGACTGGTTCCAGCACTCCGTCAAGTCTTCACGCTTCAGACGTCAAGTCTTCAGAGCGAGGCGGAAGCCGATGCCGACAATGGCGAGGCCGGCCAGCTGCACCAGCGTTGGCGTTTCACCCATGAAGATGAAGCCGATCAGGATGGTGAAGGCCGGCACCAGGGCCGCGAAGGTGGAGGCGCGGCCGGCACCCAAAGCCGTCACCGCGCGGCCGAACAAGTAGATCGCGGCGAGGCCGGCAAACACACCCTGCACGAGGATCTGCAACAGATTCTCGACAAGGCCGAGCGACATCATGTGGTCGAAGCCGAACAGCAGCGCATAAAGCGGCGCATACAATAACAACGACAGCACGACGACGACGCGGGCGGCGGCAAAGCCGTCGATCCGCCATTGCCGCAAGAACATCGTGAAGACCGCCCACATCAGCCCGGCGGTAGCGAACAGAAGATCGCCGCCGACGCCATGCCCGCCGATGGTGGCGGCGGCTTCCCCGGCCAGCGTCAGCAGACCGGCGAGGATCGCGACCAGCCCGACGACACGCGTGCGCTTCACCGGCTCGCCCAGCACCAGGAAAGCCAGCACGAGACCGACAAGCGCCGTGGTGCCAGGCTGTATCACCGCACCATGGGCCAAAGGCACGAGCGAGAAGCCGGTATAGGCGGAGATCGCCTGCACGGGACCTGCCAGCATCATGATGACGATGCCGCGGGTCCAGCCGATGCCGCCAAGGTCGCTCAGCCCCACCCGCGCCATCGCCGGAAGAAGCAGTACGCCGGCCCAGACATAACGATGGAAGGCGAGTTCGCCGGGGGTGAAGCCGACCGCGACGCCGTGTTTGGCGGCGGCAAGACCCGCCGCCCAGAACGAAGCCGTGGCGATGCCGCACAGCACGCCGACCGCGACCGAGGGGATCGCGGTGTGCGAAGCGTCTTGTTGTGAGGCGTTTTGGGACACGGGGGCGGGAGGCCGGATGGAAGGACAGATGATGGGATATCGGCTGCGGTGGCATCTGGCTATGGCGGCAAGGGTGACGCTGCCATGTCCTGAAGATCATGACGTACAGATCATGTCCGCCGGCCCGGTGCTGCAATCATTCATCGAATTTGACGGATCGGGGCGGGCTCTCTAACGTCTGCTGCGTCGCGGGGGACCCTGCGGCGAATGATCAAACGCGGCACCGCAGGCTTCCTGTCTCCCATGAAAACCATCACTGCATTTTTGGTATCAGCGCTGATCGCAGTGGCTGCGGTCGCCGGTGCGGTCGTTTTTCTGTCGCGCAGCTGCGCCGACGATATGGCGGGCGGCGCAATGCGCGGGCGTCCGCAACTGCCGATCCATTTCCAGTCTTCTG